>Ga0209755_10000510_pt1 | contig 70544 bp, 85 predicted proteins | sample TergutCo191P1_FD_187301 | JGI IMG/M metagenome (GOLD analysis project Ga0209755, IMG submission 187301) | Cornitermes sp. P1 segment gut microbial communities from Petit-Saut dam, French Guiana - Co191P1 (SPAdes) (version 2) | ecosystem: Host-associated > Arthropoda: Insects > Digestive system...
TAACCTGAACAACATCATCCCGCATATTCGCCCGTTCATTAGCGACAACGCCGGAGAAAACTACTGGTTCAATGGCTGCATGCGCTATGTGATGGAATGCTTAGGTGAGTCCAACTATGACTACTCGTTCTTCGCGGGACTCACCGGAGATAATTTCACGCAGATTTATCCGCGGCACGGCCAGTTTGGGCATCGCGAATGCGCAGCGTCAGATTGCCGGATGAGCGCGGACTATGCCGCATGGGTGTTTGAGCAAGTGGGCTACGCTTGCGAATATGTCGCTCATGAGCAATTACTGGCTGATCAAGAGCATGTGTTGAAAAAAATCATCGCGCACATCGACCGTGGCTTGCCGGTGATTTGCACGTCTTGGGGCATGTTCGTGGGTTATGAGAACAACGGCGAAACACTGCTTTTCCTCACACACGAATGGGAGCAGCCCAAGCGCGTTATCGTGCGCGGCAACAATTTCGTGGAGAATGTTCCGCAAAGCGAGAACGACCGCGAGCATAGATTTAGCAACTTCGACCTGATTTTTGTTGGCGAGAAGAATGAGCAAAAAGACTTAACAACGCTCTACCGCGAGGCGATTTCGCGCCTGCCCGCGCAGCTCACCGGCGGCACGGAGGACTTCATCTTTGGTGCGGCTGCGTTTCGCGCATGGGCGGATGACATCGAAAGGGGCAAGTTCGACGAAATCTTGCAGCGTGAAGGCGCTGGCACATGGAGCTACACCAACTATGTCTGCGTCTTGGCGACCAACGGCTCGTGCTGTTTCAGCTTTTTGGAGAAGGCACGGGAACTCAACCCAGACATGAGCTTTCTGGATGAAATCACTACGCTTTACCGCAAACTGGGCAACATGTGGCACAAGGACAAAGATTGCCTTGAACAGCTCGGCGGCGGATTTAACATTAGCTACAAAACATTGGCAAATCCAAGAAAACGCGCCAAAATTGTGGCGAAGATTCGCGAGATTGCCAATGTAACAGATGAAATTTTGGAGAAACTACCCACATGAGCAACATCCACGCCCGCCCTGCCAGCGCCGCCGACCTCGAAGCCATTTGGGCGCATGACCTCGCCGCCAACCCCGACTGGCTTGAATGGCGTGATGGTTCAATACGCGAAAACCACACAGGCATGGCGCAGACTTTCGTGATATTCAACGGCGAAGCCCCCATTGGCTGCGGCACGTTGCTGTTTTCGCCCGATTGCGATGCAATCAAAGGCAGAGCCGAACTGGCCGACAGCGCAACCACCGCGAACATCAACGCCCTGCGCTTGGACAAGCCTTATCGCGGCAAGGGGCATATGTCCGCGCTGGTCAAGCAGATGGAAGACTACGCCCGCGAGCGCGGCTACACCAAACTCACCATCGGCGTGGAGGTCAAAGACACCGTTCCGCTGACGATTTACCAGCACTGGGGCTACACCCAGTTTGTGCTGGGTTGCCATGAAGATGGCGAACCGCAAGCGACGCTGTATTTCGCGAAGGGTTTGTGACGTTAACGATGAGTTCGGACGAGCACAGCTCGTCCCTACGAGAATGCGAGCAAAGCTCGTTTAGCGCAGAGAAGAGGACGGCCTTTGGCCGAATACTCGTAGGGGCGACCTTTGGTCGTCCGCAGCAACCTCTCTGCCACATATTATTGTCGGATTAAATTAAGAGGAGATTTCACCATGCAAAAACTTGCTCACCCGCTTGAAACGCTCGTGAAAACGCTCTCCTACAAGGGAGTGGATTTTGAGCTCGTAGAGCGCCCTGATGTGATATGGGTTGGCTGTGTTAAATATGCAAACAACAACACCGATGAACCAAACATGGACGGCGTAATGGAACGCTATCAAAAGCTTTGCAAAGAAGCACCGTATAGAGAAAAAGTAAACCCTGATTACAGTGCTTGTCTTTCGATAAATTTCAGCACTTCGGAAAAGCCGTGCGGTATGATGTATGCATGTGAATTTTATCCCGACCAACAGCACAAAGGTTTTGATTTACTCACACAACCAGGCGGTTTGTGGCTGCGCGTGCGCAATGACGAAAAAGCCGCCGCGTTGTGCAGTTATGACGGCACAACACCGTTTAATCCATGGGAATATACCCATGCGTATTTTGCCGGAGAGCAATCACCACTTGCCAGTGCAGCCAAAGAACACGGTTACACACAAAACCCCGATGTGCACATGCAGATAGAATACCATTGTCATGCAGAATACGGCACACCACCGCACACAAACTACGCATATATTCCCATCAAGGAGATTGCATGAGCGCATTTATATATCGGATTAAATAAAGAGGAGATAGATACCACATGTTCAAGGACTACAAGAAATACGAAACCACCATCGGCGGCAGGCCGTTTGTGGTGGAAGTGGGCAAAATGGCCCAACTGGCTGGCGGCAGCTGTATGGTGCGCTACGGCGAAACCAACGTGCTGTGCTGCGCCACCATGAGCGCAAAACCCCGCGACGGCATCGACTTTTTCCCGCTGAGCGTGGACTTTGAAGAAAAGCTGTACGCCGTGGGTAAGATTCCCGGCAGCTTTCAGCGCCGCGAAGCACGCCCGAGCGAAAAAGCCATCCTCGCCGGCCGCGTGATTGACCGCCCCATCCGTCCGTTGTTCCCCAAAGACATGCGCAACGACGTGGGCGTGGTGAACACCGTGATGAGCGTTGACCAAGACTGCCCGCCCGACATGGTTGCCATGCTGGGCACGTCCATCGCGCTGAGCATCTCGGACATCCCTTGGCGCGGCCCGATTGCGGGCGTGTGCGTTGGCTTGGTTGACGGCGAGTATGTCATCAATCCCACGCAGGCGCAGCGCGAAAAAAGCCGCATGAGCGTGGTGGTTGCATCCACCGCTGAATTGGTTGCCATGATTGAAGCGAACGCCAACGAAGTGAGCAACCAAGAAATGTACGAGGGCATCCTGTTCGGTCACGAAGAAAACAAGCGCTTGGTCGAGTTCATCAAGGGCATCGCAGCCGATTGCGGCAAGCAAAAGCTGGACTTCCCCTCCAACGACCCGTCGGACGAGCTGTACACCGCCGTGAAAGACTTCGCCATCAACGACGTGAAGTTCGCTCTCGATACCGACGACAAGCGCATTCGCGATGAGCGCATGAAGCCCATCTACGAAAAAACGCACGCCGAGTTCGACGAAAAATTCCCCGAAGAAGTGGGCAAGATTGACGACTGCCTATACAAACTGCAAAAATATGTGGTGCGCCGCTGGCTGCTGGACGAAGGCAAGCGCGTGGACGGGCGCGGCATCGACCAAGTGCGCCCCCTGCACGCCGAAGTTGATCTGCTCGACCGCACACACGGCAGCGGCATGTTCACCCGCGGGCAAACGCAGTGCCTCACCGTCACCACTTTGGCAAGCGTGAGCATGGATCAAATGCTGGACGGCATTGACGAAGAAACCAGCAAGCGCTACATGCACCACTACAACTTCCCGAGCTATTCGGTGAGCGAAACCCGCCCCAGCCGCGGCCCTGGCCGCCGCGAAATCGGGCACGGCGCATTGGCTGAGCGCGCGCTGTTGCCCATGATTCCCCCCGTGGAAGAGTTCCCCTACGCCATCCGCACCGTCAGCGAAGTCATCAGCTCCAACGGCAGCACCTCGCAAGGCGCGATTTGCGCCAGCACCTTGAGCCTCATGGCCGCCGGTGTGCCGCTGAAAGCCCCGGTTGCGGGCATCAGCTGCGGCTTGGTGACCGAAGGCGACCGCTTCATGACTATGGTGGACATCCAAGGCTTGGAAGACTTCCATGGCGACATGGACTTCAAGGTCGCAGGCAGCAAAGCTGGCATCACCGCCATCCAAATGGACTTGAAGATTGACGGTCTGACCGCCGAAATCATCCACGAAGCCCTTGCCAAAACCGAAAAAGCCCGCATGGACATTCTGGGTGTGATGGAAGCTTGCATCGCCGAGCCGCGCGCCGAGCTGAGCAAGTGGGCACCGAAGATGCTCACCGTGTCTATCCCCGAAGAAAAAGTGGGCGATGTCATCGGCAAGCAAGGCAAAGTGGTGCAGAAAATCCAAAAACTGTTCGATGTTAAAATCGACATTGACGAAGAAGGCACCACCCACCGCAACGTGTTCATCGCCGGCATGGACATCGAAAAAGCGCAACAAGCGCTCTTCGTGGTCGAAACCATTGCCAACGGTCCGGAAATCGGCGCGATTTACAAAGGCGTGGTCACCGGCATGATCGAAATCGGCGCATTTGTGGAAATCGTGCCCGGCGTTGAAGGCTTGGTGCACATCAGCCGTCTGGACGTGAAACGCACCGAAAAAGTCAGCGACGTGGTGCAGATTGAAGACGAAGTGATGGTCAAAGTGCTTGAGATTGACGACAAAGGCCGCTTGAACCTTAGCCGCCGCGATGCGCTGATTGAAGTGGAAGGTCTCGTGCCCGAAAACACCATCCCCAGTGGTCCGCGCCGCGCAAACGGACCACCCCGCCGCGACGGCGACCGCAATCGCGGTCCGCGCCGCTAAGCACCTCGATGTGTGCGCATTCATCATCTGGCATCAAGCAGCAGGGCTTCGGCTCTGCTGCTTTCTTGTAGAAAATTCTCAAAAAAGATTGACAACGGGCATGCCTGTGTGGTATAATATTCCTATCAAATTTATTGGGAGGAAACCTCATATGACAAAGCGTACTCTGGCAATCATTCTGGCGCTGGCAATGGCCGCCTTCATGGGCGTGGCGTTCGCTGGCTGCGGCAACAACAACGAACCTGCCGCCGAAACAACTGCTCCCGCTGTGGTTGAAACCACTACCCCCGCAGATGTTGAAGCTGCAAGCATCCACGGCGATTGGCTGTGGGAGGGTCAAGTGTTCTATCGCTTTAACCCCGACGGCACTGGCGTCCGCGACGTGAACAACATCCTGGGCGAAGGCGCTGCCCCCATCGCGTGGGCAACCGTCGATGGCGTGCTGTACATCTGCACCACGCCCGACCACTGCGAAATCTTCACGCACGGCACACTGGAAGCCTGCATCGAACCCGAAGTGTGGAGCTATGCAGTCACAGCCGCCGGTCTAACCATCACTAGCCAACAAGTGGAAGGCATGACCTTCACCTACACCCGCGGCGCTGCTGCCGCAAGCTTCTACGGCGATTGGCTGTGGGATGGTCAAGTGTTCTATCGCTTTAATCCCGACGGCACCGGCATCCGCGACGTGAACAACATCTTGGGCGAAGGCGCCGTGGCAATCGCTTGGGCAACCCTCGACGGCACGCTGTACATCTGCTGGACACCGGACTACTGCGAAATCTTCGCACACGGCACCATCGAAGCTTGTCCCGAGCCTGAAATGTGGAGCTACGTGCTTACGGCCAACAGTCTCACCATCACCAGCCAACAAGTGGCAGACATGACCTTCACCTACACCCGCTAAACAATTGCATACACACGCGGCAGAGTTTCGGCTCTGCCGATTTTTTGGAGGTATATATTAGATGGCAAAACGCATTCTTGCGCTGACATTGGCATTGACGATGATACTTGGTTTGGCGGTGACGTTCGCTGGTTGCAGCAACGCAGATGTGAGCGACCACGCATTGGTGGGCACATGGGCTTGGGCTGATGACGCGGACTATATCTATAGCTTCAACACCGATGGCACGGGCACGCGTGGTGGCGCAGGCATGGCTCAACAAAATTTTGCGTGGACGATTCCCGGCGGTGGTCGTGTGTATATGTTTATCGACCGCGTCGATGTGCTGCCGGGCAATTTGCGGCTTGAACAATGGGATTACCACATCGCAGGCAACATGCTAACACTCACCAGCCGCCAAGTGGCGAACACGAGCCGCCGTTATTTTCGGCTCGGCAACGGATAAACACCACGCGGCAGAGTTTCGGCTCTGCCGCAACTTTTTTTCACTTTCTTGCAGGAAATTGCAGCATTCGCGCGTATATCTATAGTAGAGGTGATGTTATGCATATTCGCCAACGCTTGGAACAAGCCGAGCAACAGCTTTCGCCCCGCGCGGCGCAGGCTGTGCACACGCGTGGTCGTCCGCGCGATGAAGCCGAGTGCCCCTTGCGCACCGCCTTCCAGCGCGACCGCGACCGCATATTACATAGCAGCGCGTTCCGGCGGCTCAAGCACAAAACGCAAGTGTTTCTGTCGCCCGAGGGTGACCATTATCGCACACGCTTGACCCATACCCTGGAGGTCGCGCAGATCGCTCGCACGATCGCAAGAGCGTTGCAGCTCAACGAAGACCTCACCGAGGCCATCGCGCTCGGGCATGATCTCGGTCACACGCCCTTTGGTCACGCCGGTGAGCGCGCCCTGCGCGAGGTCTATCCCGCCGGATTCAACCACTACGAGCAAAGCCTGCGTGTGGTGGACAAGCTCGAAGACCGCGGCCGTGGGCTCAACCTCACTTGGGAGGTGCGCAACGGCATCTTGCGCCACACCACCGGCGAGCAACCCGCCACGCTGGAGGGACAGTGTGTGCGCCTGGCCGACCGCATTGCCTACATCAACCACGACATTGACGACGCCCGTCGCGCCGGTGTGCTGGACGAACGCGACATCCCGCCGTCCATCTTGGGCGACGGCAAGCGCGAGCGCATTCATAGCTTGGTGCTCTCGGCAGTCGAGAACAGCGGCGATGCCATCACGCTGGATGCTGCCACCCAGGCTGCGTTTGATACCCTGCACAAGTTCATGTTTGAGCATGTGTATTTCAACCCCCTATGCAAAAGCGAAGAAAGCAAGGTCATCGACATCATCGCCTGGCTGTATGAGCACTTCACCCGCCACGCCGACGAACTGCCCGAGGACTTCCAGCGCATTTGCGCTGACGAAGGCAACGAGCGCGCCGCCGTGGACTACATCGCCGGCATGACCGACCGCTTTGCCGTGCACGTGTTTGAGCAATGCTTTGTGCCGCGCGCCTGGACGATGCGGTGAGAAATAAATAAGAAATAACGAGTGCGAAAGAGAGAAAAAATGGATAATTTAGGCAACTGGGCGAGCGTATTAGGGCTGATTATCACCGTGATCACCCTGCTGATGATGCTCAACATCCGCAGCAAAATCGACCGCAGCTTGGGCAAGCACCGCTTTATGGAACAACGCGACGTCATCATCACCGAGCTCAACGAGCTGCGCGAAGCCATCCGCTGCGGCGGCGACTATGGCCAGCTGGACGAGCAGCTGCTGCGCCTGCGCGAGTTGCTGCTGCAACTGGCGAACTACCGCATCTGGCGACCAAGCGACCGTGTGCGGCTGGAGCAGCACATTCGCTTTTTGTCCAAAACTTACAACGGCGAAAAAAAATGCAGCTGCAAAGAGCACGTGATGCGCATTGATGTCATCATCGCCATGGTGAAAGCGCAAGCCGCCGTTTAGAGGATTTTATGAATACGTATTACATCGTTAGTATCACGCTTGGCAGCATCGGTCTGCTGTTTTCGGCAGGTGCGTTTTTTGCGGCGTTTTCCGTCAAGCGCTCCATGGCAAAGCAGCTGGACAAGCGGCAGTTTGCCCAGCGCAAAACCGAAATTCTGAACAAGCTTGAAGCCATTCGAGACAAACTCATCGTGCCCAACACAGAGCTAGACACCGCCACGCTCATCGAGCTGCACGAGCTGGTGCTTGAGCTCAATGCCTACGACATTTGGGATGCCACCATCAAACGAGTGTTGCGCTATTTCAGCGACGCGGTGATTAACTACGTGACCGTGAAGGGCGAAGATGTTTGCGAACGAGCGGCGCAAGGCACCAAGAAAACCCGCACCAAAAGCCAAAAAACGAAAGCCATCCCGTCGGATTACGACATCGCGCTGCACTTGAACGCCATCATTTCCTTCCTGAAAAAAGAGTCCAGCGTGCAGCAATAACCCGGCGAAACGAGGTGACCCATGGCCATCCCCGACAGTTATCTGCAAGAGCTGCGCCTGCGCGCAGACATCGAGCAGCTCATCTCGCCGTATGTCAAATTGCGGCGCGGCGGACGCTTGCTCATGGGCTTGTGCCCCTTCCACAACGAAAAAACGCCCTCCTTCGCCGTGTATCCCGACACCAGCTCGTTTTACTGCTTTGGCTGCGGCGCGGGCGGCGATGCCATCTCCTTCCTCATGCGCACCGAGCGGCTGGACTACATCGAGGCCGTCAAGGCGCTCAGCCAGCGCGTGGGCATGCAACTGCCCGAAGATAACTACGACGACGGCTTGAGCAAACGCCGCTTGCGCATTTTGTCTGCCAACCGCGAAGCCGCCAAGTTTTTTCACCAGCAGCTCAAAGAACCCAACGGCAAAACCGGGCTGGACTACTGGCTGGGCGGGCGCGGGCTTTCGCCGCAGATTGTGCGGCAGTTTGGGCTGGGCTATGCGCCGCCGGGCTGGAGCGCGCTGCTCGACCACATGCGCTCATTAGGCTACAAGCCCGACGAACTGGTGGAAGCCAACCTCGTCAGCCGCAGTGAAAAGAACGGCAAAGTCAACTACTATGACCGTTTTCGTGGACGCGTGATGGTGCCGATTATCGACCTGCGCGGCAATGTGGTGGCCTTTGGCGGGCGCGTGCTGGGCGACGACAAGCCCAAGTACATCAATACCTCCGACACCCTCGCCTACAAAAAAGGCCGCGATATTTATGCCCTGAACTTCGCCAAAAACACCGCCAATGGTCGTTTGATTCTCGTTGAGGGCTACATGGATGTCATCGCGCTGCACCAAGCTGGCTTCACCCAGGCGGTGGCATGCTTGGGCACGGCGCTCACCCGCGAGCAAGCGCAACTGCTGGCACGCTATGCCAACGAAGTGGTGCTGAGCTACGATGCCGACGAAGCCGGGCAACGCGCCGCCCAACGTGCGCTTGAAGTGCTGGGGCAAACGAACCTCAAGCTGCGGGTGATTCAGCTCACCGGCGGCAAAGACCCCGATGATGTGCTGCGCACCTATGGCGCGGAACGTTATCGCCAGCTGCTGGAGGGTGCGGCGAACGACATTGAGTTTGCTTTGCTCAATGCGCGCGGCGAGCTTGACCTCACCACCCCTGCCGGCAAGGCGGATTATCTGCGCGAGGCGGTGCGGGTGCTGGCACGCTGCACGGTCATTGAGCGCGATATCTACGCCGCACGTTTGGCGGAAGAGTTAACCGTGGACAAGCAGGCGATTCTCACGCAGGTGGAGCAAGTGCGCAAGCGCGATGCCCGCCGCAATGAGCGCAACATGCACCGCGATTTAATCCAGCGGCAAGACCCCAAGCGCAACGCCGTTGACCCGCAGCGCGGCATTCACCCGCAGGCGGCGCGCGCCGAGGAGGGCTTGCTGGGGTTGTTGTTGCAGCACCCGGATTTTTATGCCAAGTTGCGGGACAAAATAAGCGCAGAGCAATTCGTCACGCGCTTTAACCGCGAGCTGGCGCACAAGCTCTTCGCAAGGCTGGAGAACGGTCACGGCATTGAGCCCGAGTTGCTCAGCGGCGCGCTGACGCCCGAGGAGCTCAACGAGGCCATGCGCATGAAAATCACCTGCGAAAACGTAGACAATCCCTGGGCAAACGCCGAGGGTTGGGCGGCAAAGCTCCTCGCCGAGCAACCGCAAGACAAACCAAACTTGACCGAAGACAACGCATTTCTGGGTGCCTTTTCCCAACTAAGCACTAAGCATTAAGCATTGGAGAATTATGCGCTACACCACCGACTGGAAAGACTACGCCCTGCTCGACTGCGCCGACGGCCACCGCCTGGAACGCTGGGGCGACATCATCCTCATCCGCCCCGACCCGCAAGTCATTTGGAGCGGTCGCAATCACCCGCTGTGGATCAAAGCACACGCACGCTATCAACGCAGCAAAAGCGGCGGCGGCGCATGGGAAAGCCTGCGCCCAATGCCCGAGCAATGGCAAATCAGCTATGGTGACCTGCGGTTTCACGTCAAGCCCATGGGCTTCAAACACACGGGGCTCTTCCCGGAGCAAGCCGTCAATTGGACTTATCTCAATGCGCAATGCGCAATGCGCAATGCGCAATTGAAGGTACTGAACTTGTTTGCCTACACCGGCGGCGCAACGGTGGCCTGCCTCGCCGCTGGCGCACACGTGACCCACGTGGATGCCTCCAAGGGCATGGTGCAGCGTGCGCGTGAGAACGCCGCACTCAGCGGCTTGGCTGACCGCCCCGTGCGCTGGATGGTGGACGACTGCGTGAAATTCGCGCAGCGCGAAATCCGCCGCGGCAACACCTACGACGTGATTTTGCTCGACCCGCCGTCTTATGGTCGCGGCCCAGGCGGCGAAGTGTGGCAACTGGCGGATGAGCTCCAAGGCTTTTTGCAGCGGTGCGCGCAATTGCTCGCCCGCGATGGCATGCTGCTGCTCAACAGCTACAGCGCCGAGTTCTCGCCCGGCGTGATGGAATATCTGCTGGGGCAAACCCTCGTGCCGCAACTGGGCGGCGCGGTGAGTTGCACCGAAATCGGCCTGCCGGTGGAAAGCACAGGACGTGTGCTCCCCTGCGGCAACACCGCGATTTGGCAAGGAGGTGGCGCATGCTAGACTTTCGCAACGTCAGCTTCACCTACCCTGCCCTCGACGAAACCGCCGCCATGCCGCCTGCGGTGCGCGACCTAAGCTTCAGCATCGCACAAGGTGAGTTCGTGGCGATGCTCGGCCACAACGGCAGCGGCAAGTCCACCGTGGCAAAGCTGTGCAACGGCTTGCTTGCGCCCGATAGCGGGCAGGTGCTGCTGGGTGGTCTGGACACCGCCGTTGAAGACAACCTCTTCGACATCCGCCGCCAAGTGGGCATGGTGTTTCAGAACCCCGACAACCAGATTATCGCCGCCATCGTGGAGGATGACGTGGCCTTTGGACCCGAGAATCTCTGCGTGCCACCTGCGGAAATCCGCACCCGCGTGGACGATGCGCTCGCCCAAGTGGGCATGAGCGACTTCACCACCGCCGAGCCGCACAAGCTCAGCGGCGGGCAAAAGCAGCGCGTGGCCATCGCAGGCGTGCTTGCCATGCACACGCAGATGATTGTGCTGGACGAATCCACCGCCATGCTCGACCCTCGTGGGCGGCAGGAAGTCATGGACACCGTGCTGCGCCTGCACCGCGAACAAGGCAAAACCGTGCTGCTCATCACCCACTTCATGGAAGAAGCCTTGCAGGCTGACCGCGTGCTGGTGATGCACAACGGCACGCTCATCGCCCAAGGCAGCCCGCGCGAGGTGTTCGCGCAACGCGATGTGCTCACCCAAGCCGGGCTAACCCTGCCAGCCGCAGCGCGCTTTGCGCAAGCTGCCGAGCTCGGCGATGATATCCTCACCGAAGACGAATGCGTCAACGCAATTTTAACCCAATACACGAATCACTAGGAGAACACCATGGAAGAAAAAACCTTCACCTTCAGCCCGTCCATCCAAGCGCTCATCACCAAGGGGCTGGCCAGCGGCAAGCTGACCATGCAGGAAATCGACTTGATTTTCGCCGAGCCGGGCATTGACATCGACGACCTCGACCGCCTGTATGAAACCCTCGAAAAGCAGGGCGTTGAAATCATCGACGATTTTGCGGATCTCACCGCCGACCTCACCCTTGGGCTTGACCTAGAGCTGGATGACTTCGACCTCGAAACGCCCAAGGACATCGACATTGGGCTGATTGCCGAAGACAAAAGCCTGCTGCTGGACGACCCGGTGAAGGTGTATCTGAAAGAAATCGGCAGCGTGCCACTGCTCACACCCGAAGAGGAAATCGAGCTGGCCATCCGCATCAGCGACGACGATGCATACGCCAAAAAGCGTCTGGCCGAAGCCAACTTGCGCCTGGTAGTGAGCATCGCCAAACGCTACGTTGGCCGCGGCATGCAGTTCCTCGACCTCATCCAAGAGGGCAACCTGGGGCTCATCAAAGCCGTGGATAAGTTTGACTACAGCAAGGGCTTCAAGTTCAGCACCTACGCCACGTGGTGGATTCGCCAAGCCATCACCCGCGCAATTGCCGACCAAGCCCGCACCATCCGCATACCGGTGCACATGGTGGAAACCATAAACAAGGTGAAGAAAGCCAACACACAGCTGCTGCACGAAATCGGCCGCGACCCCACGGTGGAGGAAATCGCCGTGCGGTTGGAGATGGAAGTGGCGCGTGTGCGCGAAATTTTGCGTGTGGCGCAAGAGCCGGTGAGCCTCGAAACACCCATCGGCGAAGAGGAAGACAGCCTGCTGGGCGACTTCATCCCCGACGAAGACGCCCCCGCCCCCGCCGACAAAGCCAGCATGCTGCTGCTCAAAGAGCAACTGGCCGATGTGCTCAAGACCCTCACCCCGCGTGAGGCGAAGGTCCTCGCCATGCGCTTTGGCTTGGAGGATGGTCACCCGCACACCTTGGAGGAAGTGGGTCGTGAGTTCGAGGTCACACGCGAGCGCATCCGCCAGATTGAAGCCAAGGCGCTGCGCAAATTGCGCCACCCCAGCCGTAGCAAGCGCCTGAAGGACTTCTTGGGCTAGGCACCTGCGGTGCTCGGCGTATGCCGACATGACCGATGGGAAGCGAGTCGCTTCGCTGTGCCCTATCAAATTTTCATAAGAAATCAAGGAGAACATCACCATGTCCAAAGCCAAAATCGCCAAGGTATACACAGAGCCTTTCCCCGCAAGCCGTTTCATTGGCAAGTGCTACACCAACGCCGACCGCGTGGATGGCATGTTCGGCGCACATTGGGATGCATGGCATGAGCAAGGCTGGTTTGATCAAATCGACCCTTCAGGCAATAACCATGCGATTGGTCTGATGTACGAAGATGGCGATTTCGACACAACATTTCAGTATTGGATTGGCTACTTCATGCCCGCAGATGCAACCGTACCTGAGGGTTTTGCGCATGTTGATTTCCCCGCCAGCGAACTTGGGGTATGCTGGGTGCACGGCAAGGAAGAAGACATCTTCGGACAAGAAGGCTCTTGCGGCGAAAAGCTTGAGAAAAAATATACCCTCAACGCCAACTGGTGTTTTGAACGCTACACCGACCGCCTAGACAGCCCCGACAAAAAGGGTAAGGTCATACTTGACATTTGTTTTTTCATAAAGTAGCACAAAGGAGGGAATGCCATGCCCGCTCTGCGTGACCCCACCAAGCGCCGCCTGGAGCGCATCATCGACACCGCCTACTATCTGCTGATACTGGTGGCGTTTTACCTGTTCATGAGCTATGCTTTTTGGCTGGTGTTTCCGTTTATGTTTGCGTTTTTCCTCGCCGCCATCATGCAGCGACCCATGAACTTCGCCCACCGCAAGCTCAAAATCAAGAAAAAATTCAGCGCCATCATGCTCGTGTTGCTGTTCTATTTGGTGATTGTGAGCATCATCGCTGCCATTGGCATGCAGCTATGGGCGAGCGCCACGAACTTTGCCAGTTTCGTCACCGCGCAAGCGCAGAATTTGCCCGAGATTATCATCGGTCTCGCCGAGCGTGTCAGCGAGCTGATTCGCTGGCTGCCCGCCGGTTTGCAAGAAAACATCAACACCTGGCTGACGTATAACGTCACCACGCCACTCACTTATGGCGACGACGGCGGCGTGCTGGTGAGCTTGGTGTCCAACATCGACATCGCATGGTTCCGCGCGCCGATTGGCGGCGTGCTGAACGTCGCTGGGCGCATCCCCGCGGTGGCCATTGCAGCCGTCATCACCGTCATCAGCAGCTTCTTCATGACCACCGGTTACGACGACATCGTGCGCTTCATCAAACGCCAACTGCCGCAAAAACGCCAAGATGGTCTGTCAGCCGCCAAGCGCATCTTGTTTTCGTCATTGGGCAAACTGCTCAAGGCCTACACCATCATCATGGTGTCCACCGCCGCGCAAGTGGCCATTGGTCTAACCATCATGCGCCTGATTGGTATTTACACCGGCAACTACCTGTGGGCCATCGTCGCCGTGGTCGCCGTGTTGGACTTCCTGCCCGCCGTGGGTGCAGGCTTCGTGCTCACGCCCTGGGCGCTGTATAGCCTAATTATGGGGCAGTTTTGGCTGGCGCTTGGGCTGATTCTCATCTACGTCACCATCACCATCGTGCACCAAATCGTGGAGCCAAAGGTCATGGCCGCCAATCTTGGTTTGCCGCCGGTTGTGACCATCGCCGCGATGTATATCGGCCTGCAGCTGTTCGGCATCATCGGCATTTTGCTCGCGCCCATCCTCATGACGCTGCTGAAGGTGCTCAACGACGAGGGCGTCATCAAAATCTGGAAGTAGCCCTTGCGGTACACACTACAAAACCCCTACTCTCTGCGTGGCAGAAAGTGGGGGTCTCGTGTTTATTTATGCTAACTTCGCCATGATTTCATCAAAGTTCAGCACACGACCGAAAATCTCCATGTTCGCGAGGGTGGCGCGGTGTGCGTCGTCGCAGGTGGTGGTGGTCACGTCGCCGCCGAACACAACCTTGTAGTCACGATACACCGCATCGCGCGCGGTGGACTCACAGCAAATGTTGCTCATGATGCCCACGATGATGAGGGTGTCCACAGCGTTGTTGCCGCCGCGCAGATTACGCAAAATCAGCTCCAGATTGGTCTCGAAAAACGCGCTGTAGCGATGCTTGGTCACCACGGGTTCACCGGGCAGCGGAGCAAGCTCATCAATGGTCATCACGCCTTTCGTGCCGCCACGCATGCCCGCATGCGCCAGATGCGGCCAGTTGGCAATCTCCATCGGGCAGCGGTCGGGGTGGGTTTCGTGCTCGGTATACACCACCGGCACGCCAATTTCGCGGCAGCGGTCGATGATCTGCTTGATCGGCTGCACCAGCTTGCGCGCCTTGGGCACTTCCATAATCGCGCCTTCCAGCAAGAAGTCATTTTGCATGTCGATCACAAGCAGCGCTGTTTTTTCGTGGGTGAAATCCCATTTTGGCATGTATCTTTTCTCCTTAAACTCTATTCTTCATCGCCGGCCACTGGCGTGAGATGTCTGATTGCACCCTGCAGCTGCGATGCATCGCTATACGGGTTATACTGCAGCGTGTCGCTGGGCGGGCTGGGCAGCACGCCGCCCAAGTTCCAGTTTGCATCGCCGCCCACGGGAATAATCGTGCCCACGCTGAGGATAACACCACCGCCCACTTGCGCCAGCGCAAAATGCCCCTGCACCGTGTTCACGCCGCGCGTGGGACGACCAACCAGCACCACCTCTGCCGGGCGCTGCACCGACAGCGCATACGCAAACAGTTCTGCCGGACCTGCGGTGTTTTCATCCATCAGCACAACCATGCCCTGCGTCACAATGCTATCGAAAATATTGAATGCATCCGACACGAAGGATTGCGACTCGCGTTCGCCATGAAATTGCACCGTGGCAATCGCATCGCCCGGCCGTGAAGCAGGCAACAGCAAGTTCGCGGCTTCCACCGCAAACGGGAGCGTGCCGTCATACGTGCCGCGCAAGTCGATGATAAAGGCGCCAGCACCGGCAGCCTCAAGGTTTCGCATGGCGGTATCTAAGTCGTTGGCCGTGTTGCGGAAAAACGAGAAAATGCGGATATATCCGATCGCGCCTTCCTGCCCATTGGCATCGGCCATCAGCTCTGTTGCCACCGTGGGCACGCCTGTCCCCAGCAGCACCCTGGCTTCCTGGCGTTCATCGTCGCGCATGAACACAAAGTCCACCGCCACCGTGGACACGCCCTCGGCCTGCGCAAAGCCAACGTTGAGGATGTTGGTGATGAGGCTGTCCGCGTTATACGTGCTGAGATTTTCCTCATCAAACAGCACAACAATTTCGGTTTCCACGCGCACCAGTCGGTCGCCGCTGAGCAACCCAGCTCGTCCAGCCGGGCTGTCAAGCGCAACATGCGCAATCTCCAGCATGCCGGGCTCCGGCGCAACAGGAACATCGTTGTCATCATCATTATCATCGGCGGCGCTCGGCACATAGCGCAACTGCAGCCCAATGTCAGACTGCTGACCCTCCAGCCGCTGCAAAAACGCGTTCCACTGCTCGGGCGGCAGATAGCGGCTATGTTCATCCTCCAAGCCCTGCACAAAGCCGCTCACCATTTCGGCGATGATGTCATCCTCGTTGAAATTGCGATAAAATTCGCTCTGCACCACAGCGCGGATTTCCTCCAAGGCATGCGCCTGCGCCACGCGGTGATACAAATCGCCCATCAGGGCATTCAAGCGGTTTTCGGCGAACCAATATGTCAGCGGAATGGCCACCGCAACCATAATCAGCGCCAGCGCCAACGCCGCGCCGATGGTAATTTTCTTGCTCATGTGTATGCACCTCCTCCCCCTATTATACCACACCTTGTCCAAAAAAGCAAGCAAACAATAAATTCTCACGTCACTTTCAGCAATGCCGCTTCCTCTCGCCGCAGCGCAAGCGAATAACCCCGCAGGCGCAGCAACAGCGGATCACCCAGTGGCGCTGTGCATTGCAGGGTGATTTTCGTGCCGGAGGTGAGCCCAAGCTCTTGCAGGCGCAGGGCGATTGCACCTGCACCATGTACCTGTGTAATGCGCGCGCTTTGACCACGTTTGAGTTGTGTCACGTTCATGCTTCATTATACAACAAAAAAGCTCCCGGCGTTAACCGAGAGCTCTGTTTGAGAAAATGGGCTTATTTCTCTTCTTTTTTCTTCAGCACGACGAACGCGCCTGCGCCTGCAAGAGCAACCACAGCTGCTGCTGCGATGGCAATGGCGTTGCTGTCGCCCATGGGGGGCAGACCAGGGTCATTTTCCCAGCAAGGGATATACAGACGAGCCAAGAAGTTCATGAAGTCGCTGCTGAACATGCTGTTCAGTGCGCTCACCAAACGACCGTCTTCGTTGTGACCGTTAGCGATCAAATGAGCAGTGATGGTGTTGTTGAGGGCTTCGTCAGCGCCTTCGGGCAGTTCTTCGTCAACATCGATGCCAGCGCTCACGAAGAAGTCGTTCACGATAGCAGCAAGCACGTCCAGACCGCCGACGGCTTCAGCCAGTTCAGCAACCAGATCACGCATGTTGTCGATGGCATCGGTGCCTGCAGTGTTTGCAGCTGCGCCAACCATCAGGGAAAGAGCCATAACAAGGGCAATTGCGATAGTCAGAATTTTTTTCATGGGGTAGGTTCCTTTCGTAAAATGGGTTGAATTCAAAGTTTACTGCAATGGATTCTGAGCTTTGCCCAAGCCAGAATACCACTTGCATTTACAATGATACCAGATTATCGTGCGTTTGTCAAGTGTTTTTCGCAAACTTTTTTCGGAAAAGCCAAATTTCTCTCACAATAGCCTAGCTGGGGCGTCCAAAGCGGTGGCTGGGCACGTCTTGATCCATATACTGCCAGCTAAAATGGATGCTATTGCCGCGCCGCGTGAGCGTTTCGGGGTTAAGGTGCGTGGGAATGCCGTTGATTTCGCGGAAACCTGCGCGCACCCAAGCGTCGGCCACCAGATTCATCATTTGCGGGCTGGGGAAGGTCAGCGTGCCCACGGTGATTACTTCGCTTTTGCCGCGGTTGTTGGCATAGGGGTTGTGGAACGCGCCGGGCACAAAGCCGGTGATCCACCAAGTGGGGTGCGGGCCGCGGCGGAACAAATGCTGCGTGCGGCCGCTTTGGAAGTCGTGTTGATACACACTGATGGTCATGATCACATATTCTTGCTCAACTGCCGAGAAAAAGTGTTGCGCGGCTTGCGTGCTGGGTTTGGTATACACACCGATTTCAGCGCCCAACATTGCCAAACCATAGCGACCTGCCCACATTTGAATCAGCCAGTCTTTAGGGATGCGGTTGCCGCGTTCGTCCAGCAGGAACATGGGGTTGCCGTTGGCGTCGTGGCGCACACGGTTGCGGTTAGGACCATATTGGTAAATGTCATACACATAACCATAGCGGAAGTTCAGGCGAATCGTGCCATAGACCATTTGCAGGAAGGGCGAAGCCATGTCAAACAGCGCGTTGAAGCCAAACTGTTTTTGCCAAGGATCGCGCTCGGTGTAGAACACGCCATTGCCGTCCATGCGATAGCTGAGCATGCGGAACGCACGTTGTTGTTCTTGCGCGGTCATGTCACCGGCGAGGATTTCGCGGCGTGCAGCCTCAATGGGGTCAATCGTGGTGGTTGTGCGCGCCGTGGTGGGCACGGTTGCCACCGCAGCCACGGGGCGGGTTTCCACCGGCACGTTGAGGTCAACACGCACGGTGTAGGGGTCGTTTGCGCTGCCGGCAATCCAGCCGCGACCATACAGCGTGCGCACACCATCGGTTTCCTGCACGCTCACGAGCACTTCCTGCCCTTGTGCCGTTATACTCAGTATACGCTCGTCACCGCGCAAAGGACATTCGCCGCGGTTAACCGTCACTTCGCTGCGGTCATTGAGGGTGACGCGCTGCCCGCTTGTGCTGAACAAGTCAACCAAGCCAAGCATGGTGGCGTTGTCGTTGTCGTCAAGCGTGGCAAAGGGAATGAGCGTGGCGTTGCCAGCTGTGCCCACAGCTTCCACGCCGGGTGGGCCCACGTTGGGGAAGTCCGCTTGAACGATGTTGTTGCCACCGTTGCCGCAAGCGACAAACAGCGTGGCCACGCCTGCCGTCAGCAGCAGGCAAAGGATGATAGCGATTGCACGTTTCATGGTTAGTGTTACCTCCATTGTTAACTTTAGACATACGAATAGTAAATTTTAGAGAAAAATCACGAGTTACGCTACTTTGTCGCAGCGCAACGCAAAATTCCTCACCGGGTCATGAATATTTACTCCGCGTTCGGAATAATCAGCGGAATGTTTTCGCCGCCAAGCCGCGAGGCAATTTGCGCCACCGCTTGCGTCACCAGATTCGCCTCCAGCAGGTTGGCATTGCTGGTTTGGAAGAACAACTGGCTTTGCTGCGGCACCACGCCGATGAGCTGCAGCTCGGTTTGGTCGATGATTTCGTCAATCGCCAAATGGCGGCGCTGCAGGGCAACCTTGCGGTCAAAGCGGTTGATGACAAGCCGCACGTCACGCAGATCCATGCGCAGGGCTTTTGTGCCCGCCAATGCCGCCGAGCGCACACAAACCGGATCGGCGGTGCAAACCACGAGGGCGCGGTCGGCCGCCAGCACTGCACAACGGTAGCCAAAACCGATACCCGCCGGTGCGTCCAGAATCACCACGTCGTAGTCGCTGCAGGTGGTGATGAGCTGGGCGAGGGCATCTTCCTCTAAGGTGTCTTCGTCGGCCACCGGCGCGCACAGCAGATGAATGCCGCCAAACGGCAGCACCGCCTGCTTGACCGTGCAGCGCCCCAGCGCGGCATCCGCCCAGCTGAACAGCACGTGTTCGTCCACACCCAGAATCATGTCCAAGCTGCGCAGACCGATGTCGCAGTCCACCAGCAGCACGCGTTTGCCACGCGCGGCCATCTCCACCGCAAGGCACGCGCTGATGGTGCTCTTGCCCACTCCGCCTTTGCCCGAAATCACGGCGATGCGTTGTTGCATGTGCATTCCCCCTCTATGCAACTTTTTTGAAAAAAAGTTGCGCAAAAAACTTTAGTCGCGCTCCGCGCGGGGTTAGCCAAAAATAAACTTCGCAATCTTCTTCGCCTGCGCCGCCGGATTTAACGCCAGCACCCGCTGCGTGATTGCCTCGGCGACTTCGTCGGCACCCAGCGCAGCCGCCCGCTCAAACACATCTGTGTCGTCCCAGAACAGCTCCGTGGTGCAAAACACCGTGGACGGCCACGTGCCAATCTGCTGCTGCCCCTGCATGGTTAAGTACATGCGCATTTGCAGTTCTGTCAATGCGCTATCGAACTTCGACTTCTCTTCGCGCGTAAACCCCGCCTCGCGCTTGATGTTGTCCGTCGCCAGGCTGCCGAACTCGGCCACCACGTCGTAAATCCGCTTGGCATAGTGGCTAATCGTGCCGCTTTCGTAAGCCTGCGCGAACGAAGCGCCGCCGCGCCGTGCTGCGAGAAAGTATGGATAAAATTCCTGCGTGATGTAGCCCGACTTCTTGAAGAACAGCTTGCCATAGGCGATGTCGCTGCGCTCTTGCAGCACACGCATGCGCCACTCCCACGGGTCGGTGTCGGGGTTGCCTGTGTGCCATTGCATCGGACCATCTTCGTTCCAGCTGTTGGTGAACAGGCTGAAGATGTGTGCGTCTTTGTCGCCGAGCGAAAACCCAGCGGCGAGCAGTTCGCGGCAAAAGTCGGTGTAGTGTTGAATCATCGCAGTTTCTCCAATTCGTGTTTGAGCCGCGCAATCATGTCGCCGCGCTCGGCATCGCTGGGTTTGGTGCTTTCGGCGCACATTTCCTCCCACGGCAGCCACCACACCGGACCGGGTTGCGGGGTGTCGCCCGCTCTGCGGGGGAAGATGTGCCAGTGCAGGTGTGTGTCGCCGTTGCCCAGCAGCTCAACATTCAATTTATTCGGCGCAAAGGCGTGGTAGACCGCCTCGGCGACCAGTGACATTTCTTCCAGAAAGCGCAGCTTGAAGTTATGTTCAAGTTCGTGCAGCTCGTTGGCGTGTTGCTTGCACAAAAACAGCGTGTAGCCACAAAAGCGCTGGTGGTCGCCCAGCACAACATAGCCGGTGTCGAGTTCGGCAACGAAGTGCGGGTTGGTGCCGGCGCGAATCATCGCAATGCGGTCGCAGATAAGGCAAGGCATGGGCTACACTCCTTCGCACCCCCACCGTCATGCCTGTCGGCATGCCACCTCCCCCAGGGGGGAGACATCCACTCGGCGGGTTGATTGTCGCAAGTAATTTTCAAACAGATGAAACTCGTTTCGTAGGTTCAGCGTAGTCGGTCAGTGCCTCCCCCTTGGTGAACCACCCCACGAAACAGGTTTCGCGGGGACCCCAGCGGGAGGTGGCGCGTATGCGCCGGTGGGGGTAACACATCACCCACCCAGCTCAATCATCTTGTCCACGCATTTGCGTGCGCTGGCAATCATGTCCTCACCCATCTCAATCACCGTGCCGCCCTCGCCGCGCAGCGCCAGCAGAACATCCGGCAGCGTGGTGAGCTTCATGTTCGGGCAAACCAGCTTCGTGCCCAGCGCAAAGAACCGCTTGTCGGGGCACTCGTACTGCAAATGCTCGGCAATCGTCGCTTCCGTGCCGATGATGAACTCCCGCTCGGCAGATTGCTTGGCGTATTGCATAATCCCGGTTGTCGAGCCAACGTAATCCGCGAGGGCAACCACCGCAGGCACGCACTCGGGATGCACCAGTAGCTTCGCCTCGGGATGCACAGCGCGCGCGGCTTGCACATCAGCAACGGTGACCGCCGCGTGAACGGGGCAACCGCCTTCGAGCAGCTTGATGTTCTTTTCCGGGCATTGGTCGGCGACCCATGCGCCCAAGTTTTTGTCGGGGATAAAGAGGATGTTGGGGGTGTCGATGCGCTGCACAATCTGCACGGCGCTGGAGCTCGTCACACACACGTCGCACACGGTTTTGAGCGCGGCGGTGGTGTTGATGTATGCCACCACGGTGTAGTCCGGCAGGCTCTGTTTGACCGCCGTGATGATGTCTTTGTCCATTTGCTCGGCCATGGGACAACCGGCGAGAGGGTTCGCCAGGCGCACGGTTTTGTCCGGCGCGAGCAACTTGACACTCTCGGCCATGAAGTGCACGCCACACATGAGCATGTTGCGGTGCGGCTGCTCCACCGCAGCAAGTGCCAGCGCGAAGGAGTCGCCCTTCACGTCCGCCACCTCAAGGATTTCGCGCGCTTGGTAGCTGTGCGCGAGGATGCAGGTGTCGGTTTCGCGCTTGAGGCGGATGATTTCTTGTTGTAGTTCGTGGATGGTCATGGTTTACCTCGCTAACATTATCCCACGCGCCCAATACGCACGGGTGTGGCTTCGTTGTAGTCTTCAATTAATTCGTGCCAAAAGCCATAATCATCTTCCGGCACAATCACTTCAAACACATTGGCGCGACCAGTGCCCAGCTGACCAAACTGATTGTCACCCCAGGCATAGAGCTCCAAGTTACGCGTGACAGCCAGCCGATGCCTACTCATATTCCCATGCGCGGTTAGCACGTTATCCATCAAACGTTGCGGCACACCGTATTCCACAATGGTGCCAGCCATCGACCCACCCCATGGGCCTGTGAAACTAGCGGATACTTCACCCCAAATCCACAGGCTGTTGTCGTTGCGCAGTGCCATGCTGCCGGGAAATACCGTTTGCACATCATCTAGCACAAGTGTGGGCGTGTAGATCCAAAACGCGGCGCTGTCAACGCCCGCATGTCTGCCCGGTCCCCAACCATATAGCCTATCCTCGATGGTCAGTGCAAAAGTTGCTTGTCTATTCACCGCAATGTCGCGTACATTGTCCATGATAAATTGCGGTTCAGCCGTCATCTGGTTGGGATCGGTGAAATGCCTGCCAAAATAGCGGGTAGAGCCAATGCCGTATACGCGTCCCGCATTGGTCAGCATAATCATGTGCCAACTGCCCAACCCGACCGCTCGAACATCATCCATCACATGCACTGGCTCAAGCGAATATTCATCCCAGCCAAGTTGTGTGATGTCAATGCCCCAGGTCCAAAGCCTGCCGTCGCTGGTAATTGCAACAGCCGTGTGCCACCCCGCATCAACAAACACGACATCGTTCATGATTTTCACGGGGGTCGGGCGGTCTTCACGCGTGCCATCGCCGAGTTGCCCGCGGCTATTCCCGCCCCAAGCGAACAGTTCTCCATCTGCATTGACAGCGAAGCTAGCGTAAGAGCCAGCCGCAATTTGCACGATATTCTCCATCAGCCGCTGCGGAGTATGCTGGCTATGGTCTTCTACGACGAAATAATGGTCGCGATATACCGTGATACGCCCATCGCCCAATTGGCCATGGCTATTGTCGCCCCACACCCACAACGTTCCATCCGCATGCAGCGCCATGGAGTGCGAACCGCCGGCAGCAACCTGCACCAGCGCAACATCATGCGTTCGCTCTGACTCAAGCCCATACGCAGGCGCTTGCGCTGTTGTTTGAGTCACTTCGTCTTGTTGCGGTTCTTCAGGCACAGCGCACGCGCCAAGCGCCGCCACCAAGCATGCAATCAACAATAGTACAATCCACTTTTTCATGCGCATCCCCTATTCTTCAACTAAGTCGCCGTGCCCATGGTCGTGCCCGTCCTCGCCGAGCTTAGCAAACAGCGCGGCGTCATAGGCGATGCCGTTGTTGTCGTAGTACATCTTAATGGCGGACTTCACCGCTTGCTCCGCCAGCAGGCTGCAGTGCATCTTCACCGGCGGCAGACCATCCAAAGCCTGAGCCACCGCCTTGTTGGTGAGCTCAAGTGCCTCCCCCACGGTTTTGCCTTTGATCATCTCCGTGGCCATGCTGCTGCTCGCAATTGCCGATGCGCAGCCGAAGGTCTTGAACTTCACATCGGTAATGATGTCATTCTCCACCTGCAGATACACGCGCATGATGTCGCCGCACTGGGCGTTGCCGACCTCGCCCACGCCGCTTGGGTTGGCAAGCTCGCCCACGTTGCGCGGGTTGGTGAAGTGTTCGATTACTTTTTCGCTGTAACCTAGGGACATGGAATATTCCTCAATTTCAGTAAATTTTCAATGATGATGTGCGATTTCCACCAATTTTTGCTCAATTCCCATTCTTCGGGGTAATCGCCCCAACTCCACGGCACGTCCCACGAGCCGTCGGGCAGTTGCGCTTCATGCGGGAAGTCGTAGTGCTCGGTGTTGCAACCCTCAAGTGCTTGCGTGAGCGCGGGGTTGTCCAGCACCTGCGCCAACCGCACAAACAATACATTTGAATAAGAACCGTCACCTGCTTTGCCTGCAAAATACGCCTCCACAGCTTCATCGGCAATGCGTTGACCAAGGGCGCGCAATTCGCTGCCGCGCGCCGCAAACCGCAGAATAAACCCCGCCAGCGCCGCCGTTGGATTGTAGTCATACTCGTGGCTCACAGGTTTGCCAAAATGCCACCACGGCGCATGCGGATGGTCGTTGTTCGTTGGCACTTCGTTTGCCCACAAGCGACCGTCAAAGTCCGCGCCGCTGCCCAAATAGCGCAAAATCCCCTGCACGATAGAATGTTCAGCGTCTTCATGTCCAACTTCCACCAGAATTTCCGTCGCAGCCCACGTTTGAATGGGCGCCGAGTTCGGGTTCCAGCAATCGGCCTCAAGGGCATGCCCAAACCCGCCATCCTCATTTTGGTATGTGGCCAAAGCTGTTAACACAGCTTCTGCACTGCCGCGTTCAAAGAGAAACTGAAAGCGCGCCAAATCAATCGGTCTTGCGTTGCGATAGATAAATGTGCGAGCCTTGGTGAAGTGTTCGATTACTTTTTCGCTGTAAATCACGGATTATTCCTCGCTTTCTATTTTTCACGAAGTGCCTGCAGCGGCGCAAACTCGCGCACTTGTTTGGCATGGTCGAGGGCACGATTGACCAGCATGTCACTGAGCTCTAATTCATCAGGATAGCGCGGCTGCACGCCGTAAGGTGTTAATGAAGAGCATTTTTCCATGATTTCATCAAATCGGTCATCAAACTGCTTGCACCGCACACAAAGTTGCGTTAAATTGTGCGTTCTGGGCACGTCTTCAGGCTCTACGCCACACGCAATTAAATAGCCTTTCAAATATTTTTCAACGGCTTGTTGGCAATGAAAACTCATCAATTCCCAGGGACGAGGATGCATAGACAAGCCATGTTCTGCGTAAGCCAAGTCCATGTCCGCTAGCCGAAACCATTCGCGAGTAAGTTCTTTATCCATGCAATAAAAGTCCTTTCTGTGCAATAGTCCGTTGCAGGGTAGACGCAGCTTTGCGGCGGTTAAACACATTCGCATAGTTTACCATGATATCGGTAGGCATTGTTAAATTTTTTCGTGCATACAAGTCATGATAAATGCTGCCGCTTAGCTCCATCGGGTGCTGCTCCACATTGTCCGGCACAACCACGTAAATATCTAAGTCACTGCCTTCGTTCGGCGTGCCATAAGCATAGCTGCCAAACAGATAAATCGCTTCCGCAGGGACGACTTCAAGAATGCCCTGCTTGATGATTTCCAGTTCGCGCTGCACGCTTTCATCTAAGTGGTGCATCATGTTCTCCTTATCCAAATACCTCGCACGCGGCAACCATGCGCAACATGTCTTCGTCTATCTTATCACGCCCATAGGCGTCGATGAACCGCTGGCGATAGTCATTCGTCTTCAAGTTGTAGCCCAGCGACCAAATCGCCCAAAACACGTCCACATGGTGGTCGCCCACGCCCGCATTGTCCAAGTCGATGAAGCCCGCAAAGCGCCAGTCGTCCAGCATAATGTTCGGCAGGCAGTAGTCGCCGTGCAGCAGGGTGTTGTTGCGCAGTTCGTGTCCGTGCGCCTGCACCACGGCATAAGCCTCGTCCGCGCTGGCATAGCCATAGCTATCCGGAAAATGGCTCTTGTCATACTCGCCTGTGCGATAATTCCGCTCCACCGTGGCGAGATACTCTTTCGTGTGGTTTTGCACCGGGCAATCAGAAAAATCCAGCGCATGCAACATGGCGAGTCGCTCTGCTAAAATATCACACAACCGCTCCGGCTGCGCAAGATATTTCTCCGCCACGCAGTCATCGCCCGGCACTTTCGCCGTCAGCAGCCAATCCTGCTCGGTCGACACATCCGCCAACACTTCAGCCGACAAACCTTTGTCGTGGAAATAGCGCGTCATATCGGCTTGGCGTTGCAGCTTGCCGGTTGCGGCACGCTTGAGGAAATACCCATCGTCTTTGTCGATGTGCCACACCGCCGCGCCCGAATGTCCAACGGTGATTTCCCGCATCGGCGCATCACGCAACCACGCGCGAATTTCTTGTGGGCAGGCTTCCATTCTATCCCTCCTGCCACACAGGCGACATCGCCCGCAACCGCTCAACCACACCCGGCACAACCCGCAACGCGTGGTCAATTTCCGCCTGCGTGGTGTAGCGGCTCAAGCTAAGCCGCAGCGAGCCGTGGGCAATCTCATGGGGCAAACCGAGCGCCAGCAGCACATGGCTGGGGTCAAGCGAGCCGCTCGTGCAGGCCGAGCCCGACGATGCCGCAATGCCCTGCATGTCCAGCAGAAGCAGCAGCGCCTCGCCCTCAATGCCATGGAAGCACAGGTTCACGTTGCCCGGCAAGCGATTGCTCGCACAACCGTTGAGATGGCTTTTTTCAATCTTCAGCAGACCTTGCATGAGCTGGTCGCGCAGGTCGGCAATGCGCGCCGCCGTTTCGTCAAGTTGCGCGGTTTCCTCCACCAGTGCGGCGGCCATGCCCACAATCGCGGGGAGATTCTCCGTGCCCGCGCGGCGATTACGCTCCTGTGCGCCGCCACGTAGCAGCGGTCGCAACGGCACGCCTCGGCGGCAATACAGCGCACCCGCGCCCTTCGGTCCATGGAACTTGTGCCCCGCTAGGCTCAACATGTCCACGTTGATCGCATTCACATCAACGGGGATGTGCCCCACCGCCTGCACGGCATCGGTGTGGAAGGTCACGCCACGCTCGCGGCACAGCGCGCCGATTTCCGCAACCGGCTGCAGCGAGCCAATCTCGTTGTTCGCCATCATGATGGTGACCAGGCAAGTGTCGTCGCGCAGCGCAGCCTGCAGGTCGTTCATGCGCACGATGCCCGTGGCGTGGTCAACCGGCAAAAGCGTGACGGTGTAGCCCTGCTCTTTCTCAAGCATCTCCAGGCAATGCAACACGGCGTGGTGCTCAATCTGCGTGGAGATGATGTGCTTTTTGCCGGCTTTGTCGCCAAGGCGAGCCGCTGAAATGATCGCTTGGTTGTTGGCTTCGGTGCCGCCTGCGGTGAAGGTGATCTCCCGCGGCTGCGCGCCAATGCAGCGGGCGATGGCCTCGCGGGCGTGCTGCAACTGGCGTGCGGCGGCTTGCCCGTGGCTGTGCAGCGACGACGGGTTGCCGTATATCTCATCGAGCATGGACAGCATGGCCTCGCGCGCGGCGGGGCTAAGCTGTGTGGTTGCTGCGTTGTCTAGGTATGCGTTCAACAGTGTTCTCCTCATACAGAATTACTCATACTCTAGTATAACACGAATGGCGCACAATTGCAAGATTTTTTTGCCACCTTTTGCTTGACATTCCCCCGCAAGATATGTTAAAATAAAGCATATTCATCAATTCAAGGAGAAAATCATGGCTCAAAAAATCAAAGTCAGCTGTCACGTCTGCGCCTGCACAAACAAAGTGGAAGTCGCACCCGAGTTTTGCCCTAGCTGCAAAACCAACCTCGTCGCCCCGGTTGAATCACTGCGTTTGCGCGCAGAAAACACCACATTCGGCAATGCAGAAAAATTCAAAGTTGGCGCAATCGGCGCACAACAAGGTGATTTGCTGCTCACCAGCCACCGCTTAATTGGACTGAAAGAAAAAGTCGGCGCAGCCTCGGTTGCCGGGGCGGTGGGCGGCTTGGTTGGCGGCCTATTGGAAGCTGCACTTGCAGGCAAATACGAGTTCGAGTTTGAAATCCCGCTAACCAACGTGGTTGCCGTGGAAGAAGACAAAATCGGGCTGTTCAAGGCCCTTGTTGTCCGCACCGTTGACGGTCAAGCCTACAAAATGAAAGTGCCCAAGCGCGAAAAAGACCAATGGGCACAGCTGCTTCTGCGCAGATAGCCCAATCAAAATGCACAAAACCACCTCGTGTTGCGAGGTGGTTGCTTTATGTCGCGCAGGCGAATTTTACAGGAAAATAATCGAAAACACGCCGAATGCAATCAGTGCCAAACCACTGAAAAAGCCACCAAAGGCTGCCCAATTACTCATTAATGTTTTCTCCTTTCTGAGGATTGTCCGACTTTCACTTAAGCGAAGATGCGAATGAAGGGAACGAGCGTTGCAACGGCCAAAATGCCGCCAAACACGATGCTGACTACGCCAAAAAAGATACCCATGATTCATTCTCCTTTCGTGATATAATGCTTGTTGGCATGATTATACCACAAAAATCGCGTATTGTCAACAAAAAGTTCACACACCGCCGCGCAGCAGCTCCGCATGGCGGCACGCACGCGCCTGCGCGAGATAGGGCAGCACAAACGGCAGCGGCACCACCAGCATGCACAGCAAGTACCACGGCAGAAAGCTCAGCTTGTAGCGCAGCAGGGCGGCGCACTGCTCATTCGTGCGCGCGCAGCTTAGTCGCACGGCGTTGCGCAGCTTGCAGCGTGGCTGCTTTGCCAAGATGGGCAGCACCAGCGCATAACGTTGCACGGTGGCGGCATAAAATCCCGCGCCGACCAACAACAGCACCACACCACCCGCCAGCGCCGCAATAAACAGCGCGATATCCAGGTTGCTTTGCTGCGCTTGCCACAGCGTGCCGCCCAGCAGGAATCCCCCCGGCACAAAGAACAGCAACGCCCACAGCAACTTGCGCAGTCGCAGGCTAATCACAAAACCCGCCGCCTTCAGCGCCCAGCGCGGTTGCAGCCAAAACGTCACGCGTTTGACGGTGCGCTTGCGTGCGTCCGCGCCGCCGAAATACCACGCTTCGCGCCCCACGCGCAGCGGAGCGACCAGCAGCGCCACGAGCAACACCAACAGCAGCGCAATGCCCAGTTGAATGCCCTGCGCCGCCCATGATGTGAAGTCGGTGTGCGGGTAGGGCAGCACGGCCACGGCCTGCGCGGCGGTGAAGTCATGCAAAAACGGCAGCGCGCCCGCAGCCGTTGCCACCGCAAAGCTGATGGTCAGCAGCGCAAAGCCCGTGCCGCGGTGCCCCTGGGTGAGTTGTTTGGCGTGCAATTTGGTTTGCTTGTTGTTGAAGGTCATGGCATTGCTCCTCGTATACGATATACGTATAGTATGGAGCGATTTTGCGGCGGCTATGCGAAAACCACCCCCAAGTTGAGGGTGGTTTTTGGTTATGGGTTATGCGTTGAACAGAATGCGCACGAAGCCGAAGATTGCCACGAGGTTCACGATCACCAGCACAACGATGCCGATGATGCCAGCAATGCTGCCCCAGTTGGTGCCGCCGCCTGCAGGAGGCGCAGTGGTGGTTTCTGCTTCAGTTGTCGTTTCGCCATTCACGGTGGTGTCAGCAACTGTTGTTGTTTCACCGTTCACGGTGGTGTCAGCAACGGTTGTGGTTTCACCATTCACGGTGGTGTCAGCAACGGTCGTGGTTTCGCCGTTCACTGTTGTGTCGGCAGCGGTGGTGGTGTCTTGCGGTGCAGTTGTGGTAGGCTCTGTCTGATTTTGGTCAACCGGCGAGTCCCAGCGCGGCGGAAACGCAATGCTATTTTGCACCAAGAAAGCTTCTTGCAGCATAACGATCTCATCGTAAATCGCTACGATTTCTGCCCACATTCCCCCAAGATAAAGCAAACCAGTCGCTTCTCGCGCGCTTGCCAAATACCAAAAATCTTGATACAGCTGACGCCAATTATCATTATGCTGAGCAGCGTCTATCAGTGTATCATATAGCTCGAACATTCTAAGTTCCAAAAGCATCCACTCAATGTAATCCGGTTGAACATGCATTTCAACAAGAGGAAACACTTGGGTGGTTGCCGCCGCAATAAAAGCGGCATAGTCCCCAGATTCATAATAACCGACAATCTCCAAAGCAATAGGCATCACTTGGGCTCTAAATGCCGCTGGACTTGTGCTTGACGTGAACGCCAATTCATTTTCAATGGAAACTATAACGCCGAGAAGCGCCATTATCCGCTGTGCTTCCAACTCCTCATCTACGCTGGCTGCCGCACTGCTTAGCGCAGCCACTACGCCGGTTGCCAACATGAACACCGCCACCAAAATCGCCAAAATCTTTTTCGTCATTGTTCGTTTTCTCCTTAAAATGTAATAGGTCAATTTACATTATACACCCCCCCCCCATGAACAAAACAAGACGTTTCTGTGAACAGTTTGTTAATAATCACGCAGGGCAACAAAAACAGGCAGCCCAACCGAGCCACCCGTTCGTTTATTCTTGCAGTATCACTAAAATAGCCCAACAAGCCACCGCCCAAGCCGGAAGATGACATAACCCAGCCCCGCGAGGTATGCCAAGCCAGCGCCCAGACCCACCGCAATGGCCAGCACGCCCACAATGAGGCTAAACAGATTGCCGATGAGGGGCATCAGCAACATAAAAATAATCTCCATCACATTTTTCCTTTCAAGGCGAGCCTCTCGCGAAATGGAATTTTGTGAAAGGCGAAGTCGAGAGGAGGGAAGTGTACGTAGGTACACGACCGAGCTCGAGACAAAGCATTTCGCAAAATTTGGAGCGGGCGGCGGGAATCGAACCCGCAACCGCAGCTTGGGAAGCTGCTGTTTTGCCACTAAACTACGCCCGCACCTGCACCAACTTATTATAACGCATCTGGGCAAGTTTGTCAAGGCTAGAATTTTTTCTTGCTTTTTTGCCAAAAACATGCTATAATGAGGACGCAATCAAATATCCACGCAAGTTCGAGCTGACACCCTACGGCATTTGCTATGGGCTAAGGCCGCTGCGTATGGCGGGAAACTGCCATGCGTTCCACGTTTGAGAAGAATGCGCGTTCACAAGCCTGCGAGGGCTGCTTTTGGTGTGAACTGATTCTTCAGTTCGCATTTTTTTATGAGGAGAAATGGCCATGATTCGCCGATTTTTTGCACGTACAAACCTGTTCCATCTCATCCTCATCGCCGTGATTGCCGCGCTGGGCATCGCCATCAAGCCGGTGATTGTGCCCCTCGCCCAGCTGATCACCGGTCCGTTCATCCCCGGTGGCGCTGCCATCGGCGGGATTTACATGCTGTTTCTGGTACTGGCGGTGTCGCTCACACGGGTGCGCGGCGCGGGGCTGCTGTGCGGGCTGGTGCAAGCTCTGCTGGTGATGGCACTCGGCGTGGCGGGCTCACACGGTGCAGCCAGTTTGATCACCTACACCCTGCCGGGGCTTGCGGTTGACCTCGTTTTCCTGCCCATCACCATGCGCCGCCGCGACCCAAACCTGCTGGTTTGCGTTCTCGCGTGCATGCTGGCGAACATGACCGGCACAATGGCGGTAGCCTTTGCGTTGTTCCAAGTGGAGCTCATCCTCGCGCTGCTCATGCTGTCGCTTGCAGCGCTCAGTGGCGCGCTGGGCGGCGTGGCTGCCTGGGCAATCACCAAGCAGATTAGAAAGATTTTGCCATGAAAAAATCCACCATCGCTGTCATTGCCATCATCGCCGCGCTGGCCGTTGCCGTGGCGGTGCTGTTTGCGTTGAACTGGAACGCCATCCAAGACCGCCAGCAACTCCTCGCAGACGGCGAGCTGCACCTCACCCACGCTGGTGACGTCTTCGTGCTCACCGTGGCGGACATCGAAGCCCTCAACCCGCAACCACTTGATGCCATCCTGCGCGGCGGCGGTCAGCCCGGCGTAGATGTCACCTTCTATGCCGTGCCGTTTCGCGACATCATGGATGCGTTCATCCCCCTTCAAGATGACGTGGACTACACCGTGCTGTTCTCCGCCGCCGACGGTTTTGCCACAGCCATGCCGCAAAGCGAAGCCATGCAAGCCGCCTACATCGCCCTGTGCGCCGACCGCGGACCGTTCCGCCTCATCCTTCCCGGCGATCACTTCGCCCAGCGCTGGGTGCACTGGCTCACCGGAATCGAGTTGCGCTGATGATTGAACTACGTGATTTCACGCTTGCCTACCCGGGCGGCTCGCCGCTGTTTGCGCCGCAAACGTTCACGCTTGCAGCGGGCGAGAGCATCGCCTTGTGCGGTGATTCCGGCGTGGGCAAAAGCAGCCTGCTTTATGCCTGCTGTGGGCTCATCCCCCAGCAAATCGCGGCGGACTTGCAAGGCGAACTCTTGCTGGCAGGCAAGCCACCCACCGAGCACTCCCCTGCCGAGCGCACTGCGCTCATCGGCATGGTCATGCAGAACCCCGAAACCCAGCTTTTTTGCGGCACACTGGAGCTTGAAGTCGCCTTTGGGCTGGAGAATTGTTGCGTCCCGCGTGAGGACATGCAGCAGCGCGTGCGTGAGTCCCTCGAACTCGTCGGGCTATGGGTGCGGCGCGAGGAATCCCCCAACGTGCTCAGCGGCGGACAAAAACAGCTGCTCGCCCTCGCCGCTGTGCTCGCCTTGCAGCCCAAGCTGTTGCTGCTGGACGAAGCCCTGTCGCAGCTCGACACCACCGCCTGCGCCCACATGATGGACGTGCTGTGCAGTTTGCGCACACGCGGACAGGCGATGCTCATCGTTGACCACGACCCTGCGCGGCGCGCCAAGCTGTGCGACAGGGAAGTACATCTGTAGGGGACGCGCCCCTGCGCGTCCCGCTAAGTTTCATCAACTCTGGCACGTCCCATTAGACTTCATCAAAATCACGGACAGCGCTGGGGCGCTATCCCTACACAACGAGGCAACTATGATCATCCAAGCCGAAGCCCTCTGCTTCGCCTACCCCAACTTCGCCCTGCACAACATCAACTTCGCCTTGCACGCCAGCGAGTTGCTCGCCATCACCGGCGCAAACGGCAGCGGAAAAACCACCCTCGGCAAGCTGCTGTGCGGGCTGCTCAAGCCCGAAAGCGGGCGCGTGCTGCTTTGCGGCGAAGACTCCACCGGCTGGCGGCTGGGGCAGTTCGGGCAGCGCGTGGGCTATCTCTTTCAAGAGCCCGGGCAGCAAATTTTCGCCCCCACCGTGCTAGAGGAACTCACCTTCACGCAAGAACTCCGCGGCGTGCCGCAAGCGCAATCCCACGCCCGCGCACATGAACTGCTCGCCCGCTTTGAGCTCACCCACTTGGCCGAGCAAAGCACCCTCACGCTGTCACGCGGGGAACAACAGCGCCTTGCCCTGTGCGGGCTGCTGCTCAATCAACCCGCCGCACTCATCCTCGATGAACCCACCACCGGGCTTGACCCGCGCCGCTGCGATATCCTCGCGCAAGCCCTGCAGGAGTGCCTGCGCGGCGGCACAGCGGTGCTGCTCATCAGCCATGACGCCGCTTTTGTGCAAGCGAACGCCACGCGCCAACTGCGTATGAATAGCGGGGTGCTGCATGAAACTTGACCCCCGCGTCACCATTTTATTCGTCCTGCTGTTGTCCAGCTTCGCGGTGGTTTTCCGCAATCCATGGCACATGCTGCCTGTGCTCGTCAGCGCGATTTCCGCTGTGTTGCTCGCGCGTGCGCCATTGCTCAAGCTGCTGCGTCGCCTGCGCGGGATTTGGCTGATGCTCGTCTTCGTCACGCTGCTGCAAACCCTCGCCGCGCAAGACTGGCTGACCGGGCTGCTCATCGCCGCCACGGTGCTGCAACGTCTGGTGATTTTGCTGCTGGGCGGCGCATTGCTGGCGGGCTATGCCGGGCACGTGTTGGTGCAAGCCTTGCTGCAACTACGCATGCCCTACCAACTGGCGTTCATGCTCAGCATTGGGCTGCGCTTTGTGCCGCTGTTTGGCGAGAGTTTTCGCGACAGCCTCAACGCCATGGAGCTGCGCGGCGTGGATTTGCGCAAGCTCAAGTTCCGCACCCGTGTGAAAATCTACACTTGGCTGCTCATGCCGACGGTTGCCAGCGGCGTGCACCAAGCGCGAAAACTCGCCATGGCCATGGAGCTGCGCGGCTTTGGCGCACACGACCGCCGCACCGCCTACGCTCCCCTGCGCATGCGCTGGACGGACTGGCTCGGCTTCGCGCTGGTGCTGCTATGGGCAGCCGGCATCATCTTATGGAGGATTTTTCTGTGAAAGTTTTCAGCGTGCTCGGCACATCCGGTTCGGGCAAAACCACCACCATCGAAGCCATCATCAGCGAGCTGCGCCGCCGCGGCTTTCGCGTGGGCAGCGTCAAGGACATCCACTTTGATGCCTTCGCCATCGACACCCCGGGCACGAATACCCATCGGCATCGCCAAGCCGGCGCGGAGCTCGTCACCGCACGTGGATATCACGAAACCGACTTGCTCTTTCCCGCGCAGCTGCCCATGCGCGACATCCTCAAGCACTATCGCGACTACGACTGGGTCGCGCTCGAAGGCGTTGACGACCTGCCCGTGCCCAACGTCATCTGCACCGCCGCCAAGTACAACGACTTCACCATCTGCGCCGCGGGGAAATACACCGGCGGTCTGCTCACCTTCGACGCACGCACGCACGCCGCCGCGCTGTGCGACTTCCTGCAAGCGAACGTGCTCGACTACCTCGAGTGCTATGACCCCGACGAGCCGCAGCCGCCCTTCACCATCACGTTGAGCCTCAATGGCGAGCCCATCCGCATGGTGCCCTTTGTGCAAAACGTGCTGCGCAACGCCGTGCTGGGCGTGGCCAAAGAGCTCGAAGGCTACCAAGAAGGAGCAACCATTGACGTTCACATCGAAGAGAAATAACGTGCGCCTCATCAACGGACAGGTGCACAAGCATAGCCCCACCGCCACACTTGAAGCGCAAATTTTGCGGCAGCTGCACCACGCGGGCGTGTCCGTGCCGCGCGTAATTGCCGCGCACGAGCACCTGCTCATCCTCGCGCTTTTGCCCGGGCAAGCCCTGCCCGATGTCATCGAGCACGGCGGCTACGAACCCGCGCAGCTCGCGCATGCCCTGTGCGACTGGTTCGCAGCGTTCGCGCAGGCTTGTCCCGGCATGTCCCGCGGGGATGTCAATGGTCGCAACTTCCTGTGGGACGGCACACGCGTCCACGCCGTAGATTTTGAGCACCCGCTGCAGCCCGGCTCGCCTGCACACGATGCCGGGCGGCTCGCGGCATTTTTGGCGACATATCGCACCGCCCACACCGCCAAGCAAGCCGAGCTCGTGCACGCCTTCATGCAGCGCAGCGGTTATCCCGCGCATGCCTTCTTGGCAGAGCTGGTTGCCATGCAGCAGCGCCGCAAGCTGTAGGGACGGGGCGCGCCACCCAAAGAAAAAACACTCCCCTGCCGAAGCAAGGGAGTTTTGTTATAGGGTCGGGTTACAGCACAAAGAGCCACACGGCTACCGCGGCTGCAACAGCCACCAGCGCTGCCACAACACCAAGAATCACCCAAAGCCACGGAAAACTTGACTGCTGCTGCGGCATGTCAAACTGGAACGGAACAGTTACGCCAAAATTGCCCAGCATTCCTTGACCTTCTAGCGCCGCAGCACGCATATCATCTGCCGCCTGCGCAAAAGAGGTCGTTACGCCCAGCTCTCCCCAACCATTCACTGTTCTATTCCACAACGCATTCAGCTGTGTCAAGGCAACATTTCTGTCGGCAACACTTTGTCCAGAATGCGCAACCGCATGGCGCAATAAGTTCAAATTGGCAGCATTTTGCGCCAACACAATCGCCTCGGGAATTAAATACCGGCTTGCGTTTGCGTATGTTATGTGCAGAACGGGGAATCCAACTCCTGGAAGAAGCGCATTTATGTTCCGAGATAGGGTCAGCCCATCGAGTCTGACCATAACACCTTGAATGATTGGATTTGTTGTCCCTGAGCGAATAACGCGCTCAAACTCTACAATACCCTGCGCATAGGTCGTCGCACTCACCCCAATCCCAAACACACCCGCCAGCATCAGCACCGCCATGAAAACCGCCAGTAGTTTCTTCGCCATGTGAAAATCCTCCTCGTTTTTTGATACCTCTATTATAACACATCCTCCCGCAAATTTCCATGCGTAAATCCGCAGAAATTCGGGGGGGGGGGCAATTTTGGCTAATTTGCACAATCGCAAACAAGCAAACACCCGCGCAGGTCAAACCCGCGCAGGTGCTTTTTGGTTGCTTACCAACCTTTATGTTCCCAATTATCATCCAAGGAGTTTCCACTCATCTTGTTTTCTCCAAGGCCGCCAGCCCAAGGCTTCAAGGCCTTCCAAGTCCTTGGCCGGTGACTAGCAACAGTTGCAGTTGTCGCCGCCGAACAGGCCATTGCCACAGCATTGGTTGTTGTTGCCGCCTCCCATTGCTCCGATGACGAAAAGGATAAGCAGCAGCGGTAACAATGCGCTGAAGTTGCCGTTCATGAGATGACCCCCCGTTTTTTCAGATTTGTTTTGTGCATAGCATGTTTATGCGCGGCCGGGCTGCCTTATGCACGAGTTTTGCGCTTGTGCTTAGCTGTTGCAGCAGCAGCTGTTGCAGCAGCTGTCGAAGTTACCGCCGCCGTTGCCGCCATTGCAGCACATCATCAGGATGAGGATCATGAACATCATGTTGTTGTTTCCGCAGAACATCGTGTGGCCTCCTTTCGTTTTAGCCTTACACTGTCATCATATGCGCCTGCGCAAAAAGAGTGAAAGATAATTCTTAATTCATAATTAACATAAGAGCAAACCCCCAGCACAGACGGAAGCTCCGTCTATACTGAGGGTTGCGTTTTAGCCAATTATGCATTATGCATTGTGAATTAAACTACTCCACGCTCTTGAGCGCCTCAACCATGTTGATGCCCTTGATGCGGAAGTGCATCACCACGTTGATGCCCACGGCGAACACGAGGGTCACCAGCCCCGCGGCGATGAACACCCACGGCACCAGCGTGCGCACGAACATCATGCTCTCGATTTCCGCCTGGCGGATGATATAGCCGAAAATCGGCACGCCCAGCGCAAGCCCGGCAGCAATGCCCAGCACCGACAAAATGATGTTCTCGCGATAGATGAACATGTCGGTCTGCTTGTCGCTAAAGCCCAGCACCTTGATGGTGGCCAGCTCCCGAATGCGCTCATAGATGTTGATGATGTTGAGGTTATACAGCACCACGAACGCAAGGGCGCCCGATGCCGCCACAAACACCACCGTCACCACGTCACGCATCACGCGCAGTTGCGCGCCCACGCTGTCGATGATCGTTTGGTTAAACGCCACCGCCATCACGTGCACGGTGTCGGTCAGGTCGCGAGCCAGAGCAGTGCGGTCTTCCATGGCGGTGGCAAGGGTGTCGCCGGTCAGCCCCGCCACACGCAGGCTGGGGTTGAGGTTCACCAGCACCATGTTGAACTCACACGGCATGCCGAAGGTCTGCTCAAAATACGCAGGCGACACATAGATCCAATGGTAGATATAGTTGTAGTTGATGGCCGCCACGCGCATGTTGGCCTGTTGCAGCCCCCAATGCACCGTGATGGTGTCACCCACGCCGATGTCCATGATCTCCGCCAGCTTGCCGTTGATGATCGCGCCTTCGCTGGCCAGATGCAGTTGCTCGCCGGTGTCGTTGTCAATCAACTGCACAAACTCGTCAAAGTTTTCCGTCGTTTCCGGCACCGAAAGCCGTGCGGGCACTTGGCGGTCAAAGCCTGCGGTGTCCACATACAGCTGCTGAATGAACGCCGGCAAAATACTGGTGATATCCCCCGTCTGCAGGTGTGGGGCGAAGGCCTCCAGCTGCACGGTGTCACCGGCACGCATCGGCACTTGCAGGTTTGCCTGCGCGTCAAAGCGCATAATGCTTTCCGGACCAAACTGGCGGTTGAGCATCGTGCCCAACGAGTCGCCAATGCCAAAGCCCACCACCAGCAACGCCGTGCACGCCATGATACCCGTGAAGGTCATCAGTCCGCGCATCTTGTTGCGCATGAGATTACGCGTGGTCACCTTGCCGGTGAAGCCCATGCGGTTCCAGATAAACGGCACGCGCTCCAGCATCACGCGTTTGCCCGCGCGCGGCGCTTTCGGGCGCATGAGCACCGACGGATGATTGCGCACATTCACCACAACAGACGCAAGCACTGCGCCCACCGTGGAAATTAGCGCCGCCGCCACACCAATCACGGCTTCCAGCGGGAAGAACCCGAAGGGCATGGTGGGAATCAAATACAGAATTTGATAGGCGAAGAAAATCGCCTGCGGAACGAACAGGAAGCCGATTGCCGTGCCCAAAATCGCGCCCAGCACACCGGCTGACGCAGCATAGAAGATATACTTCAGCGAAATGCTCGCCGCCGAATAGCCCGCAGCTTTCAACATCCCCATTTGCTTGCGGTCGTCTTTTACCATGCGCGTCATGGTGGAGAAACTCACCAAGCTCGCCACCAGGAAGAACAAAATCGGGAAGGCGATGGCGAACTGCTGCATGCTGTCGGCCGTGTCACCAAAGTTGGTGTAGCCGGGGAAGTGGTCACGGTTGTTGGTCATCCACTGCGCATCAGGCAGCGTCACCAGCAGATTCTCTGCCTGGCGCAGCAAGCGCTCGCTGTTGGCAATGCGCTGCAGACCAAAGTTCTGCTCTTGCAGGGCGATTTGCAGGTCACGCTCGGCTTGCTCAAACTCATGCTGCATGATGGCAAACATGATGTCTGCGTTGTTCAGCCAGTGTTGCGCGTCCAGCATTTGCGTTTCAGCTTCCAGAATGTCACGCCGTGCCGCTTCATAGGCATCGAGCTCCCGCAGATACGGACCAAAGCGTGCCAGTCGCGCGCGCTCGTGTTCCAGGTCAAGCCGCGCTTCTTCCAACATAATCTCTTGGAAGTCCATGTCCACGCGTGCTTCTTCCAGCATGCGCGTCACGCCCGCCACGTTTGCGTCACCGGGATTCATCGGGAAGTAAATGCTCAAAATCGCAATCGCGTTGCCCATGCGGGCGGGGTCGCCGCTTTCTAATATAGCTTCTGCGGTTTCAATTGCCGCGCGACCAACCTGCAGCCCCATGTCCGCCATTTCCCAGCTTTCTTGTGCGGTTCTCATGCGGTTTTGCGCGTGAATATAATCCTCACGCGAATAGGGGATCGTCGCCCGGCGAGCGTGCGCCACCATGTAGCGCTCGTGGGCTGCTTCAAACTCCGCCAGATTCTGCTCAAATTCCGCCATCAAGCGGTCATAGCGCTCCTGCGCGGTTTCGGCAAGCAGCTCTTGGCGGCGCGCCTCCAGCTCCGCAGGACGGTCGGCGAGGGCTTGGGTGAGCTCTTCCACTTGCTCGCGCGCAGCTTCCAGCTCGGCACGTCCGTTTTCAATTTCTTCTTCCAACTGCGGACCAATGCGTGCCGTGCGCTGGGCGAGAATGCGCTGCGCTTCTTCCTCCACGGTTTCACGCACGCGCCGCACCAGATAGTCATACTCCGCCGTGTAGGGCGCATGGCCACGCGAGCCCGCCACGCCAACGAGCAGCGTGGTGTAATACGGACGATGGAACGCGCGGTTGGGGATGTAAATATAGCCCGACAGCTCGCCGCCGCCAGCCTGCGACGCACCCAGTTCCATCGCAAGGAACTCCGGCGTGTGCACCACACCAACAATCGTGTAAATCACACCGCCGTCGTGGCGTTCTTCCACGCCGGGGGCGTTGCGCACGGTGTCCAGCAAGTTCTCGTGGTCGCCGCGCACCAAGATGCGTTGGTTCACCGAAAACCGCTGCGGCTCCATGCGGTTGGCATAGGCGCTAACCACCGCTTCGTTGTAGTTCTCCGGCCAGCGACCTTGCACCAAGCGCAGCGTGTTCAAACGGTCGCTGCGTTGGTTGTCTTCGTCATAGCCCTCAAAGTCGTGCCCAATCACGCGGATAACATAGGGCGCGCCGGTCATGCCTTGCGCCATCACCGGGTCATAGCTGCCCGGCAGCGGCGGGTCAAACAAAATGCCGTCCACAAAGCGCGACAGCGTCACGTTTTCCACGCCAGAAAGCTCAAGCACGGCCAAGCGGTCGTGTTCGTCAAAGCCAACGGTAGACTGAATCACGATGTCCGCCAAGTGCAGCTCGGCGAAAAATTCATACGCCGCCGCACGCATGCCCGGCGACACCGCACGCAGGCCCGTGAAAAAGCCCACGCCCAGCGCAACGATAATCACAATGGAGATAAAGCGCGGCAACGTGCGCCGCATCGAGCGCAGCGTGTCGCGAAACAGGGCTCTAGTCATCACTATCCCCCCTTACCATTCTAAGTCTGCCACGTTCATCGGGCTTGGGTTCACCGTCACGTCATACACCTGCCCGCTACGCATGCGCACCACACGGTCAGCAATGGGCTCAAAGGCCATGTTGTGGCTGATAATCACCACTGTCGTGCCCGTTTGGCGGCAAGTGTCTTGCAGCAGCTGCAAAATCTGCTTGCCGGTTTCGTAGTCAAGCGCGCCGGTGGGTTCGTCGCACAGCAACAAGCGCGGATTCTTCGCCAGCGCCCGTGCGATGGACACACGTTGCTGCTCACCGCCCGAAAGCTGCGCGGGAAAGCTGTCCATGCGGTCATGCAACCCAACCATGTTCAGCACATCCTCGGGCTTCAGCGGATCTTTGCTCAACTGCGTGGCAATTTCCACGTTCTCAAGCGCCGTCAAGTTCGGAATCAAGTTGTAAAACTGGAACACAAAGCCCACTTGGTTGCGGCGATAGTCAATCAGCTGCTTGTTGGAAAGCGACGTGATCGTGCGACCGTCCACCTGCACTTCGCCGCCGGTCACGCTGTCAATGCCGCCGAGCACGTTGAGCGCCGTGGTCTTGCCCGCACCCGACGAGCCGATGATCAAACACAGCTCACCCTCGGCAATGTCAAACGTCGCACGGTCAAGCGCATCAATCTTCACTTCGCCCATGGTGTACTGCTTCGACACATCGTTGAACGCAATGAACACAGGACCTGTGCGCGCAGGCGGCGCATAGGTCGCTTGTTCGGTCGCGGGTGCTGGTGGCGGGGTGTAGTTGTTCACGCGAGGCGCTTCTTCGCCCATCACACGGTGACCACAACTGTCGCAGAACATGGCGTTTTCCTCCAGGTGCACGCCACAAACTTCACAAAACATAGAGCTTCCTCCCAAAATCTCGTTATCACTTCGTCGCGCCTCCGCGCATAAATCCTACTTATTATAACATATTTTTTTGGACAAGTCAATTCATTTCACAATCCGCATGCTGATATTCGCCGCCTGCACCGAATGCGTCACCGCGCCCAGGCTCAACACATCCACGCCGGTTTGCGCAACCTCGCGGGCATTCGCAAGTGTGATGTCACCCGACGCCTCCGCAATCACGGCACGCGGCTGTCCGCGCAGCCAGCTCACTGCCTCTCGCATCGCTTCAATCGTCATGTTGTCCAGCATAATCACATCCGCGCCGGCAGCATAGGCCTGCTGCACCTCATCAAGATTGCGCGTCTCCACCTCAATTTTCACCATGTGCCCAACGCCCGCGCGCACCTGCGCCACCGCCCGCTCAATGCTCCCACAAGCATCCACGTGGTTATCTTTGAGCATCACCGCATCGCTCAAGTTAAAGCGATGGTTGCGCCCACCGCCGCAGGTCACGGCATACTTCTGCAGTGCACGCAGCCCGGGCAGCGTCTTGCGCGTGTCGGCGATGGCAGCGCCTGTGCCTTCAACCGCCTCCACCAGCGCATGCGTCGCGGTTGCCACGCCCGTGAGGTGTTGCAGCAGATTCAACGCCGTGCGCTCGCCTTGCAGCAGCATAGCCGTTGGACCACGCAGCTCCAGCAGCACATCACCGCAGTTGAACCGCTCGCCATCACGTACCTTCAGCTCGCAGGTCACGCCTTCGCCAAGCAGCGCAAACACGCGCGCGAAAATTTCACCGCCGCACATCACGCCAGCTTGATTCGCCACGAGATACGCACGGCTTTCGTGCTCCGGCGTGAACAAGTGCGCGCACGACAAATCAACATAGTGCATGTCCTCCTTCAGCGCGCGCAAAATCACATCATCCACGATAAATTGCGGTAATTTCACAATAATTCCTCCAGTATCAACATCGCCACGCACGCAAGCGAGCGCAGCTCGGCAGACTCCCGCGTGGGCACGCCGGTTTCACGCACAAGCTCTTCGTAAAGCGCCCGCATCTGCGCCGCCGCCGCAGGCAACTTCGCCTTGTTCGGGAACACGAAGAAGGTGTCCTGCATCGTCTGCTGAATCAGCTCTCGCTGATTCAATGCGTAATGCGTAAGTCGTAATTCGCAATTATTTGGGCGTTCACCGTGCGCTTCATTACGCATTACGCATTGCGCATTACGCATTATATCCTCCGCCGCGCGCCGCCCAAACACCAGCGCCTCGGGCAGGCTGTTGCTCGCCAAGCGATTACCGCCATGCAAGCCCGTGTGTGCGCACTCCCCAGCGGCATAAAGCCCCGGCACGCTCGTGCGGCTGTGCAAGTCAACTTCCACGCCACCCATATGATAGTGCTGGCACGGGAACACCGGGATTAAATCTCGGGTAATGTCCACACCGTTGCGCAGGCAGTTGCGATATATCCCCGGGAAGCGCTGGCGCAAAAATGCCTCGCCCCGGTGTCGAATGTCCAGGTAGATATCCGTGCTGCCCATGCGCTGGGTCTCCAGCACAATGGCACGGCTCACCACATCACGCGGGGCAAGCTCCTCGCGCGCATCATAGTGGTGCATAAAGCGCTCGTGCTCGGCGTTGAGCAACAGCCCGCCCTCGCCGCGCACCGCCTCGGTGATCAACGAACGTGAGATTTCATCTTCGCCGCCGCCCGCAAACGCCGTGGGATGAAACTGCACATAGCGCATGTTGCGCAGCGTTGCGCCAAGCTCATAGGCCAAGCGGATGCCGTCGCCGGTGCACACTGCAGGGTTTGTCGTGTGGCGATACACCTGCCCGATGCCGCCGGTGGCCAGCAGCAAAAAGTCGCAGGTGAAGCGTTGCGGCTGCCCACCCAACAGCGCATCCACCGCAAAGCCGCCGCCCGCAAGCTTTTCCGCAGCATAGACCGTGGCATCCTCCAACAGCGTAGCGTTCGCTTGCTCGCGCACATGCGGCACCAACTTGTCCATCATCTCGCGACCGGTGCGGTCGGCATGATGCACCACCCGGCGGCGGCTGTGTCCGCCCTCGATGGTCGTGGCGAGCTCACCTTCAGGCGTGCGATCAAACTGCACGCCAAGGCTCATCACGCGGCGCACATCTTCAGGACCTTCATGCACCAGTGTTTCCACCGCATCAATGTCATTTTTATAGTTCCCCGCCGCCAGAGTATCATCGCGGTGCAGGGCAAAGCTGTCGTCTTCGCGTTCCAGCACCGCAGCCACACCGCCCTGCGCCATCGCAGAGCTGCTGTCTTTGGGCGCTTGTTTGCTCAGCAGCAGCACGCGCATGTCGCTTTCGGCCAAGTGCAGCGCAGCATAAAGCCCGGCCAAGCCGCTGCCAACAATCACAACGTTATAATGCATTTACACTCCTGTAATATTACGCAAAATGGGCGACGCAACCGCCGCCCTCTCGCTTATATATACTGCGCCATGTCTTCTTTGTCGCACACTTCGGTGAAGCGCTCGGGCTTCTCCTGCAGCCCACGCAACGGCGCGGGAATCTGCACGCCAGCCACTTTCGCAAGCACATCCAAAGCATCAAACTCATTCTCAGGCATAGTTTCGCCCAATGCTGCTAGCACACTCCCCACAAACTTGAAGGGGCTCGCCGTGCTCACTACCACGCTGCGGGTTTGGTCGCCCGTCACTGCGCGGTATTCTTCCAGCACATGCAGCGCAACCGCCGTGTGCGGATCACTCAAATAGCCCCGCTCCCGCCACGCTTTCGCGATGGCCGCGGCACACTGCGCCTCATCACAAGCCGAGCCATAGAACTCACCTTGCAGCGCCGCCAGCAAATCCGCAGGCACGGCATAGCTCCCGCTTTGGCTCAACTGCGCCATCCAGTCGGCAGTCACCGCGCTGTTTTGCCCGCTGAGCAAAAACAGCAGACGCTCCAAGTTGCTCGAAATCAAAATATCCATGCTCGGCGAGCTCGTGCAATAGAATGGGCGGTTGCGGTCATACGTGCCACCGGCGAAGAAGTCCGCCAACACGCGGTTCGCGTTGGACGCACACACCAGTTTGTGCACCGGCAAGCCCATTTGCTTGGCATACCACCCAGCCAGAATGTTGCCGAAGTTGCCCGTGGGCACCACAAAGTTCACCACCTCACCGGGGGTAATCTTGCGGCTGTTCATCAGGTCGCAGTACGCGCTGAAGTAGTACACAATCTGCGGCACCAACCGTCCCCAGTTAATCGAGTTCGCGCTGGTGAAGTCCGTGCCCTCGGCAGCCGCCTTTGCGATAAACTCGCCATCCCCAAAGATGGCTTTCACGCCGTTTTGCGTGTCATCAAAGTTGCCGCGCACCGCCACCACGTGCACGTTATCGCCCGCTTGTGTGGTCATCTGGCGCTTTTGCACCGGGCTCACGCCATCGTCGGGGTAATACACCACAATGCGCGTGCCGGGCACATCGGCGAAGCCATCGAGGGCAGCCTTGCCGGTGTCACCCGATGTCGCCACCAGAATACACAACTCGCGGTCGGGCTTTTCGCGTTGCGCAGCGCGGGTGAGCAGCCGCGGCATAATCTGCAGCGCCATGTCTTTGAACGCGCAGGTCGGCCCGTGGTAGAGCTCCAGCACATCCGTGTTGTCATCAAGCGTGACCACGGGTGCGGTGTCTGCATGGCGAAACGTGCCGCCATAGGCCGCCGCCGCGCAGTCGCGCACTTCGCCAGCCGCCCAGCCGCCTTGCGCGGTGAGAAACTTGCTCAAGATGTAATCTGCGCGGGCGATGTAATCCATGCCCGCCAGCATGCCCAGTTCCTCGGCGTTCACGCTCGGCATGCAGCGCGGCACAAACAGCCCACCTTCGGACGAAAGCCCCTGCACGATTGCCTCGGCAGAGGTAACTTCAATGTTGTTGTTGCGTGTGCTCGTGTATAGCATAGCTTGTTAAAACTCCAGTTCCAGTTTTTCAGCGTCTTCCCACAGGCGTTCGATGTGGTAATATTCGCGTTGTTCGGGCAGGAACACGTGCACCAACACGGTGCCGTAGTCCAACAGAATCCAGCCGCCGGTGCGCCCTTCCACGCCGCGCGGCATGATATCGTGGCGCTTTTTCATCTCAAACTCAAGGTCTTCCGTCAGCGCCTTCACATGCGGCGTGGACGTGCCCGAGCACACCACGAAGTAGTCCGACAGAATCGTCTGCTCTGCCGTGTGGATGGCAACGATGTCAATGCCCTTTTTCTCATCGAGAATCGCGGCAATGGTTTTGGCTAAGTCTAATGGTTGCATAAATTACCTCCAAAGTGTTAAAACCAGCCAGGAAATTCCGTAAAAATCCAGCGGCCGTCAATCAGCTCGCGAGTGAAATGCGCGTGCCAATCGTCAATGTCATCAAAACTCGTGCTAATTTGCTTGCGGTAGCGCACGCGCGTTGCGGTTTGTTCTTCAATGCGCACGAAATCCAAGTCGTATGGCGTGCCGCCTCTGCCGGAGCAAGCCACCGCGTAAAGCTGCCCATCAAATTCGGTGTATCGCGCGGCTGAATTAGCCAAGATTTCTTGCACAAGCGCAGCCGAAAAATACTCGTGCAGAAGATTTTCCAAGTCTGCAATCGTTTGTAGCTCAGGATCGGTCACGCGATGAAAACCATGCGCAGATTCTTCGTCATCATCGACCAGAAGCCCTAGATCATTCCTCACAAATAGATTAAACACGCGCGCCGCCGAGCCTAAAAAGCGCCAAATTTCCGCGTCCGTCAAGTAGATATACTCAAACGGCGCTTCCGTCGTGGCAACTTCAGCGGTAGTCGGCTCGGTCGTGGTCGTCGTTTCGTCAACAACGCTCTCCACCGCGCCACAAGCCACCAGAAACACCAGCGCAACCGCCAGCAACAACACAAATCTCTTCATGCAAACCCTCACTTCTTCGCACGCTTCGCCGCAAACTTCCGCGCCTTATACGCCATGATGTGCCGGCAGCACGCCGCCAAATCCTCTTGCGCAAGCGCGCGCACATGCGCAACGTCGGGGTAGTCACGGTCAGCGCTCGTCAAGTCCGCCGCCACGATAATCTGCTCCAGCACGCTCATGTCCTCGCGCCCCATCGTGTGATAGCGCACCGCGTCGAGCACCTCCTCATCGGCAATGCCCATGTACTCTTGCAGATACTCCGCACCCACCGCGCCGTGCATCCAGCCGTGCTCGGCCATGTGCTTGCCGCAGTCGTGCCACAGCCCCGCGAATCTCGCCTTGGCAGGGTCTGCACCATGGCGACGCGCCAGCTGCTCGGCGGCATCAGCCACGTTGCGGCTGTGCTGCAGCCGTTTGGGCGGCAGATTCGGCTCAATGTAAATCCCCTGCTCGCGGATATACGCCAACGCCGCAGGCGCAAGATACGCCGAAGCCTCCTCGCCCAGCGCCAGCATGCCCCGCAGCCGAGTGGAGCTAATCTCCACCGGCGCAAAGCAGCTCAACACATGCACCGGCAGCGGCGTTTGCAACGGCTCGGCATCGCGTTGCAGCGCACACACGGTGCACAGCCGCAGGATCTCCTCCCACTTGTGCCAGCGCGTGAACTTCGCCAGCTGGTCAGTGCCGATGAGCATGCATAGCTCCGCCTCGGGGTAGCGTTCGCGCAGTTGCAGCAGCGTGTCAATCGTGTAGCTCGTGCTGGTGCGCGCGAGTTCCATGTCGCTCACCGGGTAGCCAAACGTGCGGCGGCACAGTTCAAGCCGATGCTCGGCCGCCACGCTGGGATGCCCCTTGAGCGGCGATTGCGCAGTCGGCATGATCAACAACTCGTCCAGCTGCATCGCGCGCGCAAAGAATCGCGCAGCCGCCACATGACCAAGATGAGGGGGGTCAAACGCCCCCCCGTAAACGCCAAGTTTGCGCGTTGTTTCGGACGAGCAAAGCTCGTCCCTACGCGGATTCGGCCAATGGCCGCAACACATCATCTTCCCAACGCATTGGGTTTTCGCGGATATATTGTTGTATTGTTCGATATTCATCAGCGGTATCTACCACACGGTCGTGAAATTTCTCTTGCCACAGCGGAGCCTTGGCTTGCTTGGAAATCGCGCCCTTCCATTGCTGAATCACGCGCGAAACCGAAGGGTTTGTTTCATTGTTAATCAGATGCAAAAGCATGTGCACATGATTAGGCATTATCACAAAGCTATCCATGACCACAGATGTGTATACTTGTTCGATGTCGCACAAATGTGCTTGCACGATCTTCCCGATTTCGGATAAAACCATTTCATCGCCGTTAATTTCCCCAAACAATTCATGGCGGTCTTTCGTGCAAATAGTGAGAAAATATGCCCCATTATGGCTATAGTTTTTGCCTGCAATACGATGATATTTTCGCGTTGGCCATTCTTTATCCACGTTCAATCAGCGCACCACCCCTCACGGCCTTTGGCCGCATCCGCGTAGGGACGAGCTTCGCTCGTCCGAACCTCTACAACTACGCGCTATTTCAACGAAATCTTGCGCTTGAGCAGCCAGTTGGTGATGAAGAAGAAGCCCGTCGCCAGCGCCAGCATCACAAACGCGCTGCTCACGTTATACACCGGCGCTAATCCACCGGCCAATTGCCCGCCAAAGTTCAGATGCACGTTAATCGCAGGCAGCAGCGGCGTGATGTTGCTCACCGCCAGCCAGCACACAATCGTGATGGCAACGAGGAAGATGAACGTCCACAGCCCGCTGCGGCGTTGGAAGCTGCGCACATGGCTCAGCGTAATCACAAACAGCACCACCATCATCGCCAGCACCAGGAACACCAGCGCTTCAATCAAGAAAAAGCCGATAAATAGCACAAATTCATTCAGCGGCGGGAACTCCACAAACGCCCCCATCGCTTCCGGCGCAACTTCATACAGCAGGTCGTCGCCCGCCGCAGCCAGCACCCGCGTGATGTTGCTCACCGTCACCGCAACCAGCGAAAGCGCAAGCGCCATGTTCACCAGCATCAGCACAACATTCGTCAGCAACTTGCCGCCCAGCAGCGCCGTAGACGACACCGGCAGCGAAAACGTCAGATATCCGCGCTCCGAAAACATCGAGCGGTTGGTATTCACCAGCAGCAAAATCACGCCCACAATTTGCATCACGCCTGCGCCAAACAAAATCGCCGCATTCAGCAGCACCGCACCGGCGAACTGTCCGGGTCCGGGGTCTTGCCCCAACGTCACCAGCGCGCCAATCAGTCCTGCGCCCGCGCTGATAATCAGCAGCCACATGAAGATGCGTCCGCTTTGGTGAAATTCGTGTTTGAGTAGTTTAAGCATAGGGAAACACCTCCTGGAACAACTGATTTAACGTCTTGCCTTGCTCGTTGAGATTGGCCACGCTGTCAAACAGCAACACTTGCTGGCGGCCAACCATCAACGCATAGTCAAACACTTTTTCCATGTCATACACCATGTGTGTGGAAAGCAGCATCGTGCTGCCCTCGGGGCGGTTGCCCAAAATCGTGTCAGTAATAAACTGGCGCGCCGTGGGGTCAACCCCGCCGAGCGGTTCGTCCAACACATACAGCTTTGCGCTGCGGCACATCGTCAGCAACAGCAGCAGTTTTTCCTGCATACCCTTGCTCATCGTTTTCACGCGCATGCCGGGTCTCAGCTGCATTTGCTCCAGCATTTCAAAGGCCTTGGCTTTGTCAAAGTTGTCATAGAAATCGTCCATGTAGGTGATAGCCTGTTTGGCGGTCATCCACTGGGGCAGATAGGTTTTGTCGGGCAAAAACGCCACGTGCTCCTTGGTGTAAGGTCCAACCAGTTGGCCGTCCACAAACACCTCGCCTTTGTAGTCATTGATGAGCCCGGCGATGATTTTCATCAGCGTGGTTTTGCCGCAGCCATTAGGGCCCATCAGCCCCACAATGGCGCCGCTGGGCAACGCAAGGTTGATGTTATCCAGCACCAGGTTGCTTTCATACGACTTGCGAAGCTGCTTGATTTCGAGAATGTTGCTCATACGAAATTTTTCCTTCTTTCTATTTTTTGTGCTAATCTGAAAAAGTGCGCGGACGAGCGAAGCTCGCCCCTACGCCGCCTCCGGCTCGGGCAGTTCTTGCGGCACATCGTCGTCCCCGTCGTCCAGTTCTTCTTTGCTTGCCTCACCGTGGCGCACAAACAGCAGCGACAGCCCCGCAAACACAAACATCACCGGGATGTAATAGAACATCGACATATACGTGCGGGTGAACAGCACAAAGAAACCAAACGAGATTGGCGCAATGATTTGCGCGCTGAACGTGGCGATGTAGTAGTAGCCCGTGAAGGTGCCCACGCGCCGTTTGCCGCCGAGCTCAACCACCATGGGCATCGCATTCACCAGCAGCATCATCGATGCTAAGCCCGCCACAATCAGCACCGGGAAGATCAACGAGTTCAGCGTGCGCAGATTCGCCTGAATGGCCGTCTGCATACGCGCGAAGGCATCGCCAACATCGGTGTAGTCCGTCTCAAACACGCCGTTGACCATGCTCGGCAAGTGCGCGAAGTCTCCGGCGTGTTGCGCCACAAATTCATTCGTGGTGATCGTCGGCGCATCCTCCGCGTTGAAGGGAACGCCCGCTGCTTCAGCAGCTTCTCTGGCCGCTGTAATAATCGGCGCGTTGTATTGCATGGTTTGGTCTGTCACTTCAACATACACATGGTTGAGCGTGGTGTATTGGTTCATCGTCATGCCATTGCGCGAGCTGCTCACCAGGAACACCCCAAAGAACGTCACCAGCGCCGCCATGATGATGCACAGCCCGGCGACCATCGTGTTGCGGCGGCCGAACTTGCTGCCCAGTTTCCCCGCAGGGATAGCACCGATGGCCGCACACACGGCGAACATCGCCATCAAAATCATCGCGAACGTCGCGCCTTGGTGCAGAATCTCCGCCGCAAACAGCGCAAAGAAGGTTTGGATAACATTCGAGCCCATGAACAGGAAGAACAAGCCCGCCAACATGAACATCAAGCTGCGGCGCGCCTTGGGGTCAAGCTTGAGCTTTTTCGCCTCGGCTTTTTCGGCAGCTTTGGCAGCGCGGCGGTCTGCCGCAGTGCGTCGGCTGAGCTCTTCGCCCAAGTTGCGGCTATCTTGCTCTTTCACAAAGATCATCGCCGCCGCACACAGGCACATCATGATTGCACCAAACGCGAAAATATGCGGGAAAATCACGAACTCATCCCACGCTTGGTCAGGAATATCATTCACCGCGCGGTAAATCAGTTCAATACCCATGCCAATGCCCATGCCCAAAATCGTGCCCAGCCCGCCCATCAAGCTGATGATGGCGTTGGCGTTGCTGCGCAGCTCGCTGGGCGTGAGGTCCGGCATCACCGACACCGTCGGCACGCGATACGCCGCCATCACAAACGAAAACAGCACAAACACAATCAGCAGCGTCGTCAAGCTGTTCGCCATCGGCAACAAGAACAGCAGCAGCGCCGAAATCGGCATCAGCACAAAAATAAACGGTCGCCGTTTGCCCAAGCGCGAGCGCCAGTTGTCGCTCATCTTGCCAAAGATGGGCTGGAAGATCATGCCGATGGCATAGATGATCGCCACGATGAAGCCAATCAGCAGCGGCGCAATCGTGAAGCCGCCGCCGGCCGCAGCATCGCCATAGCCCTGCGTGCCAATGAAGTCTGCCAGCCACGCCACACCGGCGAAGCGCGCGCTCCAGTCCGCCACCACGGCAGACTCATTCAAGAAGCGGTCGAGCATCACCGTCAGATAGGGCAGCAGCGCAAAGGCGATGGTCACCCCTGCAAACGACATCCCCATCATCATGACTTTCGGGATACTAATTTTTTGCGGTTGTTGTTCTGCAATCTTTTCCATAGAAAAGCATTCCCCTTTATTATGTAATCGGTCTAATATAAGTATACCGCTTGGCGCGAAAATGTCAAGCGGTATTTCATAAAATTTTTGTATTGTTCACATATTTTCGCTCCGCGAGCCGCGAAAGAATACACCCCCACGCAGCCGCGCAGGGGCTCTCGTCACCGAATCTAACGTCTAGAATCTAACATCTAGCATCTAAACCATCACATCCAAATGAAGCCAAACAGCAGGTAACGGAACACCAGATGGCACACGATGCTGCGTTCCCACACCGGGAAGCGCACAATGCCTTCTCTGTGCAGCTGGCGGCGCACGCTCATGGGGATCAAGTCAATACCCCATTCAACCAGGGGCTCAACGTCAACGCCCATATTGTGCAGCGTGCGGATACTGGTCATGAACACATCGCCGGGGAAGTCCGCAAAGCCAAAGTTTTGCCCGGTCACGCGCATTAGGCTAAGCATGCCGTTCCACGCCACCACGGCGGCAGGGTTCAGCGACGGCAGCGGCGGCGGCGCAGGCAGGGTGATGGTGTTGGCGGACACAGCCACGGCACCAAAGCCGAACAGCAGCGTCATCACGAGCAGGATGCTAAGCAGTTTTTTCGTGTTTTTCATGGTCATTTTCCTCCAAATTTTTCGTTCGTGGGATTGTTTATTTTCCATTCGTGTACGTCAGCCTGGCAATACCGACAGCGATACACGGGTGGTTCTGGTTGGGCGAGACTGAACACCTGGTCAATCTCTTGTTCGCTGCTGGTGATGCAGCGCGGGTTTTTGCAGCGAATAACATTCTTGACTTTTTCTACCGGACTAGGCCATGTTTTTTCAATAACTTTAGTGCCTTTAATCCTGCTAACAGTGATTTGTCCTTTTGCATCACCTTCTTCGCCGGCAGTAGATGCAGGCTTGGGAGAGAACAAACCAACTAAACTTACGTCACGCTCCACGTCGTCAAATTTGATAATATCTTTGGCACCATAACGGCTGCTCTCCACGTTACGGAGCACGGCAATTGTCCCAGCGTAATCCCAAAGACCTAATACACCAAGTATTTCCCATGTTTTTCCCGTAGGAATATGATCTATAACCGTCCCTTCCTGAATGCAATCAAGAACTTGACGCCCTTCAAGCTTTTTGGTTGTATATTTTTTCACTCTTTGATATCCTTTCCAAGTAAATATAAAATCAATGCCATGCGAATGAACTTGCCATAGCGCACCTGGTCAAAGTAGCGGGCACGCGGGTTATCATCCACCGCAACGCTGATTTCGTTCACCCGCGGCAGCGGATGCATCACAATCATGTCTGTTTTGGCGCGGCGCAGCTTTTCGGGCGTGAGGATGAAGCTGTCCTTGAGCCGCACATAGTCCGCCTCGTTGAAGAAGCGTTCGCGCTGCACGCGGGTCATATACAACGCATCCAGCTTGGGTATCACCCCATCCATCTTGCGGCACTCTTCATGCGTTGCACCATGGCGATTGATCAGGTCGATCACATAGTCCGGCACTGTCAACTCCTTGGGCGAAATCAGCACAAAATGCACACCGGGATAACGCGCCATGCCAGCAATCAAGCTGTGCGCTGTGCGACCGAACTTCAAGTCGCCGCACAAGCCAATTGTCAGCCCATGCAGTTGCCCGAACTCGCGGTGCAACGTCAGCAGATCCGTCAGAGTCTGTGTGGGATGAAGTCGCGTACCGTCACCCGCATTGATAAACGGCACTGTCGCGTGCTTGGCAGCCACCAGGGGCGCGCCCTCTTTGGGGTGGCGCATGGCGATGATGTCCGCATAGCACTGCACCGTGCGGATGGTATCCGCCACGCTTTCGCCCTTCGCCGCCGAGGAGCTATCCCCCGACGCAACGCCGAGGATTGACCCACCCAGGTCGAGCATCGCAGCCTCAAAGCTTAGGCGCGTGCGGGTGCTCGGCTCAAAGAACAGGGTCGCCAATTTCTTCCGTGCAGCGCTGTCTTGGTAGTCCCCGGGCTTGGCAATGATGTCCTCGCCCAGCCGCAGCAGCGCAGCAATTTCTTCCACCGAAAGATCGTGGATGTCGATTAGGTGGCGTAGCATACACACCTCCTTGTAAGATTGGTCGTTGAAAAGCCAGAAATTCCTCACCCCTGTGGGGCGCAAATCGCTTCGCTGTGTTCTGTCATGGTTTTGTAATAAATTCCAGTCAATTTTTCGCCCGCCATTCAATACATCATATCTGAACAACCCTGCCGCAGCGCCCCATAAATATCCGCCTGCATCGCCCAAACCGCCGCAACCACACTCGCGCGATATTCCTCCCGCGAACAGCCTTGGTTGGCATAGCGATACAAAATCCCGCGCGACGAATTGACCACCGCGCCCAAGCCATCTGCGTTGAAACAAGGCACAACATCCGCCGCGCCGCCGCCCTGTGCGCCGTAACCCGGCACCAAAAACAAGCTGCTCGGCATCGCATCGCGCAGCACGTTCGCCTCCTGCGGATACGTCGCCCCAACCACCGCACCAATGGCAGAATATCCACCCGCACCCAAGCTCGCGCGTGCTTGCTCGGCAATATACGCCGCCAGCACTTCATTCACCGTACGACCATCCGAGCTTTGCGCGTCCTGCACCATGCGATTGCCTGCGTTGGACGTGCGCACCAAAATGAACAAGCCCTTGTCCTCCGCCCTGCACACGTCGATGAATGGTGCAAGACTTTCTTCGCCCAAAAACGGCGACACCGTGAGGAAATCGGCTTCCAGTGGGCTGCCCTTGCCCAAATGCGCCTTGGCATAAGCCATCGCCGTGTTGCCGATGTCGTTGCGCTTGGCATCGGTGATCACAACCAAGCCCTTGCGCTTCGCATACGCAACCGTGCGTTCATAGCACGCAATGCCCGCGCTGCCAAACAGCTCATAGAACGCAATCTGCGGCTTCACCGCAGGCACGAGATCATGCACCGCGTCAATCACGTCCACGTTGAAGGCGTAGATGGCTTCCGTCACACTCGCGCCGCCCGCAAAATACACCGCAGGAATCGCATCCACCACCGGGTCAAGCCCCACGCAAATGGGCGCTTTGCACGCCATGATTCTCTCGTTCAGCCGGTCAATCAGCATCATCCCAACAACTCCATCCACTGCGGATCACTTGGGTTATTCCGAAACGCAACCAGCGCATTCACCACCGGCACGGGGATATGCCCCAGCTCCACCGCAGCATAGGCGAGAGCGTCAAAATTCGTTAGGCTGGTGTTTTCCACGTTCGCTTCGTTCAGCCGCACCAAGCCCTTCGCCATGCCGTATGTGAAGATGCTCACGATGCCCAGCACAACCGCACCGGCGTCGCGCAGCGCATCCACCACTTCAATCACGCTGCCGGCGGTGGAGATAAGATCTTCCACCACCACCACTTGCTGCCCGGCGGTCACACGGCCTTCAATCTGGTTGTTGCGCCCATGGGACTTCTGCCCGCCACGCACATAGCCCGTGGGCAGGTTCATCGCCTCGGCCACCAGCGCAGCATAGCCAATGCCGCTGGTGCTTGTGCCGATGATCGCCTCGGCTTGCGGATACTTCTCGCCAATCACCTGCACATAGCCCGCCGTGATGCGCCGCCGCACCTCGGGCACAGCGTAGGTCACGCGGTTGTCGCAGTAAATCGGCGACTTAATGCCGCTCGCCCAGATGAACGGTTCGTCCGGGCGCAGAATCACCGCCTCAATGTTCAGTAAGTCCCGTGCAATTTGCTGTTCTAGGTTCATGGTGTTCTCCTTTTAAATGTTATCATCGCGAGCAAGTTTAAGTCGCTCCGGCGAGCCTTCCTCAGTCACATCAAAGCTTTCGGCTGCAAGCCCCCAAGCTCCTTCCTCTGGAAGGAGCTCCCGACCCCGGGGAGGGTGAGGAAGGCGTGCGGAGCACAGCTTGTTTAACGACGCGGTTCATGGTATTTCTCCTTCACGGCGTGCGGCGCGGCGACTGGGGTGCGGATTTGTTGAATCAACGTTAAAGATATAAATTCATCAACACATTGTCATGGTATTCTGCACCGACGCGGAGGTACTTGGGATAGCACCCGATTTCTTGAAAGCCGTTTTTTTCATACAACGCAATCGCGCGCCGATTATCCTCCCGCACACCCAAGTGCAGCACTTCAAGCGTATTCGTACCCTTGGCAAACGCAATCATCGCATCCATCAAGTGCGACCCAATGCCCAGCCCCCAATGTTGCTTGCGCACAGAGATCGCCACATCGGCATTGTGCGCAATGCGCGCGCGTTCTGGCGATAGCACGCTACCCACGCACACAAGCTCGCCCTCAATCCGTCCAACAAACAGCGCTGACGTTTGTGACTGCCGGCATTTCTCAATGAATTGTTCTTCCTGCTCAACGGTCAGCCGAAACTCGTTTTCTCCAAACAGCAGATTGTCGCTTTCGCCACCAACTGCGTTCAAGTAATCGAGCATCTCCTGTGCATCGGTTGTTTCCGCTTGGCGTATGATAAGCGCTTGTCCCGTCTTCAGCCGCACACCGCCGGAGGATAGTTCCATGGTGTTCTCCTTTTGTGTAGACGTAGTGATAATTCCCCTCCGTGGAGGGGTGGCGCGCCGCAAGGCGTGATGGGGTGGTTTAGAAAGTCACCCCAAAAACTCCGCCATGCACCGCCGATACGCCGCCAGTGGGTCATCCGCCGCAATAATCGGTCGCCCCACCACGATGTAATCCGTGCCGGTTTCGCGCGCCTGCGCAGGGGTCATGATGCGGCTTTGGTCGTTCGCCGCGCTGTCGGCAAAGCGAATGCCCGGCGTCACCGTCACGAAGTCTTGCCCACAAGCAGCCTTCACCGCCGCAGCCTCGTGCGCGCTGCACACCACGCCACAAAGACCCGCAGCCTTGGCGTTTTTCGCATAGTGCAGCACGGTTTCCGCCATCGGCGTTTCAATCAATAGCTCTTCGCGCAAGCGAGTATCATTCGTCGAAGTCAGCTGCGTCACCGCAATGACGGTCGGGTGGCTGCCATCCGGCGCGGTGATGCCCTCCATCGCGGCGGACATCATCTCAATGCCGCCGGCCGCATGCAGGTTGATCAGGTCAACGTTGTACTGCATCATCGCACGAAAGGCATTGCGCACCGTGTTGGGGATATCATGCAGCTTCAGGTCCAGAAAAACCTTGTGGCCGCGGCGCTTGCACTCGCGCACCAGTTCAAACCCGCTGGAGTAGATGAGCTCCATGCCGGTTTTCACATAGGGTTTTTCGCCGTCGGGGAACAGCGCGAGAAAGTCTAGCGCAGCTTGCGCGCTGGGGAAATCCAATGGAATGATTACGTCTTTAGGCATGTGCTCCTCCTATTATGTCAGTTAATTTTTCGATACCCAGTTTCTCCATCTCGCCGGGCAGCTCGTCGATAATCTCCTTGCACACCATCGGGTTCACCAGATTCGCCGCGCCAACCTGCACGGCGGTTGCACCCGCAAGCATCATCTCAATCACATCGCGTGCGCAGCTGATGCCACCCAGCCCAATCAGCGGAATCTTCACCGCCGCATAGACCTGCCACACGCAGCGCAGCGCCACCGGGAAAATCGCCGGACCACTCAACCCGCCAACTTTGTTCGCCATGATGGGCTTGCGTTTTTTCAGGTCAATGCGCATGCCCAGCAGCGTGTTGATGAGGCTCAGCCCATCCGCGCCCGCAGCTTCACATGCCTTGGCAACTTCCGCAATGCTCGTCACATTCGGCGTAAGCTTCACATAAAGCGGCTTGGTCACCACCGCCTTGCACGCCGCCACGATGTCCGCCGCCGTTTCGGCACATGTGCCAAAAATCATCCCGCCGCCGTGCACGTTCGGGCAGCTGATGTTCAGCTCAATGATGCTCACCGCATCACATTGCGTGATAATCTCGCAGCTCTTCACAAACTCTTCTTTGCTGAACCCGCTCACGTTTGCCAGAATCGGCTGGTGGAAATCCTGCGCCAGCGCGGGCGCAATCGCCTGCGCAACCGCCTCAATTCCGGGATTCTGCAGCCCCACGCTGTTGAGCATCCCCGCCGCGGTTTCCGCCACACGGGGGAGTTCGTTGCCGAAGCGCGGTTCAAGCGTGCTGCCTTTCAGCGCCAACCCGCCCAAGATGTTGATGTCGTAGAACGGGCGCATCTCATGCCCAAAGCCGCAGCAACCACTCGCCGGAATCACCGGGTTTTGCAGCGCAACGCCCGATAAAGTCACATTCAAGTCCATGAAACTTCCTCCCTCGTTAGTATCGGACCTTCCTTGCAAATGCGCTTGTAGCCCATTTTCGTGCGGCAAGTGCAGGCCATGCACGCGCCAAAGCCACAGGCCATGCGCGCCTCAAAGCTCAACTGCATGTGCCCGGGCGCAAGCTCTTTCGCCGTTTGATCAATCGCCCGCAGCATCGGCTCTGGTCCACAGGCGTACACCGCATCGTAGTCAAATTCTTCAAGCCCGCCTGTAACAAATCCCTTGACACCAAAAGAGCCATCCACCGTCGCAACTCTAGTCAAACGACATAGCGCAGTAAATTCTTCTACATAGAAAACATCGTCTATCGTATTGAAACCCATCATCATTATGGGTTGCTGCCCAGCCTTCACCAGCTCCTTCGCCAGATAATACATCGGCGGCACACCAACGCCCCCGCCAATCAGCAGCGGTCGTTGCGCAAGCACGATGGTGAAGCCATTGCCCAAGCTGCCCAGCACGTTGAGCACCTGCCCCGGCTGCACCTGTGCGAGCTTTTCTGTCCCCGCCCCCACCACGCGATAAATCAGCGTCAGCACACCGTCTTCCCAGTCGCACACGCTAATCGGGCGGCGCAGAAACAGCCCATCAATCTGCACATTCACGAATTGACCCACCTGCGGTGCGCACGTTGCTTCGCTGTGCTCGCATAAAGGCGCAGCAAGTCTCACCCGCCAAATGTCGGCGGTCAGCTGCACATTTTCGGTTACGGTAAAATCCAGAGTTTGCATGTGTGTCTCCTTATACCCCCACCGGCGCATGCGCGCCACCTCCCCCAAGGGGGAGGCATTAACTAAGCGGGTTCATTTTAGCAAGATATTTCTCAACTCGGTGAGCACGACGTAAATGCAGCGTAGTCGGTCGGTGCCTCCCCCTTGGGGGAGGTGGCGCGCATGCGCCGGTGGGGGTCACCCCAACACCAACAACACCTTCACCCGCTCCGTCACCACCGGGCGATGCCTCACCCCGCGCGGCACAACGAGCATGTCGCCCGCCTCAAGCGCAATCGCATCGTCGTCGCATCCAGCACAAACTGCCCTTCCAGCACGTAGAACAGCTCGTCCGACGCATGCGTGTGGAAGTCGAGCGTGCGATTTTCCACCTGCAGCACATGCAGCGCGCGACCATCAACCTCGCCCACGTTGGCATACTCCAGCAGCGGTGCGCGGTTCACCGCATCCAACAGATTGACTTTCTGCATAGCGTCGGTGTCCTCCTTGGCTATTTTACTCGCTGTGTTCTCGGATAGGTTGTGCTTAGCTACACTTCGTACGGGGTTGGCGCGGCGACTGGGGGTGCGGAGTTCGCAGCTACCCTCCCCAAATGCCACCAGATATCCAATCAACGATGAACAAAATGATGAATCCAGGGATCAATATCGGCAGAAAAAGAACCACTCTAACGATATCAAGCATGTTGCACACTCCTTCACGATTATAGCCGTTCATGCACGCTGTCGTTCACCGCTTAAGCCCCAGTTCCCCTTCTTGGAGGGGTGCGCCCGCAGGCGCGGAGTGGTTGCCTTGATGCCGTCGCAGGGGGGAGCGCTCACCCTACAGGTCACGGCTTCACGAAAGCCAAAGAAAACCGTTTCTTGAGCGGCCCTCGCGCGGGCGCGGGGGCTGTCGCCGCGAACGAAACCGGCACATCGCACCACGTTGGCGCGGCGACTGGGGGTGCGGAGTTCGCTGCCGCCATCAAAACCCCCGGGCGGATTTGCATCCGCCCCTACATCCCGCCGAAAGCCCGCTGTCGTTCACCCACGCCCCATCAATTCAAACACGTCCCATAGACCTCCCACCCCGCAAACGGCGTGGCGCGTCCCATCGTGGCAAAGTTCTCGGGATCAATGACGTAAGGCGTTTCCACATCCCACAGCACACTGCCGCCAAACACGCGATTCGTCCAGCCTTTGAGCAGCTCACGCGGGTTGTGCGCCATGGCGTTCACCAGCTGGTCGAGCGTCAGCACGCCCTCGCGCACCAGCTTCGTGTACAGCACCGGGAACGCAACTTCAAGACCCACAATGCCGTTTGCTCCGCCGCGTTTATCTTCTGCCGTGTGCGGCGCATGGTCGGTGGCGATGCAGTCAATCGTGCCGTCAATCAAGCCTTCCAGCAGCGCTGCTTGGTCGGCTTTGCCGCGGATGGGCGGGTTCATCTTGTAGTTCCCGTTGCCGGGCGGCACCTCTTCATCACACAACACCAGATAGTGCGGTGCGGTTTCGGCAGTCACGCGCACACCATTGCGCTTCGCCTGGCGAATCAGCTCCACACTCAGCGCCGCCGACACATGGCACACGTGCAGATGGCAGCCGGTTTGCGCCGCCAGCTCAAGGTCGCGCGCAAGCGGTTTATACTCACTGGCCGGGTCGTGCGGCGGCAGCGTATCATCCTCGCAGTGCGCGATAATCGGCTTGCCCAGCGCGCAGGCACGTTGCATCGCCTCGCGCATCAGCGCGCTGTCGTTCACGCCAACGCCGTCATCGCTAAAGCCGCACACATGCGGCGCAAGTTCCTCCATGCGGCTAAGCTCGCCCGAGCCCTTTTGTCCCACCGTGATGCTCCCCACCGGGAACACCGGCAGCTGCGCGTCGCGCTTGATGAGCTCAAGCTGTTGCTGCAAGTTGGGCAAGCAGTCCGGCGCAGGGCACAGGTTAGGCATCGTCACCACCGCGATATAGCCGCCGCGCAATGCCGCCGCGCTGCCGGTTGCGATGGTTTCTTTTGGCGAAAAACCGGGCTCACGGAAGTGCACATGCAAATCCACGAAACCCGGCAATAATATTGTGTTGTTGCGTTGATCTTGCATACCTACCTCCACATTGTTTCTATTATAGCACAACGCCGACAAAATGTAAAGAGAAAAATTTGTGAACGAATGATTGATTTACCCTGCGAAAAACGTTTTCGAATTTGTTTGAGTATCAATTAAGATAAACTTAATCATCTCTTCGGCATTGAAAAGCAATATTTTTTCTTCTGCGATTTTTTTCATGTCATAAACAGGCTTAATTTTTACTAGGTCATATCTCTGCTGCTGTTCGTCAATATAGTATAAACCCGCTCCCGAAATTTCGTTGCGTAATTCATTTGGCTTAGCTTGATATTCTTCCTTCAACGTGTCATTGATATATTGTTTCAAGGATATTTTTTGCTTAGTACGTTCAACAACAACCTCTATATCCTCCCCTATCTCTCGCTGATATTTTGGCTCAAATTCTACGTCTGCGCTCAAAATGTGAAGTAAGATATCCTCAAAGATTAGCCAATGTTTTTTAATCACGCCTTCTAAATCTTCCGGGCTTGCATCACGAAGAATGTATTGATTGATACCGTAATACTGGGCGAAGGTGTTTGCACCAGACTGATAGCCTTTCTTAACCACGAAATTTCCCTTGGTATTCACACCTGCACTTGCCTTGCCCACGTCATATAACACACCAAAAAAGTCTCGAATTCTTCCTATGTCAACAGAATTTTCGTGTTTCTTACATTCGATCAAAACTTGTTGTGTCTGCCCATTATTCTCAAATTTCCAGTAAACATCAACCTGATGAGCTTGACCCGATGCTCCTGTCACGTTAACATTATGTTGAACATCTATTGTATTAACACCATATTCTGCATCTTTTATGCACTGATAAATTTTTCTCGCGAGTTTTTCATACTCATCTGATGTCATGTTTGATACTGATTTCATAGTTTTTCTCCTTAAAATAATTCCGCCACAACCCGCCCACAAGCCCCGCCATCGCACGCGCCCAAGTGATGCCCCACAAACGCCCGGCGAGTCTCGGCGTAGTCTCCCGGCGCGGCAAGCTCATCCAGCAGAGCGGCAAAATCGTGCACCACAGCGCCCGGCGGCAGCGCACGCAAGTCCGTGAAGAACCCCCGCTCGCTCGCCATGTAGGCATCGTAGTCCGGCGCAAAAATCACCACTGGCACGTCCGCGCCCGCCGCGCTCACCATGATGGACGAGTAGTCCGTCACCACGCAGCTCACGCGGGCAAGCAGCTCGAACAAGTCGTCCTGCGTCGCATCCACCACCCAGTCGGGCAGAACATAGCGCCCACACAGCTTCGGATGCAGACGCACCAGCAGCTTAGCATCGGGCAGCCGCTCACGAAACGCCTTGAAGTCAAACTGTGCCAGCACCTGCGCGCTATCTTCATCATCCTCACGAAAACTTGGAGCATACAGCACCTGCGGCTCCGGCACACGCGGCAACGCTCTTAGGGCATCCCCCGTCGGCGAGCCCAGCGGCAACACGCAGCTTTCGTCCACGCCAAAGGCGGCCGCCCAGTGCGGCGCAATCGCCTCGGTCGCACACACCACATGGGTGTAGCGGCACGCCTCGGGGAATGGCTCGCCGGCAGCCGCGCCCCAGCGTTTGAGCGCACCGTCGGCATGCCAAAGCTGGATCACCCGCGCGCGCTTGCTGAAGCGAAAGCCCGCCAGCGGCGAAAATCCATCGTTGAGCAGCACCGTCCCCGCCGTCGCCAAGTGGAAAATCGTGCTCAGCCTGCGCCAATTTTCAATGCGTACCACGCGCAGGTCGGTGTGCTCGGCGAGGTAGTCCCCCACCAATCCAAGGCTGCCCCACTGCGGAAACCGCCGCAGCAGCACAACTTTGCGCCGTTGCAGCGGCAGCACGCGGCACAACGCGAACAAAATAGCAAGCAACCGTTTCATTGGCATTATCCTTCCTGTGATAAACTTTGGCGCTTTATATTAGATAATGGTATTGGTGTTTTTTGCTTCGGGCGGCGCGCCCGCCGCCCCTACAGGTGGATGTCTCCTGCAAGGCGACGTCAAGCCGCAACATGTAGGGGTGGCGGGCGCGCCACCCGGGCTACATATCAACTACAAAAGGTTAAATTTTGCGGTCAGCATATGTTCCAAGCCCCCGCCCGCATCAATCCTGCTCCAGATACTCCACCACCCGCCGCTTAATCACGTCGTTCATCTTCAGCCCATGCCTGCAGGCAATGCCCACATAGTCGCGGAAGGTCTCCGCGTCCAGGCGCGGCGCATGCGTGCCCTTCACCAAGCGAATCTCCGGGTATTCACGCGCAATCATCTCCATGTGTTTGTTCAAAAACGGACACAATGCCACCATGCAATAGCTAAAATGGATGGTCGTGATGTCAAACTCGGCGAGGGCTTTCACCTTGCGCAAAATTTTCTCTGGGAACGCAAGCGTGGGGCAGCCCGCGCAGCTGATCATCCCCGCCAGCACCGGCTTGTGCGCGTGGTGCTCCGCAAAGCCGCCGCGATGCTCGTGCAAATCGCGCAGGCAAGGCGCAGCGCAGCAGTCCATCTCGCCGGTCGCGTGTGCGCATGTAATGATGCCGATTTTTTCGTTGGTCATGGTGTCACCTCCTCTTTGCTTATGCCGCCAAGCGCTCGAGCAACGCAGTCAATTGCTCAACCTCCGTGCCAATCACAAATGCGCGCCCGCCGTAGTCCGCAACGTCAATCATCCGAAACGCGCTGGGCTCAACCACAATCGCATCCACATGCCCATCTGCGTAATGCACTTCAACGCGGAACTCGCGACCCATTTGTGCCACACCATAGGAGTGGTGCAGCGGATGCATCACCACACGCACATCCACATTGCGCAGTGCCGCGAACAGCGCCGACCATTGCGCTGACGAAAGCATAAAGGCATCGTAAGCGGCGGGGTCGAGTCGCGCCACGGTGATTTCACGCACATCGGCAAGCTCGCCGGTGACCAAAAACACAGGCGGCATGTCGCAGGGCAGCATAATCGGCTCGCCGCTTTCCAGCTCGCTGATGTCAAACGAGCGCACACCGCCGTGCCCCATGTTCAGATAAACCCGCCCGCCGTCCACCGCGTGGAATCGGATGCAGGACGGATGCGCTTGCCCTGCACTTTGCACGGTAATCACGCGCCGTTCATCCAAGTCGTAAATCATCGTGGTAACGCCGCCCATCCAGCCCTCACTAAACACGAAGAAGCGCTCGTTGAGTTGTTGACCAATGCTATGCCACCGCCAAAGCTCGCCGGAATGCAACAGCGTTTCTTCGCCGGTGGTTTCGTTGCGCAGCCAAAGTTCATTTTCTCGATGGTAGTGTCCGCCTGAAACAAACACGGTGAGGTTATCGCTCATCGCGCGTTCGAGGTGCGCGGGCGCCGCGGTGGTTAGCTCCACCTGTGTGGTGTGTTGCGTGGTGGGGTCGTTGTGCACCGGCGCGGGCGCGGCACAGGCTGCCAAAAACAGCAGCAAAATTGCTAGGCATGCAAGTCGTTTCATGGTGTCACCTCGTTCTTGATTACAGTTGCCAAACGTGCGCTGTTGGCATATCCTCAAACCCCCGCCCACATCAACCGCAACCTCGCGTGTAGGGGCGGCAACCTGCCGCCCGTCATGCTTGATGCCGTGCGCAAACTTCCGGGCGGCGCGCCCGCCGCCCCTACAGGTTGCGGCTCGCAGCAAGGTTGATGAAATGCTCGGGCGACCACAGGTCGTCCCTACGAGAACGTGAGCAAAGCTCAATTCCCGCAGATGGTTGGGCGGCCTTTGGCCGAATTACGCGTAGGGGCGAGCTTCGCTCGTCCGCACCGCTCCCATCTCCTGCGAAAACCGCAGCAAATATCCATCCGGGTCTTGCACCAAAAACTCTTTGAGCCTGTGCAAGGTTTCGTTTTCGCGGTACTCCACCTCTTCAATGTCGCGGAACAAAGCGTATCCGTTTGCGGTAAGCTTGTTGCGCAACGCCTCAACATCGTCCGACGCAATTTGCAGGTTAATACCACGCCCAAACGGATGCTCCAGCTTGCCGGTTGCCCAGTGTCCATTCACCTGCTCCAGCATGATTTGCGCGCTGCCATAAGAAATGAACGCAAACTGACTTTCCGCACGCGCATAGTCCAGCGTGAAGCCCAATGCATCCAAGTAAAACCGTTTAGACGCAGCCAAGTCGCTGACCGATAACTCCGGCACCAGTGCGTTGAATCGCATCGTCTCACCCGCCATCTTTATTTTTACCGCCAAGCGTTCGAGCAGCCAACACCGCCGTCACAGCCACACAAACCAGCATCAACACAGTAGTAACCATCATGTTGATGGTCATGGCGCGCATGTCGGCGGAAGGTTGCTGCAAAATCAAACTGCCCACGATGTGCCGCGCCACGAACACAACCAGTAGCACAAACATCGGCCAAGTTAGCCGCACATGCTTGAGTTTGCATATCACCACAATAGCAGCGCCCACAATCACACACACCAATACCATCGACAGCCAAAAGGTTATGCCCTGCGTGTGCACGACCAAACCGGTAGGCACGCCCGCAACGTCCAGTTGTTGAACAAGCTCCAGCGGCATGACGGCAAGCAGAGAGGCGGCAAGCAGTTGTAGCCAAGTGAATACACGCAATCGTTTCATGGTGTGTCCCCCTTCGTTAAGCCGTTCACAACCTCACCGGCAAGAATCAACCCCGCCACGCTCGGCACAAACGCCACGCTGCCCGGTATCGCCCGGCGGTGCGTGCATTTGCGCGACACATCCGGCGGACAAACGCAGTGGGCACGGCAGCTCGTGCGCATGTCCTCTTGCGGCTCAATGGGCGGTTCCTTCGAGTACACCACCTTGAGCTTGCTCACCCCGCGTTTGCGTAGCTCGTTGCGCATCACACGCGCGAGCGGGCACACGCTGGTGGCGAAGATGTCCGCGACCTCAAAGGCGGCGGCATCAAGCTTGTTGCCCGCGCCCATGCAGGCAATCAGCGGCACACCAAGCCGAAACGCCCGCTCGGCAAGATCAAGCTTAGCGCTCATGGTGTCCACCGCATCGATGATGTAGTCATACTGCGCTAGGTCGATGGTGTCAGCGTTCTCGGGCAGATAGAACATCTGGTGGGTGTTGACGATGCAGTCCGGGTTGATTTCGTGCACGCGTGTGCGCGCGGCATCCACTTTATAGTGCCCGACGGTGGCATGGGTGGCGTGCAGCTGGCGGTTGATGTTGGTGAGGCACACGCGGTCGTCGTCGAACAGATCAAGGGTTCCAACGCCACTGCGAGCGAGTGCCTCCACGGCGTAGCCACCCACGCCGCCGATGCCGAACACGGCCACACGGGCGCGGGCGAGCTTGTCCATTCCTTCCTCGCCGAGGAGGATTTGGGTACGGGAAAATTGGTTGAGCATGTTATATGATCTCTTTCTGATATTTTTTCGGCAATTTCGCAACCACAACTGCATATGCGTGGTCAATCATGTCCAACAGCATATCGCTGGGCACAGTGCCGTCAAGCAAGACGGTGTTGAAATAGGGTTGCTGCACCGGCGGGCAATGATAGCCCCGCGTCACCGTGCCGGGAAATAGCTGCCGCCAATGGTCGCCGGTCATCATGTCGCACTTGAGCGTCACCACGGGTTGTTCGCGCAGCACGAATGGCATGGCGAAAATCGAGCCTTTGTCTTGCGATGGCGCTTTCACCTTGATGACCGGAAATTCGTTGAACGGATAGTCCACATATGCGCCGGGTTTTGCAAGACAATATGCCTCGATTTCGGGGAGCGTCATGGGTTCTCCTTTGTGGTATAAAGACTCTTCGGACGAGCACAACTCGCCCCTACACGTCATGCGGCCAAAGGCCGTGGCAGCAAACTACGTTCTCCTCACCAAAATGCCCTGTTGGTTTTCATTGTGGGGTAGCGCGAGCCGTTTTTCTTCCTCTGTGCAGCCCATTAGGATTTTGATTTCGCTGTCTTTTTTCAGCAAATCAACCGTGCAGATGACCGCGTCGATGCGCTCGCCTGCCGAACCTTTCCACACGTCAATGCCGCCGCCGTCGGGTGAGCTGGTGCCGCGCAGATAGCCATAGTCGAGCGGGTAGACATAATCCGTCCACTTGGGGTGGCGGCTGCCCTTGGGACGGTCGATGACGAGTTCGCAGGTGGCGGCGAGGTGGTCGAGGGCTTGCCAGAAGTCATGACTGTGCATGGGTTATCTCCGTTTTGTTATAGTTTCTTTTTCAGCTTTGATTTTTTGCACCGCAAAAAGTTCTTCAATAATTTTCATGTACATTTTGTCGCGCCCTTCTTCTGAAACATTTTCAATCATATCTGCTGCCGAAACCATTACATCAATCTCATGTAACGAGTCGTAGTATCTGTTCAGTTGATTTGCAGATTTATTGTGAACCCAGAATACCGTAGCGGCAATAAACTCTGCGATAACTGCTCCAATCGTGGGTATTATTGCAGCTTGCCATTGGCCGAAAGCAGCAATTAGAATAGCTGTAAGCAAAAACCCCAAGCCTATGCTACAAGCGACTATCGAAAAAACAAAGGAGCGTTTTGCGTGCTCAATGCTAACATCAAAGTATTTTATGGACTTTGCAATGTTGTCCATATGCAATTCCCACAAAGGATTTTCAGTTCGATAATGAGCACAAGCATTTGCGACAACTTGAGTTTCTTGGAGACAAACTGCTTCGCCAATTTGGGCTTTGGGGGAGCGCAAAATATCATCGGCTTGCATTTCTTTTGGGATCAAGGCGCCTGTGACACTAGTTTTGTACGCATCGTAAGGGTCGCCAAGTTCATTTAATTTTCGCATTTCTAGACGATACTTTAGATGCCTCGGAAGGAAGAAAGCAATCGTTATACCATAGAAAATAAGAAGAACTCCCGCGCCGATAAACGAAATTCTATAGTCATTATCGAACTCGCTACGAAAAAAAGTAGAGAAAAAAGGGTAAATAGCACCCCAAGCGACACCACTATTATTCCCACCGTTCTAAATCGTTTTATCCGAAGCGCTACCTTCAAGACTTCAATTTTCCAACGCATTTCAGGGTTTAGTTCTCGATCCACTGTGTTTTGCTCATTCACGATTCCCAGTTCTCCTTCAGCATTATAATATCGCTTTTTAATCAACACCCATCAACTCCTCTCCCACAACCCGCCGATAGTAACACCCACGCCGCGGCGAGCCATCGGCAGCCTTGGTGTGGCACATGCCCGCGCCGTTTGGCCGCACGAGATACACCAGCGAATTTTGCTCGCAGTTCACGCGGATTTCCTCCACCGCAAAGGTGTTGCCACTGCCCGCGCCCTTGTGCCACAGCTCGTTGCGGCTTGTGCTCCACAGCACGAGCTCGCCGGTGCGCTGGGTAACACGCAGGGCTTGCTCGTTGGTGTAGGCCACGAGAATGACCTCGCGGCTGGTGCTGTCCTGCACCGCCACGGGGATGACGCCCTGCACGGCGTCCAGCTTGGTGAAGTCCAGTTGCAGGGTGGTGGTTTCTTCGATGTTCATGGTTATCTCCCTCTCGGTAAATCTGCCCGAAGCAGGTGCGGCAAGTCGGCGCGCAATGCGGCAATTTCATTGCGCGTGTATTTTCTGCGCAGAGTGACGTTGTGCGTGGAAAACGCGCGCAGATTAGGCATGTCTCGCAAAAATTCTAAATCCTGCATGGGAATGTAGCTCAAGATGGTGGGGAAAATAACCAGCTGCTCCAGCTTGTCCAGCGCAGTTAGCGGCGAATAATCCTCCACTTGGCGAAACCCTTGAAGCTCCAGCACCGCTAAATTGCGCAGTTTGGTGATAGGCGTGATGTCTTTCACGCGGCCACCGCCAAGATAGAGAAAATTTAATTTATCTAACTTTTCCAGCGGCGTTAAGTCGGGATAATTGCCCCACTTGCAGCGCAGCTCCACCAAGTTTTGCCGGCAACACGCTGCGTTGAACAACGCCTGCGGCACATGCGAGTTAAAGTGCAGCCGCTTGATTGCTGTGGGATTGTTGGTGAGGAAATCAATCCAGTCTTGCAAAATTTTCTTGCGCTCGCGCGCAGTCAAATGCCAGTAGTCTCGGTGGCTGTCCAGCTGGGTACAGGCGATGCAAAGATCTTCCTCACCGTTGTACTCTTTCAGCTCGTTCTTGATGTTCTTCGCTTCGGGAAATCCGCCGATAACATTGAAGTGGTTTCGCTTCACCTGTTCATTATCGAGTATATTCATGGTTGCTCCTCACTTCATCGCCAATCTTAACCGATACGAAAACACAATTTCAAACTTTGCCGGGCAGCGCGTGCGCACCACCTCGCCAAACGCATCAATGGCGGCTTGCAGCGAGGCATCTTGCTTGCGCGCGTCTTGAATTGCGCCTTGGCTGAGTGCGAGGTCAATCATGCGCTGCGGCGTGCAAGGCTCCACGCTGTGGCACACGATTTCCCGCACAAAGCCGAACTTGCCAAACGCACGAAAGCGCGCGATGTAGCTGCTTTTGTCATGCTGCACCACGCCGCGCGGTTTGTCCAGCCGCAGGCATTGTTGGTGCAACGCGCTGAAGGCTTGTTCCACTTGCCAGTCCACCGCGGGCGGCCAGTCGCAGTCATATACCGCCAGCACACCACCGGGCTTGAGGAGGCGATGCACTTCGTCAAGCGCGCTGTCGATGTCCATCCAATGCAGCGCTTGCGAGATGGTCACGATGTCGGCGCATTGGTCGGGCAAACCGGTTGCGTTGGAGTAACCCGCGCGGTAGTCGATGCCCTCGCCGGGCTGTGCGGCGCGGCGCATGTCGTCGTTGGGCTCAATGCCGATGACGCGCTCTGCTGTGCCCTGCCAAATTTGTGTGCTCAGCCCGGTGCCGCAGCCGATGTCCACGACCAAGCTCGGCGTGGGTGCATAAAGCATGATGCTCTGCTTGATGATGTTCGGCGGCACGGGTCGCGCGGCGTTGTAGACATCGGCGTAGCCGCTCCAGCGATCGATGTTGGCTTGGTTGACGGGCTTGTGCATGGTGACCTCCTCACGCGTGATAGTATCATTATAATGCACGGCGCAAAAAAAGTCAACCCCACCGTGGGTTGGTGGGGTTGGATTTCTCTTATGGTTTCGCAATGGTTTGCATCGCTTGAATTACACGGATGGCTTGCTCAATTTCCTCTTTGGTTTCGCAGCCTTTGAGCAGTTCAAGTATCGCAGCAATGATGGACTGGTATTGCTTGTCTGTCATTCCCATGTTCATGGCTCCTTTCACCTTGATGGGGGTTGTGTCTATATTATAACCCATCTCAATCAAAATGTCAAGCCCATCAAGCCGTCAATCGACGCAAGATGTCGCGCAGCTCATCGTCCACTTCGTATTTGCGCTCGGAGATCAGGTGGGCGTAGCCGATGTCACGCGCGCGCTGGTTGTGGTTGAAGCCATCGCAGATGCACTCCACGCTAAACCCATGCTGCCGACAAAGATGAAACAACGCCCATTGCTCCGCGATGAGATCGGGAATGCGATACTTGTCATGCAAACCCGGCGTTTGTTTGCGGTTGAGCTCGTGGGTGATTTTCCAGTAAAGCTCCAGCCAGATGTCTTTGAGCTGCTGGTTGTTGATGCGCACCAAGCCGCAATTGTAAGCCTCATTGCTGCTGCGGGCATGCCGCACGTCGAGGAAAGCGGAAATGTCCACGTGGGCTTGATCAAACACGAAGCGTTTGTTGGGTTCATACACGGCTGATGCATCTTCTTGGCTTTGCACAATGAGATCCTTCGTGCCGCCAAACACGATGTCGCGGCACATTGCGCCTTTGACCCAAGCGTCCAAATCCAGGTGGCACGAGCCCAGCGGCTCATGCTCAAAGGCGACCATTTTGCCGCTTGCCCAAAACTGGGCATCGATGTCATGCCCGTTGAGGGTGAGATACACTTCATCATACGGAATATGCGCAAACAACTTTGCGCCATAGTCATCGGTGTGCAGCACAATTTCGATGCCGAGCCGTTTGGCGGCAATCACGCCGATGTGCGTGAACAGCAACGTGGACTCCAGCTGCTGCTTCACCGGGCGACCGAAGCGCTGCTGCAGCATCGGCTTGCTCCAAAAGCTATGGTAAATTCTCGATTTCGCTAACATCCCTAAAATCTCCTATAAAAAATTCTCCCCCTTGGTGCGGACCAAAGTATGGGCTATATGGTGTGGGCGGCGGCATGTTGCCCACGCCGCCAAAGCCCAGCAAACCCATGAGCATCAAGCTGCCAAGCAGGGTTTGTGTGTGGTTGTTGCAGATGCGATTGCCGGTCATATGTAGCCCTCCGAACCAAGATGCTCAATTTCGCTGAAGTCTCGAAAGTCGCCGATGAAAAAGAGGCCTGCGCCATCGTAGCCGTAGTAGCCGTAATAGGGGTTCGGCTGACGCGACGGCCACATGGGGCGCTGACCGCGCGATGGACCGCCGTAGTATGGTGTGCAGGGTTTGTATGGTCCGAGATCGCGCATGCAACACGCCCGCGGCACGCAGGCATAGTCGCTCCAATTGCATTGCATGTGCAACGCCCCCATGTTTTAGAATGTGTAATCTATAGTATGCAATGGCAGGCTTGGCTGTTCACCGGGGGAGTCAATTCGTAATGCGTAATTGGGGGCTTGAGGAGATAACGACTGCGTTTTGGGGCTTCGGGCGGATTTACATCCGCCCGGCGGTGTGGCAGTACGCAACCTGTCCGAGAACACAGCGAAGCGACTTGCTCCCCGCAGGGGCGCTCCGCACGCCGCGAAAACCACCCCGCGCCTGCGGGCGCACCCCTCCACGGAGGGGAATGGGGCTTAAGAGGATGGCGGCAGTGAATTTTCGACGCGTGTAGGGGCGGCTATTAGCCGCCCGCTCCTCTTTCGCTTGCCATAAAACTCCACGGGCGGCAGGTTGCCGCCCCTACAGGTGGATGTTACCCGCAATGCGCGCTGCAAAATCCGCATCCCCAGTCGCCGCGCC
>Ga0209755_10000511_pt1 | contig 70536 bp, 76 predicted proteins | sample TergutCo191P1_FD_187301 | JGI IMG/M metagenome (GOLD analysis project Ga0209755, IMG submission 187301) | Cornitermes sp. P1 segment gut microbial communities from Petit-Saut dam, French Guiana - Co191P1 (SPAdes) (version 2) | ecosystem: Host-associated > Arthropoda: Insects > Digestive system...
CCCCCCCCTTCTGGCTCAAGCAGGGTAACAGTTCATCACGCAAACGTTTTAAAGCTTGCCTATAGTAATGTTGAATTTGATTTCACCATAAGAGACGATAACGGTAATTTGATGGCAGTGCCGGGCATAGTTTGTCCCGCAGGTCAAAGTTTTGAAATTGTCCCGCGCACCCTTGCAGATTGGGATGCCTATACCCCGCCGGAAAATTCCGGAAGCGGGGGTTTTGTCGTGCATTATATTTCCTGCACGGGGGAACTTGTTTTCAGTGACGCGGCAAAAGCGGCGTTCCAAGACGGCACTCGCATAACCTACTTTAAAGAGGGCTTCCGCAGAGGAGACCTGAACCCATGGGTTTATTTTGATGCTATTGAGGTGACGGGACGGTTTGCGCCGGAGGCCGAGCTGGCACTGGTAGACCCTCCTGTTTTGCCGAACGGGCAGTTTAATTTTATGGTAAATGTTGATGGTGGTTTGCACCCGGGACTGTTTGATATTTCCCAAAATTCTGACATAAGCCCTGTTATTGTAATAAACGGCGAGGAGTTTAGAGTGTGGGAGGATTTGGAACAACTACCACAGGCACGCGATGGTGATACTTGGGAAAATGTGTTCTGGCTTGACCAAGGCGGCATTGATATAAATATAATTCAGCGTGTTGCCAAGTGTAACGAAACTCACACTTTCTCAATAGACTTTTCGGTTATAAATTACGCCGGAGAACCTATAGAGTTTAATTTTCGTAAATATGCTAACACAGGGCTTGAAGGTCCGGATGGATATTCACAGCTTGTGTTTGCGCAGGGCGGCGTTGCTGTTCAGCCAAACCCGGAGCTATATCCGGAAGGCACATTAAGATTGGCACTTAGCTCCGAGGGAGTTTTGGGTGAAGAAGGCTTCCCCGCTGTATGGCAAGGGGCGGTGGCTTTACCTGACGATGCCGTAACCTTTTCAAGCACAATACGGGTGGAACTTATTGAGCGTTTAATCCCGGGAGCGGTAAATGATTTGGACGAACAATGGATTCGCTACGAAACATCTTCAGGGGTTCATTCCCGTATAAACGACAAAGCCCGTCATATTTACACAGACAAAATGTTTGCGGACTTTAGGCGGATTGTTGAATTTGCAGAGTCCATTTCCCTATCAGACCCGCGAGAGCTGGAAGCGTATTTCCGAAACCCGCCGCATAATAAAACGGGTGACGCTTTAACTAACGCTGTTGCGGAAAAAATTGCAATAGAAGCGGCAAAAGCAAATGCCGTATTACATGACAGGTTTAACAATATGCTTGGACTTTTGCAACGCCACACCCAAAGCATTGTGGCTGAACATATACAATGCGTTACAGTATGCAGGCGGGCTGTTTCCATATCCTCACAATTTCGGTATAGGCTTGCTTCCCTATGATTTACCTTTTTATGCTGTACTACCGGGGGCAATCCACTTATTTTCGGATGGTTTGCCAACTTTGCCGCGAGCGCAGGATTTCGCAAACCACAACCCTGCCGAATTTAATGACGGGCCTTTTGCCGCAACGGATTATTTGTTTTGGCGGCAAGCAAACCTTGCCCATAACAAAGCGGTGCAATTGCATCAGCACTTTTGCCTGTACACATATCTAGTCCCGCGAAGTTTCGCTTCCTTGTTTGCAAGACGCTTCATGAACGAATATATGATGAACTGCCGTTGCAGTGGTCAACTTCCTGTTACCTTCAATTTGGGCGGCGGCGAATTTATCAACTCGGAAGAGGTTTTTCCAATGGGATTATTGCCAACCGCACATGACATTTTCCGCAACGGCTACAGGTTTACAGGTTGGTTTACGGATTTATCAGACGAAACCAGTCGCATTCGTAGCCGTGAAAATCTGCGCGACAATGTATCTTTATTTGCCCGCTGGGCGGCAACTCCGGAGGGCTTCCAAATAGGCGACACAATCGGTAGCGGGCGTGTAACCTCCGCAGATGCAACTATGATTGCACGGCATATTACCGGAAGCAATGTAGATATTTGCCTGCTTGCCGCAGACCTAAACGGTGACGGTTATGTAGACGTTTCCGACATTATTTTACTTGCAAGATGGCTTGCCGGACACAATGTAAGCCCCCTTATTGCACATTAAGGGGGCGCGGAAAAAGTGACCGTTAATGTAAATTTCAACGTGGAACAAGACATAAAAGACGATGCCGAGAAAATTCTTGCACAAATGGGTCTGTCGCTGGAGGACGCACTAAATCTATTTTTGCTCCAAGTATTACTTTTTGACCCCAATGCGCGATACTACAAAACCGCAGAGGAAATGTTTGCAGATTTGCCGCAAGCTCCGCTTCCGTTTGAATCCTGAAAACTTACGCCACAAGCTCCGGGCTTAACAGCCCGCGGTACCTGCCGTCGCGGCAAAGCTTGGCATTGTAAATGCCGATTACAACATCGGGCGATTCTTCAAGGCCTTCGACCTTTACATTGTCGGGGCGGAAGCCGATTAGAATGCCGTTGCTTTGCCCAAGGCTCTTGAAGGGAATCATGCGGATTCGATTGTAGAAAGCTTCTTCGCGGACGGAGAGCAGGACGGTTAGGTCATCTTCGAGTTTTTCGGAGAAGAGGACAACCAAGCACTCGGGAAGGAGTGGTTTGATTTGTTCAAATTCGGCGATGATTACAGGGGTCTGGGAAAGCGGCTCTTTTAGGTTGTGGCCGGTGTCAACCAAGGCGTCAAAATTGCAATCGTTTTCGCCAAGGGAAATGTGTACATTGCAAAGCATTTGCCGCTTCAACGTAAAACGTTCAGCTATTTTCAGTGCAAATTTGATTGTTATGTAGCTCACAATCATCCCTGCAAGCACCAGCTGCCACGAAACCAAACGCGAAAACCCGCCAAAATCGGACACAATAAAATAAACGGCGTATGGCAAATCCGTAAGAAAAAACAAAGCCATGCCAAGCCCGCCAACCGTAAACGAAATTACATATGCCGCAGCCATAAGCCTAAAAAACGCCCCCGCCCCCCTCGGATGAAACGTAGCCGAAACCCCCACCGCCAAAATCACCACCGAGGCCAGCACAACATTAACAAACCTAAGTGGCGGCGTGACAATTATCATCGTATACAACAATGCCATCAAGCTTGCGCCAAGCAAAAGCCAGCGCGTTTTGCGCGGCTCACGCACCACCTTAGACAGCACCCACAGCACAAACCCATTCATTACAAGATTTACAAGAAACAGAATATCTGCGTACAAAGTCATACAAATCACCCACCCCAAATTATAAAGCATAGGCATGGTATAATTTGTCAAAAAAAGGCCTTGGAGACATAAACTCCAAGGCCTTTTTGATATGTCATAAAAAATTACTCCTGTGCCAAGAACCTTTCAACATCCAAAAGAAGTTTAACTTCCTCGCCAACTTTACCAATGTTGCGGATAAATTGGTTTGCATAACTCAACTTCGCACTTGGCGGGGCAAAAATCCGCTCTTTAGGAATTATAGCGGTTTCCTGCACAGCGTCAACAATCATACCCAAAGTATAATCTTCGTACATGATAACGATAATGCAAGTTTCTTCGTCATGCTCTTTCGGCTGTTTGTCGAAGCGTTTGCGTACATCAATCACACCAATAAGGTCGCCGCGCAGGTTAATCAATCCCTCAATAAAGTTTGGCATTTCGGGAACCTTTGTGATGGGTGTCATCTTGATAATTTCTTTTACGTAGGCGATTTCCACGCCATAGTCTTCTCCCTCGATGGCAAAGGTCAGATACTGGTCTTTTATTGTATCGTCGTGACGTTCATCATCAATCATATTTTGCACCGTGGCCATTTAGCATACCTCCTATTTATCAAAGAACCCGGCAACATCAATAATCAAACTGATATCGCCATTGCCAAGAAGAGTACAGCCGCTTAGGCCGTGTACTTTTTTAAAATATTTCGGCATGGGCTTAACAACCGCTTGCTGTTGCCCGATAAGGTCATCCACCAAGAGGCAAACAACGTGTTCGCCGTTTTCAAGCATGATTAACGTGCCTTCGCAAACATCAGTAACTGCGCCGTCTATATTGAAGAACTCATGCAAACGGACTATATTAAGAATTTCGCCGCGCTCGGTAATCATTTCGTTGCCGCTTGGGTCTGTGAAAAGATTTTCCGGTTTCGCTTTGAACGACTTGATGATATTCGCAATCGGGATTGTGTATTGCGCACCCGCAACCAAAACGCTCATACCCTCTTGGATTGTTAGGGTTAGAGGAATTTTCAAGGTGAAGGTAGTACCTTCGCCCGGTGTAGAATCCACCAACGCGGTTCCGCCTACAACCTCAAGGTTACTCATTACAACGTCCATTCCAACGCCGCGTCCGGAGTATGCGGTAACTTGGTCGTTGGTTGAAAAGCCGGGAAGGAAAATGAATTGCATAATTTCTTTATCGGTGTACTCGTTGTCGGACTTGGTGGTAAGACCGTTCGTTTTTGCTTTTGCAAGCACTTTTGCAGTGTTTATTCCGCGGCCATCGTCTTTGATGATAACAAGAACGTCACCGCCGGAATTTTTTGCTTCAAGCAACACGCGAGCCTTTGACGGTTTTTTGGACTTTTTACGGTCTTCCGGCATTTCCACGCCGTGGTCGATGGAGTTACGGATGATGTGCATGATGGGGTCAGCGATATGCTCTATGATGTTTTTGTCAACCTCGGTTTCCTCACCAACGATATCCAGTTGAACGTCTTTATCAAGCTGGCGGCACATATCACGCACAATGCGGTGCATTTTGAAGAATGTTGCAGAAAGCGGAACCATCCGCATAGACATAACTGTCTCTTGCAGATTGGTAACAATTTTGCGCAACTGCCTTGTTTCTTTATGGAAGCTTTCAAGCTGTAAGCCTTCAAGCTCTGAATTTTGCGTTACCATAGCCTCGGAAATTACAAGCTCGCCCATCAGGTTGAGAAGCGCGTCCAGCTTGCTTACGTTTACGCTTATCATGTGGGAAGCCGTACCTTTTTTCTGTGTGGCTTCCGCGGCGGCGGCGGCTACAATATCCGGAGTTGGCGGAACGGGGATAACAGGTTCGTCCGCAACAACGGGCGGGGCTTCCGCAACGGGGGCAGGGGCTGCCGCAGGGGCAACCGAAGCCGCACCTACGGGTGCGCCAATTTCCTCCAGTATGACTTCTCTTAAATATACCGTTTGGCTAAGATGGCTGTGAATAAAGTTGAAATCATGTGTGCTGCTGAAATCGACCACAAAACCATTTTGGCGGATTAAGGGTATAGTTTCCTCATCAATAACATCCTGCGGTTCGTGAGTTATATCCTGTGCCATTTCCTGCAAGTTGTGAACTAGTGTATATGAGCGGATATTTTCCATTTCGCAACCGTCTTGGAAGTGTATTTTTGCCCGATATTTGTGCATATTATCACCTGCCGTACTTGGGGTTGGGTCTGCCGCAGGAGCCGGTTCGGCAACCGATGCCGGGGCACTTGCGGTTTGTTTTGGTGCTTCGGGTTCTGCCGGCGTGATTCCTTTAATTTGCTGTAGAAATTTGTCGATAGCTTTTGCAAGGTCGGTTCCGTCACCGTCTGCTTTACTACCTTCTTGGATTTTTGCCAGTTCGGCTTTAACAAAATCCGCGCCGCTGAGAACGTGGTCAGATAAGCGTTTAAAGTCCAAATCTTTCGGGTTTTCTTCACGCAAATAATAGAACAAATCTTCTATTGAATGCGCAACCCCCGCTATGTTGTCAAACATCATCATTGCGGACGAACCTTTTATCGTATGCATGATGCGGAAGATTTCGTTGATTTGGTCTATGTTATATTCCGACTCGCTTTGGATTATTGTTGATTCCAGTTGGTCAACCAGTTGAGACATTTCAAAAATGAACATCTCAAGCATTGACTCTCTGTCGAAGTCGCTCATCCGTTATCACCTCTCCCTTTCACTCACATTATATTAAACTACAAAAAGCTGGTAAATACAAGTGTTTTTTTATAACGGCTTTCGATAAACCGCAGGTTTAATATATTGATACCCCGAACCCGCATTGCTTATGGATTCCGAGTGCCCGATAAACAGATACCCGCCCGGCTCTGTAATCTCGAAAAAACGCTTTACAACCCCGTTTCGGGTTTCGTTGTCGAAATAAATCATTACGTTTCTGCAAAAGATTACTTGCATTTTTTTCTTGAAAGGGAATGGATCCATCAGGTTTATGCGGCGATACAAAATCCGCTTTAAAACGCTGTCTTTCACTTTGGAAAACTGCCCGTCTACCCTGTCGAAGTATTCATTTTTCCATGTTTTGGGGAGGTTTTCAAGTGCTTCCGTTGCGTATTTGCCCGCAACCGCCCTATCCAAAACTTGCGCGGATATATCCGAGGCAAGCATTTGCGTATCCCACCCCGGCGTTTTTTTGAAGTATTCTTGAAGCAAAATTTGAAGCGTTACCGCTTCCTCGCCTGATGAGGATGCGGCGCACCAAACCCGCGCATCTCTCTGGGCTGAATATTTTTCCTCCACATAAGGAAGAACCTCGTCGCGGAAGTAGTCGAAGTGGTCTGTTTCGCGCATGAAAAAGGTGTGGTTTGTTGTGATTTTGTTTACAAAGCGCGTTAAAGCGTCTCCGCTTTTGTCCTTCATCAGGTAATCAAAATACTCCGAGAACGTTGACATATCAAGCTCTTGCAACGTAGAACGCAAGCGCGAATGCACAAGGGTCTTTTTTTCGTCACTTAGGGCTATTCCAAATTTGGATTTGATATAATCCCTGATTTTGTTGAACTCGGCGGCTGTTAAATCTTGCATAGACGCCCCCTCCCAGCATAAAGTTGCAAATTCAAACTAACGCCTATCATACCACTACTGCAAAACCCTGTCTACAACGGCTTTCAAATCTGCGGTAATGGCTTTCAGTTTTGCGGTTATTTCGTCTTCCGTAGAACCTGCGGAAAGTTTCGCGCCGAAATACAACTTGATTTTCGGCTCTGTGCCTGAAGGGCGGACACACGCCCAAGAACCGTCTGCAGTTGCGTAGTACAACACGTCGGAAACAGGCAGGGTTGCGGCTGTTACTTCACCCGTGGCGGTATTCTTTATCGTGCGATTTTTGTAGTCGCGGGCTTCCGTTACGGTTGAACCTGCCAATTCTGTGGGTGGGGTTTCGCGAAGTGCCGCCATAACCCGCTTGATATCGTTTAAACCGTCTACGCCTTTTAGCGTAATGGATTCTATGTGTTCACGGAAAATGCCGTATTTTTCGTACAGTTCAAGCAAGGCATCATATAGCGTCAGCCCTTTTTTGCGGTAGAATGCCGCCGCTTCGCAAACCAAAAGGCTTGCGGCAACCGCGTCTTTGTCGCGGGCGTATGTCCCCGCAAGATAGCCGTAACTTTCTTCAAAGCCAAGGATATATGTGTGACTACCTGTTTCTTCAAACTCTTTAATTTTTTCGCCTATATATTTGAAGCCCGTGAGGACTTCCATATAAGTTAGCCCGTTTGCTTCTGCAACGGCGCGTGCCATATCCGTTGATACAATGGTTGAAATAATCGCGCCGTTTTTGGGAAGTCTGCCCCTCCCTGTCATTTGGGATACCAAGTATTCCGTGAGCAACACCCCTGCTTGGTTGCCCGTTAAAAATTGGTAATCGCCGCCGTGTTTTACGGCAACGCCAACGCGGTCACAGTCAGGGTCTGTTGCGATAATTACATCGGCATCTTTCTCTTTCGCAAGTTTTAGCGCAAGGGAGAACGCCGCTTTCTCCTCGGGATTGGGATAGGAAACGGTTGGGAAATTCCCGTCCGATTGCTCCTGCTCTTTCACAACAAAAACATTCTTAAAGCCAGTTTCACGCAAGGCGCGTTGCACACTAAGATTGCCCGCACCATGCAGCGGCGTGAAAACGATTTTGATATCCGAACGTGGAATAATCTCGGGGTTTAGGCATTGCTCTTTTACATTTTTAATGAATATATCATCAACACTTGGCGGCGCGATATTGAAAAGCCCCTGCGCGGCGGCTTCGTTTTGCGGCATGGTTTTCACCATATCAAAGCCTTTGATTTTTAATACCTCCGCAATAATTTCCTCGTCGCGAGGGTAGGGGCATTGCCCGCCGTCTGCCCAGTAAACCTTGTAGCCGTTGTATTCGGGCGGATTGTGGCTTGCCGTCACAACGATACCCGCAACGCAACCCAAATGACGCACCGCAAACGAAAGAAGCGGCGTGGGTCGCAAGCTGTCAAATGTATATGTTTTTATTCCGTTAGCGTTAAGTACAAGTGCGGCTTCCGTTGAAAATTCAGGCGACATTCTGCGGCAGTCGTGGGCAATTGCAACGCCCATGCCGGGTTTGTATGCGTCACTCTTTAAGATGTAGTTTGCAAGCCCTTGTGTGGCTTTGCGAATCGTATAAATATTAAGCCTGTTTGTCCCTGCGCCCAAAACACCGCGCAGGCCGCCCGTGCCAAACTCCAGCTCGCGGTAAAATCTGTCTTCTATTTCTTTTTCGTTATCTGCGATTCCTTTAAGTTCTGCTTTTGTCTCGTTGTCGATAATCGGGTCTGCAAGCCACTGCTCGTATACCTCGTTGTAGTTCATGAAAATTCCCCTCTCTATCTTCCGAACCTTGCGCGTAATTTTTCGTGCCATTTTAAAGGAACATCCTCGTCGCCGCCCTTACGGCGCGACTTCCTTTGTTCCGCCATTTCCATTTTGGTTTTCATGCCCTTTAGCCCAACGATATATGCGCCCGCGACTTCTACCGTCACGGTTTTTTTGGTGGGCAAAATTTTAAATGTAGCTTCTTCACATACCATTGTAGTAATTTGCGGCCCGATTTTAACCTTAACAAGAGGCACCTTGAACATACGCCCAAGCCTTGGCATTTGGTCCAGCATTGCCTTTGGTAAATTAGTATTTGTAATTTTATCCTTTTTCTTATCGATAACGTAAAGCGAAACCGTTTGCTTGTGCTGGTTTACCATTTCACTCTGCTGGGCTTGCTTCTTTCCCGCCCAGCTATTTAAAAAGTAAAATGCGACACCCACCACCAAAATGATAATCGAAAGTACAAAAATAATTCCCCATATACCCAAGAGATATTTCCTCCTTCGTTTTTTCGTGTTCACCCATTATATATTATTTTAAATTCAACGCAACAAAAAAATTTACCACCTCACGAATTTGTAAAACACGCCCAAATATGCCATAATGTTGCGGGAGTGATTCGTATGTTTGGCGGTATACGTTCAAAAAGCGCGATTCCTATTGTAGGAATACTATTTTTGTTTTTGGCATTTAATATATCCTACGTTGCGCGGTCGGTGCAAATTTTCTCGGAAGAGCGTTCGCAAGAGCGTTTTCGCGGGGCAACACAAGCGGCACGGGCGCATCTTTCACTTATCGAAGAATATAATAAAATGACAGCGCGGGCACTGGCAGGCGATGAAAATATAATACGGCTGATAAATGACTGGAACAGCAAAACAGAACCCGTTGGTATCAGAGAAGACTTATTTGCGTACTTAGATGAAATAATTGACGCATACGGAATATCGGACGTTCTTATCGTGGACAAAGCGGGGGACGTTATTTTGCGTACCCACGACCCCGAAATGTTTGGCGACAGGGGCATCGTGGCTTCGCCAATATTAGTGCCTGCGTTGGATTACGGAAGACCCGGCTCTGTTTATGTATCAACCGATGCCATGCCGATGGGGCTTTTTTCTGCCGCGCCGTTTATGTATGACAGCGAAATTATCGGCGTTATTACCGCAATTTTGGATTTAAGCCATCTGGGTTTTGTGGACGAGTTCGGCGAAATTTTTAACGCGGATGTAACTATTTTCAAAGGCGAAATTTCGCTTGCGTCCACGTTGTATATAGACCGTGCGGCGGGAATACGTGCGATTGGCACAGCCGCACGTTACGATATTGTTCAAACGGTTTTGGTGGAAGGCAACACGCTTGATACGGAACTGGAACTTTTCGGCTCGTACCATCACGCGTATTATTTCCCCTTGTTGGGCTGGGAAGATAAACCCGTGGGTATGTTTTTTATCGGGTTTTCGCAGGAAGACAGCACCGCCGCAACAAATATGCTTGTGCTGAACCTTATCGTGATGAACGCGATAGGGCTTGCCATTGCTACATTTATCATCGTTGAAGTAAAAAAACACATAGACAGAACCGAAGGGCAAGCCATAGCGTTTGAATCCGCAAGCAAAGCAAAAAGCGAAATTTTAAGCACAATGAGCCACGAAATACGAACGCCCCTTGGCGCGATTTTAGGCATTTCGGAAATTCAAATAAGAACGCTAAAACCGGGTGACGCAAAAGTAGCGTTTGAAAAAATTTACACCTCGGGCGGAATGTTGCTGGGGCTTATCAACGATATACTTGACCTGTCCAAAATTGAAGCGGGCAAAATGGAACTGTGTACGGAAAAATATGAGCTTGCAAGCCTTATCAACGATACCGCGCAGTTAAGTTCTTTGCGCTCCGGCCCGCAGGTTGGCTTTGAAATTTCCATCTGCGAAAATTTGCCTACATCTTTATGCGGCGACGAATTGCGCATAAAACAAATTCTTAATAATGTATTGTCCAATGCGTTCAAATACACAGACCACGGCATGGTTACTATGGCTGTAAGCCAAGAAGCCCTTAACGAAGGGTATATTACGCTTGTGTTCAAAATAAGCGACACAGGCCAAGGCATGACAAAAGAGCAAGTAAAATTAATGTTTGACAAATTCACACGGTTTAACCGCCCCGCAAACCGCAACATAGAAGGTTCGGGGCTTGGCATGAACATCGTAAAAAACTTGCTTAAAATGATGAGCGGTAAAATTATTGTGGAAAGCGAACCACGTGAAGGAAGCACTTTCACCATAAGGATTCCGCAAAAAATAGCGGACGCAACCCCTCTTGGAAAAGAGACCGTAGAAAGCCTAAGCACATTCCAATTTATGGGGCAGGTAAATTTACTTCAATCGGAATGGGAGCCAATGCCCTACGGCAGAGTGCTTATTGTAGACGATATAGACGCAAACATCTATGTTGCAAGCGGCTTTTTAGAGCCGTACATGATTCAGGTAGACAAAGCATCCGGCGGCTACAGAGCCATCGAAAAAATTAAAGAGGGCAACGAATACGACCTGATTTTGCTGGACCAAATGATGCCGAAAATGGACGGCAACGAAACCTTGCGCCGCATTCGCGAACTGGGTTGCACGTTCCCGATTGTTGCATACACCGCAAACGCGCTTGTAGGGCAGGAAGAAGACTTGTTGCGCAAAGGTTTTGCAGGTTTTGTTTCAAAACCCATTCAGGGCATTCATCTTGATGCTATTTTGAAAAAGTTTATACGCGACAAACAACCGCCCGAGGTTATAGCGGCGGCACGCGCTGTAGAAAACCATTTTAACGCGAAAACGCAGGGCATAGATTTCCAAGAACTTTGCAAGGATTTTGCCCGTAGTCAAAAAGATATCATTTCCGAATTGCAGGACGCCCTCAACGAAAACGATTACAAAACCGCAGAGCTTCTTGCGCACACACTCAAGGGTCTTGCGGGCTTGATAGGGGAAAGCAATCTTATGAGCCTTGCCGCCAAAGCCGAATCTGCTTTCCGCAAACAAACCGCCCCCGCCGCCCTAATCAAATCACTAAGCACAGAAACTCAAACTGTGCTTGCATCCATAAATGAAAAAATGAGCCCGACTGAAATATCCGCGCCGAAAGCTGACGCTCCCGACGCAAAAAAAATCATGCTTGACCTAAAAACCCAACTTGCCGAATACGATGCCGAAGTCATAAACGCCATTCCCGCGCTTTCCCAAATCGAAGGCACAGCCCCCCTCATCGAACACATACAGAACTTCGATTTCGACTCCGCGCTGGCGTGTGTAGAGAACTTTCTTTCTGAAGAATAAAAACGTGAGAGGAAACAAATATGTTCAGATTAATTGCACTTTTAATTGGATATTCCCTTGGCTCAATTCAGATGGCTTACATTATTGGGCGGCTGAAAGGTATCGACATACGGGAACACGGAAGCAAAAACGCGGGCATGACAAATGTGACGCGCACCATTGGCAAACGGGCGGGCGCGTTTGTTTTTGTGTTTGATATTGTGAAGTGTATTGTAGCGTTTGTACTCGGTACGCTGATTTTTGGCGGGGAAGGGGCGTTTTTCCCGTATGTGTGCGAGTGCGAGATGGGATGTTTCCGCGATATGCACGGTATTATGCCTCATGTGTTGCCCGGCATTTACGCAGGTATTGGGGCGGTGCTTGGGCATTGTTTCCCCGTGTGGCTTAAATTTCGCGGCGGAAAGGGCGTTTCTTGCGCACTTGCGCTAATCTTGATGATTGACTGGCGAGTGGCGTTGCTTGCCTTTGCCGTGGGCGTTGTGGCGGTCGCGGTTAAGCGATATATTTCCCTTGCGTCACTGGGCATTATGCTTGTTACCCCCGTTTTGATGTGGCTTTTCGGCTACGGTATTGAAGCCGTCGCGCTTATGGCGGGGCTTACCGCGCTTATTTGGTTCATGCATCGCGAAAATATTAAACGTCTGCTTAACGGCACAGAACGCAAATTCTTAGAAAAAAAAGAATCCTAGGAGGAAACGGCATGGATATTTTTAAAGCATTTGAAGAAAGATATTCCCATAAGGAAGGCTTTTTGCCAACAGAGGTGCCGCTTACAGACCTTGAACGTATCGCAAAAGCGGGCATTGCCGCGCCAAGCGGTGTCAACCGTCAAACCGTGCAGTTGATTATTTTGCCCAACCGCGACGCGCTTGCACCCGTTTGCGCCGTCGCGCCGACAATCGGGCTGGAAACCGCACCCGCCGCAATCGCAGTGCTAACCGACCGCACCATCACTCCCGCCGACGCATTCAACTTTGAGAAAGAGGACTACTCTGCCGCAGTGCAAAATATGCTTCTGGCGGCAACCGCACTTGGTTACGTTTCCCTCTGGCTGGACAGCCCTTACTTCGACCCCGAAAAAGAACGCCAAGCCCGCGCCGCCCTCTCTGCCCCCGACACGCACCGTCTTTGGGCAGTCCTTCCAATCGGAAAACCCAGCGTCACAGGCTCTCGCAGAGAAAAATTACCGTTTGAACAACGGGTGACTGTATTGTAAAAAACCTCGGGGCTCTGCCCCGAACCCCGCAAGCCTTTGAAAAGGCTTGACCCAAACTTTAAATTTTGACTAGCGATAAGCTGTCACGCAATTCAAAAATCGCGCGAATGCGCGATTTTTAGGAAGGGGTCAAGGGGACTTGTCCCCTTGTGGGGGAATTGGGGGCAACGCCCCCAAGGTCTTTCTTCCAAAAAAATATTCGTGGAGGCAAAAAATGTATGACGGATATATTCGCGTGGCGGCGGTTACGCCTAAGATTCGCGTTGCAGATTGCGAATATAATGCGGGACAAATTATTGAAGCGATAAAAAAAGCGGCAGATGAAAATGTGCGGCTTGTTTGTATGCCCGAGCTGTGTGTGACGGGATACACCTGCGGGGATTTGTTTTTGCAAAGCACCTTGCTTGAAATCGCGAAAAGCGCGTTGCAAAAAATTGTTGCGGAAACGGCGGAATGTGATGTGATTGCGGTAGTGGGCTTGCCCATGGCGCATTGCGGCAAGCTGTTTAATGTGGCGGCGGTTTTTTGCGGCGGAAAAGTTTTGGGCTTTGTGCCTAAAACATTTATCCCAAATTACGGAGAATTTTACGAGTTGCGATATTTCACGCCTGCGTTCAAGGAGAATCACGCGATACGTTTTGACGATAAGAATATTACTTTCGGGCGGGATATAATTTTCAAGTGCAAAGACTTGCCCGAGTTTAAACTCGCCGTGGAAATCTGCGAGGATTTGTGGGTTGCAAACCCGCCAAGCACAAGTCACGGGTTGGCAAATGCCACGATTATCGCGAATCTTTCGGCGGGCAGTGAGCTTGCGGGCAAGGCGGCAGAGCGACGCGTCCTTATTGGTGCGCAAAGTTCGCGGCTTTTGTGCGGCTACGTTTACGCACACGCGGGGCAGGGCGAAAGCACAACGGATATGGTTTTTGCCGCCCACAATTTGATTTACGAACGAGGCAAAATTTTGGCAGAATCACCGCCGTTTGGGGACGGATGGGCGGTTTCGGAAATCGACCTTAACGCCATCGCATACGACCGCCGCCGCATGAACACATTTGTTTCAAACGCGGGCGAAGCGGAAAACGGCGAGCATTACAAGTACAAATTGTTTTCGCTAAACGGCAAAACCCACGCGGAAAATTTAACGCGCCACATTACGCCAACGCCCTTTATCCCCGAAAACGCAGACGAAATCCCTGCGCGGTGCGAAGAAATTTTAAACATTCAGGCGGCGGGGCTTGCAAAACGTCTGGAGCATATCGGCGCGAAAGCGGTTCTTGGGGTCTCGGGCGGGCTGGACAGCACTCTCGCGCTACTGGTTTCCGCCCGCGCATACGAAAAAATCGGGCTTCCAAAAAACGAAATCATTGCGGTGACAATGCCTTGTTTCGGCACAACCGAGCGTACAAAATCCAACGCCCACAAGCTTTGCGACGCGCTGGAAATCCCCATCCGCGAAATAGACATAACCGAATCCGTGCGCTTGCACCTGCGCGATATCGGCCACCCCGAAAACCAACACGACATCACATACGAAAACGCCCAAGCGCGAATACGCACGCTGGTTCTCATGAACTTGGCAAACCAAACCAACGCGATTGTAATAGGCACAGGCAACCTGTCCGAACTCGCCCTTGGGTGGGCAACATTCAACGGCGACCACATGAGTATGTACGGCGTAAACGGCGGTATTCCGAAAACCCTTGTGCGCCACATTGTAAATCATTTCGCCCAAACCACACAAAACTCCGCGCTGAAAAGCGTCCTTTCAGACATACTAGCAACCCCCGTCAGCCCCGAACTTCTACCGCCCACAGGCGGCGAAATTTCACAGCAAACCGAAGAAATCCTAGGCTCTTACCAACTCCACGACTTCTTTCTCTACCACACCATTCGCCACGCCCGCACCCCGTCCCAAGTGCTTGCACTGGCTCAACTAGCTTTCAGCAAGACCCACCCACCCGACGAAATAAAAAAACGACTGCAACAATTCTACAGCCGTTTCACATCACAACAATTCAAACGCAATTGCCTACCCGACTCGCCAAAAATCGGCTCAATCTCCCTCTCCCCTCGCGGCGACTGGAGAATGCCCAGCGACAGTGCAAATTTTTTTCAGAATCAAGATTAAGAAAGACCTCGGGGCAATGAAGTGAGCAGTTTACTGCGAACGGCACCTCCCCCGAACCACCCTCTCGCACGCTTCGCGTGCTGGCCGGGCGGCCTGCCGCTGCCGCGGCACCAGCTTACGCCGGACGTGCGCAAACCCTTTGAAAAAGTTTCATCAAAACTTTAACTAAAAAATCGCGCGTTCGCGCGATTTTTTGATTGCGATTTTCAGTTTATCGCCAGTCCATGTCAAAGTTTGGGTCAAGCCTTTTTAAAGGCTTGCGGGGTTCGGGGCAGAGCCCCGAGAACTTAACCACTTATCACGCGCCGCTTAGCCTGTTCAGCATATCTTGGTAATTTACGCTGTAGGTTAGGGCGGTTTCGCGGGTAATGACTCTGCGTTTGCAAAGGTCTGCGAGAGACATATCCATGGTGCGCATACCTGTGTTTACAGAGGTTTGCAGTACGTTGTCAATTTGGAAGGTCTTGCCCTCGCGAATAAGGTTGCGCAGGGCAGAGTTACATATCATGATTTCGTAGGCGGGATGGAGCTTGCCGTCAACGGTGGGAACAAGCTGTTGCGAAACGATTGCGCAAAGTGTGATTGCAAGCTGTGTACGCACTTGGTTTTGCTGGTTCGGCGGGAAAACGTCGATTATGCGGTCGATGGTCGCGCCCGCACCAATTGTATGCAACGTGGAGAAAACCAAATGGCCTGTTTCTGCGGCGGTAACGGCGGCGGCAATTGTTTCGTGGTCGCGCATTTCACCCACCAGAATAACGTCGGGTGCTTGTCGCAATGCGGCACGAAGCGCGGCGAGATAACTCTTTGTGTCGTTGTCAAGTTCGCGCTGGCTAATTATGCTTTTTTTGTGCGGGTGACGGAATTCAATCGGGTCTTCAATTGTGACGATATGGTTATCACGCGTGGAGTTGATTCTGTCAACCAAACACGCAAGGGACGTCGTTTTTCCGCTGCCGGTTGTACCTGTGAACAAAACCAATCCGCGCTGGTTAGATGCAAGATTCACGATAACTTCCGGGATATTTATTTTGTTCGGGTCAGGCAAAGCGCGTGGAATAGTACGCAAAACCGCCGCGCAAGAAAACCGCTGACGGTACGCGTTTACACGAAAACGCCCGATACCCTCAATGCCTATTGCAAAATCGTCATCGCCACCGTCAAGCCTTTCGATTTTGCGGTTGTTAAGCCTGTACACTTCGCCAACCAAAGCCAGCGAATCATCTGCGGAAAGTATTTTGTCATCACACGGAACCATTCGCCCGCTCACCTTAATGGTGACAGCCTTCCCCGCGATTATATAAATATCGGACGCGTTATGCTCTGCCGCTTTGCGCAGGTAAAGCAATATCCGTTCTTCTAATCCACTCATGTTATCTCCTCTGCTTACAATTTTTTAGCTTGCGTCTGCCAATGCGTCAAGCCGCGCCCACTGCGCCCGCAAATCGGCTTCAGAAAGCAATCCCGGTTGAATACTCAAATACTCAACCTGCATTCTTACAGAAAGCGTGTGCAACCCAATGGGATTAATTTGCGCACCCGGCATAAACGCGGGGCGAATATGCGGCGGAATATACCCTGCCGCGGGGCCGCCCGCAATAGTATCGCGCATGGATATGAACTCCGCAGTTTCCAGCGGCGACACATCCAGTGTATAAACAACAACCCTGTTACCCAAATCGCCCTGAACCAAATTGTACAGGATAGATAAAAATTGCCAGTACGAAGTTTCAAATTGTAACGAAACAACTGTAGCATACAGCAAATCGCCTTCGCGTTGCGTGGACGTGTTAAAAGACATATTAATCGCACTTGTATGCGGATAAATTACATCCTGAATATGGCGCAAAACCTCCGTATCGTCAAAAATATAAGGCAACGCGGCGGCGGCAACTTCCCACCTTTGGCTAAGTTCCGCATAAAATTCCGTCATGTGCGCATACCGTGACCGCCTGTTTTGCGCTTCGCGATAATCATTTGCAATCTGCGCTTCCCGCGCAACAATCTCTGCGCGCAACCGCTCCATCGTGGCGGTATGCGGCCTAAAGTACAGCCAAAACCACAACGCACCGATAAGCACCGCAACCGCAGTAGCAATTACAAAAATTTGGCTTAGTTTATTCATTAATCGCACCCGCCCTTCTTTCCATAATCAATCGGGCTTCAAATGCCGTTGTGCCGTAAATCCAGTCTGTCGTGTCGCTTTCCACAACATTGCCGACTACGCCGGAATCGCGGAACAATTCATGGTCGCGGAAATGCTCCAGCAAGTCCGCAAGATGGCTGTAGTACGCGGCGTGTGCGCGTATGGTAACTCTGTCTTCATTTGCGTTAATCGTTTGAATATGCGAAAATCCTGCCTCAAAAATTTCAGGCACAACAACGGCTGCCTGCGCAAATTCCGCATAGAAATCATCAATGCCGTCAACGCGTGTTTCAATGAAATCAATACGGCTTCCAAGTTCTTCAACCATATGCACCGTTGGTGACCCCGCAACAAAAGCCAAAACCCTGTTGGCTTCGCCGTCCATCGCCCTGTATTCGCGCCTAAGTGCCTGCTCCCGAATGTACGGGATAAACATTCCCAACGCCAGCATTCCAAAAATAACAACCGCACAAGCGGCGGCATAACCCGTGAGCCGCGCCTTTGGGTTACGAATTATCGGCGGCGTTTTAACATTAAGCATATGTTGCGCACCAATAATCGACGAATGAATACCTGCCGCATAAGCATCCAAATAAGTACCCTTGTCGTCGGATATGCTGTCTGCAATGCCCGAAAGCATCCAAACATCCGTAGAGTAAACGGGAATACTTAACCCCGAAGAAAGCCTATCCGTAAAGCCCGCCTTAGTCGCGCCCAGCACAAGAATAGCGTCTATATCCGCACGTTCCTGATACTTTATGAAGTCTGTAACAAATGAAATCTCGCTTAAAATAGCTTCAACATTAAACTCCAAAACGGGCGGCGCATTGGAGTCTTTCTGCGCTTCCATTTCGTCCAAAGTAGCCACACCGGATGCCGTCTGCACCGCAGAAAAATACTGCGTACTATAGAAAAACCCATCCAGATACAGCGTAATATTGGGCATCGCACTGCTCAAGTCCAAAATCCCGAACGACTGCGGCGCACTACCGTCCACAATACAGCACTTTTTAACCAAACGCCCGCGAACATTCTCGCTAACATCCAAGTTTACAACTTTAAAACCCGCCCAATTAACCGCAGACGATATCGCAGTTGCCATATCTTTCGGCATTGCCGCAACAAAAACATCCAGCGTTGCCGCTTTGCCTTCTGCGGCCTCGTTACGCCTTTGCACCTCGGCACTAATTACAAAACCCGACGGCGTACCCGGCAAATAAGAAGCAATCTCGTGCTTAGCATTTTCCAGCATAGCCGCATGGTTAAACTCCGGCCAAGTAAACCTTTGCACAATAATTTGCGGCCCGCCTGCCACAACAGAACACGCAAAGCCCGCGCCCTTAGGCACCTTCGCGTCCCGCGCCGCATTCCGTATAGACTGCGACAACCTGCCAATCCAAGACTTATCTGCCCAAATCGGTTCGCCTTCCAACTGCGCAATCCCATTGCCGATAATCTTTCCTTTTGCATCTACACGCAAAACCTTAACCGCCGCAGAACTTACCTCAATACGATACTGCACCTGCTTTTGCTTAGGGTTTGGCTTTGAAATCTTGCTTTTAACAACCGCCGCCTTCTTGCCCTTCCCCGCACTTTTCTCTACTGCCATATGTCACCTCTCATCAATGGAGTGGATTGCTTGTGAAAGAATAATATTTCAAATAACTTACGACTGCCACAATACAACCCCTTCTTCTCGTATATATTTATTCGTGTCAAAAATATGGGTTGCGTTGTTTATGGCATCTTTTGTTGTAAAAAACAGATTTATCTTCACTTGCGAATTTATCTCATCACCCAAGCAAACAAGTTCACCACGTTCACGCGGCGTAAGAATCGCTTCCATAACAACCGCGATATCAACATCCGAAGATATGGTTGCCGTACCGCGAGCCTGGGACCCAAACAAAACAAGCGAGTCTACATCAAATGCCTTCTTCTCAAACTCGCGGACATATTCGTCCACAAACTCCTTCGCATGGCTTTTGCGCATGGGCTTCCTCCTGTGTGCCTACTTATATATGTCACCTCGGCTACCGATTTTGCGAATAATGATATCACCATCTTTTATATGGTACATCACACGCCAATCACCAACGCGCAAACGAAAAGCAGAATCTTCATTTACCAACGGTCGCACATCTCCTTTTGGTAGCGCAAGAATTGCCGAAATCAACCGTTGCCGTTCTTTGTCCGCAAGTTTCCTCAAGTACTTCCGTGGGTCGCTTAAAATTATTAATCTCATGCACCCATCCCAAATTCTTTTATAAATTCTTCAAATGGCATGGGGTTGCCGTTATCTTCGCCGAACGAACTGCGAAACAACTCTGCACAATACTCATCATCCGCAACATCCGCAACCATTCTTAACGACGCTTCCAGCGTAACAACGAGATTAACCAACTGATTTTCAGGAAAGGTCTCTATTATGTCAAAACATCTTTTCTTTGCCGTTAAAACGCTCAAAAAATCAACTCCATATCTTCGTCATCTGTCACCGTTCCCGCACCAATTACGGGGCTGACGGCATACGCCTAAAGGACGCCGCAGAGTTAATATTCCAGCCGTCAAAAACAAATGGTGTACTCGTCGGTATCAGCACCTGAAACGCAATATTTACACGGCTGTAGTCAGATGGGGTTGGCGGAACAGTAACCGGAGTAACCGGGAACATGGTAGGCTCAAAGCTGTGCATGACGGTTGGCACGAATAGATTTTCCCAGTAATCATCCCTGTAAATGGTGGTTGTGGGATAGTTATAGTCGCAGACTATCGTGCGTGTGAGAATGTAGGTATCGTAACCGCCATTAACAGGGCAGTCAGCCACATATCTGTCTAGTTCGTAAGTAATTCTAATCGGATACCCGTCTTCATCTATTGCCGTTAGTATCAGCCTGTAAGTTTCCGTTACAGGCGGTGGTGGTGGCGGTGGGCAAGTACATGGGTCTGTGCCGCACGTACAGGGGGGGGGTGGCACAGGTAGACCGGGTATATCAAATTCCTCTACATCCGCAGTATCACTCATGCGCACGTCACGCACGATATTAAGCAAAGCCATTCGCGCCTGTTGTTCGGCAGAATGCTGTGCTTGAAGACGGCGTTGGTCTGCGGAAGCGGCAGACATCCGCATCATCAGCCCCATAACACCGCCCATTATTACCATCAACACCGTTATCGTGATAATAAGCTCCACCAAAGAAAAGCCCTTCATGCTTTTGCGCATACCAAAGCCCCCTTTCTTAAGAAATCTTACACAATACTTCCGCTTACATTTATTATGTTGCTGTGGCGGAAAAACCAATCACTGTCAGATGGTCTATATACATAAACCGTTACACGAATTAGCATAAGATATCCTTCATCTATACCATCTTCATACCCGGCACAGCACGTCGCGTCGGTACAAAATTCTACAATACTCGCCGCGTAAAATTCGCGCTCCAACCGCACGTCAAAGTCACCGCTTGAGCAAGGAAGCCGAATGCCCCAGTCTTCAGTCGCCAAATCAGCGCACCAAAACCTGCCCATTAAGCTTTCCATTTGCAACTGCGCTTCAATGCTTGCGCCGGTCAAATAATTTGCCCGTGCGCTGGTGCTTAACCCAACATGAAAAACAGTAACAACACCGGCAATAGCAATACCCAGCATTGTCACCGCAATAATCAATTCAACTAGCGTAAGCCCCTTGCGGTGCTTATTTTTTATTTCGGCAAAATTGTTTCCACTCATAAAACACCTCCCAGTTGGTTTGTTTCAACCTTACCAAGCCGTATAATTTTGTATAAACGCAGTATCAACCGAAGCAAAGTCATTTGCAAAAATTACTGCGGCAATTGCACGAGTCCTGTGGTCAGTAGTCGAAAAAACAACAACAGACGTTTCTTCCGCACGAACACCCCTCGCAGGGGTCACGAATATAAGTCGAGGAGGGTCATCCGCAGCAAGTGCGGTAATTCCGGCAGTGTTGGTTATTTGGTTAACGCCGGGCGTAGCGTTGAAATTATTTACCGCCGCAACTAAGGCTTCTGCGTCCGCACTAAGCATGGCACGCCGTGCATTATCCTGCACCCCGTTAAATGCCAAAACCGCCCCAACGGACAAGATTGCCAAAACAGAAATAACAATAATAAGCTCCACCAATGTGAAGCCCCCTGTTTTTTTTGATAAGTTTTTCATAAAACCACCCTTTCACTTATATAATCGCCGTGTCCTTATCGTTCAATGGCTAGACTGCCTTTTGATATGATTTATCTGTGTCTGTATTTGTGGCGTTGGGACAAGAATCATTTTCGTCCGGGTCATACTGTACTCTAACAATGTACCCGTGTTTTTTTATTTTCTCTGCATACGGGTTCTTTTTTGCGTTTGAAAAATCATATTCATCTTTCATAGTCAACCTCCGAACTTATACATTAACTCTTCCTTCTTGGTTGCTTTTCGCGCAGAAATTATCCGAACAACAGACTCATCATCTTCCCTGTAGCAATGGCAAACAATTAATAAATTTGCCTTTCGGCTGAAACCTAGCAATACAAAGCGTTCTTCTTGTGCAGAATGGTTTTCATCTTGTATCATCAAAGCATTAACATCTTTGAATGCAGTAGCTGCTTCATAAAATGATATTTTGTGTTTCCGTTCATTTAATTCCAGCTTTTTTTCATTCCAGTCAAAATAAATACCCTCAAATTCAAACAAAAAAACTCATTCCTTTTTGCCATGCCGTACACTTGTCACTTTGCCAATGCAAGCCTTATCCTGTCAAATTTTTGGTCGGTCTCGTCTTGCATATTGGCAAGCCTGCAAATCAACTCGTATGATAGTTCTATAGTTGCGGAATCCTCATCTTGCTTTTCTTTTATTGCCACAATATCGGCTTGCATTGCCGTTTGGCATTTCTCCAAATTGCCAAGCCGTCCGTCCATCTGCGCCATATCACCTTGCATTCTTGTCATATCATTTTGCATTTTTGTCATATCGCCTTGTATTTGCGTAAGAAGTTCCATTACACTATCTTCAAAAGATTTCTTTGGCATATCAACACCCCTTTCATGTAGTATGTACCCCATAAATTTATTAGCTTGCGCAAACATAGCAACTTTCAAGTTTTGAAATAGAGTTTTTAATTTGCATTTCAGTTTTTGAAACATCGGCCATTAGTTCCGTTTCAATGCTTGCAATGCGGGCTATAATGGATTCACATGGTAGAACTCCAAACTTCAAAAGCCTAACGTGAACCCCAAAACACCAAAGGGACAGGGCGGCAAGGAAGGTTTTAACCATGCCCTGCCCCTTTGATGTGGGGATACAAAACTTATGAAAGATTAGGATGAAAGGAGACAGATGAACCGTCTCCTTGTCAACGTCCATATCTCGCATAATTTGAAAAACCCAAAACACCAAACGGGGCAGGGCGGCAGGGAAAGTTTTAACCATGTCCTGCCCCGTGATGAAACGGGATGTGTTACACGAGATGCTGTGACAGGATACAACTAACGTCTCATATGGGTTTTCTTTACTGAAGATTGGGATTATGCCGCAACTTCATCAAGGTCATCATCATCCGCAACAAGCACCCAAACGTTACCGTCGCCATCGATCCAATCCAGTACTTGATCGAAACGCGCCGCACTTGAAAATGCAATCCTAAACTCTAAAGGATCACCAATACCAATATCAACAATGCCTTCCCAATAAGATGAACCACCAGCTCCGTCAACGGTGGTTTCATCTCCTCCCGCGGCCAAATAGTTGTTGAACGTATCCGCCAACTGCAACGCTGCAGTTCTATTGGATGCTATTCTTGCATTTCGCTGTATCCCAGCAATAGCTATTACCGCTCCTACTGCAAGCAATGCTAAGACCGCAACTACTACGATAAGTTCAACAAGCGTAAAACCTTTACGGTTCTTGCTGTTAATGAGATTTTTGTTCATGTTAAATCCTCCTTTAAGTTATGTTTTTTAGCAAGAGAACTTTCCCTATGCACTGTCGTGCACCCCCCCCACAAATCTGTGTTTATTTATCTCAACCGCACTTGACGGGTGAAACCATGGTAAATTGCTTCAAACCTTATTTACTTGTCGCCATAATGCCCTTTGCAAGATTTAATCTCAAAATCGCCATTGCCTGTGCCTTCGTACAGCAATCTGTTTTTCTTGTCTATTTCCCTGCTATATCCATTTTCCCATTTTAACGCTTCCGGATGCCCCAATCCTTTTGAAAGACCGTCACGCTGTATGCTTTTTATCAGAGCATTTATTTTCTTGATGGTTTTGATATCACGTGCTTGCCATTCGCTATATTCTTCCCATGCTTTATCCGAAAAATTTACCCCCACTTCTATACCAATCCCTTCTTGCGCTTTTCTGCAAAAGCCTCTACTTCCGTCGGGGGCATGGTTTCAAACGATTCTAATTCTTCAATTGTAAAAGTTATGGTTTTTCCTTCTTTAATTTGTTGACCGGACTGCTCTAGCTTCTCCAGATACTCTGCGTTTTGCCTTGCTTTCTCTATTTCCTTTTCGCCAACTACCATTCTGACGGTAGATTCCAGCGTTGTAGCAATATCAGGCAAAAACTTTTCAGGAAGTCGGTCAATCAGGCATAGGGAATAATGCTTCGCCGTTGTTTCTGTCATGATTGCCTCCTTTACATACCCTGTACCGCGTCCATCATGCCAAACATGGGTTGCAAAACGCCAAATAGTATGGGAACTACAACTGCCGCCATTATCAAGATAAGTGCGGGTTCCATTGCGGTTAGCATGGATGTGATTGCTACGTCGGCTTCGTCGTCGTAGTAGTCGGCAACTTGTGTAAGCATACCTTCCAGTTCGCCGGACTCTTCGCCGATTTTTGCAACACTGGATACAAGCTGAGGAAATTCGTTCATGCGGATAAGTGCTTCGGAAAGTTGTGAACCTTGTTTTACATCTGTTACTACTTTAAGCAATGCTTGTTTTAAGAAGGTATTGATAACCGTGCGGGCAGAAATTTCAAGGGCTTCGGGCATATTAACGCCCGCCGCAACCAAGGACGATAACGAGCGGGTAAAACGTGCCGCATATACTTTGTTTGTAAGTTTGCTTATCACAGGGACTCTGGTTTTGAACTTATCAAGATTGTATTTGCCGAACTCTGTTTTAAAGAACGTGGCTACCATAATCCCAACGGCTACAGCAATAGCAATTAGGATAAACGCGTTAGCCAGCATGAAATCGCTCACATTCATAAGCATTTGGGTAAATGCGGGCAACTCTGCGCCACCGTCTTCAAAAATTGTAACGAACTGTGGCACTACAACCGTCATCATAACAATCAACATACCAATCATTACGACTAAGATAATGGAGGGATAAATCATCGCGCCTTTAACACGTGCGTTAAGCTTTGCGGTACGGGTGAAAGACGCACCTGCGCGTTCAAGGCAAGCGTCCAGTGTTCCGCTGGCTTCGCCCGCATCCACCATGCTTTGGAACAGCACGGGAAATGCATCTATATGCGGGTTTACCGCTTCCGAAAAGCTACTGCCTTGTTTTATGGAAGAATTAACATCATCCAAGATAGTTTTAAGCTGTTTGTTTTCTGCTTCGCTTGCCAAAATTTCCAATGTTCTTACAATTGGTACACCAGAGCGCAACATGGCGGCTACCTGTGTACACAGGCGGGCGACCACTTTGATAGGAAGCTTTGGCGTTCCGAACTGAACACTACCCATCCCGCCAGCTTTTTTAATAATCGTGGGATAGTAACCCTGCTGGTGTAGCATTACTGCTACGCCGCCTTCATCCGGGGCGGTGTGTTCGCCTTTGATTTCGTTGCCGCTTATATTTACCGCTACGTAGGAATAATTTGGCACAGGCATTCACCCCGACTTTCTTTATTATAATCCGTGAACTATGTCAACCATTTCTTCAATCGTTGTAATTCCGTTTTTGAGAAGCGTCATTGCGGCGTTACGCAGGGATTGCATTCCGCCGTGTGTTTCGGCATAGTTGCGCATTTCGTCAACGGATTTTTTATCGTGAATCATGTTGCGGAATTTGTTATCAAACACGAGAATTTCATGCACGGCACGGCGACCTTTGTAGCCTTTCAGGTCGCAACCCATGCAACCCGCGCCGCGTTTAAAGTTTATTTCTTTTGCTTCTTCGTTGGAAATGTGTGCAGATTCAAGTTCGTTTTGCGTGGGTTCGTAGTCAACTTTGCATTGCGGACAGATTACGCGCACAAGCCGCTGGGATATGATTCCCACAACGGAGGTTGCAACCATGTAATCAGGCACGCCCATGTCTACGAGACGCAAAATTGTTGAAACGGCATCGTTGGTGTGGATACTGGAAAGAACCAAGTGACCCGTGATAGCGGCACGAACTGCGATTTCTACCGTTTCTTTGTCGCGGATTTCACCTACCAGAATAACGTCGGGGTCTTGGCGGAGGATTGCCCGCAAGCCTGTGGCAAAGTCCACGCCCGCCTTGGGGTTTACCTGCATTTGCGTAAGCCCTTCAAGGACATATTCTACAGGGTCTTCTATTGTAATAAGGTTGTCGCGAACATCATTTATATCGGCTAACATTGTGTAAAGGGTTGTGGATTTACCAGAGCCCGTGGGCCCCGCCACAAGGATAATACCATGTGGGGTTGTTAGCAAACTATCAAATTTTTCCAAGTTTTGCGGGGTGAAGCCAAGAACATCTTTTGGTTTGAAGAAGGAGCTTCTGTCCAGCAAACGAAGTACGGCTTTTTCACCGTGAACCGTTGATACGATGGAAACACGAAGGTCTACATCGCGACCTAGGATTTTTATTTGAATACGTCCGTCTTGGGGAACGCGCCGTTCCGCAATATTCAGGTCGGACATGATTTTTATTCTTGCAATCATCGCGCTGTGCGTTGCAATAGGGGCGTTAAGTACTACGGAAAGAACGCCGTCTATGCGCATTCTAACGCGCACTTCCAACTCGCCCGGCTCTATGTGAATATCGGACGCGCCGGAGGTTACTGCTTGCTCCAGCAAAACGTTTACAAGCTGGATAATGGGACCGTCGCCAACGTTGCCGCTTTTGGAATCTATGACTTCTTTCATCACGGATTCCATGCCCTTGCCGCCAAATTCCGTAACAGCGGCTTGAACGTATACGTTACCGTAAACGCGTTCTATGCAGGATTCTATGCTGCGTTTGCTTGCAAGCATGGGGCGCACGTCCATGTGGGCTACGGTGCGAACCTGTTGCAATGCGCGGAAGTTTTTTGGGTCTTCCATAGCAACGTAGAGTATGTTGTTTTCAATTTTAACGGGAACAAGCACGTTGCGCCGCGCCACTTCGATAGAAACAAGTTTGCTTACTTCCGGCGGCACTTGGATGGTGTATAAATCCACGTACTGTACATTATGCTGGTTCTCCAACAAACGATACAAATTTTCTTGGGTAATGTATCCGCGCTCTACGGCAATGTCACCCACGCGTTTGTCTGTATCTTTTCCAGCTTTAAGACACTCCTCAAGTTGGATTTTGTTGATATAGCCTGCGGCAACAAGCATATCACCAATTTGCATTTTTTTTGCCATACTTGAGAAACACCCCCACTGCAGAAGAAAATCCATGACATTTATATGTCAAATTGATTACAAATTAATTTTAGGGTTTTTCAGGGAATTTGTCAACACTTTTTTGTGAAACTTTGTGAAAATTACTAAAGAAAAACTGCAAAAGCGTGAGGAGGGTTGTGCAAAAGTTATACGTGTACACTTTTTATTCTATTATACTTCTGCGCGTCTTATGATATAGACGCCGAAATCCGTTTCCACAAGCCCGCTTATTTCACCAATTGCAAGTTCGGCAGTGGCGTTTTCTATTTCGGTTAGCATAGAGCCGCCGCGTGCAAATACATATCCGTCGGGGTTTGTAAAATCGTTTGCGTACAGCGAAATTAAACGGTCGAAGTCTTCGCCCGCCCATGCGCGTTGCAGAACACTGTGCGCGGCTTCAAAAGTTTCCTCGCGGGTTTCAAAGTCGCCGAAACCGAACAGGATAATTTGCGCACGGTATAAATCCGTGGGGGGAGCAGGGGTATCGTCGGTTTCGGGTTGGTTTGTTATTACGCTTGCGGTTCCTATTCCGTTTTCGGAAACTTGGTTGGCGGGTCTGTTGTGCAATCCTTCGCCAAAAACAAACGCCGCCGCAAATATTGCCGCCAGCACCACCGCCCCGATTATCCAAGTCATTTTTTTCTGCCTGTTTAATCTTTCGTGTCTTTCTTGTTGTCTCTTTTTCATTTTTATCCTCCTATGAGTTGAACAGTAAAAACCTGTATTTTCCAAGCTTAGTTTGCAGTTTGCGCAGTGCCCTTGTGTGAAGCTGTGACACGCGTGACGCGGATATTTGCATGACTTCGGCTATCTCCCGCACGTTTAAAAATTCGTAGTAGTAAAGAGTGATAAGCAACCGTTCGCGTTCGTCCAAGTTTTCTAATGCGTCTGCCAAAAGTTGCATGGTTTCTTTTTGCTCCAAGCTTGCTTCGGGCAAAGTCTCGCTGTCGTTTGGGGATGACACAAGCGCGGTTTCGCCGTTTGCGTCCAAATAATCGTCCCACGAAATTAACGAAATCACCGAGGATTTGCTTATAAGTTCCTGCGCTTGGGCAACGGTTATTGATAACGCTTGCGCTATTTCTGCAACGGTTGGCTCACGCCCCAGTTCTTCTTCCAGCTTGTTGCAGACGTCTATCATTTCATTATTATGGCGGCGTTGCGTACGGGGTACCCAATCCAGTGTACGAATCTGGTCCAGTATTTCACCTCTTATACGCAGTGCCGCGTAAGTTTCAAACTTCGCGCCCATACCATGCTCAAACTTATCAATTGCATCTATGAGACCGAAAACGCCGTAACCAATTAAATCGTCCATATCCACATGGGAATATGTATGCGCAAACAAACGCCCCGCTACATATTTAACCAAGGGGGCGTAATGGATGATAAGTGCCTCCTTTAATGCGTGGCAATTACTGTTTTTGTAGTCAATCCAAAGCTTGTTTATACTGCTGATGTTGGTCTCGTCCATAGATATCACCCGCGCTATTATACCACACAACAGTAAGATTTACCCCCTAAATTATGATTTTATAAACTTGTCGTATTCTTCTTGTTCTTCTAAGATTCCCGTCATGCGCGTTGTAATTGCCGCCGGGATGAAATTTCGTTTCTTGCTGTAAAATTGCGAAACCGTTTTTAGAAACGGCCACGGAAAAAGAAGCATTGCATGAATTATTTTTTCCGCATCGGCAGGCAGCGGCGAAGTCTTGTTGTAGATTTCCAGAAGAGTTTTTATCGGCATTTCGCGCCCGCTTTTTCTGGCATAGCGGCGAAGTAGTGAGGCGAGGTCTGTAAGCTGAAGGTCTATTGTTGCGTCTTCAAAACGGGAGATGTAGCAATGTTCTTGCGTCAGCGTGAAGGTTTCTTCCTTTAACGCCGCGTGGCATATGTGATTGTTTGCAATCGCGTTTTCGTACATATTTTTGTAATCCGTTGCCGATAAAATTTCTGCGGCTTTTTCTGCGCGGGCGGTGAACGCGTCCGCGTTTTTTAACACAAGCACGTCGAAGTCTGAAAGACGCGGACGGCGGTTCACTTGCTTAACCGACGCGCCAAGCGTTGCAATTTGCTTTGCGAAAACGTCGCAAAGCGATGGCGCACGAGAAATTTCTGCCGAAAGATTTTTCAAATCACGCGCCGCTTTGTGAAAACCCGCAAGACTTTGCGTCAATGCTTTCACATCGTCCAAGCACGCCATATCGGGTTCGCGCCCGCGCACGTACCGCGTTGCAACAAAAATGTCGCGCCCCAGTGTTACAAACGGCGTTTTCTGTGTGCTTTCAATTATTACATCTGCATATAAAAATCCAGCTTGCTCTATTTTTTTCAGCAAGTCAAAGCTTGCGATAATCTCACGCGGGGTGCTGTTCGATTTATGTATTTTTGCGGAATCAAACAAATATGCTCCGCGCTCTTTAACCGCCTTCGCACCGGAAAATCCGAAATATGACGGCAAAATTGTTGACAAATCGCCCACAAATTCAACTCCATTCCAAAGCGTCCACAAAAATATTACGTTCGTTATTTACTATATGTACAAATTTTCCAAATTAGTAAAAAAATTATTCAAAAGCCGTCCCATTTCCATGTTTTGGTGGTATAATGTAAAAAGAATACTTGAAAGCGGTGGTCGTATGAGCGGCAAAACCTACGATTTAAACAAACTTTCCACATTGGGCAAGTTCGATATTGGCGTTAGCACACGCTTTTTTTACAAGACGCAGGATTATTTTGATGCACTAACTCATTTTGTCGAACATTTTAATCGCGAACTTCGTAACTATACCCCTGCCTTTGTAGTAAACAGCGATGATAACCGCAACGAATTTATTAAAGAGTGCTTTGAAATCCGCGCCGAATTTATGCGCCTTGGCATGGACGACCTCCTTGAGGCCTTGACCACCCTTGAAAACGCCGCCATATCCAAACAAGAAAAAGCATTCTCTGACGGGCAAATAAAATTCCGCGCCACAATAAATATTTACAAGGATGCCATAAATCAGTCGAGGTATCCGTAGAGAAAGACCTTGGGAGACCGTGGAAGACCGTGGGGCTCTGCCCCACACCCCGGAAACTTTTGAAAAAGTTTCATCAAAACTTTAACTTAAAACCGCGCATTCGCGCGGTTTTTGATTGCAACGTTGTATATCGCTAGTCCATGTCAAAGTTTGGGTCAAGCCTTTTCAAAGGCTTGCGGGGGTCGGGGCAGAGCCCCGAGAACTTATTGCAGATACATATTCGCTAAATTTGCGTTGCTGTCTGTGAAGGGTTCGATGAGGGGCTCTTTTGATGTGAGGAGGGTTGTGACGCCCGGGCCGTGGCCGGCTATGAAGCTGTTGCCGTGGACAATTATGCCGATGGTGCAAGCACCTTTGCGATAGGAACGGCCGAAGCGGTTGTCTGCATCGGTGATGGCAACTATGTCGCCGAAGCGCAGGGTGGCGAGGTCGTATTTGGCTACGGTTTCGTCATCAAACATGGTTATGTCGTAGTCGCCGCGGGCGGTGCTTACGTGGCCAAGGCCGCTTCCCATTATCTTTGCGGGTATTATTTTTGAAACGCCGACTTTGATGCGGTTGTTGCTTTCTTCTATGATGTTCAGTTTTTCCAGCAAAGACGGACTTACGTTGCGTGTTTTAATTTCGGGATAGTCGAGTAATTCCAGCCCTTGGCCTGTGGCTTTTATGCTTATCGTGTCGCCGATGTTTAGTTTTTCCAGCGTGTCTTGCGGAAAGTGGATAAGTAAGTGTTCGCAACCGCCGTGCTTTCCCGTTACAAAACCTGTTTCGCCTTTTGCGTCGCCGCTTCGTATGCGGGCTTCGTTCCCCACACAGGACAGGATTGTAAAGGCTTGGTTGTATTCTTCGTCCTTGTTCCGTGCCGTTACGCCCGGTTCAAGATGGTCTGCCGCCCAGCCTATGCACGGGTCGCCTATTTTTGCGTTGTAAGTGATTCCGCCCGTTCCGGTTAGCCACACAACATTGCCGTCCGATGTTATTCTGCCTGCCGCGCCGCCCTTTGGATGCCACACCGCGCCCGATACCGAAACGATAGGCAATTTGTCGCTGTTTGTTCTCATAAATATCACTTCCTTGTAGAATAGTTTATGGTATAATATCTCACGGAACAATTCTTAGTAAAGAGGTGCTTGTCATGAAGGCTGAAGAAAAAATCATTGCAATGCTTGAAAAACAGGAAAGTATACTGGAAAAACACGGGACAATGCTGGAGAAGCATGGTGCTGCAATTGAAAATCTAACGGATGAAGTTGCGAAGTTGCACCGCAAACAGGACGAAATGAGCGACAGTATTGCCGTGCTTCAAGAGCGGCAGAACGATATGGCACATTGTATTGTATCTATTAATAATCGTCAGGATAGGATGGCCGAAGATATTTCCGCGCTTCAAGAGGGGCAATCCAAAATGGTTAAAGATATTTCCGCGCTTCAAGAGGGGCAAGCCAAGATGGCTAAAGATATTGCTGTGCTTCAAGACGGGCAGAACCGATTGCACGAAAGCGTGGCGGTAATTGAAGTACAGCATGGAATGTCTCTGGGGGCGTTGCATGACGGATACAAAACCGTATACGATGACGTATCATACATGAAGCCGCTTGTAACACAGGTTTCGGAAGATATGTCTTTAGTAAAAGCCGTTGTGGGACGGCACTCACAAATATTTAACACCTTCGGAACGGTACTTAAACAAGCACAGTAAATGCAGGTTCTATGGGAGGTCAATATGTTATTTACACAAGGAGAAATTGAAGTAAAACCAAGCGGGGTAGGCTATGACGAAAGCCGCATAGAGGTATTAAAAAATCACTTCCAAAGTTTAATTAACGCGGGGGAAATTCAGTGCGCAATGTACTGCATTGCGCGGCACGGAAAGGTTTTTGCCCATGGAGCTGTTGGCAAAAAGAGTTTCCGTGCGGAAGACACAACGCCCGCCGCGCCAACGGACTTGCGCTGGTATGCATCCATTACAAAAGTTATAACCGCCACGGCGATAATGAAGCTGGTGGAAGACGGCAAATTGCGTCTTAATTCCTCCGTTGGAGAATTTCTGCCGCAGTTGAACACGCCTCCGTTTAACGCGATTACTATTTTGCATTTACTTTCGCATACGTCGGGGCTTTATGCGGACGATGGCTGTTTTGAAAACAAGTATCAGACAAATTATTGGGGACTTATTAAAGATGCCGCGGCGCGTTACGAGAAAAAGGACGGCGAATTCGATTGGATTGCCGCCGCAATGAATGTTGTCGGTAGCGGCGTGCGCACCAAGCTGGGCGAAGAGTGGGCATACTGCACTTTCGGGTATGTGTTGCTTGGCGCGGTTATTGAAAAAATCACGGGTGTTCACGCCCACGATTACATCATGGAAAATATCGCAAAACCGCTTAACATGGCGGATTCGTGCTTTGGTGACGATATGACACCGAGTTTGGCAAAACGGTGTGCCATAACATATGAGTCTTCGGAAAAAGAAGTGCAGGAAATAGTAGACGGCACACGCAAACTAAGCAAATGGGATTTGCTTAAAATCCCAAGCACGGGCGGCGGAATGAGCGGTACTGTCCGCGATTTGGTTAGCTTTGGCAATATGTTTTTGGGGTACGGCAACGAGCGCGTACTTGGGCGCAAAGGCAGGGAAGCAATGTTCAAAACGCGTTTTCATGACCTGCCCAATTTTTGCTGGGGTGCGGGCGGCGCACCAAGAAGCTACTGCGCCGGTTTCGACCTGCGTTTAGACGTCCTTTCCCTTGCGTCAGAATCTGCAATTTCCCACGAGGGCGCGGAAGGCGCGGCACTGTATATCGACCCCGACGAAGATATGGTAATCGCGTGGTTTGCCCCATTCGTGGACAGTGCAATCGGCTGGTTTCCCAATGCAATGTACAACACAACAAACGTAATTTTTTCAGGCTTGGAATAGCATGAACGCATTGAAAACCCGCTTAGACATCTGCGCCGCCGTTGCCCTTGTCACTTTCAAGGAATGGGCGGCGTATCGCAGTCATTCCATGGTTTCAATTTTTGTCGGGCCCGTATTTTTTATTGCGCAATATTTTATTTGGACTGCTGTTTTCGCAAGCGGCGCAATGCCGGGCATGGAGCTTGAAGAAGTCATCCGCTACTTTGCGGCGGTCGCGCTAATCGGCTATCTTGTGATGGACTTTGCAGACTGGAATTTGTCTATGCTTGTGCGCACAGGCAAATTTTTGACATTTTCCCTTCGCCCGCTTAACCATAGTTTTTTCGCGCTTTCCCAAAAGGTTGGGCATCGCATTCTTGGCTTTCTTGTTGAGTTTTTGCCCTGCTGTCTTATTTTCGTATTCGTTTTCGGGATTGATATGCGCCCTGCGTATTTTGGGTGGCTACTGCTTTCCGTTTCGCTGGCGTTCCTTATGAACTTTTATGTAAACTATTCCATAGGCCTTGCCTCGTTTTGGATTGTGCAAAGCGGCGGCATACGCTCTGTTTATTCTCTCCTTGGCGGGATTTTTTCAGGTGCGTTAATCCCCCTTGTGTTTTTTCCTGTTTCGCTTCAACGCTTGCAGTTTTTTCTGCCGTTTCAATATACATCTTTTGTTCCCGCGATGGTGTTTTTGGGGCGGTACTCGCTTGGCGGAATAGAACTGCCAATCCCCGTTATTGTGGGGGTACAGGCGGTTGCCGTTGCGGTGGTTTTTATCTTCGCGGAGATTCTCAACTCCCTTGCAATGAAAAAATTTACAGCGGTAGGGGCGTGAAACTGAATATGCTTACTAAGGACAAAGCTATTGAATATATTGAAATTGCTCGTTGGCTGAAGAGGTGCGAAACTTCTGTTCGATTTGGCAACAAGAAAAGATTTGAACAAGCGGAAATACAAGCGGGTAAATGTGCAAAATCCATATCTGAAATTAAAAATCACACAAACGATTTTTTAAAAGCACTTGGGATGGATGCGGCAATATTTCCCAAAATGGAACAGCCAACATCTAAGGAGTATCGTAAAGAAATTAGAAAAATGAACTTGGAAAATCAGCACAACATAATTTGGATGAAGTTCACAAAAGACGGTTTTTTAGGTGTTGTTGCTGTTAGCAACGATATTAATTTTTGTATTCCACCATCAGCAACTTTCTATGCAGAAACGAGAAACGGCAAGCCTAAAAACAAAAATAATCGCTGGAAATACAATACTTCCGGCATCATTGTTCATCACTTAAAGAAAGAGTGGAATGAGGATTTTATATTAGTCTTCCCATTAAAAAATTTTCCAATTAAATTTAAACGAGGAGATATTGAGCGTGGCATTGGAAATTACTTGATTGATAAAGGAGTTCCCATCTTGGATTATTATTCCCATATGTTTTGATTCAATTAAAAACAACTTAAACAGAGGAGTGCGTAATATTGGGGTGGAGTTGTTAAAAATGTTCTTTTCCATTTACAAATCTTGCATAAACGCGGCGTTTGCGCGGGCATCTGCGTATAGGTTAAATTTTCTGTTGTCGCTGGTTATTACGCTGGGGTTTAACTTGTTGTTTCCGCTGGTGACGGTGCTTATTTACAGTGCGGGGGCCGGTTTTCCCGGTTGGGGTTTTTATGAAGTACTGCTTATGCAAGCGGTTTTTACGTTGTCTAACGGGCTGGCGGGTGTGGTTTTCAGCGGTGTGCTGTGGGCTACAATGCAACACGTTCGGGAGGGCACGTTTGAAATTGTGCTGTTGAAGCCTACAGGCCCGCTGTTTTTTTTGATTGCTACCAATTTTGATGAGGATAGTTTGGGGCTGTTGGTTGGCGGCGGCGCGTTGTTTGCGGTGGCTGTGGTTTTTGCGGATGTTTCGGTTGCGGCTGTGCCTGCGTTTTTGGTCTTGTTTGCGGCGGGTTTTTGCGTGATGGCGGGGGTAAATATGCTTATGGCGGCGACTTCTTTTAAATGGGTGGGAAATTCGCGCATTCCTGAGATTTTCGATAGCTTGCTTAATTTCGGAAAGTACCCGCTGACTATTTTCCCCAATGCCATTCGTGGGCTTGCCACGTTTGTTATTCCCGTTGGAATGATTGCGTTTTATCCCGCAAACGCGCTTTTGGGCAATTGGGATTGGCGAACACTTTTTGTAGTTGTGCCGTCCATTTTGTTTATGCTTTTTGGTGTGCGGACGTATCAAAAAATGGTGCGGGCGTACGAAGGGGTGGGCGGCTGATGAATGTCATTGAGGTGAGCAACCTTACAAAAACATATACAACCCATAAACGCGGAAGCGGCTTTGGCGCGGCGGTGAAAAGCCTTTTTGTGCGCGAAAAGGTTGAGGTTTGCGCCGTGGATGATATTTCTTTCACGGTGAAAAAGGGTAGCATCTGCGGGCTTTTGGGGCCGAACGGCGCGGGGAAATCCACCACGATAAAAATGCTTTGCGGCGCATTGTATCCGACGGGTGGGAAAATAAATTCGCTGGGCTTTAACCCCTACGCCGACCGCAAAAAATACGTGCGCAAAATAGGCGCGGTGTTCGGGCAACGCTCGCAGCTTGTGTGGGATATTCCGCCCGTGGACAGCTTTAATATGAACCGAGCAATTTACGCAATACCCGCCGCCGATTACAAAAAACGCCTTTCGCACCTTGCCGCGCTTTTTGAAATCCAAGACGTAATGCAAAAGCCAACCCGCGTACTTTCCCTCGGCGAGCGCATGAAATGCGAGTTCATTATGGCAATGCTTCACAACCCCGAAATCGTTTTCTTGGACGAGCCCACAATAGGGCTGGACATTCTGGCAAAGACAAAAATCCGCGAGTTTATCCGCGAAATAAACGCGGGCGGAACAACCTTCATCCTAACCACCCACGACCTTGAAGACGTACAGCAGCTTGCCGAACACATTATAATAATCAACCACGGCAAAAAGGTTTTCGATGATACGCTCCCCCGCTTGCAACATTATGTAGGCGAACGCAAAATAATCGAACTGAAACTAAACGTGCCGCTAACAATTGATATAGGCAAAGAACTTAACGCCCGCATAATAAAACAGCCCTCCCCCGTGGAGCTTACGCTGGAAGTAGATACCGCGTCCACCCCCATCGGCGAATTTATCGCCGCACTGTCGCGGAAAACAAACTTCGCAGATATCGCCATAAAGGCACTTCCCATGGAGGAAATTATCTCGCAAATTTATTCGGAGTAGTGGTATAATACTTTTCGGAACAATTCTTAGGGAGTGATAAAAATGCTTGCGGAAAAACTTGAGCGTTACACCTACGCCGATTATCTGGAATGGGGCGAAGATGTAAAGTGCGAACTGATTGACGGAATAATTTACAATATGGCATCACCATCAGCGCGCCATCAGGATGTTGTGTTTGAACTGGGAAGCCGTTTTAAAAATTTTTTAAGGGGACGGCGTTGCAAGACGTATCTCGCGCCGCTTGATGTGCGCCTTAACGCACATTCTTTTGACGATACCATCGTTCAGCCCGATATAATTATTCTGTGCGACAGAACCAAACTTGACCCAAAAGGCAGGGGAATAATAGGCGCGCCTGATATGGTAGTAGAGGTTATGTCGCCATCCACCGCGTACAAAGACCGCGCCCTGAAGCATAAAAAATACATGGATGCGGGCATAAAAGAGTACTGGATTGCAGACTCCGAAAACAACACAATGGAAGTCTATTTGTTGGAAAACGGCAAGTACTATTCGCGGCACTATGGTGGAAATGATAAAGTTCCCGTGCAAGTTTTGCCCAAGCTGGAAATAGACCTTGGCGAAGTTTTTGCCGAGGAAGTTTGGGGAGAGTAATATGTCCATAAAATCCTATCGTATGTGGTTAATTCTGTTTGCATTGGTAGCGGTGGTTATAGTTGTAATTGGGGCTGTGCTTATTTTTTCGGACGGACGGGGCGGGCAAGTCGCGCCTGTTTTTGCGGAAGAACCGCTGTATTTACCTGCCGCCGAAACGGTTTTTTTAGAAGCCCCTGAAAACGGCGAGGAAGAGACCGAGCCGCCCGAACCCGAGCCAACGCCCACGCCCGAACCAACCCCGCCCCCGACTGCGCGGCTGGCATTCGTGGGCGATATCATGTGCCACGCGGAACAGCTTAACGCGGCACGTATCGCAGCGGGCGAATACGATTTCAACTACGCATTCAGATACATCGCGCCGTACATACAATCGGCAGATTTTGCAATAGGCAATTTGGAGACCACGCTTGTACGCGGCGGTTATGCGGGTTGGCCTTTGTTTCGTTCGCCCAAGGCACTTGCGGAAGCACTGGTAACGGCGGGCTTCGACATGGTGACAACGGGCAACAATCACAGCTTTGACGCTGGTGTGGCGGGAGTGCGTTCCACCATAGAAATCCTAAACGAAGTAGGGCTTGCGTTCACAGGCACATATCTCACGCCCGAATGCCGCAACGAAATCACCGTATTTGAAGTAAACGGATTCACCTTTGCAATCGTGAACATGACCATGCATAAAAACGCGCTTTGTCTTGGCGAATACAACTTTATGGTAAAGGTAATTTATCTGGATTTGGTTGGGCAATCGGTAATCGACTACGACCTTATCCGCGACACAATGGCCCGCGCCCGCGCATTGGAAACGGATTTCATAATCGCGTCACCGCACATAGGCATCGAATACTATGGCACAATGAACCGCGCAGGCGGCGGGCATCAGTGGGACAATTTCGACCGCACAGACACACGCTGGGTAAACTGGATGCGCACCATGGAACTGTTCCTTGACGAAGGCGCGGACATGGTAATGAATCATCACCCGCACACGCTTCTTCCCGCAGAATTTGTGTATGTGCCGCTGGAAGACGGAACATATCGCCGCGCCTTTATGGCGTATTCCATGGCGAATTTCGTTTCCGCACAGCGAACCCAACCCCGCGAAACCAGCGCGGTATTTTATGTAGACGTTACACGCGACGAGTACGGCAATCCGTTTATTTACGCCGCGTCCTACGTGCCGATATGGGTACGCCAACACGACCCCACCCGCGCACCGCTTCTATGCTTCACCGTCCTGCCCGTATACGATACCCTGCGCCGCGTGGAAGAAGGCGAAACCCCCGACCTTCGCCCGCAAGATATCGAACGCCTGCGCGTCGTCCACAACGATGTAACCCATATGCTTTCAGGCGAACCAATCCCGCTTGACGAAATGGCGCAAGAATACCCCATCACCCGCTACCGCACACGCGCCCAATTCCCCGGCTTGCCGCTTTGGGGGACGTTGCCGTGGCGATAGACGGAAATTGGGTTAAGTTCTCGGGGCTCTGCCCCGAACCCCGCAAGCCCCTCACGCACGCTGCGCGTGCTGGCCGGGCGGCCTGCCGCGGCACCGGCTTACGCCGGACGTGCTTTGAAAAGGCTTGACCCAAACTTTGACATGGACTAGCGATTAACTGAAAATCGCAACCAAAAAATCCGCGTATGCGGATTTTTGAGTTAACGTTTTTTGTCGAACTTTTTTTCAAAAAAGTTCGTAGGGGTTCGGGGACGAAGTCCCCGAGGTCTTATGCAAAACTAATTCCCGTATTGACAAATAGCAATTAATCCATTAGATTAACCTGTATAAAATCAAATATTCGTAGCGCAAGCTACCTTGCACCCACGCAAGCCAAAATTGCGGACGGCATATGCCGTAGTATTTTGGCTTGTTTTTTATTTGCAAGCGGGAAAGAGGGAGAGCGTTATGGAAAAAATCGCAAGCAAGCCGACAATGGCGCATTTGTTAAAATTCACGCTTCCAACAATTTTATCCACGCTGATAATGAACACATTTGGAATAGTGGACGGTATTTTTGTGTCGCGGCTTATCGACCCAATGGCTTTATCGGCGGTTAATATTGTATTTCCGTTTATGTCTTTTGTGATGGCGTTTGGGTTTATGATGGGCGTTGGGGGTAACGCGCTGGTTGCGAAAAAAATTGGCGAAGGGCGGGAAAAAGAGGGCAGGGAGAATTTCAGCCTTATAACGCTGGTGTCGCTTGTTGGGGCGGTTGCGATATCGGTTGCGGCGATATTTTTCCCCGAAGTTATTTTGAACATCTTGGGTGCGGATGACTATGTTCGCCCTGTCGCAATGGAATATATGCAGCCGATGTTGTTTTTTCTTCCCGCCGCAGTGCTGGGGATGGTTTTTCAGCAATTTTTGATTACCGCAGGCAAGGCGCATTATGGTGCGGTTATGTCTTTTGCGGGCGGGATTTTGAGCGCGGTGCTCAATTATGTATTCATTTACGTGCTTGATATGGGTATTGGCGGCGCGGCGATTGCAACAAGCGTGGGCTGGATTATTCCCGCCGTGGTTGGGCTTGTATATTTTTCTTTCAACCGAAGCGGCGCGTTGCATTTTGTTTCGCCGCGGTTGGACTTTGCGGCACTGGGAAGGTCGTGCGTAAACGGCTCGTCCGAAATGGTGGCAATGCTTTCCGTAAGCATCACAACCATTTTGATGAACAATATCCTGATGTACTTAGACGACGGCGGCGCGGCGGCGGTTGGGGCTTCCGCAATAATGTTCGGCGGCATGGGAATATTCGCGGCGTTGTTTATGGGCTATGCCCAAGGGGTCGCCCCGATAATCAGCTACAATTACGGCAAGGGCGATACTCGCAATTTAAAAAAGGCGTATTCAAACAGCTTGCGCTTGATAGGCCTTCTTTCCGTAATTGCTTCCGTCGCGGCGTTTTTGCTTGCGGATTTGCTAATCAAAATCTACGGCGTACCCGTAAACACACCCATGCACGATATGGCGCGGACGGGGCTGATGTTCTTAGCCGCAGGGTTCATATTTATGGGATTTAATTCCTTTGGCTCTATGTTTTTTACGGCACTAAACAACGGCGTGGTATCCTCGGTGCTGGCGTTGTTTAACACGCTTATCTTCGTTGTTATCACCCTTGCCGCTTTGCCGCCGCTGTTTGGTTTAACAGGCGCGTGGGCGGCAACCCCCGCCGCCGAAGTTTTGAGCATAGCAATGACCGTTTTTTTCCTCCGCGTTATGAAGAAAAAATATGGCTATTCGTGATTGGTTTGGATTAAATCGGGGCGTTTGGTTTTCGTGCGCTCGACAGATTTTTCATGACGCCATTGCGCGATTTTTCCGTGATGGCCTGAAAGGAGAATTTCGGGAACTTCCCTGCCGCGGAAAACGGGCGGGCGGGTGTAGTGCGGGTGTTCCAAAAGCGGTGCGCCGCTTTCGGTTTGCGTTGTGGAAAAGCTTTCGTTTTGGTGGGATTCTTCCTTGCCCAACACGCCCGTTATCAACCGCGAAACGGCATCTATAAGCACCAGCGCGGCGGGTTCGCCGCCTGTAAGCACATAGTCGCCTATGGAAATTTCTTCCGTTACGATTTCTTCAATCACGCGCTCATCAATGCCTTCGTAGTGGCCGCAAATTAAAATAATGTCTTTTTCGGCAGAAAGTTCTTGCGCTTTGGCCTGCGTCAAAACACGCCCCTGCGGAGAAAGATAAAGCACCTGCGGTGCGGCGTATCCGCTTACACTTGAAAGTGGCGTTTGCTTGCTCTCGAAGCCGTTTTCTGCTTGCTTTCGCTGTGAGATTTCTCGCATCACGTATTCGTAAGCATCAAAAATAGGCGGTGCCATCATTACCATACCCGCCCCGCCGCCATATGGCGCATCGTCTACTTGCCCGTGTTTGTTTACGGCGAAGTCGCGGATATTTACCGCGTTCACTTTTACAATACCCGCCGCCGCCGCCCGCCCCAGAATGCTGTGGCTTGCGGCTTGCTGTATCATTTCGGGGAACAGGGTAAGGACATGAAAGGTCATATTTTCAGCTCCCGAATGCCATCCAAAAGCCGCAGGATAATTTTGCCGCCCTTTATATCAACGTCCACAATTACGTCTTTGATTGCGGGTAGCATGAAAGATTCGCCCTCCGAAGTCTCAATCACATACACATCATTCGCGCCCGTGTGCAAAACCCGCGACAAAACCCCGATATCTTCGCCGCTTTCGGTTTCCGCCTGCAAGCCAACCAAATCGCGAATATAATACTCGCCATCGTCCAGCGGCAACGCTTTTTCCTGCGGTACAAAAATCTCCGCGCCAATTAATTTTTCCGCTGCGTTACGGTCGTTTACTTCCACAAGTTTTAGAATCACAATGTTTTTCTGCAACCGCGCATTTGCCAATTTGTACGCCGCGCCGCCAATATTAATTTCGCCGCCGATTAGCAACTCAAAACGCGCAGGGTCGTCCGTGGTGGGCAAAACTCTAAACTCACCACGAATACCCTGCGCCTTTGTAATTATCCCAATCTGAAAATCTGCCATTTGTTTCTCCTTGCTTTTTAAGACCTCGGGGGCTCTGCCCCCGAACCCCCCGCAAACTTTTTGAAAAAAGTTTGAACAAAAACTTTAAATTTGGACTAGCGATAAACTGTGCCGAAATCCCAAAATCGCGCGTATGCGCGATTTTGAGTTAAAGTTTTGATGAAACTTTTTTAAAAGTTTCCGGGGTTCGGGGCAGAGCCCCGAGGTCTTAACCAAAGTATTTTTTCAGAAATTCAACATCAATTTGCGGGTACAGGACGAAATTTGAGAGCAAAGTGTGAATGCGGGTTTTGGATGTTGTTTTTATGGAGTCGTCCATGATGTATTTTGCTTTGGATGGGCTGCCGTCTTTTGTGGTTGCGGCGGTGATGCCCTTTAGGGTTGCTGCAATGATATCCGCTATTTCGCGCATTTCTTTTTCGCCCATGCCAAGGGTGGTTGTTGCGGGCGTTCCGAAGCGTAGACCGCTTGTGTACCACGGCCCGAATTTGTCGCCCGGGAGAGTGTTTCGGTTTAGGGTAAGGCCGCATTCGCGCAGGGCAAGTTCGGCTTGACGACCTGTTAGTCCGAGTTTTTCCACGTTTACGAGAACGATATGGTTTTCTGTTCCGCCTGTTTGAACGTGCAATCCTTTTTCGATTAACGCGCTTGCAAGTGTGTCTGCGTTTTCCACCACTTTTTTTGCATACGCTTTGTACTCGGGCGTGTTTGCTTCTTGGAACGCAATCGCTTTTGCGGCAACAACGTGGGGCAACGGCCCGCCCAAAACGTGGGGGCATCCCTTGTCCACGTACTCTGCGTATTCCTGTTTGCACAAGACCATTCCGCCGCGAGGGCCGCGCAGGGTTTTGTGCGTTGTGGTGGTAACAAGGTCTGCATATTCCACGGGGTTGTGCTTGCCGGAAATCGCATCGCCCGCAACAAGCCCCGCAAAGTGCGCCATATCAACAACCATCACCGCGCCAACTTCGTCTGCGTATTTGCGAAGAAGGGCGTAATCTATGTTTCGCGGATACGCGCTGAAACCAAGCAAAAATATCAGCGGCTTAATTTCTTGCAACATTTTGCGCAGTTCGTCATAATCCAGTAAGCCCGTTTCGGGGTTTACATTGTAGTCGAATACTTCAAAAAGTTGCGCAGAAACATTGTGTCTGTAACCATGCGTTAAGTGTCCGCCCGAGTACAAGCCCATGCCAAGAAGCCGCTGATTTCCCATAGCCATGCGAATTTTGTCCCACTCATCTTTAGAAATGGTAAGGATATTTTTTTCTCCAAGCTCGTCCATCATGGGCGTTTGAACTTTTTTGCGAAGCACTGCCAAAAACGCAACCAAGTTAGCATCCGCGCCAGAGTGCGGCTGAACATACGCGTGTTCCGCCCCAAAAAGTTTTTTAGCCTCGTCGCAAGCCATGCGCTCGATATTATCCACATTGTCGCAACCCGCATAGAATCTGTTTTCCACAAAGCCTTCCGCGTATTTATCGGTAAGCAAATTGCCCATCGCACTTTGCGCATTCAGCGACGAATAGTTTTCGCTGGCAATCAACTTTAGGTGCGAACGCTGGTCGATTAATTCCTGCAAAATGCTTTTCGCAATTTGCGGATTCCGTTTCGCAACCATGTCAAGGTTTGCGGTAAACTGCACCATTTCCGTACTTAATTCGTTCAGCGGCTTTGAAGCCAAGTAATCTTTTAGCATCTCCATTTTTCATTCTCCTTTATTAATCCCGCCAATAGGCTTTTTTTAAGAATAATTGCCATATTCTGTTTGTTTCGGAAAAGTCCGTTTTCTGCGAAAATTCGCCTTCGATACCAAGCATTTTAAGTTCGTGCAGAATTTGCTCCGAGCGTTCGCAGTCGCGTATGCTCCACAGAAAAGCGGATAGTAAGCGGTATTCTTCTGTGTTTGTTGTTTTGTTGCGCGAATACTCTTCGATGTTTTCAATCAGCCGCAAGAAGTACACGGGGCGGTAACGCGGGTCGCTTATGTCGCTGTCAAAATCGCTTGCGTAATTCCTCAAACTGTTGCAGATAATCCTGTACATGAAAATTTCCTTTCGCCGCAATTTCCTCCAAGCAACGCGCCATATTTTCAAGCAACGTGTTTTTTGCTTTCGGAAGCAAATCACCATCAAGAAGACTTTTCAAAAGCGTAAAGATCAACGAAATATCCGACAGCGGCAACAATTCCGAAATATCGTGAAAATCCCTTTCGTTAAGCCGCGCCAGCTTGCTGATTATAATATCCTCACGGGATAATACATAAACGGGCAAATACTCAAACTGCGGCAGACGAGCTGCCCGCGCCTTATACCCCGCCGCAAGAGCGGCAAGTTTCGGCTCTATTAAATCGAATGGTTCAAGCGGCTTCATTACGCGCCCCAAAGACGCGGCATAGTCCAAATCAATAATGTCGAAGTCCCGCGTGGCACGTTCAAGATATCCCGCAAGAACACAGCCCGCACCGCCAAGCAAATATATTTCAAATGGCTCTGTGTTAGTTGCCTTTGCCAGTGTTTCCATGTCTGCAATTGCGTTTTCCATGTCCTCTTTTAGAAAGCCGCTACCCATAAAACAACTTAACCCGTCCGTGTTTTCGTGTTGCGTTCATATCTATGAGCCGTTGGTTTGCAGAGCCGCGGAATTTCAAATTTAAGTCCCTTTCTTCCTTGAGGTATGGGCCGTCGATGAGGTAATCGGTTAAGTCCAAGAGTGCGTGAATGTCTGCGTCGTCGCGGCTTTTTAGCTCTTCATATAAATGCCCTGTGAATGTTGTTACATCCCAGCCAATGCGTTTCGCTTCAAAGGCAATCTGCGCCAAGTCGCCCGCTTGCATAAACGGCTCGCCGCCGGAAAATGTCACGCCCTTTATCATTTTGCGTCTCACCCCCGGCTTTTTCATCATCCGTATAACTTCGCGGATAGTATGCTCGCGCCCGCCCGTCCGTGAATGGCTGTCCGGATTATGACAGTCAGGGCAACCCAAATCACAGCCCTGCACAAAAATAACAACCCTTATGCCCGGGCCGTCTACCAAAGACTCGTATGTTATACCGGAAATTCGCATTATGCTCTCCTAATTTTTACACTTCATCTGTATGGATAATGCGGCTTTCTTCCTCTGCCAATTTGTAATCGTTGAACCTGTCGAGGGTGGAAAGATAGCCAGTAATGCGCCGAACGCGGCTGATATCGGTGCTTCCGCAAGCGGGGCAGGTTTCGCTTGCGTGTAGACCCTGCGTTCCGCAGTCGCGGCAGATGTCCAGCGGGAAGTTTACGGCACCGTAACCCATGTCTGCTTCTGCCATGGCGCGTATGATTTTTTCGTAAGCTTCAATATTATGCCCGGGCGCGGAAGCGAGTTCCACATATGAAATATGCCCCGCGTTGCAGTACACGTGGTAAGGACCCTCTATTGCTATTTTTTCCAAAGCCGTAATTTTGCATTCCACGGGAACATGGAAAGAATTGGTATACCATTTTTTGTCTGTTATTCCTTTGCGCTTGCCGTATTTTTCCAAATCCATTGCGACAAATTTGCCTGAAAGCTGTTCCGCAGGGGTTGCAAGAAGCGAAAAGTTTAAGCCGTGTTTTTGAGAAGCTTCATCGCAAATGGCGCGCATATGACGCACGATAGAAACGCCTTGCGCTTGCGCACCGGGGTCTTCGCCGTGGTGACTGCCCGTAAGCGCGACAAGACACTCCGCAAGCCCGATAAACCCGATGGAAAGCGTCCCGTGTTTGATTGCTTTTTCTATTGGGTCGTTGGGTTTAAGGTCGTCGCTTTCTACATAAAGTTTTTGACCCATCAAAAACGGAAAGTCTTTCACACGCAGATTTTTTTGCAGATTATATCTTGTTAAAAGTTGCTGAACCGCCTTTTCCATTGTCTTATCCAAAAGCCTGTAAAACTCGCCCAAGTTATTGCCCGCACGAATTCCCAAGCGCGGCAAATTAATAGATGTGAAGCTCAAATTTCCGCGTCCGTTTGTTACTTCCGCCCCGTTTATATTGCCTATTACGCGGGTGCGACAACCCATGTAGCACACCTCTTCATCCCCGAAAACATTATTAAACGTCGCATCCAAAAACGAAAACGTCGGGAAAAGTCGCTTGCAAGCAACTTTCATCGCAAGGTGGAAAAGGTCGTAGTTGGGGTCGCCCTCGTCAAAATTTATGCCGTATTTCAATTTAAAAATCAGGTTGGGGAAAATGGGCGTTTCGCCTTTTCCAAGGCCGCGTTCGTATGCGCGGAGGAAACACTCCGTAACCATGCGCCCCGCACGTGAAGTATCCGTTCCCAAGTTGATGCTGGAAAACGGCACTTGCGCACCCGCCCGCGAATGCATTGTATTCAAATTGTATATAAACGCTTCCATTGCTTGATAAGTTTCCTTGCGGGTATGCTTGTCCACAAGTTCCAAAATTTCTTCTTCGGGTGCGGTTAGTTTTAGTTCTTCCAAATTTTCGCGCAAAAGTTTTTCCTGCCGCGCATATTCGATTTCAACAAAGGGCGCCATATCGCGGTCGAAAAACCCAAAGCTTTGCCCGCCGTGCATATCATTCTGGTTGGATTGCAAAATAATCGCAGCCAAAGCCGTTGCAGAACGTATATTTTTTGGCGAACGAATAGAACCATGCCCGTTATTAAATCCATTTACCAACAATTTATCCAGCGGAATTTGCAAGCACGTAAGGGTTTTCCCATACCAAGACAAGTCTTGTATGTAGATATCCCCGTTTAAATGGGCGGAACTTTCCTCCGCAGGAATAACGCGCTTCAAATAGAAGCTCTTGGAAGCCGCTTCCGAAATCTGAAGCACCTTCGCCGATGGCGAATTGCCCACGTTTGCATTATCTCTATTTGTTTCACGCACGATTTCCGCAACCGCGTCCATAAGTTCGCTGCGCGCTTCGCGGATTGCCGTGCGTTTTTGTCTATACAAAATGTACGCCTTCGCAACCTTGGAATGCCCGCCTTCAATAAGCACCGTTTCAACCAAGTCCTGCACATTTTCCACGGTACAAGGCGCGTCTGCAAATTGTTCTTCCAGTTTTTTCAGCACGTTCAACGCCAATTCAAACGAAATCCGTTTTCCGTCGCCCGTATATCCGCCCGTTGCGTCAAACGCTTTATCTATACACGCCGCTATTTTGCCCGTATCAAACGGAACTTCAACATTATCCCTCTTAATTATCGACTGCATTTTATCCCTCACACTCTCTAAGAAAAATTCCCAGCCAATTATAACTTTGTGGTTTTGGGAAGTCAAACGTGTTATAGTCCTTTTTGGTGAGAAAAATGAATTACAAAACCGTTAGACCTAAGCAAAAATATATGACCGTATCAGATATGTACCGTGCGTTTGGTTCACGCGGGGTTGTGGCGTACTCGTGCAAAATTGTGGATTCCGTGCTGGAGGGCGGGGTCGTAATCGCCGTGCAAAACGAAGGCGTTACAGACACAACAGAAATAAAAACCTACCAACGCAAGCTACGAAAAATGCACCCAGAAAAAGACCCCATCTACTACATCCGCATGGAGCAAGACGAAAAATACAAACAAGTAGTTCTAATCTACGACTGGGGAAACGGCGAAAGAAAAGTTGCCCCCAAGCTCGAAGTAAAAAAATCCGAAGCCGAACAAGCCATCGAAGCCATCCCCGACAACATCCTCGCGCAGGCACTGAAATTTTCAAGCGAATAAAAAGAAAGACCTCGGGGTTCCACCCCGAACCCCGGAAACTTTTGAAAAAGTTTCATCAAAACTTTAACTAAAAACCGCGCAATTCGCGCGGTTTTTGATTTGCGTTGGATAGCTTATCGCTAGTCCAAATTTAAAGTTTTTGTTCAAACTTTTTTCAAAAAGTTTGCGGGGTGTGGGGCAGAGCCCCACGGTCTTTACTCTCAATTAAGCAATCCAGCTTTGAGAGCCGTCCGGATTGTCGTTTAGGTTTTCGTTGAGGGAGTTTAGTTTTTGTGTGATGAGTTCTGCCCACAGGGATTTGTCGTTGGGCAGGTCAAATTCGGTTTGGTCTTCGCCCATTAGGGTTCTTATGGTTGCTATGGCGCGGGTGTTTTCTTCCTCGAAGGATAGGCCGAATTCGAGGTATCTGCCGGGGTTTTGCTGTTTCCATTCTTCCAAAGCGGGAACGGCGTCTTCAAGGTCCAGGATTAGGGCTTTGTAGCGCACCATTGCTTCGGGGTCGCGAGCCATTCTTTCGAGAGTGTCTGCGGAAATTTCTATGTTACGCGCACCTTCGCCCCAGTTTGACGAGCTTGTGGAAATATTCCAGCCCGGCATCATTTCGCGCAGGGAGTTTAGCACTTCGTTTGCGGATTTTCTTTCGCCCCGCGGTTTGTCGTCCACTATTTGCCGTGCTCTGCGGTAAGAGCTTTCTGTTACGGAAAGTCCGCCTAAATTTACCATGCCCATAATTAACCCTCCATTTTTTAAATTGTAATGTACTTGACATATTATCGGCTCAAATTGGAAATTTCTTTATAGCTAATGCAAATATTCACAAGGTAAAAATTTTCTTAGAAAATTTCCTATAAAAACTTGCATTATTTTGTCGCGGATAATATAATCAGAAATAGTGCGTATCAACAGTTGCGCACTAAAATAATAAAATTCTGGAAAGGTGGTCCGGTATGTCAAGCATGGTAGAAATTCGCTGGCATGGGCGCGGGGGACAGGGCGCCAAAACAGCTTCGTTGGCTCTTGCAGACGCAGCTTTTGAATCGGGAAAGTACGTACAAGGTTTCCCGGAGTATGGTCCGGAGCGTATGGGTGCGCCCATTACCGCGTACAATCGCATTAGTGACGAGCGCACGTCTCTTCACAGCAACATTTACGAGCCCGACTTCGTAGTTGTGGTTGACGCAACGCTGTTGGATGCTGTTGCAGTAACAAGCGGCCTTAAAAAAGAGGGCGCAATCGTAATTAATACCAAGAAATCCCCTGAGGAGGTAAAACCGCAATTAGAGGGCTATCAAGGTAAAGTTTACACGATTGACGCAAGCTCTATAGCCGAGGAAGAACTGGGCAACAGGAGCCTTTCCAACACAACAATGCTTGGTGCGGTTGTTGCAGTAAGCAAATGTTTGCCGGCAGACAAGTTCCTTACGGACGTTAAAGTGTCGCTGGAACATAAATTTGCATCCAAGCCCCATGTTATCGAAAAAAACATGAAGGCTCTTGAACGCGGCATGAAGGAGGTAAAAGCATGATTTATGTAAAAGATGCTAACCTTAACGAAAAATGGAACGAAGTTGGTATTGGCGGTAATATTTACGAAGCGGGCACAGCCCTTAAAGTAAACACCGGCGACTGGCGCGTTTACATTCCAAAGTTTATTGAAAGCGAATGCACACAATGTATGCTCTGCTTCCCCGTTTGCGCAGACAGCGCGATTCCCGTAAAAGACGGAAAACGGCTTGATTTTGATTTCAAACATTGTAAAGGCTGTGGTGTATGCTACAAAGTATGCCCCAAGATTAACAAAGCCATTACATGGGAAGAGGAGGATAAATAATGGCTGCTAAATCCATACGTGAAAGACTTTCCGGCAACGAAGCAATCGCAACAGCGATGAAGCAAGTAAACCCGCACGTTGTAGCGGCATATCCCATTACGCCTTCCACCGAAGTTGTGCATTACTTTGCACAATATGCGGCAGACGGCGAAGTTGATACAGAATTTGTAGCGGTAGAATCCGAACATAGTGCCATGAGTGCTTGTATCGGTGCGCAAGCCGCGGGCGCACGTTCTGCAACAGTTACATCTGCTTGCGGACTTGCCCTTATGTGGGAGCTTCTTTATGTAGCTTCCGGTCACCGCTTGCCCGTTACGCTTGCAGTTATCAACCGCGCACTCTCCGGCCCCATTAACATCAACAACGACCATTCAGACTCTATGGGCGCACGCGACAGCGGCTGGATTCAACTGTATTCCGAAAATAACCAAGAAGCATATGACAACTACTTGATGTCTCTGCGTATTGGTGAACACAAAGATGTTCTGCTTCCCGTTATGACCTGTCAAGACGGTTTCATTACATCACACGCTATTGAAAATATCGAACTGCTTGAAACCGCCGATGTTCAAAAATTTGTTGGCAAATACAGCCCTGAGCGTCATCTTATTGATGGCAAGCCCATGTCTGTAGGCCCTTACGACACGGTAATGTACTACTTCGAGCATCAATACCAACGCGCACAAGCAATGAACGGTGCGAAAAAAGTTATCCTTGATGTTTTCAAAGAGTTTGGCGAACTTACAGGCCGCAAATACGACCTGTTTGAACAATACAAAATGGAAGACGCAGAGCGCGCAATCGTTGTGCTTAACTCCAGCGCGGGAACAGCAAAATTTGTTTGCGACAAACTCCGCGCACAAGGCGAAAAAGTTGGCGTTCTTAAACTTCGCGTTTTCCGTCCCTTCCCAATGGAAGAAATCGCAAAAGCACTTTCACACGTGAAAGCTGTTGCGGTTATGGATAAAGCCGATTGCTTCAGCGCAATGGGCGGCCCTGTTTTCGCAGACGTTCGCAGTGCTTGCTACGGCTTAAAAGACCGCCCCTTGATGATTAACTTCATTTACGGGCTTGGTGGCCGCGACGTTACTATCGAAAACATGGAACACGTTTATGCAAGCCTCTCAGAGGTTATTAAAACAGGAAACACCGACAATTTCTACCGTCATGTCGGCGTTAGGGGGGTATAATTATGTCTTATAATTTAAAACAAGAATGTTGCAAACCCGAACGCTTTGTTGGCGGACACCGCCTTTGTGCCGGTTGCGGCGCGGGCGTTGCTGTACGCGGCGTACTTCGTGCTGTAAACGATGAAGACAAAACAGTTTCGGGCGTGGCAACAAGCTGCTTGGAAGTATCCAGCGTGCTGTATCCGTTTACCGCATGGAACGAAGGTTATATTCACTCCGCTTTTGAAAACGTAGCCGCTACAATCGCAGGTTGCGAAGCCGCTTACAAAGCAAGAAAGCGCAAAGGCGAACAAAAAGACAGCTACAAATTCGTGGCATTTGGCGGTGACGGCGGAACGTACGATATCGGGCTTCAGTCCCTTTCCGGCGCTTTGGAGCGCGGGCATGACATGGTTTACGTATGCTACGACAACGAAGCGTACATGAACACAGGTATGCAACGTTCTTCTTCCACACCAAAGTTTGCGGAAGTAACAACCGCTCCCGTTGGTACAGAAATGCCGGGTAAACTGCACCACAAAAAAGACCTTACCGACATCGTGGTAGGGCATGGCGTTCCCTATGTTGCGCAAACAACCTTTACCGCAAACTTTAAAGATTTGCACGAAAAGGCTTACAAAGCGCATTACACACCGGGCGCAAACTTCCTTAACATTCTTGCGCCCTGCCCACGCGGCTGGCGTTACGCACCCGAAGACCTTATGAAAATTTGTAAATTGGCTGTTGACACTTGCGTGTGGCCTCTTTACGAAGTTGTTGAAGGCGAATGGAAATTAACCTACGAGCCCAAAAACAAACTTCCCATCGAAGATTATCTTCGTGAACAAGGTCGTTTCCGCCATATCATCACACCGCAAAAAGTTATCAACCCCGAAGCGGTTGCAGAACTTCAAGCGCACGTTGATATGAAATGGAAAAAACTTCTTGCAAAATGTAATTAATTTCTATTGTACTATGAAAACGGCATTCGTTTGCGGGGGGATTTCCCTCCGCACGGATGCTTGTTTTTTTATGGAAGACGGGAACGCTTTAATATGAAGCGAAATTTTTTATTTGCGGTTGTGTTAACTTTTTTTGTAAGCATCGACCGCAATACGAGCGGAAGTTGCGACGATTTTACAATTTTTTTACAAATAAACCTATACGAATTTTGCCGACAACAAAGGGACTGTTTTGCTTAAAAAGCAAGATAGCCCCTTTTGCAATTGTTTTGCATAAACCTTACCAAAAATACACGCAATCATGCTATTAATTTTTACATTTACGGTGCTATTTTTACTACGTAAGACAAATTTTGAGGGGGAGAGTGGTTAAGTGGTTATGATGTCCGTGTGTAGTTTAGCCGTGCCATCGTGAAGAACATAATCTTTTTCGTTGTCGTTTCGCTGTCCATGGCAGCAATGATATGGTTTGGTATGACCGTAGATATCTACTTTGGGCGGAATCCATTGGCAGGTATTGAATACCCCAGAGGCCGCGTTGTTGATGTGATTAACGACCAAACCTCTGTAGACGAAAACGGAATAAGAAGAGGCAGACAGGATTTATTGGTAGAAATTCTTACAGGAGACCATCGCGGTGCGGTGCTGGAAGTACACAATATGCTTTTTATTGATGCTCCGGTTTACGCACAGGTTGGTCAGCGTGTGGTGGTTGCCCTTAGTAAAGACCCGATGAGCGGCGCGTATTCTGCCCATGTACACACCTACGAAAGAGCGACTGCCATATATGCAATAATCTTGCTGTTTTTGTTGTTGCTTGCGGCAGTGGGCGGCAAAGCGGGAATACGCTCTGCGTTTGGTTTGGTTTTTACAATGGTAACTTTGCTGTTTTTGCTTATACCCGCCATTGTAAGCGGTGCGCCGCCTGCGTTGCTTACCATATCACTGTCCCTTGTGATTATTGCGGTTTCCCTTATTGCAATCATGGGCTTCGAGAAAAAAACATATGTCAGTATTGCAGGGACTTATGTAGGTGTTGGCTTGTACGGCATCTTTTATCTTATGTCCGGCGCGGCACTAAGGGTTTCGGGCTTTAATGTAGGGGAAATGAGTTCGCTTATTGTGTTCGGGTTTCAACCTGCGGCGCGGCTTTCGGAATTACTGTTCTGCGGTATTCTGATTTCGTCCCTTGGCGCGATAACCGATACCACGGTTTCCGTTGCGTCTACCACGGCAGAAATTAGCCGCGCAGACAAAAAGCTGGACTTCGCAGGGCTTTTCCGCTCCAGCATGAGAATGGCACGCGACTGCGTGGGGTCTACGGCAAATACGCTGATACTCGCGTTTGCGGGTGCGTTTTTCATCACACTGATATTGTTCCATCTTCATGATTTCGAGTTCCATATGCTTATACACCGCGCCGATATCGCAATTGAGGTTCTGCGCGCAGTTACCACCTCGGCGGCAATGGTTTTGGCCGCCCCCGTAACGGCTTTAATAGGCTCTTATGCTTACAGCAGTAAGAAACAAAAAATATAAGAAAAGAGAGATGGGTGTTTGAGAAATGAAAAGAACAGCAGTAAACCGCAAGTCCGGTACGAGAAGATTGATTTCCTTCGTTTTAGTATTCGCGTTGGTTGCATCAATCGTTCCCGTACATTTTATTGTGGGTGCGCAACAGGCAGGACGAGCAGGGGGCAGTTCCTCTGCGGCATATGATGCTATGGGTTATCCTATAGAATCCGAACCGTTTTGCTGGTTGTGGTACCACGAACAAAATGCAAACGTTACACCATTTTTTACCGCAACACCGGAATTACTTTGGAGCTTGGCAGACCACGCTGATGTTGCTGTTGTACCCCCAAGAACAGCCGCGGCTTTACACGCAGCCCACTACATTTTTTACAACCACACAGGAACGCACACCGCAAGCATTTATGACGGCGTGTTCCGCACAGATGGAAGAACACAACAATTTAACGGGCTTTTTGTTAACTTTAAAGCACTTGGCATGAACCTTGCATTAAACGAATACACCGTAACAATCAGAGGATATCTGGACGGTACTATCGGCACAGGCCATAATTTCCGCATTTTAGGGGAAAACCCTCCCGTACAGTTCGCTGATTTTCATAACTTTGGCGTGTACGCAACAGGCGGCGCGTTTGATGTTACATTAACCCTTCCTTCCGCAGGAGCAGGCAATAATTGGCGCGGTACCGCGTTGCGTATCGAAACCAATGCCGCCGCCGCTGCAACCGACATAGTAATTGAAGAGCTTGTAATCTACAGAACATTGGGCGTAGAGCAAGACTTCTTCCGCGCACTTAATCTTATCCCGGGCGGAAGCGTAAACGAAATGCGTTTTTCTTGGCATATGCCGTTTGAAACGGGCTACCTTCGCATTTATGAATACGGCGAAACAACACCCGTTCAAACCATAGCAACAACAGGCCGCGAAACCACTTACCGCATGGGTCATCCGTGGTTCTTCGGGCATACCGCACAAACCCAAGCATACTATATCCACCAGATAGCGGTGGAAGGTCTGCGTGCCGATGGTTACTACGAATACGTGATAGCCGGCACAGCCATACAAACAACGCGCATACCATTCCGCACAGGTACGGAGGGCGACAGCTTCCAATTCCTTGTAATGGGCGACCCGCAGTTGGGCGTAGCATCCACAAACCGTAACCGCGACCGTGATGCATGGCACAGAACAGTATCAAGGTCTATGGACTTGTTCCCCGATACCGCATTCATGCTGTTGGCAGGCGACCAAGTTAACACCAACAACCAAGCCGAAACCAGATGGGGACCCCAAAGCTATAACGTGGGCGCGGTACAGTGGCTTTACGATGCATTGTTTGACCACCCGCAACTAAACAGCGTTCCCATTGTCCCGATAGTGGGTAACCATGACACAGGCGTAAACAACCTTAATCAGTTCCTTTGGCACGATAACTATTTTACACCTTTTGACGCCCCCAACATTCGCCGTCACGGCGGTACAAGGGTAGTAAGAAATATCTGTATCACTTGCTTTGATATCCCTGCGGCAGACCGCCCCGACAACTGCCCGCAATGCGCAGTATTCGCACAAACCCGCATGAACAACCTTGATTATTATATGCGCGTGGGCAACACCCTGTTTATCGTGTTGGACTCTAACACCTACAATATGACAACAGGCATGGGGCAGTTCCCCGACCTTGAATACGGCGTTGCCGCAAGGGTTGACTGGATTAAAGACGTAGCATACCGCCACAATGATGCTACATGGAAAGTGGCGGCGTTCCACTTCCCCATGTATTCCGGATACAGGTCTATGATGCACGCCCAATGGCCGCGTGACCATCAAAGAGCCCACTGGACACCAATTTTGCAAGACATTGGCATAGACGTTGTGCTTACCGCACACGACCACGCGTTTTCACGCACACACCAAATGTACAACAATGCACCGCAACTTACCCAACAGTGGATTAACGCGGCAGGCGTTGCCGCAGAAAGCAATGTTCCCACAAGCGCGGTGCTTAACCCCACAGGAATAGTTCACTTTTCCTTTAACCAAGCAAGCGGCAGTAACTTCCGTAATGTAAGACACACCACAAACCGCGAATATCTTGCCGCATACAACCAAAACTTCCGCCTTAACTTTACGGTGGTAGACGTTACGGAAAATACCTTCTCTATCAGCACGTACCAAATAAACGACGATGGCGTAACAACATCTTTGGTGGATGTTTACACAATCGTAAAAGGCAGTGTACCTTCGGGCTTTACCCCGCGCCAACCGCAAGAGCATATTTTTGAACGCACCCTTGGCGCACCCGCAAGTTTGGTTCCCACTTCCTTAACAGAAGCCGATTTAACAGCCGAAAACCTTTCTCTTCCCGCAACCTTTGGCGTGCAAACCGATTTGCTCAGTCAACACGGTACAGTTTACAGCCGTTTCGGCGGCGGTTACAGCTACTACTCGCAAAATGCGTTCTTCGGCGGAAGAGGTCGTCCCCTTCAAGTTCCTGTGGAATGGGATTTAGCTTCCATCGTAATCCCTGCACCGGATGCCCAACAACCCGGTCAAACATTTACGGTATACGGTGAAGTGCAGTTGCCGAACAGAGGCGTGGTAAACCCCGCATCGCTTCCCGTTGATGTTAGCGCGATAGTAACATTTTACGACCCGCGCTATGTATTCTCTCCCGAACTTGTGTGGCAAATGTCTGCCTGCGATGAAGTTGCGGCATGGACTATCGGCGACCCCGTGGTATTCCCGGACGGCGCAATTCACAGCTCTACTGTTCCGTTTGCCCGTGCAGGCAACCCAACGGTTACTCCCGTTGCGGGAGCAGGCGGAAGACCTGTTGCACTACACATTACCGAACGCCTTATGGGGCATTACACCGTGGATGTGTTTGTAAACCACTTACCGCCCGGCAATTACACCGTAACTGTTATAGGCAGAACCCTCACGGGGCTTGGCCAAACAGACAGCCCTTGGGGCGGTGCCGCTACTGCCGTAACGGCAGGCGGCGTGTCCACCGTAACGCATAGGTTTGACGTACCACTTGTTACACCGCAACGCGGGTTTAGGATAAACGGCACAGGTGAATTTTTCATCGACGACGTTATCATTGAAGAATGGGACTACAGATTTGTACCTTCACCCGCTACAGGCATCCCCGATGTTTCCGCGCCGATAGCGGCAATGTTCGCACTTATGGCAACTTCTGCGGTCTTGTGGGCGGTTGTAATCCGCCGCCGCAAAACACACGGGGTAAGTAATGCGTAAACGCAATAGACAAAAAAAAAAGCAATGGCGGCAGAGGCTTGTCCTCTGCCTTGCCGTTGCCACTACCCTGTGTACGCTTGCCGTTGTCGGCATTGTAGTGCCGCACGTTGGCAACCTGATGGCGTTCCGCCGAGAGCAGGCAATGTTGCCGAACTACAGCCCGTTTGACGATGTGTGGCGGGAAATAAACCCCGACTATGTTGGCTGGATTCGGATAAACGGCACAACGGTGGACTATCCCGTTGTGCGCGGGCGCGACAATGTGCAGTATCTTACAATGTCCTTCAGCGGGGAAGAAAATATCCTTGGTGCAATTTTTATGGATTACCGTCTTGAACTTGATACGCCAAACCTTGTTATCTACGGGCATCAAGCCCGCGACGAGGCAGGAACACGGCTAATGTTCGGCGGGTTGTTTTATTTCCGTGATAACGACGCGGAACTGTTGGAAAATTATTCTACAATCGAGTTCATGGAAAACGGTATGTTGCACAAATTTGAAATATTTTCGGCACGGCAAACGGATATTTTTGACCCCGGATATCAGATTAGGTTTGAAACGCCATTGGCTTTTGAGCTTTTTCTGCGAAGGATAGGCGCACCCTACGATACAACGCAGGTTATTACACTCTCAACCTGTATCGGGCATAACAACGACAGGCGTTTTATTGTGCAGGGCGCACTTGTAAGCAGTACGGAAGTACACTAGGTATGCCATAATGCCAACGAAAGCATAATCACTTTCGTTGGCGGTTTTTTTTATGAAATTAATTCAATCGCCCTGTCGAAATCGTTTTCTTTAATTAGTACGTAGTCGGTGTTGTAGGTGGAAATTACGAAAACGCTTATTTGGGCGGCGGCAAGTGTTGCGGATATTTTTGAAATTATGCCTATGAGGGAGAAATCCAGTTCTTGGTCTATGCGGAAGGCTCGCCAGTTGTGTTCTGTGTGGGTTGCGTTTTGCGGGACGTGGCCGGTTTCGCACACAAGGGATAGTTCTTCATCCGTCTTGGAAAAGAAAACGAAGGGGCGCGAGAAATCTACTGTTTTCATATCCGCAATTTTACATACGGAAAATTTTTCGTCCAAAGTTTTTATTTTCATGATAACCTCCAAAAATTTTTCTACTAGTTTGCCACACAACCTGTATTGACACAACCACACTATAGTCGTATTCTTAGAAAAATTCTTATTTTCGCGGAGGTAAAACGTATGTACACACAGGCGAAGGAAATTTTTGCGGAAGTGGGAATAGATACGGATGCGGCTATTTTTGCGTTGGACGATATTCCAATTTCGTTGCAGTGCTGGCAGGGCGATGACTTTCGCGGTTTTGAAGGCGTTTCTTCTCCCGTTGCGGGTGGAATTAATGTGGCAAAAAGCCATCCCGGCCGTGCGAAAAACGCCGAGGAATTGCGCACCATGCTGGATGACGCGCTAAAATTGATACCGGGCGCGTCCAAGTTGAATTTACACGCCATGTATGGTGATGTGGCGGGTGTGAACCGCGACTTAATAGAACCGCGAGACTTTAACTCGTGGGTGGACTGGGCGAAGGAACGCAAGCTTGGTTTGGACTTGAACCCTACAATGTTTGCGCACAAAAACGCTTCCGACGGGCTAACCCTAAGCCACCCGGACAAGGGCATTCGCGATTTTTGGATAGAACACGCTAGGCGTTGCCGAAAAATTGCCGCGTATTTCGGGCTAAGTTTAGGCAAGCTTTCTGTGATGAATTTGTGGGTTCCGGACGGGTACAAAGATATCCCCGCCGACCGTCTTTCGCCGCGCCGCCGCTTGGAAGATTCTTTGGACGAAATTTTCCGTGACCACTACGACCCGCTTTGTCTCTTGGACGCGGTGGAAAGCCGTCCGTACAGCATAGGTTTTGAGGGCTTTACTACAGGCAGTTGCGAATTTTATTTCGGATATGCCGTGAAAAACGGGCTATCGTTAAGCCTTGGCAACTTCCACACTACGGAGTCTTTTGCGGATAAAATCTCTGCCGCCGCCCTGTATGTGCCGCGAATACGCCTTCATATTTCGCGCCCCGTTCACCGCGACAGCGAACATATTTCGCTTCTCGGTGACGAATTAATTTCCGTAGCGCGTGAAATAATCAGGCACGGGCTTTTGGAGCGCGTGTACATCGCGCTGGACTACGCGGATAACACCATAGACCGCGCGACCGCGTGGGTAATAGGGGCACGCGCCATGAGAAAGGCATTGCTAATCGCCTTGCTTGAGCCGTATCGCGCCCTGCAACGCGCAGAAGAAAGCTTCGACTTTACCAAACGCCTTGTAATAATGGAAGAAGCAAAAACCCTTCCGTGGCAAGCTGTTTGGAACGAATACTGCGAACGGAAAAATATGCCAACACGGCTGGAGTTTTAATTATTGCAAAATATATGCTATAATGCGATGAAAGGGAGGTTTTTTCTAATGAAACTTGTAATGGCTATCATAAACGATGATGACGCCTTTCACATCATGGACCAGCTTAGTGCCAAGGGGTTTAGTGCTACCAAACTTGCCTCTACCGGAGGGTTTTTGAAGAACGGAAACACAACCCTAATCTGCGGCGTTGCGGAAGAACGCGTACCGGAACTGATGGAAATTATCGAGAAGAAGTGCAAATCCCGCAAGCAAATTACTTCCGTAAACGCGATGAACGTAAATACCAACGAAAGCTTTGCCCCGTTCCCCGTTGAAGTTACCATGGGCGGCGCGACAATTTTTGTACTAAACGTGGACGAATTTAAGAAAGTCTAGGGGGAAATAAAATGGACACAGGAAACATGAAAGTTTCGGAAATGCTTGCCGCCCGTTTTAACGAGGCAAACGCGGTGGAAAAGAAAGCCCCGCAGGAAGATTTCCGCTTCACATTAAACCGCCTTTCCGACGAGGGGCTGGCAGACCGCCTGCAAGGGCTTATCGGCGAAATCGCGGTGCAAGGCAAGCGCGTTGCGCAACACATGGATTTTGGCGAACTTAAAACCTACCGCAGTCTGATAACCAATTTCATAAACGAGGTTGTGTCCCATTCTCACGAATTCAGCCGCGAGAACTTCCTTGACCGTCGCGGTCGTCACCACGTATACGGCATAGTGCGCCTTGTAAACGAAGACTTGGACGAACTGGCGCAAGAGCTTCTTAAAACGGAAAAAGACCGCCTGTCTATTCTGGACAAAATTGACGAAATCAACGGCCTTCTTTTGGACATGATTGTGTAAAATGAGTCACGCATACATTTTTGTAGGTGAAAATAAAACCGCCGTAAGAAATCACGCGCTGGCAATTGCCAAAGGGCTTAACTGCGAACGCGAAAACGCTTGCGGAAACTGTCTTAGTTGCCGTGTTTTTGACAGCGGAAACCACCCCGATACCGTTTATGTAAAAGGTACAAAGCAAAGCGGAATAGGCGTGGACGATGTTCGCGAACAAGTAATAATGCCCATGGCAGTAAAGCCGTTCAAATACAAGCACAAAATTTTTATCATAGAAAGCGCAGACACTCTAACCCCTGCGGCGCAAAATGCCTTGCTGAAAACCATCGAGGAACCTGCGCCATATGGGGTATTTTTATTTCTTGCAAACAACACATTCAACTTCTTGCCCACGGTTTTATCGCGCTGCGTTGTGAAAAAAATCACAGGCGAAGACGCCGCCCCTCCCGAACTGCAAGCCCTTGCCGAAGAAATCTTCTCCGCACTTCAAACAGCCGACATCCCCGAAACCTTCGCCCTATACCGCAAAATCGAGCCCCTCCCCAAAGACGCCCTGCACGACTTTTTGAACGCCTTATACATCCTCTACGGCACAAAAATAAATTCCGCCGCAAAAAACGCCCAACCAACCCCGCAACTATGGCTCAACGCCACCGCCGCAATCACCAACACAAAAAAAATTCTATCCCAAAACGCAAACACGCAACTCGCACTGGAATTGATGTTGCTAAAATTACGCAACACTTAAGACCGCGGGGTTTCACCCCGCACCCCACGAACTTTTTTGAAAAAAAGTTCGGCAAAAAACTTTGACTAAAAATCGCCGCGTTTCACGCGGCGATTTTTGATTGCGGTTTTCGTTTATCGCTAGTCAAAATTTAAAGTTTTTGTTCAAACTTTTTTCAAAAAGTTTGCAGGGGTGTGGGGACAGAGTCCCCACGACCTTTGTTAAAAAATCCCTACGGTATTCGCAAAACCTGTCCAACGGATATTCCTGCGCCGCCCAGTTTGTTTAGTTGTGTAATTGCGGCGGCGGTTGTGCCGAAGCGTTGCGCAACTATTTGCAGTGTGTCGCCGCTTACTACGGTGTAGAAACGGGACTGCCTGCCTGTTTGCCCGCGCAGTGTGTTCATTATGCCATCGGCAATGGCTGTTGCGTAGGCGGTAAAGTTTTGGTCGAAAAGTTGGTTGTCGCGCTGATTGGTGATAAATCCGAGTTCAAGAAGGGCGGCGGGTGCGGCTGTATTTCGCAATACAGAAAAATTTTCGCGCTTCACGCCGCGATTGCTTTGCACTCCCGCGTCAACAACTTCATCCAGCACATTAAACGCGTATTGCACGGTTTGGTTTGGTGCTGTGGTGAAAACGAAGTTTTCCACCCCGTTTGCGGCGGAACTCGTGCTTGCGTTCCTGTGAATCGAAAGGAAAAGGTTGGCGTTGTTTCGGTTTGAAATCGCGCTTCTTTCGCTTAATGTCACAAAAACATCGCGGTCGCGTGTCATTACCACGTTTTGCCCGCGAGCCATAAGCAATTGCCGCACCGCAAGCGCGAGCCGCAATACATCATCGGATTCCCTGCGAGTGCCAAGAACCGCGCCGGGGTCATGCCCGCCATGTCCGGGGTCAAGCACGATTGTCCAACGCTGTGACGGCGGCGGCACGGGCGGTGCAGTCGGAACAGGCGGCGCGGGCGGCGCGACGGGTTGGCTTGAAAATAACGCGTTCCAAGTAAGCGGCCCGACTACGCCGTCAGGATTCAAGCCGCGTGTGCGTTGGAAAGCCATAACCGCCGCTTCCGTAGGTGGCTTCAGATAACGATACTCTTAATCGTGCAACCACCATCCCCGACCCCTTGCCGGAAATAGTGTTCATGCGCTGGCTTCTTGCCTTTGGAGTCCACTTGCCCAACGTGGCTGTAAAGTATTTCTATTTCGCGTGAACAGTTTGCCTTATCGACTTCGTGGATGAAAATTTTGTCGATAAACTCGTGGAGCAGTTCAAAGTTCAGTTCATCGATGCTTTCGTACTTTTCCACTATTTTGACAAAAGCGGTGGCATTATTTTTTTGATCATCACTCTGCCGCAGAAGTTTCTCTATTTCCGTAATCCGGCTGGATAAAGTTTCACGCTCCTCGGTGTAGTTGGCTGTCATGGATGAGAATTGTGATTCGGTTATCTTACCAAATATCTGGTCTTCGTAAAGCCTACGAAAAATGGTGTCCAGTTCGGAAAGGCGAGTTTTTCCGCGATTGTACTCTTGCCGCGCTTTGGTTGTAGATTTTTCCAGTGCCTTTTCATACTTGTTCTTGGCGTAGGTTAAAAATTCCGCTTTATTTTCTGTTACATAGCGAAAAACTCGCCTAATATCCGCCAAAACTAAATCTTCAAGTACAGACCGCCGGATGTGGTGCATGGTGCAAATATGCCCTGTGCGGTAGGCGTTTCGGTAAGTGCCACACACATAGGAGTATTTTCGCACCAGTGTTTTTGGACCTCGCTGGACATACATACGGTTTTCGCAATCCCGGCAAAACAGAAGCCCGGAAAATAAATCTATTTCTGCACCTCGACATGGGCGATTGCGTTGGGATATGCGCTTCTGCGCAACTTGAAACGTCTCATCATCAACCAAAGGTTGATGGGTATTAAGGAATTCGTACTGCTCCTCAATGCTATGCTGAACCTTCCTTTTTATCTTGTACGAAACCTTGTGACTCTTTGCAGTGTAGGTATGCCCCAAATACTCGCGCCTTGCTAAAATCGTGTACAGGGTTTTGTCGTTCCACCTATACGGATATTCGCCCCTGCCGATGCCGGAAGTTGACCCTGTGCGTTTGATACTCAAGGCAGTGGGTATAAGATGTTTCTCATCAGCCAGTCTTTGCCTGATGTCTACCATCCGCGCACCGCTTGTAAACATTTCAAATATCAATTGCACAACATGAGCCGTTTCCGGGTCTGGAATTAAATGGTGGCGGTCTTCCGGGCTGGGAAGATATCCATATGGATAAGAACCGTTGGTGCGTTTCCCATTTTGCGCTTGGTTTTTCTTGACAGCACGGATTTTCTTGCTCGTATCGCGTGCGATTCGGTGCCATGCGGCTGATGTAGCACTCGCCGTGTGATGCCCGCTTGGGGACTTCAAATGAATTGGCAGTTTCCTCGTTGCTACCCGATACTGCAAGCAGGTTCTTCTTTTCGTTGTAGCGAAAATGCAGATATGGTGGGTTTTCCAAGCATGACAGCGTTGCGTAATTGATGTGTAGCCGAAATTCCTTTAATGCGACACGGATTGCGGGCTTACTCATTTTTTTCGCCCTCGTCGATTTTTCCCTGCTCCACTATTTCATCAGGGACGTAATATTCTCGTGTGATAATTTCGCCGGGCGTGGGTATTCGCGCCACTACGGGTGAGCCGAATGAATTTTCCCAGTCGATGGGAAAAAGCTGTTTTCGCTTGCTGCCTTTACGTTGTTCAGGGGTATAACCCTCGGCATCTTCAAGATTAAACACTGCTAACTTTTTGTCCGGAAATTCTTGATACACAGCCATCGCTTTATAGCGTGTGTTGATGTCCCATTTCATCATGCGGAATATTTTTGCACACATATGTTTTGCACTGACCCGCTTCGGCGTAAGTTTTCCGTTTTTGAGCCTGCTCCAATGCGTTGCACCAACGGCGTGAAGACGACATATCGTCCTGTTTTTCCCGGTCAATCTGCCCGACTTTGAAAGGATAAAAGCAATTTCGCTGATTGGTATTCCGTGAAGAAACATTGCAAAAATCGCTTACGCCCAATTCGGAAAGTTCGGGGCGTAAAATATTTTCTCTGTGTCCGGGTGAATCCATCCAACCTTGCACGAAAACTTCTGCAGTTATGTTCGCGGGTTGCCAGTTAAGTAGCGCGAAAAGATTTTCGACCAAGCCTTGGTGATTGTTTATAAACAGAAGCGGAATATTGCTAAAATGTCCGTAAACAGGGCTTTGATGCGCGAAATAGTCCAAGTCCAACATTTCTTGTGACTTAAACCGCGCTGCCCGTGATAGTGCGTAATTTAGCGACAGTGGAGGCAAATCATACGCCGCACGTTCGATATTTGTTAGGCGTAAAATTTCTCGTTCAATTTCGCTGATATGACCTTGTTCGCAATAATCCGCGTTCCATGCGGCAAGTTCTGCCGGAGTTAGTAGTCTGTTTGGTAGCGGCATTGAAGTATCCCACTCCGAAAATGGCGAGAAGAACGGCGTGATAGGGATTTCTTGGAATATCGGTTCTGCAATGAATTTCGCTTCGCCAATCATCCAGTCGGCTTGCTCCGATTGCGCGATATGTGCAAATGTTTGGTGTATTCCCAATGGCAAAAATGACAATATCGCAATAATTATCGCCATTTGTATACGCTTTTTGAATTTTGACTTCATGAGTAAAACTCCTTCGCAATTTCAAATTCTCGCTCACATAGCAAAGCAATCTCCCGAATTCCATTGGTTTCGAGCAGGGCTTTCACGCGAAGAAACCCATTCTTATGCACAATTGGTAACGCAAATTTGCAAAACTGCGAAAGAGAAAAAGCGCGTAACAGCGGCGGTTCGGGATTTTTTGAATCCACGTTTCAGTTTTCGCGTATGGCTAATTTCACTGGGTATGGTAGGCTCGACGTTCGCCACAGCGAGGCGCACTCTTTGCAAAGCCCTACCGGGCAACGCCGCATGGTCATCGGGCATAGACCCGCGCAGAAAGGCGAAAGTCGAGGTTATAGAACCGGATGCAGAGGAAGTAACCGAACAATAATAACAAAATAATATAAATCATTTCAACAGCGGCGCAGATTAAAACCTGCGCTGTTTTTTTGCGGAAATACAGACATGCAGTAAGCATATAACAAGTAGGCAATGCCACATTTGAATTAGAAATGAATTACACGGGAACTTCTTCTTTGCTTGATGTCGTTAAAAGCGCAATCAAACAGGATATTGAAAACGGTAATTATTAGCCAATTTTTCATCCATATTTTTCGCTAAATCCAGCGGTATCAACTTGAGCTGTCGCTTGTTCAGAGGTATAGTGGACGGGCGATATCCTTATTTGTTGCCGGGAAAGGAGTCTCGTATGAAAAAACGGCAACAGGCGAATAAAGCCGCTATATATCTGCGTCTTAGTAGGGACGATGGCGGCGATGCCGAGTCAAATAGCATTGGCAACCAAAGAGAAATACTTCAAAGATATGCGATGGAATCAGGGTTTGAAGTTGTCGGAGAGTACGTTGAAATGGAAAGCCCGTCTGTAAGACAATGATGCGATGCTTCCACATCGGTTATATATCTCCCAAAACCCTTATACAAAGGCTTCCGCTACCATTTATTGGAAAGCAGGAGCCTTTTTTCTATTTGCAGAAACTGCCATCGGCTTGAGTGCCGCTTGTACACAAAAAATTAAAAGGTTGCACCCAAATTTGTCCCATTTTATGCGCCTCGAAGGGCATTTTTTAGACAAGCTGGGTGCATTGTATAAATTTGGTAAAAAATAATCCCATCAAGGTTTCGCCTCAATGGGATTCGAATACGTTTATTTCCGTGCCATCTTTGAAAGTAAACTGCACATCTTTGTAGCTGTAAACTGTTGCGTAATCCACCAAGCCATGCCAAAGCCCATCGTCAAACTCGGTAATAATTCTATCTCGTTTTCGTAATTCGTCAATGAACCCTGCTATTTTCTGCCCTCGCGCCTTTGCCTCGGTTATCTGCTTGGTTAGCGTATCAATTCGGGATTGCGCGGTATCAAACCGCGCCACTAGCGTATCATATCGCTGTTGGTAATCGCTCTGGTCAAGGGCAACGCTGGCATTTTCGTCTATGCACTTTTGGATTAAATCTGATGTAACTGCTAATTCTGCTTGGAGCGATATTTTCTCGGCTTCCGGCGCAGAAGTGTCGAACAAGGTTTTCTGTATCAGCTTAAAATTTGCGATTATTTCGGTTTTATCGGTTAGTAGAATATTTACAGCCTTTACATACATTTCTTTGATTGCAGTTTCGTCAAAATGGGGTGTTCGGCATTTATTTTCTTCTTTGAATTTGCCATTACACTGATATATGGTGCGGCGGTATTTGCTATTACTATGCCACACCTTCGAACCGTACCAACTACCGCAATCGCCGCATTTTATTCGGCTGGCAAATATACCAACTCCACTGTGACGATTTAATCCGCACTTTCGTTTTTGCATTTCGTGCTGTACCAAATCGAAAACCGCTGGCTCGATTATAGCTGGATGGGATTTTTCCACATAGTATTGGGGAACTTCGCCATCGTTTTTCTTTTTTTGTTTGGAGAACAATATAATAAACACAGAAAGCCGAAAAGCCAGTAAAACAGCTTGTTCCAAGTAATTTTACCGGCTTGCCTTGCGGATTTTGGGAATGACGAGCCACCACAACACATATATTCTTGTATCATATGTTGTTGGAGTGTGGAGCAATGGACGAAAAAAAGGACAGGATTATTTTACCTGAAAAGTTACAGGTAAAAATATTGCAGTTTTTCCTTAAAACGTCAATCCCAAGAATCAAGCAAAATAAGGACAAGGCATTAAAGAAATCTCCGTCTGAAATAAAAAGCAGATAGGAGATTTTTATTATGGAAACAGCCGTGTACTGTCGAGTTTCCACCGAAGAACAGGCGCAAGAGGGGTTTTCAATCCGGGCGCAAGAGCAAAAACTAAAGGAATATGCCAAAATTAAGGAATGGTCTATTTACAATATTTACCTTGACGAAGGCATAAGCGGAAAGAACATAACAGAACGACCGGCAATTAACCGCATGATAAACGATATTAAAGCCGGGCGCGTGAAGAATGTACTTGTTTTCAAACTTGACCGGCTTACTCGTTCCGTTGCGGACTTGGTAAACCTCATGGATATTTTTAATGAAAGCGGTTGCGCCTTTAATTCGCTTATGGAAAGTTTAGATACTTCTACAGCGTCCGGGCGTATGTTCATTAAAATAATCGGCATATTCGCAGAGTTTGAACGCGAAAATATATCAGAACGTAGCCGGGTAGGATTTGAACGCAAGGCGCGAGAGGGGTACAGCGGCGGCGCGAGATTTTCAAGTTACGGTTACGACCGGGCAAAGGGGCAAAAGGTACAAACGATAAACGAGTACGAAGCGGAAAATGTACGCATGATTTTTGATATGTTTGTTAATCAATCCATGTCATACAATGGAATTGCAAAAAGTCTAAACTTGCGCGAAATACCAACAAAAGGAAACAAGTATTGGACTTCTGCAAACGTGCGCGGGGTTTTGCTAAACTGTAATTACATTGGAAATGTACGTTACTGTATGCACGAACCCAAACGTAACTTTGAAACAGAGGGCAAACACGAAGCTATAATATCCGAGGAACTATACAACGAAGCACAGGCGATTATTGAAAAAAACAAACGCATTACACCAACGAAAAAACCGACTGAAAAGAATTTTTTAGCGGGCTTCCTGTTTTGCGTCAAATGCGGGGAACGGTTAATACCGCATAGAAACATATCAAAATACAAAGGAAAGCCATATGCAACAGAATCATTTATGTGTAAAAAGCGTTATGTTGAATATTGTAATGCAAAATCTACAACAGCGAAAAAGGTAGAAAAGGCGTTAATACAATACTTTGAACGCATAGACGATTTAACCGTTGCGGACATGGTGAACCTTGAAGAAAAACAGCAACAGGCGCGGGAAAATTCACAGGAACAACTAAACATACTCACCGAAAAATTAAAGAAAATAAGCAACCGCGAAAAAGAGATAATGCAATTCTACACAAGCGGCGATATTGAGTTTGATAACTACCGGGCAATGAAACAAAACATTGATAACGACCGGGATTTTATCAATACTGAAATATCAAAGCTGAAAACAGAATTGGGCGAAAATGAAGAAACAAAAATATCACGCGCTGATATTGTAACAAATTTTCGTGAGAATTGGAACAATCTCACAGACACCGAAAAACGGCAATTCCTAACCAACTTCATTAAAAAAATCCACGTTATAAATGAACCCATAGAGGGTAACATTAGGGGGAACACCATTGTAACAAATGTTGAGTTTTGCGAGGAATAATCAATAATCAAAGGGGGCGCATAATGCGTACATTCGACTTGTATATATCCGACAAATGCGGCGAACCGTTAAACACGGTTTACAAAGAAAAACGGACGATAACAAATACAAGCGAACTGAAAGCCGCCGTCACATTCGACCATGTGGCGGCGGCATATCAACACAACACACGAAAGAACGAAAATTTTATACAATCAGATTGCGTTATGTTTGACGTAGATAACACCGAGAGCGACACGCCGGGGGACTGGATAACAACCGATACATTACGCGCCGACTTTCCCGGCGTTGTGTTCTTTACGGTTACTTCCCGAAATCACATGAAAGAGAAAAACGGTAAAGCACCGCGCCCAAAATACCATGTATATTTTCCGTTGGAAGTCATAAAAGACGGCGCGGAATACACCGCATTAAAAAAGCGTACAAAAGAACTTTTTACATACTTTGATAAACAAGCCGCAGATACAGCGCGTTTCTTTTTCGGCAATGCAAACGCCGAGGTACTGTATTTTGAGGGTGATTCTTTTTTGGCGGGATATATGGAGAGCCTTGCAGATGTTACAATTCAAGTCGTAGAAGAACCGGCAAAAGAACCACCGAAAGAAGAAAAAGAACCCGCGCCGATACAGCAACCAATACAGCCGACCGCGCCCATCACACCGGCGCAACCATTACCGGGGCAAATACCGGCGGGGCAACGCAACAGTAAAATGTCAAGTTTTGCCTTTACAATGTTAATCAAGTACGGCGATTGTGAAAAATCCCGTAGTGAGTATGTGGAAATGTCTAAAAAATGCGTTCCACCGCTTGACACAAAAGAGTTAAAAATAATATGGGATAAAGCCGTACAGGGATATTTAGAAAAAATAGCGAACCGAACCGGCTATATACCACCGAAAGAATACGCAAAATGGGGAGAGATACAGCCAATAGAAGTAATAATACCGCCGTCTTTTCCTTTTACAGCGTTCCCGGCTACATTATCGGCATATACTCAAAGCATATCAGAGTATACGCAAACCGCGCCGGAAATGGCGGGGGTGCTGGTTTTGGGCGCATTGGGTGCGGTATTCCAAAAGAAATATAATGTACAATCAATAAACAATAACATTGAGCAAATGAGTATATATGCCGTTGCAATAAGCCCACCGGCAGAACGGAAAAGCGAAGTTATACGGCATATAATAAAACCGTTTTTAAGCTATCAAAACACATACAACAGCGAAAACGCCGTTAAATTTTCCGATAATGAAGCAACACGCAAAGAACTAAAAGCGGCATTATTCAAAGCCGAAAGCGAAATAGACGGTACAGAGGGCAAGCGGGAACAACTGAAAAAAGCACAAAACGATTTTGATAAATTCAAGCCGATACACGGTTTAACCCTTTTAGCAGATGATACCACAACCGAAGCGTTAATATCACTCATGGTAAAAAATGGTGAGCGTATGTTTATAGCGAGTGGAGAGGGTTAGATACAAAATAAACAACATCAACAGCAAGCCGCCTGTACACTAGAGATTTTAGCATTTTTAGACGGCGTTTGCAATCGGGAAATCATTTGTAAAATGCACTCGATTTATAAAATATGGAAATTGAAAGTTAATTTTATTTTTTTCAGCTTGCTGTTGTGGCGGCTGTTTTTTTGTTTGGGTTATGTACTCCAATTCCCTTTTACATTCCGATTATGTACAATTTGGGGAACTAATGAACCGTTAAAAATAACGTGCATTGCAGTACCCCCGCCAAAAAAAGAACCCACCGCAACATTCCCACGGTTAATATATTACTTTTGTGTTATGTTTTCCGTTGGAATACGCCTAACCCCAAATATCAATTCGTACCCAAACACACCAACAAAAACGCTATAGGCAGCTTCATGTGCAGCATAAAAAATACCCCGCCTGTTACCCATGCCGCAAGCCGCCGTAATTCTAAAACCGTCTATACTGCCCTGTATCGCTTTATACTGCCCTTTGGGAATACGCCTAACCCAAATGTCAAACCGTACCCAAAACGCCAACAGAAACGCTATAGGCGGCTTCATGCGCCGCATAACAAATATGCCGCTTGTTACCCATGCGTAAGCCGCCGCAATTCCAAAACCGTCTATACTGCCCTGTATCGCCTTATATTGCCCCTTTGGAACGCACCTAACCCAAATATCAAACCATACCCCAAACGCCAACAGATACGCTAAAGGCGGCTTTATATACCGTATAGAACATACCCCGCCTGTAACAAAATCAAACCGTAGTCATAAAATGCCATACATGGAATACATTATAAATCATACATAACCTTGGTAGGGTAAACTATCACGGGCGGGGAAGTATTATATTTTTATAGATTTTGCTTTATAACCCCGAAAAAAGGGTTATTTTTTTCAAATAATATGCGCGGTGCTTCTATTCAGCAATGACAATAAAAATAGCAATACAGAACGCTTGCAATGATGTATATAACGCTCATTGAAGCGTTTTTTGTGCTGTAAACAAAATTAAATAGTACAAGGTTATTCTAATGCGTTTCATTTTTGGCGGGATTCTTTGCAAGTGCCTTTAAGTTTTGCCAACTTCCCCGCTTGTGTGCTTTTGTCTGTCTATCTCGCTTCTTTGTCTTATAAAAAGTTTAGAAAAATCAGGGAGAGGAAAAGAAAACCCCCTAGCCGGTGTTGTTTGATGTTTTATTTTGGCGGGAATAGGGGGGGAGTATTCGGCACACTTCACCCCACAGACGATAACCCTGCCGCCGTCATTTGTTCCCCGCTCGATTGATTACCCGCGCCGTTGATACATTAAACGCAACACATACACCATAGGCACATTATAAGTGGCATACACGCAACAGAAACGCTATAGGCGTTCAATGTATCATGCAACAGATAAACGGCGGCTATTTGCGCCTGTAGTGAGTTTCCCGCCAAAAATAAAAACAGTAACCCGCCGCCGCTATGCTGTCCATGCTTGCAATGCGATAATCTTTTACATGAACGCCGCAACAGTTACCACAACAGCAAGCCGCCTATATAACGCCTGTTGCGTGAAATACCGCCGCCGATATATTAACCCAACACAAACAACATAGGCGCGGTTATCGGTGTTATATGGCTATTCAGAAACTCTATAGGCGTTCATCACGGCGTACAACGTATAATCGGCGGCTATTCGCGCCTGTTGGATATTACCCGCCAAAAAAGAAATAAGATACCCGCCGCGCCGTATGCCTTGCGTATTGAACGTACCCATTTTACAAAACAAGAAAACAAGCATTTTGCAGATTATCATTATAGCGGTGCATAATCGGTACACACAATCGTAAAACAACCATGCCTTACATTTTCGCATACCCAACAAACCCGCATGGAATAAGGCTTTTTTGAATATC
>Ga0209755_10000512_pt1 | contig 70270 bp, 64 predicted proteins | sample TergutCo191P1_FD_187301 | JGI IMG/M metagenome (GOLD analysis project Ga0209755, IMG submission 187301) | Cornitermes sp. P1 segment gut microbial communities from Petit-Saut dam, French Guiana - Co191P1 (SPAdes) (version 2) | ecosystem: Host-associated > Arthropoda: Insects > Digestive system...
CAGAATCTACAACATTTGTGCCGTTTGCCTCTAATCCCACAAGTTGGTGAGCAAGCCAAGCGATGGAGTTAGACTTTCCGCTCCCTGCGCTATGTTGGATGAGATACCGCTTGCCGACACCGTTTTCTTTCACATCGGCAAGCAAGGTTTTTACTACGGAAAGCTGATGATAACGTGGGAATATTTGCGAGTAGCTTTTCTTTTTCGTGTCGGGGTCTTTCTTTTCCACCACTTGTGCGTAATTTTCGATGATGTTTGCAAGCTCCGCTTTGGTGAACATTTGCTTCCATAGGTAGTCCGTCATAATGCCGTTTGGGTTTGGTGGGTTTCCTGCGCCGTCATCGTAGCCTTTGTCGAAAGGCAAAAACCATGAATTCTTGCCGTCCAGCTTGGTGCAAAATTTTATACGAGCGTCATCTACGGCAAAATGCACCATGCACCGTTTGAATTGGAACAGAAGCTCTTTCGGGTCACGGTCTTTTTTATATTGATAAACGGCATCATCCACATTTTGTTTTGTGAGCTGGTTTTTCAATTCGCAAGTGATGACAGGCAGTCCATTTATGAAAATGCAAAAATCCAGCGCGAGTTTGGTGTTGTCCTTGGAATATGCAAGCTGTCTTGTTACATTAAAAATATTCTGCTCGAACAACACTTTTGCCGCAGGGTTTTTTTCCGAAGGAGTCATGTAGAACATCACAAGGCTTGCCGGGTAGATTTTTACGCCATTTCTGAGTACGTCAACAACACCGCGTTTGGCTATTTCACCCGTTAGACGGTTGAGGAATTGTGTACGTTTTAATTCGTTGTCACGAACACCCAAAAGCTCCACTTGTTTTGGCTGGGTTTCTTCCAAAAATCGAAACAGGCGCGTTTCGTCTATGGCGAAGTCTTTATTGTAGTCTGCGTTTTCGCCTTGTTCGAAGCCGTTGTGGGTAACGAGCCAATCAACAATTAGTTTTTCAAGTCCAGATTCGCGTGTGTTAACTGGCATTTTTGCACCTCCGATTTTCACATGACTTTCTCAAGTTGATTATGCTGCGAATAACGACAAATATGCGGCATCTTCTCTTTGACTGAAGGGCATTGTTTTTATCCCATAATTTTTGAAACCCACTAAAACGCTGTCAGTAATGGAATTCTCATCATTATAAATAACAATTAATTCTCCATTATCACCGCGTTTTTCTTGGGTGTCTATCCAGTTGAATAGAGTTAGGTCGCGTTTAGATAGATTCAATTTGTTAAATCCTTTGCAGAATCTTTCCGGTTTTTCTCTGGTTCTTTGTAAGTGGAAGTCATAGGTATAAAGTGTTCCTGTTTTTCCAAGCAACGAAAAATCTTTAGAGTAAAAAATATCGTTTGCAAGAAAATACGTCTCAACATCTTCCAAGAACAAGTCTTTAACATTTTCTGACGAAGTTACAAACAAATCGTCAATTGAAATCATTGCTTGCACCATCATGTGCTTTTTCTGAGGAAAATTATCGGCTGTTGCAGTTACGGTTATTTCCTCGCCCAAAATAGAAATCCCATAGTTGACGGATATTCTGTCAAGCATTCGTTGCCTGTTTGACCCCTTCTTAAATGTCATGCCGGAAGAAATAAGATTGTTGATTATATAACCATCATCCGTCATGGATATTGTTCCATCAACATTTTGTTTGACATATATTTGCATATAGTCATTAAAACGGTCTAGGTATGGCGTTGTAAGCTCGACATACTCTCCAAAAGCAGCTGTTGTTATCTCTTTTCTCAGCCAAACAGTATAATCATTAATCATTTTTTGGATGTCCATTTCACTACACCTCCAAAATATTTAATTGCTGTGTTACTTTCGGCGGTTCAATAATATTAAACCGCTCAAAAAACGAATGACATAGTTGAAATAAATCTTTATCTTCCACATCAAATATCGTTGCATATGCCATATCATGACCTTCCGTGAAAACATGCAAGTGTGTTCCTGTAATTTTTTCTCCGTCCGGATTTGTGTGTACCGCTGTTGGATTTATATCCAACCGTAAAAGAATCTCCCCATTGGTTCGGACTCTACCTTGATATGATGCACCCGCCGCGTTTATTCCTTTCCGAGATATATTTATTGCAAATATATCTTCGCGCCTTTCACCAAGCACATCAAATTCTATTCTACCTTTACTGCTCGGGAAGGATATTTCTTTTTCCACAGTCTTTTTTAACATATTTATCAGCATATCAGCTTCTTTTTGCGTAAGTTTAGCCATTATCTGCTTCCTCACTTTCCGTACTCTTCTGTTTTGTAGAAATACCATATCCGGTAGGCACAATATCATTCTTTCGCATCCAATTTAATGCCAAGAGCCAACGCTTGCGCTCAATACGCTCCTTTTTCTCGTGCCAGTTGGTTAAAACTTCATCAACAATTTCATCGTCAGTAGGTTTTTTCCCTTCTAACAAAAAGTCATTCCATGCACCATACAAAGTTGAAACAATTTCACATTGAATAGTTTTAGCGGTCTTAAACAAGTGTATGAGCCTATTGATTATTGCCAGCTGTTCTTCATCAAAATTGGAAGCAAGGTATTGTCTATATCCATTTGCCTTTTCTAAACGCAAATAAGCGCGACTATTATTTTTAACGCGCTGATGCCTAAACCATTTATTTTTTTGTAACTGATTCTCAACACTATACAAAGATTTGGAATCATATGGTCCGGCTGCCGCACGTTGGAATTCACTTTGCAAAGGAATTTGAGCGCAGTATTCGCTTAAGTGTAAAAGTTTTTCGAATTTCACACGCCCTGCGGTAGGTTCATCATAAATATTATCCAAGATGTGAGCTGACAGCACCAATCTTTTAAACACAGTAGTCCGTTTTGATGCCTTATCATTAGATGTTGGTTTTGCGATTAGGGTAACAGGCTCGTTATAAATTTCTTGGTTATCAACTGAATGTTCATTTTCAGATTCATCTGCACCTAAAACATTTGACGATACTACAACTGATTCATATTTCGGCACAACCACATTGCGTACATCCATTTTGCCAGTAACTACATCGGAAATTAGGCGAGTACGATATTCGCCTAATAATGTAATTTCATTGCTTAACCTATCCATTGTGCTGTCAACGCAATTGCACTTCTTGTTGAGTGCTTGAGAAATGGCACATTGTGCATCCATCTTCGGGAGCAACACAGGCAAATTTTTCAACAGTGTTTGACCGAGTGAAACGCGAGTCACAAGATTCATCTCTTGCGTAAAATAATCCCTTACACGTTTGCTTCGGAAAAAATATTTTGCATAATGATTGTTAAGCAAGTTTGGCTTTGGTCTGAATCGGATTACGAATCCAGAGAATGCAGCCTCTGGTATCGTTTCACCACAGACCGATGTCAATCCTACCTCGTCAATGGTTTCCGATGTGCGAGTGAAAAAAATGTCCCCCTTTTTTACCGAGTATGTTTCCTGCTGTTTTGGATTAGCTTTTGCCTTACCAATCACAGAAGTAGGAAGCATTGGATTTTTATAAACATCACCATAATTTACAAATGGTGTGCCTTGAGTGAAAAAATCTCCCGACTCGCTAATTCCATTCTGCAAAAAACCCAAATGGCGGCACAGTATATTTGGTGCTGAAATTTCAGACAACACATCCTCTATTATCGCTTGTCTAAACTCTTGCAAAAGCCCAATTTGCTTCTTCTTGGCGTTAATGAGCTTGTTAACCTGCGACACTTTCCAATCAAGGAAGCGCACGATTTGGTCTTGTTCTTCATATGGCGGTAGTGGGATAAACACTTTTTTTAATTCGGAAAAACCCAAAGTAAGCCTAATTCCTGTGCCAAGACCATGCAGAAGTTTTTGTCCATCCATCGCCTTCAGCAAGTAGCAAGCAAAATAAGGATTGACATTATCTTTGGGACGCAAAGAGATATATGCAGGTGTCATACAGCCAATTTCTCGAACAATCGCCACACGTTGGGAAATAAAATCATAATTAAGATTTAGTCCGTTTATCATTATGTCTCTTGGTTGTACTACTGTATATCTGCGTATGCCATCTAAGAAAGCGTCATCTTTAGACATTTCTTTTTTGCGTATTATTTCACCATATCGAAATTGCATAGGAATTTCAGAAGTTAATTCGTTGTTCGATGCAGTATTTTCAAAAAATGATACACTAATACGCTCTAACTCCCAATGCTTCGGTATTTTTGCAAACAATTCACTCATACCCCCAGCACCTCTTCCAAAAGTCCTTCTGTCTCTTTTTCCAATGCGCGAATATCTGCCACAATCTCCGAAAGCTCACGCAATTGAACAGGCTTGTAAAAATGCTTGGTGAAGCTGATTTCATAGCCGATTTGGGTTTTCTTCTCATCTACCCATGCATCTGGAGCGTATGGTAACACTTCAGCTTTTATAAACGCATCAATGCCACCGGGATAATCCAACGGAATCTGCTCGGTGTCGGTATTTTTATCCGGCACAAGTTTACCTTTTTTATCGTGTTGGGGCTTGCCGTTTTCGTCCAATGACGGACGCAGAACGGTAACTTTCCAATATCCAAACGCGCTATTGTCAAATATTTTGCTGTTCTCGTTTTCTTCAAACGTCAAGAACATCCGCATAATTTCCTTGCGGATTTTGCTTGTGATTTCACAGTTTTTCTTGCCGAGATTTTTGCGAAGCGGTGATTTCATGTTTGTTGCATCAATAAGTTGGATTTTTCCTTGGCGCGGAGTTCCGGCTTTGCGGTTGGACAATATCCAAATAAACGTTCCAATTCCTGTGTTGTAAAACATATTTTCCGGCAGGGCGATAATAGCTTCCACTAAATCACGTTCAATTAAATAACGCCGCGCATTGCTTTCCCCTTGCCCTGCATCGCCTGTAAACAGCGAGGAACCATTATGTACCTCTGCAATGCGCGAACCAAGCTCGGTGGTTTCCTTCATCTTGCTCACGTTGTTTAACAGGAACAAAAGCTGACCATCGCTTGTGCGTGGTATCATGCCAAAATCCGGGATTCCGGCAAACCGTGTGACGAAACGGGTATCCTGTATGCCTTTTTTGCCACCCATGCGTTCGGCATCAATCTTCCAGCTTTTGCCGTAGGGAGGATTGGAAAGCATAAAATCAAAATGATGGCTGGGTAAACCATCCACAGAAAGAGTAGACCCGAACACAATATTATCCGCTTCTGCACCTTCGCCTTTCAGCAACATATCTGCCTTGGCTATTGCGTAGGTTTCCGGCTGACTTTCCTGTCCGAACAAATGAATGGACACGGATTTTTGGTTGCGTTCCGCAAGGGTAAGAAGCCGCTCTTGGGAAACGGTGAGCATACCGCCTGTGCCGCTTGCGCCATCATATACCGAATAGGTGGAGTCCATAATTTGGTCGGCAACAGGCAGAAATATCATGTCTGCCATAAGCTCCACTACATCCCGTGGCGTAAAGTGTTCCCCTGCTTCCTCGTTGTTTTCTTCATTGAAACGCCTAATAAGCTCCTCAAACACTGTACCCATTGTATGGTTATCCAGCGCAGGGAGCTTCACGCCGCCAACATCGTCCAACACGGGAAACGGCGTAAGATTTATGGTTGGTGATATAAACTTTTCTATGACCGCGCCAAGGATATCCGCATCAATCATGGTGTCGATTTGGTCGCGAAATTTGAATCGCCGTAAAATTTCCTGCACGTTTGGGGAGAAACCATCCAAATATGCAGTGAAGTCTGCTTTCAATTTTTGCTGGCTTGCGCGACTGGTTAGGTCTTTCAGCCTAAAGGGTGACCAGTTGCAGAAAGACTGCCCTGCGGCATTGCACAAAGCCTCGTCTTGGTTTGTGATGCCCGCTTTGTCCAGCTTTTCCTTCATATCTAATACATCGTTTTTCGTATCCTCTAGCACGGCATCCAAACGGCGAATAACCGTCATAGGCAATATAACATCGCGGTATTTGCCGCGCACATAAACGTCTCGAAGGCAATCATCTGCGATTCCCCAAATGAAACTCACGATTTGATTGTAAATCTGATTATCCACAATAAGCACTCCTATGCATCGGTCTTGGGAATCTTGTTTTTATGCTTTGCAGCTGGGCGTGGCGCATCCTCCGGAATTGCCCAATCGCGCCCCCACTTCTGCGCACCGGGAATTTTATCCGTTTTGCACCAAATCTGTATCTGCCTTGGCGTTACATCCCATTTTTCAGCCGCTTGTTGAACCGTAATAAATCCCTGCATTTTTGCCTCCAAATTCAGCCACTTCGACATTTTTATTATATTTCGTTAAAACGAACGTGTCAATCATAGAATTTGAAAATGGTGACATGCTCATGATAAAATTTACAAAAAAATAACGAGCCTATGCTCGCGCCAATAAATGCGTATGTAATTATGTACAAACTCTGACAGAATTGCCGTGTACGAGCGACAGCCCCCGTTAGGGACTGCGCCGTGGGTATTCGGTTTAATGCTTTGGTGCTATTCGGCGTATTCGCCTCGTTTGAATGCCCAATCGGTGAGTTCGGTTAATTTTTCCACCATGTATCCGGCATCCCCGGCACTGCCCCATGAAATTTCGTCCGGGTTTTTGTGCATATGGTCATCCGCGAAGGCTGTCAACTCTGCCAGTCTTTCCTGTGCCTCGGCTACCTTTGACATAAATGCGCTTAACGCTTTTTCGTTTTGCATAGTCATCGCTCCTCGAGCCTGTATTTGTGGGCTTTGCGCCCTCTCGTAACACCATAATACCGTAACACGGCGAGGCTAATCTACTGGAGTCTGATGTACACTTTCGCCCTCGGCGTTTTAGTCATAATCGGGATTATCCACTGCTTCGTAAATTTTGAACAAATCATCGAAAGTGAAGAAACCCGACTTATACAATTCTCGTTCAAAAATGGTTATATGGACGCTTCTGTCCGAGTTACGGTCATGTAATATTACGGGTCTCCACTCGCCCATTATGCCAACACCTCGCCTTCAGCTTCGGTTGTGTCGGCGTTTATATCGCCCACGTTCGCGTCTTCTGCGGCGGCACGGGCATCCTCCAAGGTTTCATCCGCAGGGCTTTCTTCGGCAGTTTGTGGCGCGGAAGCGGTTTCCTCGACCGCAATTTCGTTCTGAAAATACCGCCAGCTTGAATTTCCCGTTAGTGGAGAAGTTAACAATTTCCGAATTCTGCTATACTCACCGCCAATTAAACCGAGTCCAATGAGCCACACGCGCATGGCAAAGCGTTCATTCTCGTAATGCTCCGGCGGCTTGGCTGTTACGCGCTTCTTCTCCTTGGCTGTGGAACAAAGCGCACTTAGAAACTGTGCGAATGCCATCATGCCGTTTGAGTGTTCGGCTCTAAACCAAGGAAATTCTATGCCATTGTCCAAAACCTTTATTGGAATTGCATCCACGCCAAGTGCTTTTTGGATAAGCGTAGCTTTGGAAATAACCATTTTGCAAAGATTATCCAGAGTCTCCGGCGTAAAACCATCCAGCGGCAGGGTGATGGAAATGGTGTCCGTTTCGGTAGTTTCTTCCGCTTCAGCCTCGTTTTCTTCCGGTTCGGTTTCTGTTTTCAACGTATCTTCCGCATCTGACTCGGCTGTGGCTTCATGAAATGTACCAGATGATATTTCCGCCTGTGTAAAGCCTCGCGCCGTAAGTTCCAGTAAAAGTTCCTTGTTGTACTCACCAATTAGTGTGCTTTCGCGGTCGATAACATAATCGTCAACCGAAAATGCGTAGCTGGGAGTGCCGAGATACTGCTTCGGCTGGTTGAGTATTTCGCTCACCGCATTAACAAAATTTTTGCATTCCTTGCCTGTTACTCCAAATCTGAATTCTGCCATTTTGTTGCCTCCGGTTGTTTTATTCCGCGCTGGTTTCCTGTGCGGTAAAAACACTATAACTCGTGAGGGGCAACACCAGCAATGCGATGTTAATGGGTGCGAACCCATGATTATGACAGGTTTTTTTGACTTTCGTGGGGCTTGCGAAACATGGTGCTATTCTCGCATAGGAACATGGCAAAGTAAATTTGCATATGCATGACAAATATATTTTTTTGCATTGTGATTTGCTTTTATGCTTGTGCATTTTTTGGACACATTGACCGATCCCTCGCGCAAAATTGCTCTATTGGGAAATTTATATGCCCTGTCGCGTGAAATGTTGCCTGTACATAAAAAAATATCACTGCGGCTTGCTTGATTGTGCCGATAATCTTTGCCCGACAGCCGCGATTTTTCAAAACGCCGCCGCAATCCGCTGATTTCGGGCTTTCCGAGCCTTCGAGCCGCGCCGAATTTCGTGATTTTGCCGAATCTGCCGCGCCTTTGCCGATTTCAAAGCCGAAGGTTGCCCCTTCGGCCGACCGAGACCGCTAACCTCGCTCTCCGAGCCGCTGATTTAGCGGACTCCGCGCCTCGCCGCTACCCCCAAATATATAAAAAATTCCTTTTTCTCGAATGGAAATCTTTGAAAAAAGCTGCACTATAGAAAAAAATCAGAGAAAAGGCTTGGAATAAAACGTAAAAAGCCCATAGACACTGTGTTCGTGGGCTGTTAAAAAAGTTCTGAAATCGCGGAAGTTATGAGCGCGACCCTTGGGCGGTGTGGTAAAAAATGGTTGCAGAGATTAAGACCTCCCCCCGGTCAGGGAAAAGGCATGGTGTATAAGGATTTACTGTGGCTCGCAGAAGCTAGAAAATAAGTTCTTGATGCATGAGCTGAAAATTCCGGTTATCCGAAGTTATAAGTATATTTCTTTTCTTTTATTTAACTTCTTTGCATGAAAGATTCTATATGCGATAAGTAGAAAAAACTGGTTATTTCGGCTCACGCCAACAATGGTGCGAAATAAATGGCTATCAACTTAATCAAAAGCGGCTCAAAACCACGCATAATCATCAAAACAAATAACAACAAAAACCATCATTCATTAGACGACCATGAGTGGAGTGAAGGGGGTGAAGGTCATCTATATTTTTCTATATATTTGTTCAGTTCTGCGCCCTTTTACTTCCATTACACATGATGTAAAGGTGGGAAAAAGCCCTTCTACCCCTTTCAACCTGCATAAACAGCGGGTTTCGCATTGTATTTGGCGCTTCATCTGCATTGCGCAGACCTTCGGCTTGTCTAAATAAAAGACGAATAATGGCACGAGAAAATTAAATTATTTGCAGTGATAATGTGATATTCGCTGGTGATTTGCCGACAAATGAAATTCAACGTTATTTATGCTAAGGCTTGTCAGTGTTTACTTTCGTACGCAAATCATACTAAAATAAGATTGTCTACACGTCTTATTTGGTAAAATTAAAGGCATTATTTAGGTTGTTCGCATGTGTTTTTAAGGTCAAATCGCTGTGATTTTATTGTTGTGGGCAAACCTGTAATAAGCCCAATTCAACTCGTACAATTTGTCCAAAGTCAAATTCGGTATGTCCAAGAGAATCACGAAAAAGATTTTGGTTATCATGTGTTGGTCAAATCATCCATGCCGGGACAATCCAATTCTTCTTATCTAATGGAAGCAAATCGTTTGCCATGCACACGACCACACCATTGCCAATTTCAATTTTATATTGTTCAAGTTCACCGAAGCGTTCCGGCTCGGATACAGGATTTAACACCTTAAAATGCTTCACCGCATCTGTGCCGGGAGAAGCCGCCTTCTTAATTTCGATGGGGTACAGCGTTCCGTTTTCATAAATTAGAATATCTATCTCACGCTTTTCTTTGTCGCGGTAGTAATATAATGGTGGTTCTTTTCCGGCGTTAAGGTAGCTTTTATAAATTTCGGAAAACACCCAGCTCTCAAAAAATGCGCCGGACATTGCACCACGTTCTAATATCTCTGCATTGCTCCATTTCAACAGATAGGCGCAAAGCCCTGTGTCTAAAAAGTGCATGAGCGGCATTTTTGTGGCGCGTTTTAACACGTTGTTATGGTAGGGTCTAACGAGTGCCACAAGCCCGGATGACACCAAAATTGACAACCAGTTTTTTGCCGTGGGAGGGCTGATACTTGCATCTTTGGCAATTTCGTCATATACAATGGGTCTTGCAGTTCGTGCCGCAACAATGGACATGAAATTATAGAATGCCATTTCATCGCCTACTTGGGATAAATCTTTAATATCCCTTCGCAGATAAGTGTCGATGTAGGCGCGATAAAAGTCCTCCAAATCTGGAGCGTCCTCGCTGTAGAGTGCTGGAAATGCGCCGCAAAAGATGTTCTCGTAAATTTCATTAAGCCCCATTTTTGGTGTGACATTCACCCTCGACATCAGTCGTTCGGGAACTGTTGTGAATGGCTCGGATGATATTCCGGTGATTTCGCTGGTGGATAGCCCTAAAAGGTTGACGATACCTACTCGCCCTGCAAGGGATTCGCTAACATTTTTCATCATACGAAAGGCTTGTGAGCCAGTTAGCCAAAAGTCGCCTTTTTTGCCGGAGGCATCAACACTCATTTTTACATAGGGTAAAATTTGTGGCGCATATTGGATTTCATCAATTAAAACGGGTGGCGCATAGCGTTGCATGAAAAGCGCAGAGTCTTTTTGCGCCATTGCCCGTGCGTCCGGGTCATCAAGGGTCACATATTTGCGTGAATCCTCCGCAAGCCGCTTAAGAAGCGTGGTTTTCCCCACTTGGCGTGGTCCGGTTACTAACAGAACCGGAAATGTTCTCAATATTTTTTGTATTGAGTTTTCGATGGCTCGTTTGATATACATAGCACACCTCGAAATGACTATTCTAAGATATGAATTTATTATAGCCATATTTCGTAATTTTAGCAAGCAATTATTTTTCCCACAAAGAATAACTTGAGTAAGTACGGACATAAGGATATAATGGTTCTCAATGCTATCGAAAGACCAGCTATTAAATGTCAATCCCTAGTTGAGAAGTAATTTCTGGTCGCGCTACCGCTTGACTTCCGAAGTTTTTCTGCGAAAAACATCGGGTAATAAATAAAAAAAAAGAAAACAGGCGGTAAGAACATCTGTCTTCAAAAAACCACAGGTCGTGACGCAGGCAGTCACCTAGTGACTGCGCGGCCAACGCCGCCAGTGCTCTCGCACCGGAACGGACTTATATGTACCGTTTGGCGGCCTACGAAGGTAGGCGCAAACGAATACTCGTTTTTCCAAAATATCAACTCCTTTCGGGACGGAACCCTTGCCATTAGCTCGTCCGTTCGGGAATCAGCATTTTTCTGCGCCACGACCTGCTTGTCATAAATGTAACACAGGGTGTATGTAACGACAAGAAAAACTACAATTCAACATAATTATATTTTGATATTGCAACAATCCACTCTGAAAACACAGGTTAAAAAATTAAAAATTTAATTTACTAACATCTGTTTTCAGAATTTTGTTTCTTAGGAGGTTGAGGTTCATATGGTCGGTTTTCTTTCAGGATAGCAAATATTATGTTGCACATTTTTCTAGCCACAGCACCAACAGCAGTTAAATGATGTTTGCCTCTTGCTCGAAGCGATTGATAATATTCCGAAAGGATTGGGTCACAGAATACCGCTCGACCAGCAGCAAGCCAGATGGCGCGGCGAAGATATGGTGAGCCACGTTTAGAAATTTTATTTCGGGTGCTTGAAAACTCGCCGGATTGATTGACTTTTACGTCAAGACCGGCAAACGCAACCAATTTGCCCGGTGCATCAAAACGATGTATGTCACCAATTTCACTTACGATTATTGCACCCAAAGTATCACCAATGCCTGAAATAGTGGTGATAAACGAACCCATCTGTTCAAGAAGCAATGCTATTTTGTCCTCAAGTTCGGAAATCTGGTTTTCCAGAAAAACAAGCTGTTCAATAAGTTGCTTGATTTGAAAGGCAAAAGCATCTTTGGCGAAGTGAACACCAAAAGTGTTATCAGCGAGAGATTGTAATTCTTTAGCCTTATCTTCTCTAAACCGCCCACGACTTGCCTTATTCAAAAGTCCAGCAAGTTCATCGGTAGATACAGTAATCATGTCCTCTGGTGTTGGATAGTTTAACAAAACTTCTTTGGACGTAACGCCAAAAGTATCCGAGAAGAACTTTCCGTATTCAGGAAATACTTGGTCAAGCAGAGCAATGACTCTACGCTTACAATCGCCGCAGGAATCTACTAAAGCTAGACGATAACGTGAAAGTTGACGCAACGCTACAGTGCCTTCTTCGGATAGACTTGTTGTCGAAAACTGACCAAAACGCATGATTTGAGCAATGATATACGAATCTTTACTATCGTTTTTCGTTTGCCGAATATACATCTTGCGAAATGCTTCGGATTGAATGGGGTTGATGACTTTAACATCATATTCCAACTCAAAGAAGAATGCATGAACACTCAACCAATAGTGACCAGTTGCTTCCATGCCGATTACAACATCGCTTTTATCAACTTGGAAACGCTCCATGAGAGCAAGTAATTTTTCACAACCCTCTTTTGAATTAGAGAACGATATGCTGTCAACCAATGCTTTTCCAGAAACATCAATCAATGACGCTTCGTGTTTGTTTTTGGCAATATCAATGCCAACGTAAAACATAAAGAACACCACCTGTGTTATTGATTTATGGCATGAGGTTTCCCCCTGTTCTTTACGGCACACAACCTCGTTAGATATTCAGCGCAGGTTCGCTATCCAGCTCATTCGTGTCAGTCCGTAAAGACAGAGGCGGTAATTCTTTCGATGGAAGCAAGACTTCAAGGAGAGCGACTGCACCCCCTGCCAGATGGGATTATTGTCCCATAAACAATATGAAACAACAAGGTTTTGCATGGTGTCCTTGTACATCAACACCGTGACTTTATTATACGAGGAGAGGGCTTATGCCAAATAATAAATCCATCGCTATTTATTCTCGCAAATCGAAATTTACGGGCAAGGGGGAAAGTATCGACAACCAAATTGAGCTATGTAGGCAGTACATCCGCACACACTACCCCGATTACGATGATGAGAATACGCTGGTGTTCGAAGATGAGGGTTTCTCGGGCGGTAATACTGAAAGACCAAAATTCAAAAAAATGATGGCGGAGGCTAGGGGTAAAAATTTTTCTGCCATCGTGTGCTATCGCCTTGACCGCATCAGCCGCAACATTGGTGACTTTGCCAAGCTCATTGAAGAATTGGATGGGCTGGGAGTTTCTTTTGTGTCGATAAAAGAACAGTTTGACACATCTTCCCCAATGGGTCGTGCCATGATGTATATTTCCTCGGTATTTTCCCAATTGGAACGAGAAACCATTGCGGAACGTATTCGGGATAACATGCACGAGCTTTCCAAGACAGGTCGCTGGTTGGGTGGGATTACGCCAACGGGATATGTTTCGGTGAGTGTTGAGAATGTTACCGTGGACGGCAAAATAAAAAAAGCCTGTATGCTGGGGACTATTCCGGAGGAGGCGGAAATTGTAAAGTTTATTTTCGCTAACTTTCTGCGAAACAACTCCCTCACGAAAACGGAAACGCTTCTTCTTAATAACGGTTACAAAACGAAAAACAACAAGCTGTTCACGCGATTTGCGATTAAAAATATCCTCACCAATCCTGTGTATATGACGGCGGATAATATTGCGTATAACTATCTGCGTGAATGTGAAGTTGATTTGTTTGCCGAAGAAAGGGAATTTGACGGTAAATGCGGGATTATGGCGTACAACCGTACCATTCAAAAGCCGGGAAAGACTACGGTGATAAGACCCATCAATGAATGGATTGTTGCGGTAGGCAAGCACGAAGCCTTAATCAGTGGCGAAGATTGGATAAAATCACAGGAGCAGTTGGGGCAAAATAGCTCAAAATCTTACCGCAAACCACGCAGCAATGTGGCGTTACTTTCGGGATTGCTTTTTTGCGAATGTGGCGATTATATGCGTCCGAAGTTAAGCAAACGAAGAAATTCACAGGGCGAGTTAATTTACACCTACCTATGCTCCATGAAAGAAAAAAGCCGAATGCACAACTGCCAAGGGAAAAACGTCAATGGCAATATGTTGGATGCGGCTATTTGCGAAGAAATAAAACGGCTTAACAAAGATGGTTCGGAGTTTGTTAAGCAGCTTGAGTTTGGAAAAAAGCAACTGGAAGGCAACCGTGATGAATGCGATGAAAGTCTAAAGCACCTGCGAAGTGAGCTTGCTACCAGCGAAAAAGAAGTCAACGGGCTTGTGTCCACCCTAGCCAACGCCGCAGGGATGCCCTCCGAAGGTTATATAATGAAGCAAATCGAAGAACATCACAAAAAAATAGAAGCCTTCAAGTCGCGCATTAGCGAGTTGGAGGGCTTGACGGCAACCCATGCCCTTTCCGATATTGAGTTTGATTTGCTACGCCAATTACTAAGTAATTTTTCCACAACCCTAGACCACATGGAGATTGAACAAAAACGCGCCGCATTACGCTCCTTCATCAAAAAAATAGTATGGGACGGCGAGAATATTCATGTGTACCTGTTCGGCTCGGAAGATAAAGGGGATATTGAATTGCCACCCATATCCTCCGGCAATAATTCAGAGCCAGCCAGCGAAGAAGATGAACACAATCCCCTCGAAACACCTTCTGACGATACAAGCATCCCATTTGGTAAAAATAGGAAATGAAATGCTAATGTTTATCCGCGCCAGCAAGAAGCGGGGCAGTGATATCTACCTGCAAGACATAGTAGGGGTAGACCGCGAGGGTAATGAGGTACGAGTGGAGGACAAAATAGCGGACGACAAAGACCCGATAGATGACCAAGTAAGCCTGAAGATGCAAATCAAGCGTCTGCGAGAAGTTATTCGGCGAGTCCTTCACGGTCGGGAAAAAGTTGTGATAGAAATGCGCTATGGTTTGGATGCGAATGACGAAATGACCCAGCGAGAAATCGCGGGTAAATTAAAAATCAGCAGAAGCTATGTTTCTCGAATAGAGAAGAAAGCCCTGCATAAGCTGAGCAAGGAGATGCAGAATGGAGAAGTGGCACCAATAGGCTTATAAAGTTTTAAAGGGGCTGTCTCGCGGAGCAATGTCTTAACTTAATGGCATTGCTCCGCGAGGCAGACATCATGACGCGGGCGTCGCCACAAAAGATGAAATTAAAAGCAAAGAGCTGAAGAAGCTGATAAAGTAAAGGAGCCGGAAGTGGTCGTAAAGGGGTTGGGACTATCACCAAGTCCGAGAGACAGACTGATACACGGCTCCTTTTGTGTGTACATTTACGAAGAGAGTGCGACACATGCAAGACACTTTTGACCTACTATACGCAAAGAGTGTGGAGGGTAAGACATTCAACAACCTGTATGAAATAATTACATGTAGGAATAACATCTTACTCGCATATCGAAACATCAAAGCAAACCTATCCGTTTGGACGGGACTGCACTTCTGTGCTTCTTTTTAATTGTGCGTCGGGCCTTGTATCTATAGAGTCTCGGGCCATCTTCCTTTATGGCAGATTGCAGGAGTCAGGTGAAATTGGAAGAAATACATATTGCAAAAGAGGCAGAATTGTTTTATACTCGCGTGGATGTTGTAAAATGCATGTTGAGGAAGCTTTAAATTTTTGGCAAATACTTATTTGGCATAAAAAAATTACATCTAGGGGAATAATTTATAGAATTTTTATATTGACAATACTTTGTCATTTTTGTTATGCTCAAGAGTGCTCAAAATGAGGGGGGTTAATATGCTAACACAGGCAATACATCAGGATAATGCGGTACTTAGTGCGGCTTTACGGGGAACTCATGCCCGTCACGACGCCATAATGAACAATATAGCCAATGCCGATGTGCCCGGTTTTACGGCCCGCAGGGTGGAGTTTGAGTCTGCCCTCAGCGAGGTTATAGACAACTGGCGCGCAACGGGCAATTTGGATTTATCAAGGGCGCGTCCTTCATTGCGCTACCAAGAGGCATTCAACTTCTTCCGTATGGACAGAAGTAATGTGGATATGGAGCGCGAAATGGTCGCGCTTTATATTAACTCCGTCCGTTCGGACGTGTTGGTAAACAGCATATTGCACAACTCGCGTATGCTGAACCAAGTATTACAGGGGAGGTAATGTATGAGCTTCTTTAACACGATGAATATTGCGGCTACAGGGCTAACTGCCCAGCGTTTGCGCATGGATATCATTGCTGAGAACATAGCCAACGTAAACACAACCCGCACGGCAGAGGGGGGCCCCTACCGCCGCAAAACGGTGATATTCGAGGAGATTCGTGACAATGACCCGTTCTCCAAAGTCTTCGGGAACATTTTCGGGATGGGGAATAATTTGCCTGCGCCGCAAGGAATGGGCGTTCGCGTAAACAGAATAGCCGTGGATGATTCCCCGGGGCTTCTCACCTTTGACCCAACCCACCCCGACGCCGAGCGTGACCCGGAAAGCCCTTTTTACGGGTATGTCCGTATGCCCAATGTTAATATAGTGGAAGAAATGGTCAACATGATTTCCGCGAGCCGCTCCTACGAAGCAAACATTACGGCCATGCAGAACGCGCGCACGCTCACCCAAAGAACTCTTGAAATCGGCCAAGGGAGGTAATAATCAATGGCAATAACAGCGTTAATTGACACGAATGTTTTAGCCGCCCCAATACAGCCATTCTCCGACCGGCTACAGCTAATCGACCAACCTGCCCAAGAACCCCACAGCCCCTTCGGGGCATTCTTTGACGCAGCCATGGGAATGGTAAACGATACCAACAGAATGCAATTGGAAGCGCGTCAGTTTCAGTTTGACTTTGCCACCGGCCGCTTGGACGACATTTTGGCGGTTCAGATGGCGATGGATCGCGCCTCCAACGCGCTAACTTTTACCACTCAAGTAACAAACCGGATAATTGAAGCGTATCGGGAAATCATGAGAATGCAGATATAAAATTGCAGAGGTGTGAATCATGCCGGAACGAGTGAATAAAATTATAGACCCCATAAAAACCCGTTGGGTAAGTCTTTCGCGGCCTCAGCAGTATAAATTGGTCGGGGTCATTTCAGCTGTTATAATTGCTATTGCATTGGCAGCGTTCTTTATATTCCGCACGAACTATATTCCGCTGGCTCCCGTTCGCGGAATCATAGAATCCATGCAGATGCAACAAGCATTGGACGAAGAGGGTATTTCAAACAGGCTTAATCGCAACATGTCAATGCTATATGTTGACGAGCGGCGTGCGCAGGACGCGATTAGAGCCATAACTCTGGCCGATGCCGCCCCCCCCGAGGACCACTTTACATGGGCAAACGCCTTTGATACAGGGCTTGGGACAACGGAAAACGAGCGTTTCCACAGGGCACGCTTGGCTACCGCCGGCGACATAGAATCCCAGTTTAGGGCCGTCCATGGTATAGACAGTGCCAGTGTTACTCTAAATCTTGCCAACCCAAGACCCTTTGACAGAAACGCTCCTCCGCCTTCGGCGGGTGTTATAGTGCGCACAAGCCGGGACATTCCCCCTCACGAAGGGCGCAACCTCGCGCTCATCGTGACCCGTGCCGTAAACGGCCTTGAGCTGGACCAAGTCACAATTATTGACCAGCATGCCCGCGCAATTTGGTCAGAGGACATAAACGCCCAAAACGACCCTGTCAGCACCGTTCAGGAAGTGCGCAATCAGCACCGCAATCATATAGAAATGGCAGTCAATCGCATGTTCGCCCTCATGTTCGACGAAGTACAGCCGAGTATGAATTTTGTCTTTGGGGATACCTTGTTTATCGAAGAAATATCAAATGTCTTCACTGCCGTGGATGGTTTTGACGGTGGTATTCCTTTTGAGGTTGAAAGCAGACGCGCAAGCATGGAGGGCGTAGGCGGTGGTTTTGAGCCGGGTTTGGCTTGGCAGGGTGCTGCAGTGCCGGGCTACGCAATGGGCGACCAAGGCACTGTTTCCGCCGACCAGCGCGATATTTTTACACGATATCATGTAAACCATCATGAAACCATTGCTCAAGTAGGCCCCGATTGGGTTGATACAGAGAGGTCCACTGCGGCTGTAGTGGCCACCAATTGGCGGTATGTTTATGAAGGTCGTTGGATGGAGGAAAATGAAGGTAGCACCTCTGCGGATTGGGATGAATTTGTGCGCGCCTCCGCTCGTCCAACCAACATCACTGCCGAATATCCGGGCTTTGATGACGCTTTTAACCTCTTGGTGGCAGCAACCGGATTGTCCGTCAATAACGTGCGTTTGGTCATCTACGAGCAAATTATCCCTGTGCCCACAATTCCTACGCCGTGGAATATTCCGCTGTTTGTAATGCTGGCGGTGCTTGTGCTCTTGCTGTTGATGCTGGCCTATGGCCTCTTGCAAAGACAAAAACAAGACAGCGAAGAAGAAGCCGAGCCGGAGCTTTCCGTGGAAGATTTGTTGGTATCCACCCAACTGGAAGAAGCAAAAGAAGAAGCGGCGGAAGAGTTGGACGCTATCGAATACTTCAAGGACAACGAAATCAAGAAGCATATCGAGAAATTCGTCAACGAAAAACCGGAAGCCGTCGCTTCCTTGTTACGCAACTGGATTAACATCGAGGAGTGGTAAGTTATGCCGGTCACAGCAACCTCAACCGTTGCCGACCTTACCGGGCGCGAAAAGGCCGCAATACTGCTTATCGCTCTCGGCCCGGAAAAGTCGGCGCAAATCTTCAAGCATCTTAAAGAATCGGAAATCGAATCACTCACTTTGGAGATTGCCAACACTCAAACGGTTCTGCCGGAAATTAAAGACGGCGTTCTGGAAGAGTTTTATCAAATATGTCTGGCTCAGCAGTATATCACCGAAGGTGGTATCGCCTACGCAAAGAATATTTTGGAAAAAGCCCTTGGAGAAAACAAAGCTTTCGAGGTGCTCAGCAAGCTCACGGTATCGTTGCAGGTGCGACCATTCGACTTCATACGAAAGACCGATGCCGCACAAATCTCCAACTTCCTTGCAAATGAGCATCCTCAAACCATCGCGCTTATTCTGTCATATCTGCGGCCTAAGCAAGCTGCGGAAGTTATTGCAAGCTTGGGGCCGGAAAAGCAGGCCGAAGTTGCCCGCCGCATAGCCCTGATGGAAGGAACTTCCCCCGAGGTTATAAAAGAGGTAGAGAAGGTTTTCGAGAAGAAACTGAGCGCGCTTATGACCGAAGACTACACCCAAGCCGGCGGCGTAGACGCAATCGTAGAAATTCTAAACGCTGTAGACCGTTCTACGGAAAAGCATATCATCGAAACCCTCGAGGTCGAGGATATCGAACTGGCCGAAGAAATTCGCCGCAAAATGTTCGTATTCGAAGATATTCTTATGCTTTCCAACCGCGATATACAACAGGTGTTGAAGGAAGTGGACAACAAAGAGCTGGGTATAGCCCTGAAGGGCAGTTCGGAAGAACTGAAATCCCATATTTTCGCCAACTTGTCAAAACGTTTGGCTGCCATGATTCAAGAGGACATGGACTATATGGGCCCCATCCGCCGTTCCGACATGGAGGAATCCCAGCAAAAAATCGTAAACATTGTGCGTAGGTTACAAGAGTCCGGCGAAATCATAGTCGCCCGTGGTGGTGGAGATGATATTGTCATGTAGTGGTAGGGTGCTGAAAGCGGGTACAGTCAGTGTAGACCAAGAAAACAAGGTCGTCATTGATGTGATGCAAAATCCGCCTTATCAGCTACCGGATACAGAAGACGACAGCGGACAAGAGCAAAGTAAGGAAAATCAAGCGAAAAGCGCGTCCGCAAGAATCATCCGCCAAGCAGAACAGCAAGCGGAGGAAATCGTAAGCAGTGCGCGCGCCGCCGCTACGCAGGAGCAAAACACAATCCGCGCCAATGCCAACGCCGAGGCCAAGCGCATAACCTCCGAAGCCCGTGAAGCGGCCTACAAGGAAGGAATGGATGCCGCCACTCGCGAAGGTGATGCCATAAAGGCCGAAGCCCGGCAAACCCTTGAATCCGCTGTCGCCGAGCGCAAGGCCATGCAAGAAAGCCTAGAGCCGGAAATTGTGGAATTGATAATAGGCATAACCGATAAGTTGCTGGATAAAGCAGTAGCAATAAACCCATCCGTAATAACAAATCTCATTAAACAAGGGCTGGCCTCCGCTGTAATCACAGGTGATATCATAATCTATGTGTCACCTCAGGATTTGGAGCAGGTCCAAGAACATAAAGATGAACTGGTTGCCTTGGCTGACGGCTCGGTAAAAATGGAAATCGTCAAAGACCTGAGCCTGAACCCCATGGACTGTGTAATCGAAACGCCTTTTGGCGACATAGATTGCAGCCTCGGGCAACAGTATGACCAGCTGAAAGCAAACCTTTCCTACATTTTAAATAATAAGTGAGGATGCCTTGGAAGCCATAAACCTATCTAAGTACAAATCCGTACTGGACAAAAGCTACATTCGTAAGCTGGGACGTGTTTCTCAGGTGGTGGGCCTAACGATTGAATCCATAGGGCCCGATGTGAACATAGGCCAAACCTGCTTGATAAAAGCGGGTAAATATGGCACACCCGTACCCTCTGAGGTAGTGGGCTTCAAAAATAATAATATCTTATTGATGCCGCTAGGCAGTATGCAGGGCGTAGGCCCCGGCAACATCGTTGAAGCGCAAGAACGCCCGATAACAGTCAACGTCTCCGAATCGCTTTTGGGGCGCGTCCTTGACGGCCTAGGCCAGCCCATGGACGGTCTCCCTCCAATCGACGACGGCGAGTTGTATAATGTAACAAACGCCGCCCCTGACCCTCTCACTCGCAATCGCATAAAAACGCCTTTATCCCTTGGGGTAAAAGTCCTTGATGGCCTGCTGACCATCGGAAAAGGCCAGCGCGTAGGCATCTTTGCGGGAAGTGGCGTGGGGAAAAGCACCTTGATGGGAATGATTGCCCGCAACACAAGGGCCGACATTAATGTCGTGGCACTTGTAGGCGAACGCGGCCGCGAGGTCCGCGAATTCATAGAGAAAGACCTTGGAGAAGAGGGCTTGCGTCGTTCCGTGCTGGTAGTTGCAACATCCGATACCCCCGCCCTTGTCCGCCTAAAGGCTGCCGAAGTGGCCACCAGCATCGCGGAGTATTTCCGGGAGCAGGGCAAGGATGTAATGCTCCTGATGGACTCCCTAACCCGTTACGCGATGGCGCAACGTGAGATAGGCCTCGCCATCGGAGAGCCTCCGGTTTCAAGGGGATACACCCCCTCCGTGTTTTCAACAATACCACGCCTGCTTGAACGGGCGGGTAATTCCGATAAGGGCTCTGTCACCGGGTTGTATACGGTTCTGGTAGACGGTGACGACTTGACTGAGCCCGTAACCGACACGGCTCGCGGCGTTCTGGACGGCCATATCGTCCTCGCCCGCAAAATAGCCAATCGCAATCATTACCCGGCAATAGATGTTCTCGCCAGTGTGTCCCGCTGTATGCCTGACATAGTTGATAGCGAGCATAAACGCGCCTCCAACGAGTTGAAAAAGTCCATGGCCGTCTACGCCAACTCCGAAGACCTAATCAACATCGGCGCGTATGTAAAAGGCTCAAGCGAGGAAATAGATGATGCGATAGCCAAACACAGTGCAATCAACGACTTCCTCACTCAGGGCACAGATGAAAAATTCTCCTTGGAGGAGTCGATAGCCCTAATCAAAGGGATAGTGGAATAAAATGCCGAAGTTTCAGTTTCGCCTGCAAAAGTTCTTGGGTGTAAAAGAGCAAATCGAAGACCAGAAAGAATTGGAATACGGCAAAGCTCTGCAAAAATTAGAGGCGGAAAAAATTAGGCTTAGGGAACTTAATGAGCAAAGGATACTAACAGTCGAAAGCTTGCGCGAGGCAGTGAGGGCGGCCATATCTCCTCTAGAAGTCAAACGCTACAACGAAAATATTGAACGCCTCAAGCAGCAAATCAAAGCTCAAGAAGAGCGCGTAGCCGCCGCGGAAGCTTTCGCTGAGGAAAAACGCCAAGAGCTGATTCAGGCAATGAAGGAGCGAAAGGCTCTGGAAATTGTAAAGGAAAACGCACTGGAAGAATTTTTACATGAAGTTGATTTAGCGGAACGTAAACAAGTTGATGAATTAGTAAGCTTTAAGTACACAGATAAATTACAAGAAACCCACAAGGAATAAAGACAAGGAGGGGAAAGGATGGCAGCAAGACCCGGAGCAAAACCCGGAGAACAACCAGACACACCCCCCGAACCCCTACAGGATGGCGATTTAGAGTCGCCGCCAATTAATCCGGACAAAAAAGATAAAAAAGACAAAAAATCCAAAAAAAATAAAGGTGAAAAAAGAGGCAAAGGTGCTATAATCGCTATTGTTATTGTTGTGCTGCTGCTTGGCGGAATCGTGCTTGTGCTGGCCCTTAACATTGGCGGTTTTCGTGAGAATATAATCATGCCGTATTTGCGGAACGCGCCGTTGGTTGGCAGATTTTTTCCAGCGGAGGAGGGAGACCCCCTTGAGGAATTAACTCCGGACGAAATGCGTGCCGAGCTTAATAGAATCCTTCAGCAAAATGAAAGCCAGCAAAGCCAAATCATGCAGATGGACCAGTTACTGACTGATGCCAATTTCCGGATTCAGGACTTGGTTCGCTTCTATATATATTGGAATGAGTTCCGTGAGGCTCAAGCTGCATTCAGTCAAATGCTGGCCCACAGCGACCCCAATAATTTCGTGGAATTCTTCGGTTATGTGGATGAGGTCTACGTGGAGCAATTGCTTGAAGAGGCCCGGCGTCTGATGGAGATTGAAGAGGAAACACGAAATCTGGTTCGTACTCTAGACAACATGGAGGAAGAGTCCGCCGGAGAAGTGCTGGAAACCTGGATGCTGCAGAATCTTCCGCTGATGGTGCGGGTGATGAGAGCAATGAGTCCCTCTATGCTTGGCCCGATTTTGGACACACTGGAGCCCAATATAAGAGCAAGTATGCTTCAGTTGGTATCCATGCCCCCGCCGACATTTACGCCAATAGTTCCGCAGTTGCGTGAGCTTCCGCCCCTTGAGGCCGTTCCTGTGCCACCGCCCGTAATCTTAATCCCCGAGCCGGAGATTGATAGCGAATATCCGGAATACTATGACGACGAAACCGGGGAAGACACAGAAGAGGAAGCCGACGGCGATATTGAAGCGGAGGATGACGTCGAAAACGAAGAAGATGAGTAACAATTTGATATAGCCGTGCAATCTGCGCGATTATATATGAAAGAAAATTTTGAATGAAAGGAGGAGACGAATGAAAATTACAGACGCATTTACAGGGGTAGGCGCAGTAGCGGCGAACCAGAATCAAGTGCAAAACAGCCAAAACGGATTTGACCTGCTCTTTGCGGACGCAAGCCGCCGACACACTATCGAAATCACAACCGACACGCAAAATCGAAATGAAAACCGCGGGCGAAGCCGTTCCGAAGAATCACGAGCCAATCCGGCCAACAGGCCCGAACGCACTTCACGCCGTGAAAATTCCAGCCCCAATACGGAAGCCGCCGCAGAAGCCACTACCGAAACAGCCGTTACTCAGGATACAGCTCCCGTTGCGCAATACGAACCGGCCCCTGACGAAGCAGAAATCAACGAAGAGCAGGCAGCCGAAAGCATTGCGGCAATAATGCAAATGCCCGTGGAAGTAGTAATCGAGTTGATGGGTGAGCAAGGCATAACCGCCAAAGATTTGCTGGATGTCAAAGCCGTTTCGAAGTTTCTTCAAGAAGTTCTGGATGTGGAAAGCCCAACAGCTCTTCTGACAGACCCGGAATTTCCCGAGAAGTACAAGGCCATAAATGAAGCCATGGCCGGGTTGCTTCAGGAAGCCGAAGCCGAGCTGACTTTGACGGCACAAACTACGGAAGCAGGCGCGAAAGCAGCCCAGCAAGCACAGAAGGGCGTAGCTTACACAGCCGCACCGGAAGGCTTGGAAGTTCTTAACGAAAACGGCCAGCTAATCGTCACGGATGAAACCGCAACCGAGGAAGTTTACGCCAACACTACCAGAGCAGCGTCCAGCCGCGAGGCGTCATCCGCAACAACGGAGCAGCAGCCTCAAACAGGCGGTCATGTTCAGGAAGGGCCGACATCAAACCTTCTGGTGTCCGATGAAGTGATTCCGGATGACCAACAAGCCATCGACCTGGTTCCGGGAGCGGATATGGCAAAAGCAAAGGATGTGCAGGCCGCTCGCTTGGCAACACCGACACAGCCTGTAAACACAACCGATGTGATTGAACAAATCATGAGTCAGGTAAAAGTCACTCAAGCCGGCGGACAGTTTACCGAAATGCGAATGACTTTGCGTCCTGAAAGTTTAGGCGACATCGTTCTGCGTGTACTTACTCAAAACGGAATAGTTATAGCTCAGTTCGAAGCGGAAAGCCAAAGGGTGAAAGAGGCTCTGGAAGCCGATTTCAACCAGCTACGCGATGCCTTGGAAGAGCAGGGGATTCAGTTTTCGGAATTATCCGTATCAGTACGTCAGGATGAAAACGAGCGTTTAAACCAATTTGAGCGCGAACGCCAGCGTTCCCGCCAACGCATGGAAACCATCGAAGAAGTTCCTGAAGAAGAAATTACATCGTATCACAATGGTGTAATTGATATCACGGCATAGGAGGTGAATGTAAATGTCTGATGCAATAATGTGGAATGAGCTTATAGCTCCCCAGACAGAAATGAACTGGGCCACAACTACACGCGAGCCACAAGGCGACCTTGACCGCTCGGCATTCCTCAATCTGCTTATTACACAACTGCGACATCAAGACCCCTTAAATCCCATGGATGACCGGGACTTTATCGCGCAAATGGCACAATTCTCCACACTTGAGCAGATGATGAACCTTAACAACACCTTCGAGCGTACCCAAGCGTTTGGAATGATTGGAAAAGTCATCGACGCCGAGTTCTTCTGTCAACATGCGGAGGAATGGATTGAAATTGACGGCCGTTTTGTAACAGCCGTGCGCAGGCAGGGTGACACTGTATTCCTTGTTGTAATCGGTGAAGACGGCAGACCCGTTGACGTACCATTTGACGCGGTTCGCGAAGTATCCGAAGACTTCTTTGTAACACAGCAGCTCTTTGATATTTTTGCAAATATCAACGCACAACGCGCTACTGAGCTTATTGGACGTTATGTTCAAGCCATTACCACCAATGGTGATGCAGCTTTCTTTGTTGAAGGTGAAGTTACCGCTGTTAAGCTAGCCGAAAATGGCAGGCAGGCTGTGCTGGTGGTTGGAAACCGCGAAGTATTCCTGGAAGAAGTGTTTTCTGTGTCTGAGGGGCCTCTGCTACTTGGTTCGACGGCTTTCATTCATGGTGACAGATTGGCCAGTGTTGACCTTCGCAACAACAGAGCGTACCTAGTATTTGAAAACCCGCGCACTCCGGCGGAAGGGCGTGTACGTGTTCAGCGGATTAACCACGTAATAGACGCTCTTGCGTATGTAGGGAATTTTATTGATGACGGTAGGGTTTCCGGATATGCCAGAGAGATTGAAATCCGCGGTGCTATTCCATTCCTTAATGTTTATAGCGAACCCGATGGAGGCGACAGGGTAGGGCAGATTGACTTCCTACAATATCTGGTAGAGCGTTCGGAGTGGTCTGGCTCAAGCGGGTCGGCCGCTGCAACGACACATCCGCACAATGCTGCGTTGCGCAATTCAATGCACTTTACTAATGGTCTTGGTTCCGCGCTTACGCGGGTTGAGACTCAAGGCTCCAGGGTGTACTTGGTTTTTGATGGCACTACCGGTGTTCGTCGTGTACACACTCAGCATATTGACGCAATTTTGAATGCCCATAGGTACGCCAGCGAGCAGGACTTCATCAGCTTCGGGAATATACAGGGTTATGCCCGTATGATTCATGTTGTTGGTGACGCAGGGGTTCCGCACATTGTTGTGTTTGATGCGCGTGAAGGTGGCGCAGAGGTTGGGCGAATTAACTTCCTTCAGTATCTGGAAGCAAACTCGCAAGACGACCCAGACCCGACGGATGGTGATGGCACATGAGCCTAGCACTTCAAAAGATGCATTTGGCCAACACGCAGAATGTCCCTCCCGTGCCATCGGAGCAAAACCTTCGTGTTAAGCCCGAAAGTGCGGTCGCCCGTCCGAGTGTCAGCTTTCGTGACATACTGGACAGTAAAATTGAAACACCCGTACATTTTTCCAAACATGCCGCCCTTCGTCTTAGTGATAGGAATATCAGCCTAACCGGTGAACAAATCGACCGCGTGGCCGAGGGCATAGGAAAAGCGGGGGAAAAAGGCATTAGGGACTCCTTGGTGCTGGTTGACGATGTAGCCCTTGTGGTGAACGTAAAAAGCCGCATGGTTATAACCGCTCTGAACCAAGCAGTTGATAATGTATTCAGCAATATTGACGGGGCTGTGATTGTGTAAACGAACGTATTCGCGACGCGAATAGGTGATATGACAAAAAAGGCCGGACCCTCACGGGGGGCCATGGATTTCCCGAACGACAGACGGAAAACCTTTGTCCAAATTATCTAAATCACAGACAAAAAACCTTTCCCCGAATCATCTAATTTCATAGCGTATACCTTTAAAGGGGGTAATTTATTATGATGCGTTCCATGTTCTCTGGTGTTTCTTCATTAAGAGTACACCAAACCAGAATGGACGTTATTGCCAATAACATTGCCAACGTAAACACCGTTGGTTTTAAATCGCAGCGTGCTACATTTGCCGATGCCTTTTATCAAAGGATTCAAGGCGCGTCGGGCCCGGACGCTACCACGGGGCGCGCGGGAACTAATCCGCAACAAATCGGTTTGGGGCTTAACCTGGCCTCTATCGACAATATCATGACTCAGGGCGCGACCCAGCGTACCGACAGGTCCATGGACGTTACGCTGACGGGCCCGGGCTTCCTGATTGTACAGGACAGCGGCGGTACATTCTTTACCCGCGCCGGAAACATCGGTCGCGACTTCCATAATAACCTGCATATCAACGGTATGCAGCTTATGGGATGGAGCACCCGGCTTGATGAAGCCACCGGACGCCATGTTGTTGACCGCAGTGCGCTTCAACCGTTGCAACTGAGCGGCGAAAAAACAAATATGCCTGCCGAGCCTACCTGTCTGATAAGCATAGTGGGCAACCTGAACATCACCCAGCTTAACGATGATAACTATGTCGTGCGCAGCATGGCAATCTTCGACAGCTTGGGCAACCGCTATCTTGTGGATGTAAGGTTCACATATCACCCGGAGTTTTCCGAGGCGTCACCTTCACCGCATGGTTACTGGACATTTGAGTTTTTAACGCGCAGAATTAACATTGAAACGGGTAACCTTTATACCGGAACTACGGCACCTGCTGAGGGTAATGCTATACGCGATGTTATTCCGGCTTTTCTTGAAGGTGACCGTGATGTTCCATCATTTATTGGTATTTGCCTTGGCCTTCCATACAACGACCCCCCTTCCACTGCTGCTGCGTCGATAGGTGCACACTCATTTAACATGGTGACAAGCGGAACAATTGCGTTTAATTCCCGTGGTGAGTTTATTGGAATGGGCCCAGCGGATGGCAACGAGCCGATAGAGTTTAACACCGGTGCTACCGCAAGCTCCAGCATTGGACCCGGTGTAAGACAAACACATGCTATAGGTGCTAGAATCTTTCCAATAAGAGGAGTCGCACCAGCTGCTACATTTGGAACCGGTGATTATGGTGTACCGTTGCCACCGTCACACTACGACCCTGCCGCACCCGCCAATACATTAACTTCCATCGGTAATCTCACGCTCAATTTCAGCGAACTGTTCCAACGCGGCGGAGAAAATACTACGTTGCGCGCGCTTACGATGACCGGTCAGGGGCCGGGAACACTGGACGACATCTCCATTGGGCCGGACGGTACGATTATGGGACGTTTCTCTAACGGGCGCACTCGCGTACTCGGGCAGATTCCCTTGGCGTTCTTCCAGAATCCGGAGGGCCTTGAGCGGATTGGTGCCAACCTTTGGGTTCCCACTGCAAACTCCGGCCCCTTTGACGGGGTAGGGCTTGTGGGCTCAATGCAGGGCGGCTCCCTTGAGATGTCCAACGTAGACTTGGCAAACGAATTCACAGAGATGATTACAACTCAGCGCGGATTCCAAGCTGCGTCACGTACAATAACCGTATCTGACGAAATGCTTCAGGAGCTTGTTAATTTGAGACGTTAAGATTTATAGCAGATTAAATCGCTATAGCCGGCGCGGGTTGGCTCTAAGTAGTGTCAACCCGCGTTTTTTACGGCTCAAATAAAAAAACATTGTGCCGGACATTTTCCTATGATATGCTTACTTGAGATAAGGAGGTGCGGCATGATAACCGTAACTAAGATTAACGACAGAGATATCGTAGTCAATTGTGACCTGATTGAACTGATAGAAAGCACGCCTGATACCACGCTTACAACTACTACGGGACGCAAAATCATCGTGTTGGACACGGTGGACGAAATTTTGGCTAAGGTTGTGGCCTACAAAGGTCGAATAAATAAAGTTAAGGTTGAATAAACCCGAAAGGGGCTGTACGTTTTGGAATTTGGTACGCTGGTAGGATTGATTTTAGGTACTATATTCATCTTGTTGTCCATCATTATTCTGGGAGAGTTTAATGTTGGGTATGCATTGATGTCATTTGTTGACTACCCCTCTTTGATGATTGTTATAGGGGGTACTTTGGCTGCGGGTTTGGTTTCTGCTAAGCTGAAGAATTTTCTTGCGTCTTTTAAGGCGATAGGCATTACATTTAAGCCGCCTACCCTTGACCCAGCCGGTGCCATTGACACGGTGGTACAGCTTGCCAACACCGCTCGTAAGGAAGGTGTTTTGGCGTTGGAGGAATCTGCTACTAACATGGATGACCAGTTTTTGAAAAAGGGCATTATGTTAATCGTTGACGGAACCGACCCCGAGCTCGTAAAGGGTATTATGGAAACAGAGCTTGGTTATACGGATGAGCGTCACGGCGGCGTAGCTACTTTTTATGAAAACCTTGCAACATACGCGCCTTCATGGGGTATGATAGGTACAATGGTTGGTCTTATTCTGATGCTTGGCCAGCTTGAAGACCCAAATGCTTTGGGGCCGATGATGGCGGTCGCGCTTACTACAACCTTCTATGGTTGTATTATGGCGAACTTCTTGTTTAACCCCATCGCCTCCAAGCTGAGGGACATAAGCAAAGAAGAGATTTTGTTCAAAACGGTAATGGTTGAGGGAATGCTTTCCATTCAGGCAGGCGAAAACCCTCGTATTATAGAAGAAAAGCTTAAATCATTCCTTGCCCCGGCCTTGCGCGGTGATGTTGGCGGAAGCAAGGGCAAGCCCGGAGGGGCGGACGAATAATGAAAAAGAAAAAAAAGCAAGTAAGTACTAGCGGCAAGGTGCTACCCGGCTGGATGGCCAGCTATGCGGACATGTTTACCGTGTTGATGGCATTCTTTGTACTATTGTTTGCGATGTCCGTTGTAGATGAAGAATTGTTTCAGCAATTTATAGACTCGTTTAATCCTGCCCGCGCTGAGGCAAATATTAACATTGGCCAGAGCGGAGACCTCTTGATTTACTATGGGCGGGGTATTTTTCCGGAATCACCACCACCACCACCACCAGGCCCGGGCGGGGAGCAAATGGACGGTGGAGAGGGTGGAGTTGAAGCCCCCGGCGATGTAATAGGAGACATGCTGAACACCTTTGCCACATATATGGCTGAAAACATTCCCGGAGAGGGAGCTGACTGGCTTGGCCCCAATGGGTTTGAGGTTCGGTACGGGGAGAATTTCATTAGCATAACTCTGCCCGGCCATGACGGGATGTTGTTTAACTCGGGTGATGCACGGCTTTTGCCCTCTGCTATAGAGGCTCTCAACTTCCTTGGGCCGTTTTTGCGAGACCGTGCCGCCGAAGGTCATGGTATAGTTGTAGAAGGGCACACAGATAACCAGCCTATAAATACTCCAATGTTTCCCAGCAATTGGGCGTTGTCCAGTATGAGGGCGTCAAATGTTGTGGAATACCTTGTTGATAACTGGAATATCAGTCCGGTATTTATTACCGGTTCGGGCAGGGGAGAATATTTCCCGGTTGGCGACAATAATACTGTCGAAGGACGCGCTGCGAACCGCAGGGTTGAAATAAAGGTTTTTGAAAGAGCCGAGGGAAGCGAGGGAAGCGGCCTAATGGGTAATATGTGGACAATTCCCAGGTAAATGATTATTTGCACTATTAGGAGGCTGTAATGGACAAGAGCAAGCTGATGATGATTATAATAATCGCCCTCTTGGTGTTGCTGTTGGGGACTGTAGTAGGGGTTACATTTTACTTAATAAATCTTGTGGGTGACGAAAGCCCGGATTTTCAACAGGCCGAAGACCGGACACTGCCGCCCAATCTGAGCTTGATGGATTTAGTAGAGATTCCCCTGGGCGAGAGGTTTTCAACCAATTTGGCTATCGGTGAGCACGGAACATCCGACACCGTTTTAGCTTCGATTGTGTTGGGTATCAACAATACCGGTGAGCAAGGTGAGATTGACGACTTCGTTGATGATGTAAATGACCGCATCAGGATGGCCAGAGGTATTGTGCTTGATGTTTTGGGGGAACGTACTTACGAACAAGTAAGAACACCGGAAGGACGGAATGCGGCGGCTGAGGAAATTAAGTTGCGTTTGCAGGCGGCGTTTTCGACCAACCTGATTATTCTGGTGGAATTTCCCGAATGGTTTGTACAGAGGGGCAGGTGAGTTAGTTGAGCGACATACTGTCACAATCTGAGATAGATGCTCTATTACAGCAGATGATTTCAGGGGGAGGCGTTTCCGATACGCCACCTCCGATGATAAGGGGCGGCAAGGACGCAAGGCCGTATGACTTCGCTAACCCCACAAAGTTTAGCAGAGAGCAGCTGCGCACCCTTGAGAATATTTTCGATAATTTTGCGCGTAGCACGTCTTCTTTCCTGACAGGGTATTTGCGTACATCGGTTCACTTGGAGGTATCCAGCTCCGAGGAGATAATGTACCGCGACTTTAACGTGGCTTTGGCCAACCCTGTAATTCTTTCTATGATGGAGTTCGCGCCATTGAAGGGGACGGTTATCGCAGATATGTCCAGCAATGTGGGATATGCTATCATTGACCGTATACTGGGTGGGCCGGGTTTTGGTTTGACCAAGCTTAGAGAATTTTCTGAAATTGAAAAAATCTTGCTTGAGCGTGTAATGCTGCAAATTCTAAATTTTCTACCCGAGCCTTGGGAGGCTGTAGTTCAGCTGAGGCCAAAACTTGAGAAAATCGAAACAAACACACAGTTCGCCCAGATTATCGCCCCAAACGATAAGGTTGCCCTTGTGGTTTTGACAATTAAGGTTGGAAGCTCGGAGGGTAATATTTCTTTCTGTTTGCCACACAGGGTTTTAGAGCCGATTGTTGACAGGCTTTATACACGGTTTGGGTATTCTCAAAAAGAAGAGCAAAACAAGGAAATTTACCGCGAAAGGCTTGAAATTGAACTCGAACGCGCTCGCATACCTGTTTCCGTTCAGGTTGGCAAAACGCAGATTATGGTGAACGATTTTGTCAATTTGCAGGTGGGAGATGTTATTCCGCTTGATTCATATGTAACCTCAGATGTAAATGTAGTCGTTGGTACCATGCATAAATTCCATGCAAAGCCGGGAACAAGCCGAGGAAAGTACGCGGTTCAGATCACGGATTTGGTTGAGAGGGAGGAGTTAGACAATGGGTGACATGCTTTCTCAAGCAGAGCTGGACGCGTTGTTGGGTAACATGATGGAAGATGGCGGAGGAGGGGGTGGCAGCGATGATGATATCGTAAGCGCGCAGGGTGCAAGCAACAGAACCGATATTCTTTCCGGCGAAGACCAAGATGTTTTAGGCGAAATAGGCAATATCAACATGGGTACGGCCGCAACTACACTGTTTACCCTGTTGCAGCAAAAAGTCCTGATTACAACGCCCAAAGTGCGCGTTGTTGACTGGAAAACGCTTTCCTCCGGATATGACAGACCCGCCGTTGGTATACGTGTTGGGTACAGGGAAGGACTTCGTGGTTCAAATATATTGATTTTAAAAGACCGAGATGTTAAAATCATCGCAGACCTCATGATGGGTGGCTCGGGTGATGTTACTGAACCCATAGACCTTAACGACCTAGACATGAGTGCCATTGGCGAAGCCATGAACCAGATGGTGGGTTCGGCCTCGACATCCTTATCGTCTATGATAAGAAGGAAAATTGATATCGAAACACCCCAGCCTTTTGTGCTGGACTTTTCTGCGGAAGAATTTTTAACAACAGCCGGATTTGAGCCGGACGAGATGATTGTGTGCATCGCTTTCCGTATGGAAATAGGTGACTTGATTGACAGCGAAATAATGCAGGTTCTTCCTATTGAGTTTGCCCACGAGATGGTTGCCAACTTGAAGGATAATCTTATGGGTGGCGAAGATTCGATGTCCGCCTTGGTGGATACTCCGGCCGCGCCGCCACCGGTTGCTCCAGCCCCGCCGCCACCGGCTGCCCCAGCTGAGGTATATGCTCAACCTCCGCAGCCGAGTGCGTATCCCGCACAGCCGGCTCCGCCGCCGCCGCCGGTTCAACAAAATGTACAGGCCGCTCAATTCCAGCCTTTCGATGTGGGTGAGGTTTATCAGCAGAAGGAAAACATGGGCATCATTATGGACGTGCCCTTGGAAATTACTGTCGAGCTTGGTCGAACTCATAAAAAAATATCAGAAATATTGGAATTTTCACCCGGAACTGTGTTAGAATTGGATAAGCTTGCGGGCGAACCCATTGATATTTTGGTAAACGGGAAGTTTGTGGCCAAGGGCGAAGTCGTTGTAATCGACGAAAATTTTGGCATTCGTATTACCGACATTATCAGCGTAGAGAAGAGAATTTAATAATCCCTGTATAAAAGCTAAGGAGTGGATAGTTTATGGCTGACAAAACAATTCTTTTGGTTGACGATGCCGCGTTCATGCGTATGATGTTGAAAGATATTTTGACAAAAAACGGCTATACTGTAGTTGGTGAAGCGGAAAACGGCTTGAAGGCTATAGAAAAGTTTAAAGAATTGAAGCCTAATTTATGTATTTTGGACATTACCATGCCCGAAATGGATGGCATTCAGGCCGCAAAGGGTATCAAGGCAGCGGACAACTCTGCTTTGATTATCATGTGTTCTGCCATGGGGCAGCAGGCCATGGTTATAGAGTCCATTCAAGCAGGTGCCCGGGATTTTATTGTTAAGCCCTTTCAGGCAGACCGCGTAATCGAGGCCGTTAAGAAGGTACTCGGATAAATTTACCGTGGATATTTTTGCTTATTTCATAGCCCTTGGAAACTGGTCTGCGTTGGCGATGATGGGTACTGCGTCGGCAATGATGGGCCTGTTTTTTCGTATCATTTTGGTCACGGCGTTTGTTGCTTTGTTGGCCTATTTTGTTACGAAGCTGATAGCTTCTCGCGGGCGAGCCGGTGGTTGGGTGAAAAGCGGAAATTTGAAGATTATCGAATCTATGGCCGTAGGCGCGCAGTCTATGGTGCATCTGATAAAGGCCGGCGAGAAATATCTTGTTATTGGCGTCAGTAAGGAACGGGGCGTCACTTTGCTTACCGAGCTTTCCAAGGAAGAGGTGGACGAACCAACACTGCCGGAACAAGGTATGGAGAACCTTCCTTTTAATAAGATTTTTCAAAAATTTTTACCCCAGGCAAAGGATGGCCAAGGAGAAGAGGATTCGGAATGAAGAAAATAATCGGATTCGTGCTTATGGCCGTTGTATTGGTTGGTTTTTTTTCTGTTCGTACTTATGGTGCGCAGCTTTTTCCCGGGTTTAGCCCACTTTTAGAGGGCACAGACGACCCTGAAGAGGTTGTTTCCACCTTGCAGGTGTTTTTCCTTGTAAGCCTAATTGCCCTCGCGCCTTCGCTATTGGTGCTTTTGTCAGGCTTTACACGCATTGTAATTGTGCTTTCCTTTGGCCGTCAGGCGATGGCCACTCAGCAGATGCCGCCTAACCAAGTGTTGGTTGGTATCGCTATTTTTTTAACCATTTTTATCATGACTCCCTATCTTTCGGAAATTAACGAAAACGCGCTTCAGCCCTTTGGAGCTGGGGAAATGAGTATTGAAGAGGCTCTTGACGCCGCCATGGTTCCGATTAGGAGGTTTATGTTCCGTCAGTTGGACACCGGTACCGGTATGGGCCTTAGTTCCCTTGAGCTGTTCCATAATTTGGCTGATATCCAGATGTATGAGATTGAGGACGTGCCCAATTATATTCTCATTCCCGCTTTTGTTGTTAATGAGCTTATGATTGCGTTTATTATGGGTTTCCTCATTTATGTGCCCTTTATTGTCATTGATATGGTTGTGGCCAGTGTGCTTATGTCCATGGGTATGATGATGCTGCCCCCCGCCATGATTTCTATGCCCTTTAAAATTATGGTGTTCATCCTCGCAGGCGGGTGGGAGATGCTGATTCAAAGCTTAATGGTCACATTTAACCCTGACTACTAGCGTAGGGCCTGGCACCGTGGGAAGTGGGTGAGTGGCCAAGATTATGTCTCGAAGCCGAATTGTATATAATAGGTAGGTGATATGTAGTGGACCAGGGTATGGTTCTTGATATTGTTACAGAGGGACTTTGGACTGTTATTTTAGTTGCCGCGCCTCCCCTTGTGCTGGGGCTTATCGCGGGGCTTGTGATGGCTATTTTTCAAACTGTTACCAGCATTCAGGAGCCTACTTTGGCGTTTATTCCCAAAATTTTGGCGGTGCTTCTGGCTTTGATTGCCTTTGGGCCGTTTATGCTGGGACAATTGACATTTTTCTTCGAACTGATTCAAGAAAGTTTTATGTCTTTTGTTCATCCGAGGTATTAATTAATGGATACTTTGCCGATTCTCGTCTCTTTCTTTAATCAGACGGATGTTCTTTTGCTGATTATGGTGCGGGTTTCGGCATTTATGATTTTTTTGCCCGTGCTTTCCGGTATGGGTATTCCCATGCAGGCACGGCTGTTTACGTCCTTTGTTATTTCTGTTGCGATTTTTTCTTCCGGAATCGTTACCCAGGCTACCTATCATGACACTACCGCAGGGCTCGTTATGCTTATTCTTGTCGAGTTTATGGCTGGTGCGCTGATGGGTTTTGTTTTGTCCTTTGTAATGAATATTCTGCTATTTGCCGGGCAGTTTATCGACTTTTCCATGGGCTTTGCCATGGTGAATGTTCTCGACCCCATTCAGCAGATTCAAGTGCCGGTTATTGGTAATCTTTTGTTTATGATAGTTAGTGTTCTGTTAGTAATAACCGGAGGCGTACACGAGTTTTTGCGTATTTTTTTTATCAGCTATGACCTTGTGCCCATAGGCACGGCTGTTATTATTGACAACCGGGAATTGGCTGGGTTTATAGTGGTTTCCTTTGTCGGTTTTGTTATTTTGGCCGTGGGGCTGGCCATTCCCATCGTCGGCACCATGTTGATTATTGACGTGTGTTTAGGTATTATGGTAAAGGCCGTTCCTTCCATGAATGTGTTCGTTGTGGGTATGCCGCTGAAGGTTTTGGTTGGGCTTACCCTTATTTTTATCGTGATTCTGCCCAGCATGGCTTTTATATATGATGCCGTGTTTGACAGGGCCATTGAGATGCTTGTAAGCACCATCGAGGGCATGATGCCGCCTACTACAGGGTAAACACCGCTGTAGGCAGGGCGCAAGGCTGGAGGGCTTTATGAAATATAAAATTTTGATTCCGCTGAACCTAAGCCTTTTTAAGGATAGCGGCGGAGGCGGGGAGAAGACCGAAAAGGCTACTCCCAAGAAGCGAAAAAAGACTAGGGATGAAGGTCAGGTTGCAAAGAGTCAGGAGATTTCTACTGCGGCAATGTTGATTTTTGGCTTTTTCGCGCTGTCCTTGTTTGGCATGGGAATTTTGAATAATATTTTGGGAATATTTGAAAATAATTTTCAGATTATGAGCAGTCAAGAGTATCTGGAAAATCTTGAGCAGGTTGATATTGCGCGGCATATGGCTTGGAGTCTTGGGCAGGTTATCCTTATTACCTTGCCCATGTTTATTGTTACTATCATTGTGGGGGTTATTATTAATTTGCTCCAAGTGGGCTGGACGGTTACAGGCAAGCCCCTGAGGCCCAAGATGTCGAAGCTGAACCCGCTAAAAGGGTTTAAGCGGATTTTTTCGTTGCAGAGTATTGTAAATTTGGTTAAGAGTCTGCTTAAGCTGCTGGTTGTTGGTGTGGTTGTATATTTTGTGTTGATTGGCGAGATAGAAAATATTCCTGCGCTTTTGAATATGTCCTTTAACGAGTCCGTATCCTATATTGGCAGCCTTATTATTACCTTAGGCTTGACTATTGGCGTGCTGTATATTTTTATAGCGGCTTTGGACTATGCTTATACCAAATGGAAGCATGAAAGAGATTTGCGCATGTCTAAGCACGAGGTCAAGGAGGAGTGGAAGCAGTCCGAGGGTAATCCGCTGATTAAGGGTAAGATTCGCCAAAAGATGCGCGAGGCGTCCATGCGGCGCATGATGCAAAGCGTTCCTCAGGCGGATGTTGTTATCACTAATCCGACACATTTTGCGGTGGCGTTGAAGTATGATATGATAGGGCTTGGAGGTGCGCCTGTGCTGCTGGCTAAGGGCGTGGACTTTGCGGCCAAGCGTATTAAGGACGCCGCAAGGGAGCATGACATCCCTATTGTGGAAAACCCGCCTCTTGCCCGGGCAATTTATGACGATGTGGAAATTGACCAGGAAATACCGGAGGCGTTGTATGTAGCCGTGGCCGAAATTATGGCTTATGTGTTTAAGTTGAAGAATAGGATGAATTAATGCACGAGGAACGCTTGGGCAATTTGTTTATGTCTTTTAGGGTTGGCGCGAAAGAACGGATTTTTATGGCTGTGTGCGTTGCCATGATTATTGCTTTTATCGTGCTGGCTTATATTTCGTATACCGCCCTGCAGCCGGGATTTTTTATCGCTTTTTACATAGTGGGTGTGATTATTTTCGCCAGATTTCTGGTGTCTCTGCTCAGGTTAAGCTCCGCAGAGGTTTTTGAAAACGGCGTTATGATTTATCAGGGAGCGGAGGTTCATGAGCTGGAATTTGGCGAGATTAAGGGCATTCACATTCCCGGAAGATACAGGCGCAGAATGACCGTTGTGAAAAAAGACGACGCTCCGCCGATTATTTTTAGTGTGCCGAGATTTTTTTCATTTGCCAAGATTTTTAACGGGGCGTTCACCCGTTTTATTGTCAAGGATTTGACCCTGGAAAATATTCAACAGGCAAATATTTCCTTTGGAGATTTCTTGTGGCTTCAAAACGGAAGCTTTATTTTTCAAAAATATTGGGAGGCCGACCGAGTAATTCTTCCCCTTAACGAGGTGGCGGGGATTGATGTAATCCCCGGGTTTGCTTTACATATCAAAAGCCGCGACCCAAATAAGCAAATTCTGGTAACACAGAAATTTGGGCGCAGTCTGCTTAACATGGACGCGCTTTACTATATAATAAAACTATATGATAGGAGATGAACAGGATGAAGAATCTCAAGATAGGGGCCAGGCTTTATATTGTCTTGGCTATTTCTATTGTGGCAACAATTGTTGTGTCAGTGTTTGCCGTTGTAAACTTAAACAGGCTTACCGAATACATAAGGAGGGTTGACACCTACAATGTCGCGCCGCTGAGCAATTTAGTCCGCATGACCCATTATTTTGACTCCTTAAGAAGGCAGCTTCGTGATGCGGTTATTACGGAAGACCCGGTTATGACCGGGTATCACATCAGTGAAGTCGTGCGGCGGTATGAAAGCCTGGTGGCCCGGGCGGATGCGTACCGGGAGCATTTGATATCCATGGGGACGACCCGCGGCGAAGAGTTTGATACAATCACAAAATTTATAGACGCTTTGCCGGGTGCCGCCGAAATTGTACTTAGAATCGCCGGATATGCTGAGAGAAACGACAGGGAAACCGCACTCCACTATCTGGAGACTCAATGCGTCCCGTTTACCCAGGATATGAACGATTGGCTTGAGCAGCTTGCCATGTTAAACGACCGGCAATCGGAAATGCTGGCAAATGAGGCGCGGAGTTCGGAAATATCCGCGTATATTTCCATGGGCATTGCCGCCGGAATAAGCATAATAGCTTTGCTTGTTTTTATTTTGGCTACGACAAGCTCTATAATTACCCCTCTGAGGCGCATGGTGGAAGCTTCGGAAAATATCGCCGCGGGCAACCTGAATATTAATTTGGACACCACCGCAAAGGACGAAACAGGCGACCTTGCCCGCAAGCTGGAGATAGTAATTTCCGCCGTAAGAGGAATGGTTGACGATATTTCAAAATTTAACTATGAAACCAACGTCAACGGCGATATTGAATACAGGATTAATGCGTCCAAATATCAAGGCGCGTACAGTGAGTTAATTTTATCCCTCAATGATTTTACTGACAGCTTTGTCAAGGATATGCTGGTTTTGATAGGCTCTCTCGGCCAAATCAATGACGGGAACTTCAACATGCAAATCGACGATTTGCCCGGCAAAAAAATGGTTTTGCCCAATACTTTGCGCGCCGTCAGCGCAACACTGAAGGAGCTTAGCGAATCCGTTGTTTATTTGGCCAAAAATGCCGCGGATGGCCGACTTGACGTGGCGGTTGACGAGTCGAAATTTAATGGCAGTTGGGCTGAAATCGCCCACACCTTAAATAACCTAGTGGAGGCCGTGGAGAAGCCTCTCTCCCAAATTGAAAATAATATGGAGCATATGGCTAAAGGCGATTTTTCAAGGCTTGAAGGGGATTTTAAAGGTATTTTCAAAAAAGTGAAACAGGCTTGCAACTTCAATAATAAAACAACCCTGGCTTATATCAATGAAATTGCGGAAGTGCTGGGGCGTGTAGCGCAGGGTGATTTAACCGTTTCTATAAACCGGGATTACATTGGCTCATACGCACTCATAAAGACCTCACTGACTACGATTTTGGAATCGCTGAATACGACCATGGCAAATATTCAAGATGTGACAGGGCAGGTGGTTGCCGGAGCGGAGCAAATATCACAAAGCGCGAATCATCTTGCCGAGGGCGCGTCAAGGCAGAGTGCCGCCATAGAAGAGCTGACCGCTTCAATGGAAACCATCGACCAAAAAGCCAAGGACAGTGCCGCAAACGCCGCCGATGCCAATGAGCGCGCCGCCAATTCATCCGCCTTTGCGAAGCAGGGCGATGAAGTAGTAAAGTCTATGCTTGTATCCATTGATAAGGTGAAGGAATCCGGCAAGGATATTTCAAAAATTATCAAAGTCATATCCGACATCGCGTTTCAAACAAATTTGCTCTCGCTTAACGCTGCAGTTGAAGCGGCGCGGGCCGGTGAGCATGGCAGGGGCTTTTCAGTTGTAGCCGAGGAGGTTCGCAATCTGGCGGGAAGAAGCCAGCAATCCGCCGGGGACACCACAGTGATTATCGAAGCCAACGGGCAGAATACGGACATTGTAGCCGGTGCGGCGGCAAATGTGGCGGATTCCTTCGGCACCATTGTGGAAAACATCAGCCAAATGTCAAAGATTATAGCAATGATTGTTGAAATGTCCCGCGAGCAGGCCGGTTCTATTTCCGCCGTAAACGATAACATAGGCGAAATATCCAAGGTTGTGCAGAGCAATTCCGCCACCGCCCAAGAATCCGCCGCCGCTGCCGAGGAGCTTAACTCCCAATCCGAAGTGCTTAGGCAGCTGGTTTCCTTCTTTAATCTTAGGAATGGTTAAAAGGCCACGCTGTTTCGAAATGGATTTGCCACAGTAGCTTTGCCACCTGTTGCAGCTCCGTCAAAACAGCCGGGTGGGCATTAAATTTGAAAGCCTCTTTAAGGCCGCTACTTAGTATGTATGAAAGAGCCATAGCCGCAGAATGAGAAATTTTAATACAGTTTGAAATCTCTATATGATGTTTTGCGCAATGCAGCCCCTCCGCACCGAAAAAAATTCCTTCGCCGGATTCGGCTATTGCGGAAAGTGGCGCGTTGCATACCGTGCAAAAATCCGTTTGAGGGCGAAAGCCGTGATACGCAAAAAAACGCATCAGAAAAACCCCCGTAACCTGCATGGGCGGGGTTTTTTCTTTGGCCAGATTGGAAAGGGATTTTAACATTAAAAGAAGTAAATCATCGCACCCTTGGGAATTCCACAGGGTTTTTTCACACACCTCCGCCACAAGATGCGCGGCACAGAGGCGGTCATAATCTGTACGCAAATTATAAAAGCTTTCGATTACGTCCGCTTGGGCCACGGAAAAAAAACCTTTTCCTTGCGCCAAAATAAAATCAGAATATGTAAAAAGTTGCGCGGCCGCCATAAACTTACTCTTTGGTTTGCGCGCGCCCCGCGCATAGGCCATGATTCTGCCATGCTCCTTGCACAAAAGCAGAAGACGCTTGTCTGCCTCCCCTGCCTCAAATTCCCGTATTACCAGCCCGCGGGCTTTAATCGTTTTCATTTTCGCCTTTCTCAATGAGGGCTTCGCCCATATTCAGTCTAAACATGCGGCTTTTTGCGTACTCAAGGTAATGCATCGGGTCACCTGTTTGGGCAAACCTTCGCCAGCTTTGTTCCTTCATTTATATATCCCCTTAAAATATGTTGATTTTATGACAGTTTCAAAGTGCGCTTGCTATATATATTATCCTCCCTAACGATGTTTATATGTTATTGAAATTTTGGAAATACACGCTTTAAATGGAAGCTATATATATTGGGGAGCCCCGCCTAAACAGCGGTCAACCCGGTTGGCCTCTGTCTAGGCGGGGCTCCCCACTAATCCTTGTAGCCGAAATTTTTCAGCAGAAAGTCGTTATCGCGCCAGTTTTTCTTTACCTTTACCCACAGCTCCAGAAAAATCGGTGAGCCAAGAAGCCGCTCGATATCGCGGCGCGCCGCAGAGCCGATTTTCTTTAGCATCGTACCATTTTTGCCGATGACGATGGCCTTGTGGGATTCGCGCTCGCAGAAAATTGTCGCGCTTACGTCAACGAGACTGTCTTCGGCATCGCCACGGGGTTTCATTCCGGTAATTTCCACCGCCAAGCCGTGGGGGATTTCCTCCTGCAAAAATCCCAACGCCTTTTCGCGGATAATCTCGGCGGTAATCTGCCGCTCGGGCTGGTCGGTGATTTGGTCCTCCGGGAAGTACATAGGCCCCTCGGGCAAGGCTTTGCGTATGGCGGAAAGCAATGCCTGCGCATTTTCCCCCGTCAAAGCCGACAGCGGAATAATTTCCTTAAACGGATAGGCCGCGCCGTATAACTCAATCACTTTCAAAAGCCCCGGCTTGTCCACCGTGTCCACCTTGTTTATTCCCAGGAAAATGGGCGTTTTTACATTCGCAAAGCTTTCGATGATAGCCTTGTCGTTTTCATGGATTTTCTCCCTCGGCTCCACCATATAAATCACCGCGTCGGCCTCGTTCAGCGCGTTGTTCGCGCTTTTCACCATGAAATCCCCCAGCTTCGTGGTCGGCCGGTGGATTCCCGGCGTATCAATAAACACAATCTGGTAATCCTCTGCCGTCAAAATACTGCGAATCTTATTGCGTGTGGTTTGCGGCTTGTTTGACACAATGGAAATTTTCTCGCCCACGAAAAAATTCATCAGCGTTGACTTGCCGACATTTGGCCGCCCCAGCAGCGTTACAAACCCGGAATGAAACTTTGTTCTCATGCAAACACCTCGGGTGTATCCTAAGATACTAACGAGGTGCTGTCAAGCCGGTCATTTTACAGGGCAACAGCATTTACTTTGGGCCCGAGGGGCCGGCGGTGCGGGGCTTGGGGTTCCGTTCGCTTAAGGCTACGGCTTTGGGCGGCTGGTGAGGCGGAAAAAAACAGCATTTCCTTAACGGCTAACGCCGTTGAAAATGCTCGTTTTTCCATCCGCCTCAATGCGCCGCCCGCCTCCGCAAGTCGCTCACAGAATCCCCAAGCCCCGGAGACCGCCGGCCTCTCGGGCCCAAAGTAAATGCTGTTGCCCTGGTCATTTTATAGGTGGGTAAGCCCGGCGGTTACCTGATATCAGGTATCAGATTCGGCTCCTAAACTGGACACGTGAGTCTAATTTGGGGTGTGCGGCGGTTGGGTGTGGCACTCAGATGTGGTTGCTTCACTCTAGCTACGTCTTCACGCGGTTGGTACATCGCTGAAAATCGGCATTCGCCTAACGGCTGACGCCGTTGCGAACGCTCGTTTTTCTGACCGCTGTAATGCACCGCTTGGCTTCGCAGTCATTCCGCAATCCACATCTGAGTGCCACACCCAACCGCCGCCCACCCCAAATTAGACTCACGTGCTAAACTGTGCTAAACTGGAAATTTTTTATTGACCACACGGTCTGAGTGTGGCATACTCCTGTGTTAAGGGAGAGTGATAATATGAAAGGCATGTTCCAAAGCAAAAGGCTGCAAGGTGCGGTAATCACTTTGGTTATTATCGGCGTACTGTTGGCAATCAGCGTTCCACTGCTTGCTACGCCCGTAAATACCACAGAGGCGGAAGCGTCGGCATATTCCGACCGCCTGACCGCCGCGACATACATGTTACAAATGGGGCTGATGTCGAGAGAGCAATGGCTTGTTGAATTTGGATTAGCTTATCCCGAACTTTTACTGGAGGCTGTTTCGTCTTTGGGGTTTTACACAGACAGGCCCCTTGACGGCAGCCAAGTGGGGGCGTTATTTGAAGCTTTTGCAAACAACGGCACCGACAGCTCTAACTTAGGGTACAAGTTTACAACCGTTTTATACAGTGCTTATGCCTTGCTGGGTGAAGAGAGCAGTCTCATAAATCAGCTTGGTGAGGGCGTAATATTGATACCGGGGCCTGCTGGGCCGCAGGGACCGCAAGGCGAAACCGGACTACAAGGGCCGGCAGGGCCACAGGGACCAGTTGGCGCAATAGGGCCACAGGGGCCGCAAGGCGAAACCGGGCTACAAGGGCCGGCAGGGCCACAAGGACCGCAAGGCGAAACCGGGCTACAAGGGCCGGCAGGGCCACAAGGACCAGTTGGCGCAATAGGGCCACAGGGGCCGCAAGGCGAAACCGGGCTACAAGGCCCACAGGGGCTACAAGGCGAAGCTGGACTACAAGGGCCACAGGGAATAGCGGGCCCAGCAGGGTCGCAGGGTGAACAAGGACTGCAGGGTGAAACAGGGCCGCAGGGACTTCAAGGTCCACAAGGCCCGGCAGGGCTTCAAGGGCTGAAAGGTGAAACCGGACTGCAAGGGCCGGCAGGGTCGCAAGGGCCGCAAGGTGAAACCGGACTACGGGGCCCGGCAGGGCCGCAAGGGCCGCAGGGCGAAACCGGACTACAGGGCCCGGCAGGACTACAAGGGCCGCAGGGCGAAATCGGACTACAGGGCCCGGCAGGGCCACAAGGACTACGGGGCGAAACAGGACTACGGGGCCCGGCTGGACTACAAGGAGCGCAGGGTGCACCGGGGCCGATTGGCCCAGCAGGGCAGAATGGCCAAGATGGGCAGGTTGGCCCGGCGGGGCCTCAAGGGCCGCAGGGCGAAATCGGACCTCGGGGACCTTCAGGGCAGTGCGGATGTAGCGGAACAATTGTTTACCCAATAGAACCCATACGATGCTCTCCTTGCCAAATGGAGAATTGTCCTTGTATTGCTGGTCCTGGTATGTGCCAATGTGGCGCAGCATTCTGACCCCATACTCCTAGAACGAAGTGTCTTAGTGGTTTTTTTGGTAAATTTTGCTGACCTTTATTCCGAAAGTGCGTTAAAGCTTGACGGGTTGGGGGAGGGAAGCTTTTATGGCATCCCTCCCCTTATGGTTTTCCCCAAGATTTCTCTCATGCCGGCATGAGAAAACCATTGACTGTACATAAGAATTGCTTTACTATAATCTTAGAAAACGTCTCAAAATTCGTACTGGCGAAAAAGGGGGATTTTTTCGTATGGCGAAGCTAAAACTTGGTAAGCATATGATTTTTTTTGTTATTGTTACTCTGTCTATGCTTGCCATGATTTGGTTTGGTATGAACAATCATATTGATTTTGGGCTTAATCAGAATGTTGGGGTTAGTTTTCCGACGGGACGGGTGTTGGAAGTTATTTCCGACCAAACCTCCGTTCATGAAAGCGGTCTGCGTATGGGGCGGCAGGATTTACTGGTTGAGATTATATCGGGGGAGCACAGGGGCAGAATCGTAGAGGCTGTAAATACGCTTTTAGTCGGCAATTCGGTTTACGCGCAGGTTGGGCAGCGGCTTGTTATTTACTTTGAATCGTCGCCGGGGCATTATTTTGCAAGGGTGCATAGTTATCAGCGGGCAACGGGCATTTACATTGTTGTCCTTTTTTTAATCGGGCTGATGGCGGCTGTTTTTGGAAAGTCGGGGCTCCGGTCGGCTTTTAGTTTGATATTTACATTTGTGGTGATTATTTTTTTGCTGATACCGCTTATTACAATGGGCGCGCCGCCGGCTTTGCTTACCTTTGGGCTTTCCCTTTGCATCGTTTCCGTTTCGCTTATTTCCATTATGGGCTTTGAGAAAAAAACCTATGTCAGCATCGCGGGGACGACCATTGGTATTATTCTTTACGCGCTGTTTTATCTGATTATCGGTTGGGTATTGAGCATTACCGGATTTAATGTGGAGGCAATTAGTACGCTGATTGTCATTGATTTTAACGTGGGGCTCAGCGAGCTGCTTTTCTGCGCGATACTTATTGCGTCCTTGGGGGCTGTGATGGATGTGGCCGTGTCACTGGCCTCCGTTATGGCGGAGCTTAGTGAGGCAAACCCCAAAGCAGGGCTTAAGTCCCTGTTTACTTCGGGCATGAAGGTGGGGCGGGATATGATTGGCTCCTCTACAAGCACCTTGATTTTGGCTTTTACGGGTACGTTTTTTATATCACTGCTTTTGTTTAGACTAAACAATCTTCAATACAATATGCTGATTAACCGGGTGGATATAGCAATAGAGGTTTTGCGGGCGGTATCGGCCTCCGCCGCAATGATTTTATGCGCCCCGGCTACGGCTATGATTGGAGCTTGGGCCTACACCAAAAAGGTATTTGCCGGAAGGAAGGCTTTCCGGAGAATATAGAGCGCAAAGCGCGGCCCCGCAGAGCAGCGTCGGGGTTTGGGGCAGAGCCCCATTAAAATAAAAGGAGTTGTTTGAATTGGGCAAAAAGCGTGTTATGGCTTTGTTGCTGGCACTGACCATGGTATTTGCCATGCTTCCGGTGACGGTGCAAGCCACGCAAGTCACACAGGACGTCCAAGTAGCCGCAGTAGCGGAAGGCGTCCAAGTAGCCGCAAGAGGGCAAAACTACAGAAATGTGGGCTTGACCCCGGGCGCAACGGTTAATGAAATGCGCTTCACATGGCATTCCGGCCAGCCGGTCAGCAGAATCGTGATTACAGACCCGGCAAATCCCGGATGGCAACGTACGCTTACATCTGTGGGCCGTCCCCTTGTGGCTCACCAGGGTACAGAAGCAATGGGCGCGACCACGGAAATGTTCCCTGGCCGCCCCGGCTATTCTTACTATGTACACCAAGTAGCGGTGGATGACCTCAGCCCCGAAACCCTCTATCACTATGTTGTATCATGGTGGGGCGGGCAGTCAAGCAGAAAAAGCTTCCGCACAGGAGGCAGCGACAGTTTCACCTTCTTGGTTGCGGGAGACCCGCAAATAGGTGTGGGGCTTCAAACCTTGGCCTTAGACGGCGATGGCTGGCAGAACACCCTTGATGTCGCGTTGAGAGCGTACCCAAGAGCAGAGTTCTTGCTGTCTGTGGGCGACCAAATTCACACCACAAACAACAGCATTGAAGAGGCTCAAAGACGGCATGACGCCATGTTTGGCCCAAGCAACCTTTCAAGTCTTCCGCTGATGCCCGTAGTGGGCAATCACGACGGCTCCGGCTTGGGCAACAACAACGCAAGATTGTGGCCGATGCACTACAATATACCCGACAGTCTGGACAATGTATTGCGTTTTAACGACCAGCTTTACACCCAGTTCGATTTCTGGTCCCGCTGGGGCAATGTGCTGGTTATCCAATTGGATTCCAACACCACAACATGGGTAAACAGTGTCGGCGGCCAAAGCAGACTTGCTTTCATGGAAAACGCAATCGCCCAAAACGCTGACGCCGACTGGAAGGTTGTCACCTTCCACCATCCCCCGTACTCTGTTTACAGGGCAACAAACGACACCACCAAAATTCAAATTATCCAAAACTGGATTCCCGAATTTGAACGCTTGGGCGTAGACGCTGTATTTAGCGGGCACTGCCATGTATACAGCCGTACTCACCAAATGATTTCAAACGTGCCTCAGCCGGATCAACAGTGGCTTAACGCTGCCGGACAAATCCGTCAAGACGCAACGGGTCTTCTTTACAACGCCGTACTTGACCCCACCGGAATCGTTTACATCGCGTTTAACTCCGCAAGCGGAAGCGGCTATTACAATGTAGCTCAAATGGCCACCCGCAATTACATTGCGGCGTACAACCAAAACTTCCGCCGCAATTTCTCCGCGGTATCGGTAACGGCCAATACCTTTGAAGTTGCGACCTATCAAGTAAACGCCGACGGTTCCTTCCTTCTTATGGACGTATACACCATCGTTCGTTCCGTTGACGGCGCGGTTCCCGCGGGTTATAGATTCCGTCAGATGGGCGCGGACGTGATGCAAAGAGTCTCTGCCCCGGACGACAGAGTAGGCGTTCTGCATGGCGTGGAAGCCACGGCGGCAGGCTTGGGTCTGCCCGAAACCGTTGGCATCGAAACCGATTTGCGCAATAATGACGGCGGCAACACCGCCACCATTCGCAACGCCGGCGGAACTTACGGCAGAAATGTCCGCACTCTCAGGGCAAATGTTACTTGGGATGTCGCAGGCTCCGACTATGACCCGGAATATACCGGCGCGCAAAGCTTTACGGTTTCCGGTGTAGTTTCAGAGCTTCCCCCAACGATAACCAACCCCAATAATGTATCTCTCAACGTATCAATCAACGTGACCGTGTTCGCATACGGCGACGGGCCTCCGCCTGTGCCGCACACCATTCCCATAGCCGAGGCAAACGCCGCCGAATACGGGACTCCCGTTGTGGTAGCCGGTTATGTAACGGCGGTTCTGCGTAACGACCGCGTTATAATTCAAGATTCTCAAGCTCCGTGGGGTGGTATTTTCGTAACCACCGCAGAGCCTGTCGCAGACGAATTTTTCGGCCAGTGGGTCATCGTTGAAGGCTTAAGGAGCGAGCAATGGGCACAGCCAGCCATCGGCATGTCAACCATTATGGCTCACCCAGACACAAGCCTCGTACCACTCACCCCTGTTCTGCTTCCGTTGGGTGTTTTTGACAACGGAGTGTATTCCGAATGGAACTCTATGCTAGTTTCCTTCTATGCAGAGCTTGCCGCAATCGACCGCGACGGAACCGTTCATACCATCGGCGGTGACGGAGTGGATATAACCTTGTCGGCAAATATCGGGCCTGAATTCCAAGTGGGCGACCGTGTGCGTATAGACCGTGCCGTCGTACACTGGAGAGCAGACCTTGCAGCGGAGCGTATGCACACCGACTGGGGCGTAGGCGGCGTAGTGCGCGTTTACAACGAGCCACTCACCGTAGCCGAGGCCAACATGCGTGAAAACGATACCGTGGTGACAGTGCGCGGTATTGCCGTCAACTACTATGATACCAGCCCCGGAAACCGCAACTCAGTCCACCTGCAAGACTTTGACGCTCGCACACCGTTTTCAGGCATTCTTGTGCGCGGTCCGCTGGGCTGGGCTACAGATGATGTAGTGGGCAGCTATATAATCGTAACGGGCGTCCGCAACGGCGACCAAGTGGGCAGCGGTTTCGCGGAAGTTGAAAACATTACAATCACAGGAATAGAGGCAGTTCAAATCCTTGACCCGAATCCTGTCCAGCCAGAGCCAGTTCTTCTGCCGTCCTTGCTGGCATTGCGAGGTGGCGCGTACCGCTCCATGCTTGTTACCCTTGAGGGCGTACAACTGAGCCATGACCTTGTAATCACAGGGCCGGGCGGCGTTCGTCCAAACTTCGTTCTGCATCAGCCCTACGGCGCGGGGGACTACACCTTTGCTGTAGCCTGCGGCATTGACGGATGGCATCTTGTAGCGGGGCTTGACCACGCAAACGACAGAGATAATCTTGTTGGCAGATACATCACCGTTCATCGTGCGGCCATTCACTGGTGGCAGGGACGCCAAGAGGTGCAAATCCGCATACTCGACCCCGAAAGTGATGTCAGCTTTTATGTACCATCCGATGATGAGGAGTAACAGACGACCAGAGACAAAGTAAATCACATTGCGACAAGTAGAAAGGCGGGAGTTCGAGCAGATGATTAAATCTGCAAGCGAATTCCCGCCTTTTTTTCGTCGATACAGCTTATTTCTCTTTCCTACAGTCCAAACCAGCTTCCGATATAACGTACGGCTATGCCGGCAACCAGTCCAAGGAAGGGATTCTTGGTTAGGGCGGTTATGGCTAAGGCGGCGGCAACCATGGGGGCCCTTTCCATGGCGTAGCTGATTTCGGCCACCTGATTTATCGGGGCAACACCTATGCCCAAGGCGTTTCTGAGGTTGGGCACAAAGGTTGAGAAGAAGCCGATGATAAACAGGAAGCCCGCAATAGCCTGAACGGGAATGTATTTCACGGCTTTTGTCATGAGCCCAAGGAACAGCAGCAAGGCGCACAGAAGCATCATTACCACGCCGGCCATAACAGGCCAGGGCGCGGCGGCTGTGGCGGAAATAATCGCGCCCACGGGTGCGCCGCCGAATAATACGCTGGGGATGTCGGCTATGCTGTTGATTACCGTAAGATGGTCCATATTTTGCGGGTTGAGAAGAGCACCGTAGGCGTCGCGCGCGCCAAAACCGGCAGTGATATTGCCAAAAGCTATGTTCGTGCCTATGTTTAGGCTTATGAATGCCAGCGCGAAGTAGAAAGCGTAAAAGCCAAACTTTGGCTTCATCAGTTTAAAATCTTCCCAATATTCTTTTGTCCAGAATTTTGGGTTTTCGTTTTGCTCCATGTCCCCTTCATACCCGTCGGCTTTGGAAGCCTTGATTATGTCAATGCGACGTCCTTTTTTCCCGGTTTCAGGGTCTGTTTGGAGGAAGACAAAATCAAGTGTGGCCAAAGTTACGGATACGGCGATTACATAAACCAAGGCATGGCGGTTGTCGAGCCATTCAATGCGCGGGACTGCCACATGGGTGGCCAGCGCGCCGATAAAAGCAATGGCCGCGGTACGCCTGTTCTGCTTGAGCATGTCTAGGCTGATTCCCGCCACCATAAGGCCCACGCCAGCCATCATGCCGTTTACGACGGCAGGGCCGGCAAAGTCGGCAATTCTGGTAACGGCCCCGGTCAGCCCCAGGGGAATCATTACCAATACGGCCAGTAGCAGAGCCGCAATCCGTTCGTTGACGTTTTTCATGAAATGGGAAACCGTCAGGATAGAAGACTGCCCGGAAATGGGCGTAATCGACCCGGTAAGCAAATTGCCCACTGCACCCACCAAAAACGCAAAAGCCGTAGGTTTCATTTTGTAGCCTTGTGCCGCCGCCCAAGCCAGCATAGTCAGCCCGTTGATGGCTACAAAGATTACTGCGATGACAAATACGGATAAATCTTGGAACATATACAACACCTCACTTTACATTAATTGGAATAAATCCAAACGACGCGACATCAAAAAGGCCCATGTCCGTGAGCTTGAGCTCCGGAATCACGGGCAATGCCATAAAGCTTAGAGTCATTAGTGGCTCTACGTCCTCGCTTATCCCCAGTTCTCGATGGGCAATCTCATGAATGGTGTTAAGCTTCTCGTCAACCCACTCGCCGCTTTGATTGCTCATAATCCCGCCGACAGGCAAAGGCATTGCCTCCAGCACCGCTCCGTCTTTTACCAAAACCACGCCGCCGCCTTGTTCAACCAGGCTTTCTACGGCAAAGGTTATGTCCTTGTCATTTGTTCCTGCTGTGATGATATTGTGGGAATCATGGGCAATGGACAGCGCGACCGCACCCGCCTTGATGCCGTACCCGCGCAGAAGTGCCACTGCTACATTCCCGGTATTTTGGTGCCTCTCCACCACTGCCAGTTTTACGATGTCCGCGTTTTCGTCATAGACAAAATCCCCATCCGCGCCCAGCTTTACCCGAGCCGTTCCCTTGCCGGTGGTGACTCCGCCGGGTTGTATGTCGATTACATAAACCTTGTCGCTTCTTAGGCGCAGCTTCAACTTCTTTTTCGAAAAATCCTTTACATGAAAGCTGCTTTCCATTGCGGTGCTGGAAACGCGGGTGACAACGGGCAGATATTTTCCGGCCTCCGCTACAAGCTGCCCTTTAATGAATACTTGGGAAACTCCAAAGCCGGTTAAATCATCCAGCAGCACGATGTCCGCTCTAAGCCCCGGGGCGATGGCTCCCCGGTCGGATAGACCAAAGCAGTTTGCGGCATTAATTGTGGCCATGCAAATGGCTGTAATCGGGTCGATGCCATGACGCACGCAAATGCGCAGATGTTCGTCCAAGTGACCCTTTTCCAAAATGGTTTTAGGCTGGCGGTCGTCCGAGCAAAGCAGGCAGCGGGAACTGTTCTGCGGAGTCACGCCACCCAGCAAAACTTCCAAGTCATGACAGGCAGACCCCTGCCTCATTAGTATGTACATTCCACGAGAAATACGTTCGTGCATGTCTTCTATTGTTGTACATTCATGGTCGGTGGAAATCCCCGCGGCGGCATAGGCATTCAGGGCAAGGCCTGACAACCCCGGGCTGTGCCCGTCAATGTGAACTCCTACCTCATGTGCGGCAAAAAGGCGGTCAAGTGCGGATTCTGTAGCCGCAACCACACCGGGATAATCCATAAATTCCCCAAGGCCCAAAATTCCTTTGTCTTTTAAAGCTTTTGTCATTTCCTCCGCGCCGAAACTGGCCCCCGCATGTTCAAACGGAGTAGCGGGAACGCAGGACGGCAACATGAATTTAATGTCAAGTGCCGTCTCTCGGGCGGCCTCGGCCATGTAAGTTATTGCTTCGAGGCCTTTGACATTCGCGATTTCATGGGGGTCGGCAATAATTGTAGTCGCTCCGCAGGGCACTAAAAGCCGGCCGATTTCTTCCGGGGTCACGCAGGCCGATTCGATGTGAATATGGCTGTCAATAAACCCTGGCGCGGCGAATTTCCCCTTTGCGTCGTGGACAGTCTTTCCTTCGTACGCTCCTACGCCCGCGATACAGCCGTCCGTAACCGCGATGTCTCCCTTGATGATAGTGCCGCCGTAGACGTTCACCACCCGGGCATTCTTGATGACCAAATCCGCAGGAATCCGCCCCGCCGCCGTGTCAATCCGCTTTTTCAAACACGCCTTTGTCATAAGCTTTATCCCTCGCATCATTGTAAAATTATCTTATAGACAGAATATATTATAATGGATGGAAATGTCAAATAAAAAAAGGGGAATGACCATGCGTCAGAGGTGCGGTAATACCGCAAAGCGAGGGTAGTAACCGGCAGCGGCATCACCCTCGACACAATTATAACATTTCTGTTGGTCTATGCTGCCATTGTTGGATATTCATACTTTAACGCCACGAATATATACATTAAGGAGAAAGAACTTGCAGAGAAAATCAACCAACAGCTCGACGAATTTCACAAGGGCAAAAACGCAACTCACCCTGACTGAAATGCAACTTGCCGGGATTGATATTGACCCCCCTATAATGTACTGGTAGGGTAGTGCGAAGCACGACCCCGTAGCGGGGGCTTGGGGGCAAATCCCCCATTTGGATGAGGGGGATTTTATATGTTAAAATTATTTTTTGAAAATCATAATTTCCGCAGCCTTACGTTGTTTTCCACTTTTGGGGGCATTGGGCGCGGAATGTTTAGCATCTTTATGATGTGGGTTATTCATGCCATGTATCAAAACCCGATATACACGGGTATTGCCGGGTTTATGTTTGGCGCGCCGATGGTTGCCAGCTTCCTTGTTGGGCCTTTTGTTGACCGATGGAATAAGGCCAGAGTGCTTAGAATAGTCGAATTTACTAAATTCTGTGTGGTTGTCCTCTTAATGATTTCCCATTTATATTTTTATGTAGGCTCGTGGTTCTTTTTCCTTGCCATTTTAATTTTTTCAACTTCTTCTATGTTTAGCAACCCAGCGTTTACCGCCATTTTACCAAGAATTGTAGACAGCGAGGATTTGGTAAAAGCCAATGCCGCCATGAATATATTTGGGATTATCAGCGGGCTTGGCCTTGGGGCGGTATTGCTTACAATGTCCACCGACGAGCTTAATTTCACACGGTTTTACGGTGTTATTGCCGTATTATTGCTTATCGCCTCGTTGTTCACTTTTCTTTTCCGGTATAAAGAATCCGCCCAAGAAAATAAGCCCGCTTTAAAATCATATTTTGGCGAGCTTGGCGAGGGTTTTTCATTTATCAAAAAAGGAGTGCTGCTGTTTTTTGCAATTGCCACCATGGGCATGGCTTTCTTTAATGATATTGCCTATGTAAATTTTCCGATGTTTATAGATATGAGGCTTGGCGCGGTGTCCAGCTATATACTGTTTTCATTTCTCGCGCTAATGGGCGGAATGATTGGCTCTTATGTATGCAGAATAGTTGAAAATAAATTTCAGCTATGGAAAATCCTTGTGACTAGCTTGGTTATATCCGGCGCGGCGCGTATTATGTTCGTAAATGTTATAGAGGATAATTTCTCAAGGGCGATTCTTATGTATATTATATATATTGGCCTTGGCAGTATAATTGGTATTTTCTATCAGGTTTTGATTCAAAAGGTTTCCCCAAATCATCTAACTGGCAGAGTGTACGCCTCCACCACAAGCCTGCGTGCCGTTGCCGCCGCAATAGGTGCGCTTGTAGGCGGCTTTCTGGGGACGATTTTATATGTGGATACCGTGTTTATTATTCAAGGCGGGGCGTATATCGCCATAGGCCTGCTCTTATGCTTCTCTAAACAAGTTAGAGAGCTGTCGATACAAAAGTCTTGATTAATTCCGAAAACTTCTTGGCGGCCTTTTGCCCTTCCACAAGAACCTCATCCTCGGTAAGGGGTGCGTCAAGGATGCCTGCGGCCATGTTTGTCACAAGGCCAAGACCAAGAGTACGCATATTGCAGCGTCTGGCCATTATTGTCTCATGAACGACGCTCATGCCCACCAAATCCCCACCAAGGGCCCGAATAGCGCGGATTTCCGCCGGGGTTTCAAACTGCGGGCCGGGCATGTAGAAATACACCCCTTCACGCAAGGTGATGCCTTTTTCCTCTGCGATGGTTTTTGCCAAAGCGCGATAATTTTTATCATACGCGCTTCCCATATCAAAGAACCTCGCGTCAAAGCCGGAAATATCAAAGCCCACCAAGGGGCCCGGGTGGGTCAAATTTACATAGTCCGTCAACAGGGCAAGGTCGCCCACATTGTAATCCTTGTTTACGCCGCCGCAAGCGCAGGTGATAATCGCGCTGCCCGCGCCCAAAAGAGACGCCACTCGCACGGGATACGCGGCTTCTTCGGGGGAATACCCTTCGTAGATGTGAAAACGCCCCTGCATGGCAAGAACATTTTTGCCGGAAAGCTTGCCGGCAACCAAGCGTCCCTTATGCCCGGGGGCGGTTGAATTTTTGAAATGCGGAATTTCGCCGTAGGGAATTGTAATTGCATTTTCCAATTCGTCGGCAAGAAAACCCAGCCCCGAGCCCAGAATCAACAAAGCCTCCGGCACAAAGGGGATTTTTGATTTTAAAAATTCTGCGGATTCGTGATACTCTTGCGGTTTAAAGTTGGCCATAATACATCCTTAATTTATCAACTGCGTTTTCGGCGATGATTACCTCGCCTCGTTCCACCAGATATTGGCAGCTGATTAAATTCGAGACATGCTTCAGGCCGAATTCGTGTAAAATGTTTTCCAGCTCGCCTGTGGTTTGATTGTCCTCTGTTTCGTTTTTCAGCAACAGAAAATAGCGGTCGTTCAGCTTGTAGGATTGACTTCCCCCCGCAAAGTGAAACGACAAACGCGACGCTCCCGCTGCCATAGTGTCAATATTCTCAAAAGAGAATATAACGTAACTGTCCTCGTTTGTGGTTTCGGGCGGCTCAATGAATTTGCCTTTTTTAAGCCGGCAGTCCTGTCTCGCCGCCGGAATCAAATTAAACTGCTTCTCACCGCCGCCGGCCTCGTTAATTTTCGTCACCACGACAACAAGACTATCCACGCCCACGCGCATAGCCTCAAACATCAACGGAGTGTTCTCAGACACAAACTCGCCCTCGTCCTGCACCAAATGCATTATCTCCCGAAAAAGCTGCTGAGTCTTGTCGGACGCATAGGACAACTCGCTGATTTTTATATCCCGCTCCTCTAGGTCATCGGTCATAAGTACAAATTTCATCTGCGTCTCGCTGATTCGCTCGATTCGCATAAGTTACCCCCTCGTACCCCTTTGTCGGGAAGTATAATCAATCCACCGCAGTATGTAAAGAGGTGAAAACTGGACAACAGAGTCTGACGCTTGAATTAGGACATTTTCTGTGATACATTAAGCCATAAGCTATATGAATGGCATCATAAAAGAGGAGATGGGTTTTCTATGAAAATCACACGCAAGCGTACAATGGCAGTTGCGGCAATTCTGACTCTGGTAATGGTGCTTACATACATCATTCCGGTTGCGGCAATTCCACACGGAGGCCCGATACCGGGCAGTTTTTGGCCTGTGTTTAACCCGTATAACGCGGCACTGGACAGGGACGATTCCGCAGCAGTGGTGAGATACGGCCGTAGGCTGTTTGACCATATGTTAAGCGGGCAAACCGCAGAGGCACGCGCTGCCGAGTGGGAAGCCAATCCCGCAGGGTTTGGATTTTCGATAAATATTACTTATATGGCAGCCTATAATGTTGCCCATCATGCCCTTCGTATCAACGACGGTGAAAACGCCATTTGGGGCACCGAGATGGCATTGCTGTTTATGAATGCCTATCAGGCGTTTATCCCGCAAATCGGAGGAAATCCCGCAGATTTAGAATTTACGCGGACGATTTTAACAGGCAGACTGGCTTCGCTGACGGTGCAAGCGGTGCTGTTTGCGGAGCTGCGGGACGGCACGGGCAGAATTGCCGAGTTTGACGCGCCATTTGTCCCGCGCACGGGAATCTTTTTTGGTGAGCCTACAGGAAATTCCGCTGTGAAAGGCGGCCCGAACCCGCCTAGTGCCGTGTCTATATATGTAGAGTTTGAAACTCAGGACATGCGCCAGCGCGTGACTTATGACCTCCGGCGGAATGAAACCATGTTCGGGGTGTCCCGCTATGATTATTCCCTAGTTCAAATAAATTGGAATTTCCTCCATGAGGGGTCAACCCCGGCTACAATCCCGGCCCAGGGCGCGAGAATCACCGAGGCTGCCCGGTTCCTCAATAAGACCGGCTTGCCCATTCTTTTGCGTGTGGGCGGCGAGGTTGATGCTTGGTCAAACCGGGCCGACCCGGATGAGTTTATCGCGGCTTTCCGGTTTATCGCCAACATCATGCGCCGCGAAGCCCCCAATGTAGCAATGGTCTATTCCGTAAACCATTTCCCCCATCACGATATTGACTGGATGACCTATTATCCCGGTGAAGACTATGTTGACTGGATTGGCATTTCTCTGTATGTCGCCAGATACTTCTTAGGCAACCCGAACACAACCCCTGTGGAAGCCGCTATTTTCCGCACAGGGGAATACGCCAACCCCGTGGCTGTCATGCGCGAGCTGGTGGAAATGTTCGGCCACCGCCATCCCATTTACATTTCTGAGGGGGGCGTGTCTCTTTATAATATTTCCAACAGCGAGGATTTGACCGAATGGGCATTACCGCGTATGCGCCAGCTATACGCCTATATCCCTATGCTCTTCCCCGAGGTAAAGGCCATTTTCTGGTTTAATACTTATGTTCCCAGCGATGTCGTCAGTATGCGCTTTGACTTTAATACATCTTCCCGGGCCAGAGAGCTTTATACACAGCTGGTTAATACCGAATACTTCCTTGGCCGCGGCCAAACCGAGTCGCCCATTACCTTTGCACCGGCGTCCGACGGCGTGACTCTACCGGCCAATGCCGTAGCCTTACTGACCTATGCCCCCTTCTTCGCCTATGACGAACTGGTGGTGCAATATTTCATAAACGGTCAGTGGAGAGGTCAGTCAAATATAATTCCCTACCGATTAGTCCTTGACCTCTCCGGCCTCGAAAACGGCAGTCATGTACTAAACGTGCACATTTTACACAATGGCTCGCGCTTGCAGAGCTTGGAATACTTGATGGTTAAATACAGCGGCATGATTGCAATTTCAAAACTGTAACGCAAGCAAAATCATCGTAAGAATTGCCATTGCGACAAAATCTAAATTACGATATACTATGTCGAGGTAACAAAAGTGTGCGGGGGGTGCACAAGCTTTTTCCCGCCGGGAGAGTGGACATTCGGGATGATGAAAAAGGAATCAATTATTGGTATAGGCATAGTAGCTATGGTGGCCCTGATTATAATTCCGGTGCCGCTTTGGATGCTTGACCTGTTGCTTATGATTGTGTTTGGACTGGCTTTGATAATTTTGCTTAACGCGCTGTATGCCCGTGAAGCGTTGGATATGTCCATGTTCCCCTCGATACTGCTGATGGTTACGCTGTTTAGGGTGGCTTTGAGCTTTTCCACGACCCGCGCGATTCTTCTGCGGGGCGAGGCGGGCGAGGTAATCGCGGTTTTTGGCGACATTGTGGCTGGTGGCAATATAATAGTCGGTGCCATTCTCTTCATTATAATAGTGCTTGTAAACTTTCTTGTAATTACCAAAGGTTCGGAGCGCGTGGCGGAAGTAACGGCGCGTTTTACCTTGGACGCGATGCCCGGTAAGCAAATGGCCATCGACGCGGACTTAAACACAGGTCTAATCAGCGAAGACGAAGCCAAATCCCGACGCAAAAAAATCCAAGACGAATCCAATTTCTACGGTGCGATGGACGGTGCGGTAAAGTTCGTAAAAGGTGACGCGATTTTTAGTATTCTAATCGTGTTTGTTAATATCATCGGCGGAATCGCGCTGGGCACAACGGGTATAGCCACGGGTTACTCCATGTCCATCGGCGACGCCACAAATTTGTTTATGTTGCTTACCATCGGTGACGGTCTTGTTTCGCAGCTTCCGGCGGTAATGATTGCGCTGGCTACGGGCTTTATCGTAACAAAGGCCACTGTAGAAGAAGAAATTTCCGGCGCGCTTCATACTCAATTGTTAAAACAGCCGTTGGTTATGATTTTAGGTGGCTCGGCTCTGGTGGCGTTGGGGATTTTTGCCGGTATGCCCCGGATGTTCTTTATTCCCACGGGGCTTGTGCTGGTTTTTATCGGATTTAGAATGACACGTCAAAAAACAATGGAAGCCATAGAAACCGAAATTACAACCGACGACATAGAAGCCGAAGAAATGCGTCGCCCCGACGATATGCTGCCACTAACCGACGTAGACATGATTCGCCTGTGCTTTGGATACGGCCTGATTCCGCTGGTGGCGGCGGACCAAGGAGGCGACTTGCTTGAGCGCGTGGTAATGATTCGGCGCAACATTGCGTTGGAGCTGGGCGCGATAATCCCGCAGATTCGTCTGCAAGACAATATAAAACTAAGCCCCAACCAATACGCCATTTTTATAAAAGGTGTAGAGGTAGCCGGCGGTGAAATAATGTTTGACCATTACATGGCCATGAACTCCGGCTATGTTGAAGAGGAAATCGACGGCATCGAAACCGTAGAGCCCTTCGCTGGCCTCCCCGCCATGTGGATATCCGAATCCCAGCGGGAGCGGGCGGAAGCCTTGGGCTATACCGTGGTTGACCCCCCGGCAATTATAGCCACGCACCTTACGGAGGTAATCCGCCAGCACTTGCATGAGTTATTGTCTCGTCAAGATGTGCAAAAGCTTATCAATCACGTAAAAGAATCTCATTCCGTGCTGGTTGACGAACTGATGCCTAAGTATCTGTCCATAGGCGAGGTGCAAAAGGTTCTCTCCAAGTTATTAAAGGAAAGCATCTCTATCCGCGACTTGGTCACAATTTTGGAAACCTTGGCGGACTACGCGCCCATCACCCGGGACACGGATATGCTTACGGAATACACTCGCCAAGCCCTGCGCCGCGCAATATCCAAGAAATTCTTCGGACAGGGCGTAAACACGGTAATAACCCTAGACCCGTCCTTGGAGCAGACCTTAACAGGAAACATCCAAAAAACGGAAATCGGCAGCTTTGTCAACATCGACCATCAGCTTAGTCAGCGTGTGTTCGACAGCCTTAAAAAGGAAGTATCCAAGCTGACACAATTGGGCGTTTTACCAATAATCCTCACGTCGCCCTTTGTGCGTATGTACTTTAAGCAGCTTGTGGAAGAAATCGCACCTGATTTAGTTGTTCTTAGTTACGGAGAAATTGACCAATCGGCAGAGGTACAGTCAGTAGGTATGGTGAGCGTCTCATGAAGGTAAAAAGATACGAGGGTAAAAGCGAAGCCGCATTGATGCCCATTATATTTGAAGAAATGGGTGCAAACGCGACCATAATAAGCGTAAAACAAAAGCCGTCTAAAGGTTTATTTAAGCTTTTTAAAAAATCCACGGTAGTAATAACGGCTGCCAGCGAAGAGGACGAGGAATTTTTAAGCTTAATGTCCCAGCCTGAGGCAGAATATACGCCGCTCCACGTAGAGCGTAAGACCCTCTCTGCCGACTTGGTGGAAAGCAGCTCCGCGTCCGGCTCTGCGGCAATTGAGGAGTCCATGACGCTTCTGTTGCGGGAGGCTCGCAAAGCGGCCAACCAAATCGAACACGAAGAGTCCGCAAAGCGTACGGGCAAAAGTCAAATCGACGCCGGCACTGACGCCGCTCCTGTGCAATCAGCTAAAAAATACAAGCACAGCATGGTACAGCTTTTTTACGATACAATGCTGACCCAAGAAGTGCGTCCCGAAGTGGCTGCGTTTATTCTGCGTGAATTGGAATCTGTAGACGAAGCCAGTCAAGTGGATGTAAAGCTGCTGGTTAAGGCCGTTTATGGCAATATCGTTGACATTTTGAAAAACCCCACTTTGATTGACACAAACAAAGGCAGTGCGCAAACAATAGTGTTCATGGGGCCAACCGGAGTAGGCAAGACAACAACCATCGCAAAGCTATCCTCTGTTTTGGCCTTAAAGCACGGCCTGCGGGTAGGCTTAATAACAGCGGATACCTACAGAATAGCGGCAGTAGAGCAGTTAAAAACCTACGCCGACATCCTGGGGCTGGACATCCGGGTTATCTACTCTCCTCAAGAAATGCCCGACCATCTGCGAGCCCTCCGTGCTAAATGCGACTTAGTGCTGGTAGATACCGCAGGGCGTTCTCACAAGAACCAAGAAAGCCTAAACGAGCTAAAAGCCCTCTTAGAAACCGTACCCGACGGTATACGCTATTTGGTTCTAAGTGTAACGACCCGCTATGAGGATTTGTGTAAAATCGTAAGTTCCTACGACCAATTATCTGATTTCAATTTAATTTTTACAAAACTGGACGAAGCCGAAGCCTTAGGCTCTTTAATGAATATCTGTTGTTTGACGGGTAAAAAAACCGCCTATGTCACCTTTGGGCAAAATGTGCCCGATGACTTGGAAGCCATCAAGCCGGACAAAATAGCAAAATCCTTACTGGGGCTGACAGACGGGGGGATTCATCCATATTCGGAAGGCGGTTCGCGTTAATGATGGATCAAGCAAAACGCCTGAGGGAGCTTATGCGCCAGCGGGCGTACGCCACGGCATACACTCCGGATGAACCCAAATCCGTAATGACTGCCCGGGTAATAGCCGTAGCCAGCGGAAAGGGCGGGGTAGGCAAGTCAAACTTTGCCACGAACTTGGCAATTCAAATACGCAAGCTAGGCAAGCGGGTTGTGATAATCGACGCCGATTTTGGCTTGGCCAATGTTGAGATTCTGCTGGGAGTGACTCCAAAGCACTCCGTCATGGACGTGCTAAACGGCAATGTTGACATGGAGGTCGCGCTGACCACTGGTCCGCTGGGATGTATGTTTCTCTCGGGGGGGTCGGGAATGTCGGCACTGTCGGATTTAACCGACAGCCAAATCGCTCGCCTGACTGATGGCTTTCTGCGTTTGGACGATTTGACGGATTTTATTATAATAGACACACGCGCGGGTTTATCCAATGCGGTAATCAATTTTATAAAAGCTGCCGCGGAAACCATCGTCGTAACCACGCCGGACCCAACGGCCATCGCCGACGCCTACGCCCTAATAAAATCGGTAAAAACATCAATGCCGGAAATGCAACAGCTTCAAATGGTAGTAAACTGTGCAATCAACGACATCGAAGCCCAAGAGGTTTTCGAAAAGCTAAACGGCGTGTCAACGCGCTTTTTAGGCATAAAGTTAATTCTGCTCGGATGCATACCTTATGATTCATTTCTGGTACGCGCCGTGCGCAAGCAACAGCCCGTATCCATAATTTTCCCATACGCACAAAGCACTATGCGGTTCAGTAATATATGTGCTAAGCTTCTTGAAATGCAAGTAGAAAAGAAAAACAGCATTCAGAATTTCGTATTAAAATTAATCGGAAGGTTTGGCATTTAGCCACAGGGTGGGGATAATGTTTATAGAGCAATTAAAATCCGGTTCAAGAGTGCAAATTCAAAAGCCCGGAGACGGCCACACTGACGGGTATATGTGCAAGGTTGAGGTCTTAATGACAGACAAGCGCGAAGTATTGATTCACGCGCCTGTTTCGCAGGGAAAGCCGGTGCGGTTGTGCCCCGGAGAAAAATTTGTTCTGCGCCTTTTGATGGAAAACTCTACCTTTCGCTACAAAGCGGAGCTTTTGGGATATACTGATGTAGATGGTTTTGACGTGCTAAAATTCCGTCTGGAGGACGGAGGCGAAAAAATCCAACGCCGCTCCGCTTTCCGGTTCAATTGTGCCCTTGAAGTGTCATTTTCGATTATTTATTCAAGCGGCCAGCAAAGCGAACGCGAAACCGGCTTGGTAATAGACCTAAGCGCGGGTGGTGCAAAGATATATTCAGACAAAAAGCTAAACGTCGGATATCTGCTAAACATAGATTTGCGGATTGGTGACGATTTATTAGTGGCTTTCGGCGATGTCCGAACACTAACGGAGCTTCCACGGGAATCGAAATATAAATATCAATACGGCATACGTTTTACAATGATGCCCGAGTCAGACAAGGAAGTAATAATCCGTTATATGTATAAAATGCAACGCGAGGAGCTAAAAAAGGCGCGCTCACGGTAGCTGCCTCATCGAAACGGGGGAAAGTGATTATGGCGAAACAAGGTATCGAAAATTTATTCAGCGACACCCATCTGGATATTTTAAAAGAGATTGGCTCTATGGGTACGGCTCACGCGGCCACGGCATTGTCAAAAATGATTAACAAAAAAGTAACTATGCCTGTGCCCAATGTCTCTTGGGTGGAATTTAAGAATGTAGCGGACTTCGTAGGCGGGCCGGAAAATGTGATTGTGGGGCTTTTAGTATCCCTTTCCGGCAATATTCAAGGTATGATGATGCATCTATTGGCTGTTGACGACGCCCGCACCTTGGCTGCCGCTGTTCTCGGCCAGCCCAACACCAAAACCGGCGAAGACAAATACGTTTTTTCGGAAATGGAACGTTCTGCCATCGAGGAATTGGCCAATATTTTGGTCAGCTCGTACCTGGGCTCTCTTGCGGGTCTTACAAATTCCCATATTAAGCCGTCTGTCCCGTTTATGTCGGTGGATATGGCCAACTCAATTTTATCTATTCCCGCTATCGAATACGGCAAAATGGCGGATAAGATTCTTTTTATCGAATCCCAAATTGCCATTGAAGACATCAGTTCTACGGGTTGTTTTATCTTAGTGCCGAACTTGCACTCATTCTATAGAATTCTGCGTTCCTTAGGAGTGGAATAATATGAAAATGATTGTAGTTGGAATGGCCGACCTTAATGTCACGGCAGCTCCTGGCGCACTTACGACCCTAGGGCTTGGTTCGTGTGTGGGAATTGCACTTTATGACCCCATTTCGAAAGTCGCCGGGTTAGCGCATATAATGCTTCCGGATTCAAAGGCTATTCAAAACAATTCAAATAAGGCTAAGTTTGCCGACACGGCATTGGTTCAATTAATTTCCGATATGGAAAAAAAAGGCGCGAACCGTCGACACCTTAAGGCGAAAATCGCCGGTGGTGCGCAGATGTTCGCTTTCAACGCCACGAACGAGAATCTACGTGTTGGTGACCGCAATGTCGAGGCTACAAAGCGAGCCCTAATGATGATGGGCATCCCTTTGATTGGCGAGGAAACAGGCGCGAGCTTTGGCCGCACGGTAGAGCTTTACGCCGAAGACGGACGTTTTTTGATAAAGGCTATCGGCCAAGGAATTAGGACAATATAGATAAAGTGTGAAAATTCGCAAAGCGAATTTTTTGCACAAACATTTTTGTGCTGCCTCCAAGGGCGGCATGGGATAAGGCGGAAATAATATGTCATATCAACTCAATAAATCGCATCTTTTAATATGTATTCTGGCCGCGCTGGTAATTACGGCAGGTTTTATAATTCATTATCTGGTGGGAAGCCCCTTTCCGCTGTTTAACATGGCGTTATGGGTGAGCTTGGTAATCGTAATATTTTATTTCGTGGGTCATATTGCCCGAGCTATTCTAATCCACAATGTGTTTGCACCTGCCGAGATTGAAGAATTAATCGACGAAGAGCTGGAGCTGGAAGTCGGTGAAGAAGTTCCTGACGTCGTGATGGAATACACACCGGTTGAGCCTCCCGTAACCGAGCAGGATTTGGTAGCTTTCGAGTCCGACGAAATATATCACGAGCCCACAGCCGAGGAGCTAATGGATAGAATAGCCTTGGGCGACGTTTCTTAAGCATCTATGGATATGACGAATCTGGATAAACTGTGGCAGGCTTATAGTACAAACAGAAGCCCTGCATTGAAAGAAAAATTGATACTGCAATACGCGCCGCTTGTTAAATACGTGGCGGGGAGACTGCTTATTCACATTGGCCAGCATGTAGAATATGATGATTTAGTAGGGTATGGGATTTTTGGACTGATTGACGCCATTGACAAGTTTGACAGTGGTAAAGGTGTCAAGTTTGAGACCTATGCCTCTTTTCGTATACGCGGCGCGATAATTGACCATATCCGCCGAATGGATTGGATTCCGCGAACCTTGAGGCAAAAGAACAAGCAGATGGAGCAGGTCTACAATCAGTTGGAGGATGAACTGGGCCGAGAACCAACCGACGAGGAAATTGCGGAACGTTTGGGTCTTAGTTTGGACGAGGCCCGCGAATTAATGAAAAAATCTTCTGTGCTGTCGCTGGTTTCACTGGATGATTTTATGGACCAAAATTATGAAGCCTCCTTCACGCCGCTGGTTGCAAATCGCATAGATTCACCGGAAGAGCAAACCGAAAGACGCGAACGCAAAGCCATGCTGGCCGACGCTATAAGTAAACTATCGGAAAAGGAGAAATTAGTCGTAACTCTGTATTATTTTGAGGACTTGACGTTAAAGGAAATTAGTAGCATTATGAAGGTGTCAGAATCCAGGGTTTCGCAAATCCATACAAAGGCCATTACGCGCTTGCAGGGCAAGCTTGGCCGGTACAAGGGTTTGCTATTTGCCTAACTAGAGACGGGGGATTTGCATGGATGGAAAAAATTTTAATTTAGTTGTCAAGGAAGACGGAGTATACCTACACATCGTCAACAGGGAAGGCATACCACGCGCGTCACGTTCGGATGTTGTTGAATTGATAGATTCTTACGGCGTTTCGGATGTGGATTATATTGCTTTAAGCGAAGCGTTAAAAAGCGACGAACCGGCTGTCGCGGTCAAAATCTCCAGCAATACCTCAATTAACCAAATGGGGGAATCTGCCGCAGTCGAAGTTAGCGAGGACCGTATGGAGGCGTTTTTAGTCTTATCCGAGCCTGTGCATAATGGCAGATTGCTTACCCGCAATGAAATTTTAGATTTAATCCTAAAGGAAAACGTCAAACCGGACGAAAGCCTCGTAGACGCGGCCTTAAAAACCAGACGTTACGGGCGGAAGCTTACCATTGCCCGGGGAGAAGAGCCAACGAAGAGTATAGACGGATTCTTACAGTTCCATTTTGACAGAAGTAATATCAAACCCAAGCCTAAAATCATGGAAGACGGCACGGTAAACTTTAAACAGCTGGGCATGTTTAAGTTGACAAACCGCGGTGATGTTCTGGTTACAAGTGTTCCCGCCCGTGAAGGTAAGGATGGCATAGATGTTTACGGAAATATTATTCCCGCCGTAAAACCCCGCCCCGCTACTGTTATCCCCAGAGGAAAGGGCACGGTGCTTTCTCCCGACGGAATGCACTTGATTGCCGACGTAAGCGGTCAGCTGCTACTTCAAGAGGGTAAAATTAATATATCCGCGCATTTGGAAATTGCCGGAAATGTTGACAACTCCACGGGCGATATAGATTTCAACGGACAAGTGACCGTGCGAGGAACGGTTGTTTCCGGGTTTACGGTAAAGGCTGTCGGCAATATCGAAGTGTTTGGTGTGTGCGAGGCGGCAACCCTAGTTTCCACCGAGGGCAGTATTGTACTTGGAAACGGCGTCCAAGGGTCGGACAAAGGCGAGCTTACCGCCGCTAACGACATAACCGCCAAGTTTATCGAAAGCTGCAAGGTAAATGCCGGCGGAAACGTTACTGCGGACTCTATAATGAAGAGCCATATCAAATGCAACGGAAGTGTTACCGTGTCCGGAAAGAACGGACTTCTGGTTGGAGGAACACTTGTGGCCGGTGAAAAACTGGTGGCGCAAACAATAGGCTCGCCCATGGGTACCCTTACGGAAATCGAAGTAGGAGGTGCGCCAAGAGAATTAGGACGCCAGAAAGAACTTGTCAATGAATTTAATAAAATAAAAGAAGAATACGAAAAATGTGATAAGGCCGTTACTACTCTGACTATTTTGCGCAAAAAAGACCAGCTCCCCGATGATAAAAAGGCAATTCTGGTAAAAATGATTAATCTGAAAATGGTTTATCGCGATAAAATGACCAAGCTGCAAGACGAAATTGATGAAATCACCCGCACTTTGGCCGTTAGCGTGGGGACTGTTGCTGCGGCAAGGGTTATCCGGCCGGGGGTTCGCATAACCATCGGTAATGCGCAAATGACCATTCGTGATGAAATTTCAAATTGCCGTCTGCGCAATAATGGCGAGAAAATCGTTATCGGTCCGAACTTATAAGGGAGGTGCATTTATGCTACGCCCCATTGATATGACTTTAACCATCCAACATGCCGCCGACGCGCATCGCGCCGGTTCGGGCGATGCCAATGCCGCGCGTCCGGAGGTTGCCGGACAGATGTTTGCGGACAGGTTGGAAAAGCAAGCCAAATTGTTGGAGAAGCAAGTAAACCAGACCGACCAATCCGAAAAAAAGGACGTTAATCCGGAAAGGCAGGGGCATGGCGGCGGATATCAGCCCAACCGAAAGCCCAAGCAAAAGAAAGCTTCCGCCCCGGCAAACCAAAACAAGCCCATCGGCGAGAGCATGTATGATATAAGAGTTTAGGGAGAAAGCGTGAAAATTCGCTTGCGGATTTTTACGTCAACCGTTTTGTGGCACCGAAGGAGGCGTGGAAGAATTATGGATATTATTCTTGTGATTTTGATTATCGGCTTTTCGGCGATTACAATGTTCTCTATGGGAGCATTGCTTGTTTTGCGCCGCCGTGAAAAAAATCACAGGGATTCCATTGATATCGAAAAACGAATCGCCGACCTGGACACCACACTGGACGCATCCCTTTCGGAAATAAATAAAATGGGCACGCTTGTACTGAAGGAAATTGACGAGAAATATCAGGCAATTCTATTTATGTATAATCTGATGCAAGACAAACAGAAGGAATTGACCAACGAAGTTTGGAACAATCCAAATGGAAATTCCGAATCCAGCGATGTTGTTTCGGAAATGGTTGCCCAATATATTGAGGCCCACAGCGCGAAACTACAGTTGATTAAAGACGAAGCTACTGCTGTGGCTGACGACAGGGATTCTCGCTCTCACAAAGAGGGCTCAGGAGAATCTGCGCCGCTGCCTTTAATATTTACCAAACGCCCGGCTTTCTCCAACCCACGTCATAAGCAGATTTGGGAAATGCATGAACAGGGACTGAATGTTCCCGATATCGCAAGGGAATTGGGCATGGGACAGGGCGAAGTTAAGTTGATTTTAGAACTGGCGGCTAGGGCATCGTAGCTTCAATGCTTTTATTTTCCTTCAAAAAGTATTGACACATTAAGCAATATAATACATAATTCTACAAGAAAAATATTCCAATAGTCATTGAAGGGGTTTTTCTTGTATGAAAAAACGTACACGCAAGCTTAGCAAGGTAATTATTATGCTGTTTGCCTTGGCATTGCTGTCGGTGGGTGGTGCAGCGGCGATGCGAGTCTTGGCACAACCTACAGTAGTAACCATATCCGAAGCCCGGTCTAGGGTGGGGACATGGGCATCGGTAACCGTAGAAGGATATATCACGGGTTCTCAGGCCGCAAATGTGGCATTTATGCAAGCGTCAGACGCAAGCGGCCCCAATGACGGCATCATGGTGCAGATAACCAACGCGGGCAGCTTTACCGGCCAGCGTGTAAGGGTCACGGGCTACGTAATGCGCGAGTCAGCAGGTCACTTTATAAGAATTAACGGAGCCCGCGATACTAATGCATCCGATGTGACACTGACTGTGCTAAACAGTGAGATTGCGCAGATTGACCCCATACCAATAACCCTTGAGCAAGCCCGCAGGGGCTTTGAGGGAATGCTTGTATCCGTGTCTCATCCGGTGCAAATCTCAACAAGAACGGCCGGAACCGGCACACCCGCCGCACAAAACCATTTCCTTATGGGAACTGGCACCGTACTGCGCGCAGAATTATACAATCCGTCCTCTGCTTCAATTAGCACTATACAAAACGGTTGCTGGGTTTACATACGCAGAGGGCATGTGCTTAATTTCCGGGGCGAAAATCAAATATACTCCTCGCGCTTTAATGGGCCTGCGTATGCTGCCATGACAGGCATCAGCAATGCCGAACGCATAACGGTAACGGACATATCATCAATACCGGTTTCCAGAGTCAGAGCCTCCGCGACGGGTACGTGGGTAACAATTGAAGGGCATATCACAGGCTCGCAAGCCGCAAATGTGGCATTTATGCAAGCAATCAACGCAAGCGGCCCCAATGACGGCATCATGGTGCAGATAGCCAACGCGGGCAGCTTTACTGGCCAACATGTAAGGGTCACGGGTTATGTGCAAACCATGCAGGGGCACATCAGGATTAACGGGGCCAGAAACCAAACCCCAACAGATGTGAACCTAACCGTAATAAACAGTGCAACCGCAACAAGGATTGACCCCATACCAATAACCCTTGAGCAAGCCCGTACCGGCTTCCAAGGGATGCTTGTATCCTTGATTGACCCGGTGGAAATTGAAGCGATAGCGGGCCCCGGGGCACAGCAGCATCCCCTTGTGGGGACAGGCTCTATGCTGCGCATGAATTTTGACACACCCTCCGGCGCGTTTAGTGATGTTCAAGGCGGCAGCCTTATATATGTAAACAGGGCCCATATATTCTACTTTACCGGAGGCCAGCACCGAATCTACTCATCCAGCTTTAATGAATCTGCAACCATAGCCATTACGGGCATCAACAATGCCGGTCGTATAACCGTACGATAGGAGGGTCATTATGCCGGAAAAACAAAAGCATAATCTAAAACGAATAGTCACGCTGATTCTTATAATAACAATGCTTGTGCCCAATATAGCCTTTGCCTATGACTATGAATCGCCATGGTTTCAATTGCCGGAAATCGAACCGTTTGAATATGACCCTTTTGAATTTCCGGAAGAGGAAAGCTTTATACCCTATTACACGGAAAGCAATCCCGACCTTGCAGAACCACCCCCGGAGCTAATTGAAGCAATCTTTCGCGCCCAGGAGGCCGACTGGCAAGAGGATTCCCGGATACGGGAGCTGGTTGAGTTTTACATGCTTATACACAGCGGGGTGGCATTCTCTGGCCTGACGGAGGATGAAATCAATTTTATTTACCGGCATTTGGATATTGCCTACGAGTCCATTAAAGTCACAAACGAATTGTTTACTCTGATGGAGCACAACGGACATACCTTGGCCGAAAGCGTAGAACTTATCAGAATAATGTCCGGTGGTTTGTTTGATTACTTAGAGGCACAGATTATACTAAAAGCCATTCCTAACGACTATGAGAGGCTGGCAGAAATAGAGCAATTTGAGCAATTCGCACGGAAGTTTAATATAGCGGACAGCGTAAACCCGCGAAGGATAGTCAACAACCCGTTTATACCAACAAATGAATTTGAAACCATACAGCCGACGGAATGGCTGCGCCCGGATATGGCCCTCATTGAGCCGCCTCCGGTGATTACGGCAACACCAGCGGCAATAAGGGCATCACTTACGGAAGACAGGGCAACGGCGCATTCAATATTCACCGCGTTTACCAATGAAAGCGCGTTTGACGAAGCGCGGCGCATGTTTTTAGATAATTATAGCGTTGATGAGATAGAAGCCGCCTTTGCAATCGGTGCGGTATTGACGGAAATGCAAACTATCCGTCAAACCACAGGGTCGGCTTTGTATGTCTCATTCCGACAAACAACGGGGCCGGCTTTGTATGTTAATATGCAGGTCGATTCTGACGAGCTGGAAGATATAATCGCCTATGGCTTGGCACTTATGAGCGTCGCCCCTATGTCAGCCCCACCGACACCCACACATGAAAATATAGTCGGCAGCCCCTTTAACCTTCACTTTAACGCCAATGAATCCGTTGCCCTCAACACCGGCGCGTCTATGTTCCGCACAAATGTTTTAAGCCTGCCGGGGCGAGGGGGCTTTGGGCTAAACCTGGATTTATTATACAATTCAGCCAATGCGGAAATCCGTACACCCTCGGGAACCACCACCACAGAAAGGCGTGACCCCTTTGGCATAGGCATAGGCTGGCAGCTTGATTTACCGTTTATCACGGACAATGTACTATATATTCCGGGAAGAGGCAGCTTTGCGATTAACGGCAATCAGTTTGTTGACCACACTTTGCAAGACAAGCGTATACACAATGATACGTCCTTTACCAGCGGCTCGCTGCGGTCAACCCGCAGGGTGACATTCCACAACGGCACATCTTATTTCTTCAGCGGTGAGCATGTAATAGGAATGCAAGACCGGTTTGGCAACACCATAAGATTTGAATACGCAAACATAGCCCCATTTGGCAACCGACGAATGCTTACAAGCATCACAGACACAAACAGCAAGCAAATCAATTTCCAATACCAAGGCTCCGGCGCAAGCAGAACTATTACAATAACCGCCCCGGACGCAAGCACATATGTAATAAACCTGTCACAGATACCGGGGCACAGCGACTTCCGGGTAGACAGCGTCCGCAACCAAGTAGGCGCGGTGACATCCTTTGTATATGACGTGCAAGAAGCCAGGTTTAACGCCACTACCAAAACCCCCAACCGTATAAACCATGCTCTTCTTCTTAGACAAGTAAACTACCCGTCAGGGGCGCAGTTACGTTTTCAGTACAGCCTCCACACAGAGAACATGGGCAGAAACGGCAGCCGCCAAGTATGGAAGGTTGCGTCACGCTTATTATTTAACAACGGCCGGGAATATCTGCGGACAACATTTGTCTACCAAGGCAATTTCACCGCCTCGTATAATAATGTTTGTATTTTAGTTGTTGCTTGAAACGTAATAATTAAAATACACTGCAAGAAGCGGATAGAGTTCAGAGTTCACCGCCTTGGGATAAAATTCCCGACAAAAAGGGTGCTGCC
>Ga0209755_10000513_pt1 | contig 70252 bp, 52 predicted proteins | sample TergutCo191P1_FD_187301 | JGI IMG/M metagenome (GOLD analysis project Ga0209755, IMG submission 187301) | Cornitermes sp. P1 segment gut microbial communities from Petit-Saut dam, French Guiana - Co191P1 (SPAdes) (version 2) | ecosystem: Host-associated > Arthropoda: Insects > Digestive system...
GCCGATTAGCGGAAAGGTTTGCAGCACGATTTGCCCGTGGTAACTTTGGTCGGTAAGGGTTTCCAGATAGCCGGTCATGCCGGTCGTGAAAACGATTTCCCCGACAACCTCGCCCATCGCCCCGAAACCCCTGCCTTCGAAAACCGTTCCGTTTTCCAGGATCAGGTACGCCGTGTTTTTCATTGGCTTTCCTTCCTTACTTTGCTGCTCAACATCTTTTTCACCCCTAACATATCGCCCCCAAAACCGCAAAAAAAAACGCCCACCAGATGATGCCAACCGAATCATCGAATGAACGCCTTTGTTCTAAAGTAATCATGCCGAAACTTCACGAAAGTGTCAAGGATCACCGTAGCCAAGATGACCAGTGTCCCTAAAGAGAGTGAAAACCACCGAGAAAGCCTTCAGGCAGCTTTTTGAGGCTTTTGGGGACACGTTTAAGCCACTCCCCTCGCATACCCGCGCGTTGATCAACTGCCGATAGTGTGATATTACTGATGGCATGACTCGCCGCGAATTTATTAAGAAAATGATGTACGGGACGGCATTTCTACTTTCCTCCGGAAAACTTACCGGGTGCAGAAGTCTTGACGTTCCGGTGGCACAGGCTCCCGTTCAAGAGCCTGTGCGCCAGGTTGTTCGCCGTTCTGGCCCGTTACAGATCCGTTCGGATAATCCGTCCATAATGCATAGTTATGATAATTGCGGGGAATGCGGCGGCTGCCAGAACTTTTGCCAAAACACGATGGATGTGTTTGGCCGGACGACCGCCGGCGGCGAAGATGCCTGTACTTACTGCGGTCAATGCACGATTTTTTGCACACGCGGCGCTATCACCGAGCGTTTTCATCACCAACAAGTAAGCGGGGCAATTGCCGCTTCCGATAAAATCGTAATCACCACAACCGCCCCAGCGATTCGCGTCGCGCTTGGCGAGATGTACGGGTATCCCGTTGGCACGAATGTCGAAGGGCGAATCGTCGGCGCGATGAAACATATCGGCGTCGATCATGTTTTGGACGCGACTTTCGGCGCGGACCTGACGGTGATGGAAGAAGCGGCGGAACTGTTGAAACGGCTCGAAAACGGCGGCAACAACCCTCTGCCGATGTTCACAAGCTGTTGTCCCGCCTGGGTACGTTACGTCAGGCTGTTTTATCCACGCCTGCTGCCAAACCTTTCCACCGTGAAAAGCCCCCTTTTGATGCAAGGCGTATTGGCAAAAACTTACTTTGCGCAAAAAATGGGTATAGACCCAGCAAAAATCGTCAGTGTCGCGCTTACGCCATGCACCGCGAAAAAGGCAGAAATCCTGCTGGCTGGGATGAACTCCGCCGGCGTCAAGCATGGGAAAACGCAGATGCGCGATGTTGACTATGTTCTTACCACCCGCGAGATTGCGTATTTGCTGAACGGCAGCAATGTCAATTTCGATGAAATGCGCGACGCTCCCTACGGCGATCTCATGGGTACGGGAAGCGGCGCAGGGATGATTTTCGGCAACACGGGCGGTGTTATGGAAGCGGCGTTGAGAACGGCATACAGATTCCTAAACGGCCACAATCCGCCCGCTAGGTTTTTCAACCTGACATCCGTTCGCGGCCTTGAATCCGTGCGCCGCGCGACCGTGGACATGGGCAAGAGAACGCTGAATATCGCAGTTGTCCACGGCACCGGCAACCTAAGACCGTTTCTGGACTCCATCCAAAACGGCACGTCGAACTACGACTTTGTCGAGGTCATGGCTTGTGCTGGGGGCTGCATCGGCGGCGGCGGACAGCCCGTAACCGCGATGGATCCCGTGGAGTTAAAACGGCTTCGCAAAAATGGCCTGTATCACCACGATAACAACAGCGCTATTCGGGTGAGCTACGATAATCCTCAGATAAAGGCGATTTACAGGGATTTCCTAGGCGAGCCGCTGGGGAATAAGGCGAAACGGTTGTTGCATACGTACCATTGAAGGGTATTAACGACTACCACCCTTAAACGGTTATACTCCTTACAATAGAAGCTCGTCCATCTTTCTTGTGACGAAGCCGTAACTGGGGTTTTGGCGACCTCGCTTATGGGTTGGCAAGGATATGTCGATAATGTATGAATAGGCTAACTTTGTCGTTGGGTTTGTTTGCCTGATTTTTGCAGTTGTGAGGGATTTTATGAGGATTTTTTCTGCCGTACTCGCTACGTTGGTCGTAGCCCTGTCGTTAACTTTCACTGGATGCGAGCGCCCTGTGCGCACCGAAGAAGGCCCGTTGCGGGTGGTTGCAACTATTTTCCCCCAGTTTGATTTTGTCCGCCAGATTGCCGGGGATCGGGTTGAGCTGACAATGCTGTTGTCACCTGGCGCGGAAAGCCACGGGTTCGATCCGTCGCCAAGGGATATTATTACCATAAACAATGCGGATCTGCTTATCTATGTAGGCGGCCACGGCGATGAATGGGTCGCGCCCATTCTTGCGTCATTGGGTCGCGAGGATATGCGGTCCGTGGCCCTTTTGGATCTGGTGGAAGTTGTGGAGCATGGGCATGATCACCACAGCGATTTCTGCGAGGAATGCGAAGAGTATCACAATGACCATCATCATGCACATGGACACCACCATCACCATTTTTGCTACGAATGTGAAGAGTATCACAACGGTCATCATCACCACCACGATCACGAGCATCATTACGACGAGCATGTCTGGACTTGCCCCCGGAACGCCGTCCTGATCGTGCGAGCGCTTACGGAAATACTGTCCGAGCTTGACCCCGACAACGCCTACTTTTTCCGCGCGAACGCCGTAGCCTACATCGCAAAACTGGAGGAATTGGACAGGGCTTTCGCCAATGTCGTCGCCAACGCGGCGCGGACTACGGTTGTCTTCGGCGACAGGTTCCCCTTCCTCTATTTGACGCGCTCTTATGGACTAACGCACTTCGCGGCCTTCAGTGGATGCTGCGTGCAAACGCAGGCTAGCCCCGCTACTATCGCCTTCCTCATTGAAACAGTCCAACGGGAAAACATTCCAGTGGTTTTCCATATCGAGTTTTCGAACAGACTTATCGCGAATGTTATCGCGGAGGCCACTGGTGCGCGCCTCCTGGAACTGCACTCGCTGCACAACGTGAGCCATGCGGATTTTACCGCAGGGGTGACTTATCTGGATTTGATGCGGCGTAACGTGGAAATGCTACGGGAGGCACTGAACTGATGGCCCCCGGTTTGACTCCGCTTATCTCCTGCCGGAACGCGGCCTTCGCCTATGACGGAAAAACCGTTGTCGAAGGCCTTAACTTCGAGGTAAACGAGGGCGATTACCTTTGCATCGTTGGGGAAAACGGTTCCGGCAAAACGACTTTGATGAAGGGCCTTTTGGGTCTCGCCCGCCCGAAAGCCGGAACCATCGAGATGGGGGGAGGGCTTAAGCCCACGCAGATCGGCTACCTTCCACAGCAAACGCCGGCCCAGAAGGATTTCCCCGCAAACGTCTATGAGGTCGTGCTGTCTGGGCGGCTCGGCAGCCGGGGGCTTCTGCCGTTCTATTCAAGGCGGGATCGGCGGATTGCGTATGCCAACATGGAAAAGCTGGGGATTTCCTCGATTGCGAAAAAAAGCTTCCGCGAGCTTTCTGGGGGGCAACAGCAGAGGACGCTTCTGGGTCGGGCTTTGTGCGCAACGGAAAAAGCCCTGCTTCTGGATGAACCGGTCGCAGGGCTGGATCCGCTCGTCACTGCGGAACTTTACAAAACCATTCAATCCCTTTCGCGCGAGGGCATAACCGTTATCATGATTTCGCACGACATACATGCGGCGGTGGAATACGCAAGCCACGTTCTGCATTTGCAGAATCGCCAGGTCTTTTTCGGCACTACGGAAAATTACAAGTTGACCGAGGAAGGCAGGCGTTTTTTGGGAGGTGGCACAAATGGCGTTGATTGAAATGTTGACGGAAATATTTTCCTTCGCCTTTATGGTTCGGGCAATCGTGGTCGGACTACTGGTCTCGCTGTGCGCGGCGCTTCTGGGAGTCAATCTGGTTCTTAAGCGTTACGCGATGATCGGCACGGGGCTTAGCCACGTCGGTTTTGCGGCGATGGCCATAGCCGGAGTTTTCGATCTCGCTCCCTTAACCGTGTCCATGCCCGTAGTCGTGGCCGCCGCGTTCCTGTTGCTACGGCTGAACGAGAGCAGCAAGATTCGCGGAGACAGCGCGGTGGCTCTGGTCTCGACGAGCAGTCTGGCCATTGGCGTAATCGTGGTGTCCATGACCACGGGCCTTACCCTGCACGTTTGCAGCGTGATGTTCGGCAGCATTTTCGCCATGGCCCGTGCGGACATGTACATAAGCGTGGCTCTAAGCGTTGCCGTGCTGGGCCTGTTCGTGCTATTCTACAAACAGTTGTTTGCCGTGACCTACGATGAAAGTTTCGCCAGGGCCACGGGAACGAAGGTGGAGGTTTACAAAAGCCTTCTTGCCATTTTGACCGCTGTTACCGTGGTGCTTGGTATGAGGATGATGGGTGCGTTGCTGATTGCCAGCCTGACCCTGTTCCCCGCGCTTAGCGCAATGCGCCTGTGCAAACGCTTTCTGTCAGTGGTGATCACGGCGGCGATCATCGGGGTTGTGTGTTTCTTTATCGGAATGCTTTTTTCGTTCGGGCTGGATCTGCCACCCGGGGCCAGCGTCGTGGGGGTCAATCTGGTGGTCTTTGCGGTCTTTAGCGTGATTGCAATCATTAGGCGCGGAGGGATAAGGTCGTGAGAAAAATTGCCGTGATCCTTGCGCTCGCCCTGATTGCGGTCGGGCGCATAGGCGCGGATGTCAATGTTGTTGTCATAGGCGACAGTTTTTTTGACGCACAGATTCGCAGAATCGAAATGAACCGTCAGAACTATTTGGGAAGGACAATCCGATATGTGGGCATTCTGCGAATAGACCACTGGCCGCCATCGGGGCAGGATTATCATTTCGTGGTTCGGTACACGTTTAGCCCATGCTGCGGGGAACAGCAGGTAGGCTTCGAGATATTCTTTCCACGCGGCGCGACACCGTTTCGGGATGGCGACTGGGTGGAGATAACCGGCGTGCTGGAGGAATACGGCCCACACGGGGACTTCCTGCGGATAAGGGCCACTTCCCTAGTCGAGGCGGCGGAACGGGGCACGGGCTCCGTCGAGCGTGCGCCTTGGCAAATGCGTTTTTGAGTTTTCTTGAAAGCGCCGATGGCAAGCGGGAAAATGCGGAGGGATAATGTAATGAGAAAAATTGTCGGGGTGCTTGCACTCGCTTTTATCTTTGTGGGCTGTGCAGATGACGGCGATACTCTTGTAATCGGCGACCGTTTTTTTGTCACCCAAATTCAGGATATTTTCATGAACCGACAGGACTATCTGGGTCGGACAATCCGATACGAGGGTGTTTTCCGAACAATCAACTGGTTCGAGACGGGCAACGACTATCATGTCGTGGTTCGGTATACCTTTACCTGCTGTTCCTTCGAGCCAATCGGCCTAGAGGTACTGCTGCCAGACGGGATGGAACCATTCCCAGACAATGCATGGGTGGAAGTAATCGGCGTACTGGAGGAACACGGGGAACATGGAAGATTTCTTAGGTTAAGAGCCTCGTCCCTGATTGAGATGGCGGAACGTGGCCTCGAAATTGTTGAGTGGGGTTTATAAAGCTCGGAAAAATTTACCCCAAAGCCTGTTTCAGATCCTCGATTATATCGCCCACATCTTCTATGCCCACCGATAGGCGCAGCAGCCGTTCATTTATGCCGTTGCGCTCACGCTTTTCCTTTGGCAAATCCGCATGAGTCTGGGTTATTGGGTACGTGACAAGCGTTTCCACGCCGCCAAGGCTTTCGGCAAACAGTATGAGCCTAACTTTTTCCAGAACCTTCAGTGCAGTGGCATCGGTGTCGGTCTCGAAGGAAATCATGCCGCCAAAGCCAGACGACTGTTTTTTTGAAACCTCTATGTCTGGGTGATCCGCCAACCCAGGGTAAAAAACTTTTTTGACCTTTGAGTGCGAGCATAGCCAGGCGGCTATTTCCAGTGCGTTTTCCTCATGCTTTTTCATCCGCAATGCCAGCGTTTTTATGCCCCTTATCAGTAGGTAGCTGTCGAACGGCGAAAGGCAGGCACCAGTACTATTGTGAATAAACCTTAGCTTTTCCTCGATCTTGCCGTCCGCACATACTATAAACCCAGCAAGCGTGTCGTTGTGTCCGCACAGATATTTCGTGCCGCTATGTACAACAATGTCCGCACCAAGCGGTATCGGTTTTTGGAAAAACGGTGTCAGAAAAGTGTTGTCAACGATAAGCAGAAGATTGTTTTTCCTTGCGATGGCGGCTACCCCAGCAATGTCGGTAACCTTCATCATGGGGTTGGTGGGGGTCTCGATGAAGATTGCTTTTGTGCCTGGTTTTACGGCGTTTTCGAGGTCGTTCAGGCTACTTGTATTGACGTAATCGATTTTTATGCCACGGTTTGCGGCAATGTTGTCGAATAGCCTGACCGTACCGCCGTACAAATCGTCCGATGCGATAATGCCGTCGCCTGTGCCAAACAATTCCAACAGCGCAGTTTCCGCAGCCATCCCAGTCGGAAAGGCAAGCGCACCGCAGCCGCATTCCAAATTCGCAACGGTTTTCTCAAGATATTCCCTCGTCGGGTTTTGGGTCCTTGAATAATCGTAACCAGTGCTTCTGCCGACTCCAGGGTGTGCGTACATTGCTGTCTGGTAGATCGGAACCGCCACCGCTCCCGTGTTGCTTGTATTGTTTTCTGCGCCGTGTACGCAGATTGTGCTTGTTTCCATGGTAAGTATATGTATACTACATACGCCCCTCGTGTCAATAGCAGATCAGCTTGCGAATGCACATATCTCGATATTCCTGGCTGGACAAACATCCCGACTATCCTACAGAAATTACAGTCCCATTTAACCTTAGCCCAACGCCGCAGCCAATTGTTCAAACGCTTTTTCAAGCACGGCCAAAGGGCAGGCTATATTTATCCGTATAAAGCCCTTGCCCTCTTCCCCAAAAACGCTGCCCTTACTGACCCAAAGCCTGGCTTTTTCGACGAGGATTCTATCAAGTTCCGTTTCCGAAAAGCCGTATGCGTTCATGTCAAGCCACAAAAGGTATGTCCCTTCAAGCTCGGCGAGACGGATCTTGGGCAGATTGGCATTAATAAAATTTTTTGTATAATTGTAGTTCTGCCATAGGTACGCAAGAAGCTCGTCCAGCCATTCTCCACCACCTTCATAGGCCGCCTGGCACGAAACAAGCCCCATAGTGTTTAGCTGACTGTAACCCGTTTTGCCGATTTCCCTTTTGAATTTTTGCCTAAGCTTTGTATCGGCGATAAAAATGTTCGCCGTCTGAAGTCCAGCAAGGTTAAAGGTCTTACTTGGCGAAGTACAGATAATCGAATTGTTAAGAAATGCCTCGCTTATTGTTCCGAACACTGTATGCTTGTTGTCGCCGTAGGTAAAATCGCAGTGAATTTCGTCGGACACAATCAGCACATCGTGCTTTAGGCATATTTCCCCCATTCGTGTCAGTTCGCTCTTTGTCCACACTCTGCCCACAGGGTTGTGGGGACTACACAAAATAAAAAGTTTTGCATTATTTATGATGATTTTGTTTTCGAAGTCGCCAAAGTCAACCTGGTATTTGCCGTCCACATATGCAAGCGAGTTTGCAACAAGCCGCCGCCCATTAGTCTCAACAGTTTCCCTAAACGGATAATACACCGGGGTTTGGATTAAAACAGCATCACCCAGCTCGGTAAAAGCCCTTATTGCGGCGCAAAGAGCAAACACAACCCCTGGTGTTTTTACCAGCCATTCCGGGCTTGCCTCAAAACCGAATCTTTGCGAGAACCATTTTTGCAGGACGGTAAAATAAGTGCCAGTTTTCTTAGTCTCCGAATAGCCGAACACAGAATGCTCCGCCGACCTGACAAGTGCCTCGGTGACGCATGGCGGCACCCTAAAATCCATATCGGCTACCCACATTGGGATAAGGCATTCTGGCTTGCCGTATTCGGCGGCGAAGTCATGCTTTATCGAGTTGGTGTCGCACCTGTCAATCGACTCGTCAAAGTCGTGTTTCATGCCTTGTGTCTGTGTTAGTTCACTTGATGCTTTTGTCATGTTCCAAGTCTACCTTACAAGTTAGCTACATTTACTTTACAAAGTTTTTTGTTGTGTGTCAAGAGGAGGCCCCATGGTTTGATTTTTACTTGAAGCAATATGTTGCTCTATGCCTTTTTTCTTATGTTGTCTGAGCCTCCCTCCTTGTCATTTTATTTTTTCCAGCACACCGTTGATTTTTAGCTGGATGATTTCCGTGTTTTCCAAACCGTCATTGTCAACCACTTTGACGGCGATGGTATGCACCCCAGCTTTTAGGGTAAGCGCCTGTTTCCCATCTTTGTCGATTATCACCGTGGGCTTGAAACCTTTGTCTTTATCAAAGGCAAAGTCCCAACTATAAAACTCAATACCGGCAGGGCTTTGACCTTGTGCAACGAATTCGATTTTTCTATTTCCCTTGACATCTTTTTCCAGCTCGTTGATGTGTACGCCAAGCGCAGGTTTTACGGCTATCGGGATTATGTCGTCAACCTTTACCAGTTTGACGGTTATGTTGTCTTCGTTTTTCAGCCTTGCCACTTCCTCGATGGCACCTTTGCCAAAACTAAAGGCGATAATATAGCCGATGGGATTGCCTGCGTTCTGATTTTTTGTAAACAGGCTTTTGTCGTAACGCTGAACGGCGGATAGAAAATTGTCGATAACGTTCCGCCCTATGTTATCCGAACGTTTTACCTGTATCGGGGCGTTGTCGTTTGCTTTTCCGTCCAGTCCCAAATCGCCCCTTTGTTTGGTATTGCTGGTGCCGCCAAATTGCTGGATGATCCAGCTTTCAAATTCGAATGCGTCTTTATAGCGGAGCGTGTCGTAATCGTATTTGTGCAGTTGCACTGTATAGGGTGCGCTGAACAAATCCGTCTGTTTTTGCAGGCGGAATTCTGTTACCTTAACCGCCATTGGCGATTGGTCGATACCTACCCATTGGCGGTTTAGTTTGTCCGCAACGGCTATCGTTGTTCCACCGCCGACGAATGGATCGAGAACGGTGTCCCCTTCGTTGCTTGCCATGTTGATTATGCGTTCCAGTAGGGCTTCTGGTTTTTGCGTGGGGTAGCCGATTTTTTCTTTTGAATGCCCTCTGATCAAATCAATATCTGTCCAAATAGAAGTAAGCGGAACTCCTTTAGATTCATCCAAAAACCTTTTGTACATCGGTACTGTGCCTGGGTTTGTTTGGACAACCCTTCCTTCGTCCATGAGTTTTTGCATTTTTTCTTTTGAGTATCGCCAATATCTGCCTACACCCATTACCTCATAATACGGGTTTCCCTTTGCCTTTCCGCCTGGGCCTAACATATTGTCGAGTTTATATCTTCGACCATCTTTGTCGGTATGTTTGTAGAAATTTTTTACATATTCTTCACTCAGAGGGGTATAGAGTGGATTAATTGAAAAACCATCGGACTTTGAATAGAACCAAATAGTATCACTTACCCGACCGATGTGTTTTGCACCTTGTCCAAAATCACCTTTTGCGTCACTTCTTTTCCAGATTATTTCATTTCTAAAATTATCCTCACCAAAAATCCTATCCAAAATATGCACACGGATATATGCATTTGCGTGCCAGTCGCAATGCAGGAAAATACTCCCAGTAGGTTTCAGCACGCGGTGCATTTCCAGAACTCGCTCCTTGAGCCAGTCTATGTAATGGCTTATGCCGCCCGACCACCTGTCCTGAAAACTGCGGATTTCCCCAGAGTCGCCCCAAATCACCTCATAATTACGGTTGCTGAAAAACGGCGGATCGAGATAGATAAGGTCTACGGTGTCGTGTTCCATGGATTTGAGGATTTCAAGATTGTCGCCAAGGACAAGACGGTTCACGGTCATCTGCAATGCCATTCCTTTTGGGTTTCTTTTTAGAAGTTCGTAGACTCTAGGAATTATTCTGTCCTATGGTGTTTTTTCCTTTTTTGCAGTTTTTTGATGGTGCAATCCCTCCCTCCACCTGCTATTTTGCTTAAACACACCCCATTCGATATAGTATACCACCTAAATAGGTGTGTTTGTCAACCTAAAAAGGTGGTAAACCACACAAGATGATGAAAAATGATAGTTTTGAGTACGAGGCTGAAGTTGCCGCTCAGATAAAACTCATTGTCCAACGATTACGGGAAGAGCGCCAAAAGCAAAGGATTTCCCAGATGGATTTATCATTCAAAGCTGGTTTATCGCAAAATCAAGTAAATTATATCGAAGCAGGAAAAAGAACGCCAAATTTAAACAGCCTTTTAAGCATATGCAAAGTACTGGAAATCAACCCTGCGGTACTTTTTGAGCCGAATGACACAAATCGGAAGGAAGCCCGAGACACGATCATTCGGCTGGTATCGCAATTTTTATAGAAGGATTGAAATTCCCAAACCCTGCCTATTCTTCCGCATAAGTGAGCCGTTTGATGTTTTTTTACAAAAAGGTGTGCGCAGAAATTCTATTTCACAAAAGGAAACACGAATGCCCCCTTTCTTAGTTGACAAAAAAACATGGATATGGGGTAATATAACAGCGGAGGACATATGACAGAGAAGCAAGTTACAATCGGCAAAGGCGGCAAATACCCCTTAAACGGGATTTTGACATTGCCGGATAACCACTCTTCAAAGGTTCCCGTCGTGGTATTGGTGCATGGTTCTGGCTCCCACGACATGGACGAAACGCTTTTTGGAAACAAGCCTTTTCGCGACATTGCCGATTACCTGCCGACCAAAGGAATAGCCGTTCTACGCTATGACAAGCGCACGTTTGTTTATGGCAAACAAATGATGAAAGATAAGAATTCCCGTGACTTTACTGTAAAAGACGAAACGATTGAAGATGCCATTCTTGCCGCTAACCTTTTAAGAGACGACGACAGTATTGATCCCAATCATATATACATTGTGGGGCACAGCCTTGGTGGAGTGCTTGCGCCACGCATTGACGCGGAAGGCGGCAATTTTGCGGGGATCATTATTCTTGCAGGTTCGCCACGTAACCTTATCGACATAATGATTAGCCAAAACGAGGAAATGATTCCGCAACTTGGAAAGCTGCTTCAATTAATTGCCAAAAAACGATTTGCGTCTATTAAGGCAAAATTTGAAGCAATCCCAACCATGACCGAAGCGGAGGCAAAAAACACAAAGCTGGCTGGACAAAATCTTGTATGGTATCTTAAAGAAATGGCGGAGCATCCTGTCGCGGATTATTTAAAGGCAACTGAAAAACCCGTGTTTATTTTGCATGGAGGAAAGGACTTTCAGGTTACGATAGAAAAGGATTTTGCGCTTTATCAGGAAATATGCACTGGAAAGCAAAATGTCAGCTTCAAGGTATATCCCGAGTTGAACCATTTGTTCATGAAGTCGATTTACGGGAAGCTCAAGGATTACAAAAAAGAGTACAAGGTACCCCAAAAGTTTGACCCCACAGTATTGGACGATATTGCGGAGTTTATTTTTCGGGGATAAAGTCAATGTCGATTCGGATCGAATGCTGTCACCTAAAAGGAAATCAGCTTGTTCCCTCCCGTTGATTTGGCACTGGCAAGGGCTTTCGTTGCATTATCGATAATATCCCCCAATGTTTTAAGGTTAGTCGTTTTTGTGGCGATACCAAGGGATATCTTGACATTAAGCTTCAGGTTCTTTATTTCGAAGCGCGTTTCCACAATTTTCCTCTGAACTAATTCGGCGAATTTTTCAGCGGTTTCTTTTTTGGCGTTTGGAAGCGTGAATACAAATGCCTCGTCGCTGTACCTGGCCAGCAGGGTGCCCTGTTTCAAACTGTTGCGGGTGCGTTGGGTTAGTACCTTCAATACCCCATCCCGTCCCTCATCACCGTGCGCCTCGGTGATCTGGCTTAGGTTATCGACGCTGAACATGATAAGATTGAAGTCTCGGTTCTTGTCAATGCAGTAGCGAAGTTCCTGTTCCGCGGTATCCATAAAGTATGCCCTGTTGCGGACTCCCGTAAGCTCGTCGGTAAAGGCCTGGGCTTCGGTGTCGTTCGCCTTATGCATGTTCTCCTTGCTCGTCTCCACCAGCCGCCGCGCAGCTTCCTTTACCTTGTGGGTAACCTCGTTCACGGTGCCAACGGCATCAAGGATCTGCTTGCTTCCCTGCCCCTGCTCTTCCATGGCGTGCAGGATCGTGTCCTCCTGTACCGCAACGGTTTTTACACCGTCTTCTATCGCGTTGAATTTCCCAAGAACCGCGTCCGTCGATTTCGTTATCTTGTCGATGGAACCCTTTATGCCTTTCAGCACCCCACCTATGGTCTTGGACTGTTGGCTGGACGATTCCGCAAGCTTGCGTATCTCGTCCGCCACCACCGCAAAACCACGGCCAGATTCCCCGGCGTGCGCAGCCTCGATTGCCGCGTTCATCGAAAGAAGGTTCGTCTGGCTTGCGATGTTCTGCATCACCGAGTTGATTTCGAGCAGGGATTCGGATTCGCGGGCGATTCCCTGGATGTTGGTGGCGACCTCGCTAAGGCCCGTGTGCCCGGCAACAGAAGCCTCCTGCAGTTCCTTCACGTTCTGCGAGTTCTTGGACAGGGTGTCGGTGACGGACTGGATGTTGGCGATCATTTCCTCGGTGGCCGCGGAGGACGTGGTGACAGAGGCCGCCTGTTCCTCGACATGCTCGTTGAGCTGTTCCATCATGGACTGTATCTTCCCCTGCATGATTCTTTCCCTTTCCCTTTCCTGGTAGTACTCGCGCAGGTCGCGGCTGTAGGCGATGGCGTGGGGTTTGCCGTCGATGGTTATGCGGTGCACGATCTCCTCGGTGGGAACCTGCGACCCGTCGCTGTGCAGGTACGTAAACTCGTAACGGGTGCTACCGTCCCTTATGCACTTCTGAAGCATCTCGGTGCTTTTCTGGATCGATTCGGAGCCGTCCGGCTGGTGCCTGGGCAAAAACTTGTTGAAGTCGTTGATGTATGTCTTCCTGTCTGGGATTCCGAGCATGTTCTCGACTTCCTTGTTTACATCCACGATATTGCCGTCCGCGTCGAAAATGGCGCTGACTATGGGCGAGGCGTTCAGTATGGCGTGCATCCTGTCCTCGAACGCGGCCCGTTGTTCCTGCTGGTGGCGTACGTCCTCGGCGTGGGTGGTCTGCATATCTTCGATGCCCTTTTTGAGATTGTCACGGATCTTTATCATCGCATCCTGGAGATCCCCGATTTCATCGTTTTCGGTTTTTTTGATGCTCACGGTGAAGTCCATGCCGACCAGGGAAGCCGCGGCATTCTTTATACTGCGGATGGGAATGGTAAGCTTTTTATAAGTGAACAGGATTGACACGAACGCCGCCACCACCAGAAGCGCGATGCCTATAAGAATCATGTGCAGCACGAACCGATCCATTTCCGCAAAAATTACCGCCGTTGGAATTACCGAGACCAGGATCCAGTCCACAAGCGGAATGAGTTCCGAATATATGAAAATATCTCTGTCCATAGAGGAAAACGTCGGACGACCAAGAACATCGTTCCGATAGTGCCCAAGCCCAAACTCGTTAAAAAAATCATCCCGCAACAGTGCATCCACATCGTGGTGCGTGACGAAAAGCCCCTGCCTGTTGATTAGGAATATCCTGTGTTCGGGCATTGTAACTTTTTCCTCAAGCATGGCCGTCATAAAGGCAAGCCCGAAATCGGCGGCGACAACGCCCATATCCCTGCCAAAATCGTCATACACGTTTTTTGTGACCGATATTGCAAGCTGGTCGGTAGCGGCATCCACGTAAGGCTCGGTATACCCGACACGCCTAGGGTTCGCCTTTGCCGTAAAAAACCAGGGGCGCTCCGTGTTGTCCCAAGTCGGCGGAAGATTCACATGTGGATAGATAATCGTAAAACCGTCCGGTTCGAGCCAGTTGACGTTGCTGGAAACGTACAGGCGCATCGCGTCGGTCTGAACTCCCACGTTGCGCCTAAAGAGGTTTTGCAACGCCGGGCCATCGACAGGCGTTTCGGCAATCATTGAAGGCATTGCGGTCGCGGTAAGGCTTACCAGCGCACCCCACTCGTTGAAACGCGCAAGAAGCTGATCCCGCAAAGCGTGGATGTTGTCCACCGTGCCGGTAGTCGCCTGCTCCTGGATGATTCCCCTTGCGTTGCCGATAAACACGACGGAAAGCAGCAGTGTGGTTAAAAAAGTGATGCCCACACACACAATCGTAATCTTTGCGGTAAGGGATGATTTCCTTGCCTTTTTGTCGCTCATTTTTGTTCCTCCTGATGCGATCTGATGCGATTTATCCAAAAGAAACCACTTTGTTTCTTCCTGTTGCTTTAGCGTCGGAAAGAGCCTTTTCCGCATTGGCGATAAGGGCCTGAAGCGTGTTATTGCTGTTCGACTTGGAAGCAATGCCAAGTGATATCTTGACATTAAGCTTCATGCTCCTCATTTCGAAGCGCGTTTCCACAATTTTCCTCTGAACTAGCTCGGCGAATTTTTCAGCGGTTTCTCTTTTGGCGTTTGGAAGCGTGAATACAAATGCCTCGTCGCTGTACCTGGCCAGCAGGGTGCCCTGTTTCAAACTGTTGCGGGTGCGTTGGGTTAGTACCTTCAATACCCCATCCCGTCCCTCATCACCATGCGTCTCGGTGATCTGCCTTAGGTTATCGACGCTGAACATAATGATGTTAAAGTCCCGGTTCTTGTCAACGCAGTAGCGCAATTCCTGCTCCGCGGTATCCATAAAGTATGCCCTGTTGCGGACTCCCGTAAGCTCGTCGGTAAAGGCCTGGGCTTCGGTGTCATTGGCCTTATGCATGTTCTCCTTGCTCGTCTCCACCAGCCGCCGCGCAGCTTCCTTTACCTTGTGGGTAACCTCGTTCACGGTGCCAACGGCATCAAGGATCTGCTTGCTTCCCTGTCCCTGCTCTTCCATGGCGTGCAGGATCGTGTCCTCCTGTACCGCAACGGTTTTTACACCGTCTTCTATCGCGTTGAATTTCCCAAGAACGGTGTCCGTCGATTTCGTTATCTTGTCGATGGAACCCTTTATGCCCTTCAACACCCCACCTATGGTCTTGGACTGTTGGCTGGACGATTCCGCAAGTTTACGTATCTCGTCCGCCACAACCGCAAAACCACGGCCCGATTCCCCGGCGTGTGCCGCCTCGATCGCCGCGTTCATCGAAAGCAGGTTCGTCTGGCTGGCGATGTTCTGCATCACCGAGTTGATTTCGAGCAGGGATTCGGATTCGCGGGCGATTCCCTGGATGTTGGTGGCGACCTCGCTAAGGCCAGTGTGCCCGGCAACGGAAGCCTCCTGCAGTTCCTTCACGTTCTGCGAGTTCTTGGACAGGGTGTCCGTGACGGACTGGATGTTGGCGATCATCTGCTCGGTGGCTGCGGAGGACGTGGTGACAGAGGCCGCCTGTTCCTCGACATGCTCGTTGAGCTGCTCCATCATGGACTGTATCTTCCCCTGCATGATTCTTTCCCTTTCCCTTTCCTGGTAGTACTCGCGCAGGTCGCGGCTGTAGGCGATGGCGTGGGGTTTGCCGTCGATGCTTATGCGGTGCACGATCTCCTCGGTGGGAACTTGCGAGCCATCGTTGTGCAGGTATGTCCATTCGTAACGGATGCTGCCGTCCCTTATGCACTTCTGAAGCATTTCGACGCTTTTCTGGATCGAGTCTGAGCCGTCTGGCTGGTGCTTGGGCAGGAACCTGTTGTAGTCGTTGACGTAGGTTTTCCTCTCGGGGATTCCGAGCATGTTCTCGACTTCCTTGTTCACCTCCACGACATTTCCGTCCGCGTCGAAAATGGCGCTGACTATGGGCGAGGCGTCCAATATGGTGTGCATCCTGTCCTCGAACGCGGCTCGCTGTTCCTGCTGGTGGCGTACGTCCTCGGCGTGGGTGGTCTGCATGTCGTCAATGCCCTTTTTGAGATTGTCGCGGATCTTTATCATCGCATCCTGGAGATCCCCGATTTCATCGTTCTCCGTTTTTTCGATGCTTACGGTGAAGTCCATGCCAACCAGGGAAGCCGCAGCATTCTTTATAGTGCGGATGGGAACGGTAAGTTCCTTATAAGTGAACAGTATCGATACGAACGCCGCCACCACCAGAAGCGTGATGCCTATAAGAATCATGTGCAGCACGAACCGGTTCATTTCCGCAAAAATAGCCGACACGGGAATGACCGAGACAAGTATCCAGTCCACGCCCGGAATAAATTCCGAATAGATAAAAACATCTCTGCCATGTGATAAAAAAGACTGGCGGCCAAGGACATCGTTCCGATAGTGCGCAAGCCCAAACTCATTGAAAAAATCGTTGACCAGAACCGCTTCCGAATCCAGGTGCGTGATGAAATGCCCCTGCCTGTCGATAAGGACGATGCTGTGCTCCGGCATGACGGCCTTTTCATCAAGCAGTGCGTTCATAAAGGCAAGTCCCACGTCGGCGGCGATAACGCCCACGTCCCTGCCTGCATAGTCGTATATGTTTGTCGAGATGGATATCGTAAGTTCCCCTGTTATGGCATCGATATAGGGGTCGGTGTGCCCAATATTCCCAGGGCCAGGATTCGCCTTTGCCGCAATAAACCAGGGACGCTCCCTGTTGTCCCAGGCGACCGGAGGAAGAAGCCCGTCTTCGCGGACAACAAAACCATCTGGCTCGGTCCAGCGTATGTTACTCGAAGCGTACACAAGCTTTACGTCGGGTTCGAGATCGGAAGTCCGCCTGAACAAAGTTTGCAGGGCCATAGGATCAAAAGGTTCCTGGGTGATCACGGAAGATGCGGCAACCGCCGTAAACCTGACAAGCGCCTCCCACTCGGCGAAACTCGCAAGAAGCTGGTCCCGCAAAGCGTGTATGTTGTCCACAGTGCTGGTGGTTGCCTGATACTGGATGATTCCCCTTGCGTTGCTGATAAACACAACGGAAAGCAGTAGCGTGGTTAAAAAAGTGATGCCCACACACACAATCGTAATCTTTGCGGTAAGGGATGATTTCCTTGCCTTTTTGTCGCTCATTTTTGTTCCTCCTGATGCGATTTATCCAAAAGAAACCACTTTGTTTCTTCCTGTTGCTTTAGCGTCGGAAAGGGCCTTTTCCGCATTGGCAATAAGGGCCTGGAGCGTGTTATTGCTGTTCGACTTGGAAGCAATGCCAAGCGATATCTTGACATTAAGCTTCATGCTCCTTATTTCAAAGCGCGTTTCCACAATTTTCTTCTGAACCAGCTCGGCGAATTTTTCAGCGGTTTCTCTTTTGGCGTTTGGAAGCGTGAATACAAATGCCTCGTCGCTGTACCTGGCCAGCAGGGTGCCCTGTTTCAAACTGTTGCGGGTGCGTTGGGTTAGTACCTTCAATACCCCATCCCGTCCCTCATCACCATGCGTCTCGGTGATCTGCCTTAGGTTATCGACGCTGAACATAATGATGTTAAAGTCCCGGTTCTTGTCAACGCAGTAGCGCAATTCCTGCTCCGCGGTATCCATAAAGTATGCCCTGTTGCGGACTCCCGTAAGCTCGTCGGTAAAGGCCTGGGCTTCGGTGTCATTGGCCTTATGCATGTTCTCCTTGCTCGTCTCCACCAGCCGCCGCGCAGCTTCCTTTACCTTGTGGGTAACCTCGTTCACGGTGCCAACGGCATCAAGGATCTGCTTGCTTCCCTGTCCCTGCTCTTCCATGGCGTGCAGGATCGTGTCCTCCTGTACCGCAACGGTTTTTACACCGTCTTCTATCGCGTTGAATTTCCCAAGAACAGCGTCCGTCGATTTCGTTATCTTGTCGATGGATCCCTTTATGCCCTTCAACACCCCACCTATGGTCTTGGACTGTTGGCTGGACGATTCCGCAAGTTTGCGTATCTCGTCCGCCACCACCGCAAAGCCACGGCCCGATTCCCCGGCGTGTGCCGCCTCAATCGCCGCATTCATCGAAAGAAGGTTCGTCTGGCTGGCGATGTTCTGCATCACGGAATTGATTTCGAGAAGGGATTCGGACTCGCGAGCGATTCCCTGGATGTTGGTGGCTACTTCGCTAAGGCCAGTGTGCCCGGCGACGGAAGCCTCCTGCAGTTCCTTCACGTTCTGCGAGTTCTTGGACAGGGTGTCCGTGACGGACTGGATGTTGGCTATCATTTCTTCGGTGGCCGCGGAGGACGTGGTGACAGAGGCCGCCTGTTCCTCGACATGCTCGTTGAGCTGCTCCATCATGGACTGTATCTTCCCCTGTAGAATCCTTTCCCTTTCCCTTTCCTGGTAGTACTCGCGCAGGTCGCGGCTGTAGGCGATGGCGTGGGGCTTGCCGTCGATGGTTATGCGGTGCACGATCTCCTCGGTGGGAACCTGCGACCCGTCGCTGTGCAGGTACGTAAACTCGTAACGGGTGCTGCCGTCCCTTATGCACTTCCTGAGCATCTCGGTGCTTTTCTGGATCGATTCGGAGCCGTCCGGCTGGTGCCTGGGCAAAAACTTGTTGAAGTCGTTGATGTATGTCTTCCTGTCTGGGATTCCGAGCATGTTCTCGACTTCCTTATTCACCTCCACGACATTGCCAGCTGAATCGAAGATGGCGCTGACTATGGGCGAGGCGTCCAGTATGGCGTGCATCCTGTCCTCGAACGCGGCTCGCTGTTCCTGTTGATGGCGCACATCCTTGGCGTGGGTATTTTGCATGTCTTCGATGCCTTTTTTAAGGTTGTCACGGATATTTATCAACTCAGCCTGGATGTCCCCGATTTCATCGATTTCCGTTTTTTGTATGTCGATGGTGAAGTCCATTTTGGACAAGGCATCGGCGACATGCTCTATGCCGCGGACGGGTACCAATATGCTCCTGGTGATAAAGAAGCTTAACACAAAGAAAGACACCAAGGCTACCGCAAAAATAACAAGAAGGATCATAGTGGCAAGAGCTATCAGACCCTCCATATCCTCCATATGAAAATTTCTAAGTTCCACATAGCGATCTCTTAACGCATTTATTCTTGTCGTGGACTCAATACCTGCGGGGAAAACAACCCTATAAAGCAGGTCAAGGGCTTCCTCCATGTTGCCTTCTTCCCTTAGGCGCAAGGCAACCCCACCCTGGACATGCAAGTCGTAATGCGGCTGAAAAACAGCGTCTATGAGGGCAAAAACCTGCGGATCGTCAATCATGTGGGGCATTGGGCCTTCGAGCCATCTGCCGTATATGCACGTATGCGGATCAAGGCCTCCGACAAAAGGCCGACCATACAGGAATGCCCATGCCAGGTTATAACGCCATATATGGTGCGCTTCCACCAGAGCGTTGGCCGTGTCGCTTAATTCCGTAAGTTGGAAAGCGTCAATCTTTATGTTGGTTACGCGGGTAATGGTATGGAAGCTTCCCGCCCCAATCACTACCGTCAACATAAAAGTACATAGCAAGCCCCCACCAATTCTTGTCCGCAACTTTAACTTCATAACAATGCCCCCTTAAAAACGTTTTTGTTGATATTACAAGGCCACCTTCCTTATGGAAGCTATGCCAAGGGATATGTTTACATCAGATTGCAGACCTCTTGCCGCAAAGGAGGGTCCACCTTTGACGTTTTTCCGCACCTGTTCTATTTTTTTTGTATTTTTCGTTTTTTTTTCTGGCCGCTTGACAAACGTGTAGCAACCGCTGTTCTCACATGGATGCACAAATTTCCGTCCTTTTTTATTTTTGCGGGCCAGCTTCAGCCTTTTGATGTCACATTCTGGGCTGTTTTTGCCCGCTAATTGTTACATTTTAATGCTGGCGGTTCAAATTGTCAAGCGAAAAGTTTAGGGGTTAGGATTATACATAGACAGCATCTGTTTCGAAAAACGCCGGCTTTCGTATTCCAGGTACCAAATGGATCGGGGCTTAGGGAACCGCCAATGGGCGGTTCCCGTTGGGTCAAACTTTAAAATGCGATATGGCCTGTACCAAGGAAGAGATGTTCTCCCGTGTTTTTCCGCTCAACTCGTTGACGCTGTTGACCGCCCGGTTCACCTGCTCGGTTCCGGCGGCCATCTCGTTCATGCCGCTGGTTATTTCCTGAGTCAGCTTCTCAAGGTTTTTACTTTCCAGGATGACTTCCTTGCTGCCCTCCTGCATTTCCATGGCCTCGCCCTTTACCTGCTGGGTTATATCGCCTACCTGCCCGGCGGCCTGCAGTGCCCGTTGGCCTCCGTGACTTTGTTCTTCCATTGCGATGCGGATGCCCTTTTCCTGTTCCGCAACCGTCCTGACCCCCGTGTCTATCGCCTCGAATTTGTTCAGAACATTGTCGGTGGAACGGGTTATCTTGCCAATGGATTCCGCAATCTTTTTAAGTACGCTTCCGATGATCTTCGACTGCTCGCTGGAGGATTCGGCAAGCTTGCGTATCTCGTCCGCGACGACGGCAAAGCCCCTGCCGGCCTCGCCTGCGTGTGCGGCCTCGATTGCCGCGTTCATCGAAAGCAGGTTCGTCTGGCTGGCAATGTTTTCCATTACGGAGTTGATCTCTAAAAGGCCCTCGGACTCCCTTGCGACCTCCTGAATATCCGTCGCCACTTCCTGCAGGCTGTTCCTACCAGTCTCCGACGATTCCTTAAGGGCTTCCACGTTGGCGGCGTTTTCGGCAAGGCTTTGCGTAACGGAATTGATGTTGTCCATTACCCGCTCCAGGGCGGAAGCGGCCTGGCCCACGGCATCGGTCTGGCGTTCGACGTTGCCGTTTAGCTTGTCGATGTTGACGGTAACCTGCTCCATGGTCGCGTTTGTTTCGGTGACGCTGGCGCTCTGGTTTAGCACCCTGCCTTTAATGCTATGGATGGTGGCGGAAATCTGGTTCATCGCCGAGGCCGTCTGTGTCATATTGCTTGCAAGATTGTTGCCAATGTCGGAAAGCACCCCAGCCTGCTGTTTGACCGCACCGATCATTTTGCCCAGCGCCTCCATTGTTTGGTTGAAGGAACGGGAAGCCCTGGATATCTCGTCCGTGCCCTGCTCCGGAAGCCTTTTCGTCAAATCGCCATGTGCCGTGTCGTCGAGGGTCTTCGTCAACAGGCCGATGGGCGTTAATATGCTTCTGGTTGTTAAGAAACTCAACACAAGGAAAGCAACAAAGGCCACCACGAAAAGAATGATCATTCCCGTTATGGCGAGCGTTATCATACGATCCATTTCGTCCATGCGCATGTCCCGCAGTTCCATGTAGCGGTCCCTTAACTCGTTTATCCTTACCGTGGACTCGACACCTGCGGGAAAAACAACATCGTAAAGCAAGGCATGGGCTTCTTCCATACGGCCTTCCTCCCTAAGCGCAAGGGCCACCCCACCCTGGACGTGCAAATCGTAGTGCGGCTGGAAAACGGCATCTATGCGAGCGAAAACCTGCGCATCGTCAACCCAATGGGGCATATCCCCCGCAAGCCAGTTGCCGAATATGCACGTATGCGGATCAAGGCCGCCAGGAAAGTGTCTGTCATACATAAAAGCCCAGGCCAGGTTGTACCGCCATATATGGTGCGCTTCCACCATACGGTTTGCATGGTCGCTTAATTCGGTCAGCATATTTACATGGCCCTTAATGTCTCTCATGCGCATAATGCTATGCCAACTGCCAACCCCAATCGCTACCGCCAGCATAAAGATACAAAGTAATCCACCCACAATTTTCGTTCGCAATTTTAAGTTCATATGAGTACTCCTTGTCTAGGATGCAAGGTTACCACTCCCCCCAGGGGGATGTCAAGTAGTTTACGAAATTTCGCATAAAACGAATGTTATTTTAAGAATGTTGTATTTGTGGCACAATTTCCATAAAAAAAGCGTTCACCAGACGATGGGAATAATTTTCACATCGTCCGATGAACGCCTTTGTTCAAAAGCACAGGCTAGATTAGCCGCTTGCAGCCCAACCTACCAACCAGATGCGATTTTATTACTGCCGCTTGCTTTAGCACTTGCAAGTGCTTTTTCCGCACTCATTATGATACCATTGAGCGTATTGTTGCCGTCCGTCTTGGAAGCGAGACCAAGGGAAATGCTGACATCAAGTCTAATACCCCTTGTCGCAAAGGGCGCATCCTTAACCTTTTTTTGAACCTGCTCGGCAAGTTTAGTCGCGGTTCCCTGTGGGACATTGGGTAGTGTAATTATGAATTCCTCGTCGCTGTACCTGGCCACCAAAGTGCCCTGCTTCAGGCTGTTTCTGGCACGCATTGTCAGTATCTTTAACACATCGTCATGTATGCCGCTACCATGCTCGTCGGTAATCTGCCTTAGGTTGTCAACACTGAACATGATAAGGGTAAAGTTTCGGTTCTCGTCAACGCAGTAGCGCAGTTCCCGTTCCGCGGAATCCTCAAAATATTTCCTGTTGCGGATTCCAGTAAGGGCATCGGTAAAGGATTTGGATTCGGAATTGTCGGTCTTGTGCATGTTCTCTTTACTGGTTTCGACCAGCCGCCGTGCCGCTTCCTTTACCTTGTGGGTAACCTCGTTCACGGTACCCACGGCCTGCAGGATCTGCTTGCTTCCGTGTCCCTGCTCTTCCATGGCGCTAAGGATACTGTCTTCCTGCACCGCCACGGTTTTTACCCCCGTCCCTATCGCATCGAATTTCCCCAACACCACGTCCGTTGACCTGGTTATTTTGTCTATAGCGTCTTTAATGCTTTTCAACACTCCGCTGATGGTCTTGGACTGGTTGCTGGAGTTTTCCGCAAGCTGGCGTATCTCGCCGGCCACGACCGCAAAGCCCTTGCCGGCCTCGCCTGCACGGGCGGCCTCGATTGCGGCGTTCATCGAAAGAAGGTTCGTCTGGCCCGCTATGTTCTCCATAACGGCGTTTATTTCTAGCAGGGATTCGGACTCACGGGCAATTCCCTGGATATCGGTGACAACTTCGTTAAGGCTCGTGTGCCCGGCAACGGAAGCCTCCTGCAGTTCCTTTACGCTCTGCGAATTCTTGGTAAGGGTGTCGGTAACGGACTGGATGTTGGCAATCATCTGCTCGGTGGCCGCGGAGGACGTGGTGACCGAGGCCGACTGTTCCTCGACGTGCTCGTTAAGCTGCTCCATCATTGCCTGTATCTTCCCTTGCAGTACCCTTTCCCTTTCCCTTTCCCTGTAGTACTCACGCAGGTCGCGGCTGTAGGCGATGGCGTGAGGCTTGCCATCGATGGTTATGCGGTGCACGATCTCCTCGGTGGGAACCAACGATCCGTCGCTGTGCAGGTAGGTCCACTCGTAACGGGTGCTGCCGTCCCTTATGCACTTCCTGAGCATCTCGGTGCTTTTCTGGATCGATTCGGAGCCGTCCGGCTGGTGCTTGGGCAAAAACTTGTTGAAGTCGGTGACATAAGCCTGCCTGTCGGCGATTCCCAACATATTCTCGACCTCCCTGTTCACTTCAACGATATTGCCTTCCGCATCGAAAATGGCGCTGACTATGGGCGAGGCATCCAGTATGGCGTGCATCCTGTCCTCGAACGCGGCCCGCTGTTCCTGCTGGTGGCGTACGTCCTTGGAATGGGTGCTCTGCATGTCTTCAATGCCTTTTTTGAGATTGTCACGGATATTAATAAGCTCATCCTGGATATCCCCGATTTCATCGTTTTCGGTTTTTTGAATGTGAATGGTGAAGTCCATTTTGGACAGGGCATCGGCGACATGCTCTATGCCTCGAATGGGCACCAATATGCTCCTGGTAATAAAGAAGCTTAACAGGAGGAAAAACAACAGAGCGGCTACGCACATAAAAAAGATTACCATGTTGGCATAGCTTACGAAGCCATCCAATTCCCCCATGTACACGTTTCTAAGTTCCACATAGCGAGCCCTTAATGCGGATATCCTTACCGTGGACTCAACGCCTGCCGGGAAAACAACATCATAAAGCAGCGCAAGGGCTTCGTCCATGTGACCTTCTTCCCTCAGCCTAAGGGCAACCCCACCCTGGACGTGCAGATCATAGTGCGGCTGAAAAACAGCGTCTATTAAGGCAAAGACCTGCGCATCGTCAACCCAATGGGGCATATCCCCGGCAAGCCAGTTGCCATATATACACGTATGCGGATCAAGGCCGCCGACAAAGGGGCGGTCATACAAAAACGCCCAAGCCAGGTTATAGCGCCATATGTGGTGCGCTTCCACCAGGCGTTCGGCCGTGTCGCTTAGTTCCGTCATCATGTAGATTTCCGACTGCATGGCGTTTACGGTCGTAATGGTATAGACACCGAATACCCCCATCGCTACCGCCAGCATAAAGATGAGCATCAAGCCCCCGACAATCTTCGTTCGCAGTTTTAACTTCATGTGAAACCTCCTAGTTTTACAAACATGACAGTGTGTTGTGAGATGAATGGAAAGTGACATGATTTTTTACATTGTAAGGGATTATCCTGGGGAGGAAGTAAAACCATGGTGTTGAACAGCTTGAAATCGACCACCTTTTTGAAAAACCACCCCTTTTGCCTTTTCGGGCCAGCAACAAATTCTTTGGCGCTACGCTTCGGGCGGTCTTTCATCCGCTTGCTTGACAGTATAATGCTTGTAGCTTACGCTGTCAAGCGTAAAGGGTTGAGGCGATATTTACATATAAACAACACCTGTTTGGAAAACAGCGTGTTTCAATTCCAGGCGACAAAACTCGTCCAAAACAGGACACCAGAACATAATGGCAGCCTGTTTTGGCTAGCATGGTAGCGGCCTACTTGGACATAAGCTTGTTCCTTCCGCTCGCTTTGGCATTGGTAAGGGCCTGCGCCGCATTACCGAAAATATCCCCAAGCGTTCTGCTGCTGGCCGTCTTGGAAGCGATACCCATGGAAATGCTGACATCAAGCCTCGTGCCTCTTGTCGCAAAGGGCGCTTCCTTAACCTTGCGCTGAACCTGCTCGGCAAGTTTTACGGCGGTTCCATGGCTGACGTTGGGTAGCGAAATCACGAATTCCTCGTCGCTGTACCTGGCCACCAGGGTGCCTTGCTTCAAACTGTTACGAGTACGCAGGGTTAGTATCTTTAACACTTCGTTTCGTATAGACTCGCCATGCTCGTCGGTTATTTGCCTTAAGTTGTCAATGCTGAACATGATAACGTTAAAATCCCGACCTTCGCCAACGCAGTAACGCAATTCTTTTTCGGCGGAATCCATAAGGTATTCCCTGTTGCGGACTCCCGTAAGGGCATCGGTGAACGACTGGGTTTCGGTGTCATTGGTCTTGTGCATTTTTTCTTTGCTGGTTTCGACCATTCGACGCGCGGCTTCCTTTACCTTGTGGGTGGCCTCGTTTACGTTGCCTACCGCCTGCAGAATCTGCTTGCTGCCGTGTCCCTGTTCTTCCATGGCATGAAGAATGCTGTCCTCCTGCCTTGCCACGATTTTCACGCCGTCCTCTATTGCGCTGAATCTGCCCAGTACACCGTCCGTCGATTTGGTTATCTTGTCGATGGATTCCTTGATGCTCTTTAACACGCCCTTGATGGTTTTGGACTGCTTGCTGGACGATTCGGCAAGCTTGCGTATCTCGTCCGCAACGACCGAAAAGCCCCGTCCAGCTTCCCCGGCATGGGCCGCCTCGATCGAAGCGTTCATCGAAAGCAGGTTTGTCTGGCTGGCGACGTTCTGCATCACGGCGTTGATTTCAAGCAGGGACTCGGACTCCCTGGCGATCTCCTGGATGTCGGCAACGACATCGTTGAGGCTCGCATGGCCAGCCATGGAAGCTTCCTGCAGTTCCCTTACGCTTTGCGTATTTTTGGCCAGGGTGTCGGTAACGGACTGGATGTTGGCTATCATTTCCTCGGTGGCCGCGGAGGACGTGTTTACGGATGCCGCCTGCTCCTCGACGTGCTCGTTGAGCTTTTCCAGCATGGCCTGCATTTTCCCCTGTACGACCCTCTCCTTTTCGCGCTCCCTGTAGTACTCCCGCAGATCACGGCTGTAGGCAATGACGGTGGTCTTGCCGTCAACGACTATACGCTGTAGGATTTCCTCGGTGGGAACTTGTGACCCATCGCTGTGCATGTACACCCACTCATAACGGATACTGCCGTCCCTTACGCACTTCAGAAGCATCTCGGTACTTTTCTTGACGGAATTGGAACCGTCCGGCTGGGTTGCCGGTAAAAATTTGTTGAAGTCGTTGATGAAAATCTGCTTGTCGGGGATCCCGAACATATGCTCTACTTCCTTGTTCACGTCCATGATATCGCCCTTATCGTCGAAAAGAGCGCAGACCATGGGCGAAGAATCCAGTATGCCTTGCATCCTTTCCTTAAAGACGACTTCCTGTCTCTGCAGTGCGTAAGTCTTGCGTAGGTCGGTATTGAACACCATTATGCGCTTAGTATCATAGATAGCCGTTGCGGCAAGGGTAATTCCGCAGGGAACCGCCTCCTTGCCTGGCCCCATCTGGTGTTGCCACTCGAAGACCTCCTTGCCGTTCTTAAAAGCCGCCTGCATGTGCTGCCCGGCCTTTTCCAGCGATTTGGATCCGTCCGGCTGGGTTGCCGGCGTGAAATCGCCGAAAAGCTGATCGGCGTATTCCCTTTTGGTTGCGTTGAACAGCGCCGCGGCACTGTCGTTGCAGTGCAGAACGGTCCCTTTTTCGTCGAGGATGCTACAGTCCATGGGCACGCTTTCAAGTGCAAGGTACATGCCCCCTTCGAATCCAGCCATCTCCAAGTTTTTTGCCTGGTGTCTGATAAAAAGCACGCCTGCCGTAAAAACGGCAATTGAAATGGGCAAAAGCACGAACATGCTGATCCCCATGTAGCTTGTGGCGATGAAGATGACGGTCATGACCGCCATGCCGATGACGCTAGCAACCAGCTTGCGCCTGTCCAGATTGGCCTTCTCCTCGAAGCGAGAGTTACCCGTGTTGCTCACCTGTGTGTTCTCCATTTTCTTGACGGCAATGTCGAATTTCTATGACGATTCAACCGCATCCATTGCCTAAGCCTGACGCAGTAGCCACAAAAAAAGGCGTTCATCAGACGATGAGGAGGAGGAAAATCTCCACACCGTCTGATGAACGCCTTTGTTCAACACTATAAAGTTTACGTTTTCAGCCGCTTTTTGTCAACTGGTGGATTGGGCTAAATTCAACTTTTGTATACGAAGCCCAGGTGCTGGATGAACGATACTTTTACAACCCGACATACTCAGAGTAAGCCGAACGGGCAGCCTTTTCGTCCCTAACGTTTTTAACAATCGCCCGTCCGTCGGGAAAAAGGTTGAAGCGAGTTTCACCGTCGGCGAAACTAAGCATAAATTGGCTGCATCTTACGGTTCCCAAGGCGGACAGCCTTTTTCCGAACTCGGCCAAGTCTATCCGAGCCTTTTGCCCGGGGATTATCTGATACTCGTCCCTGCCGCAGAGGGTTGCGACAAGGGTTTCGGCACGGCGACCAAGCAGCTCGTATTCCCCCCTGCCGCAAACGGGGCAATGCGGATTCGCCGAAAGGCTTAAGTAATCCGCCGTATTGTTCCACACGTCCAGTACGAAGATCCCCCGGTTTATTTCCGTAGAACCTGTGATAATTTTTACGGCCTCTGCGGATTCAAGGGAAGCGATTATGTTGGAAGCCATGTTCAGAACCCCGGCGGTGGCGCAGGTTGGGTAGGAACCTACGGGGGGAATTTCCGGCACAAGGCAACGGAAACAGGGGCCTTTGCCTGGGAGTATGGTCATGCAGTTTCCTGCGGCACCCAGGACTCCGCCGTAAACCCAGGGGATTTTTAGTTTATGGCAGGCTTCGTTGACGAGAAATCGTAGTTCCATGTTGTCCGCTCCATCCAGGACAACATCTGCGTCTTTTACAAGCTCCTCGATGTTCGACGAATCCACATGGGCAATCACCGGCTCAAAGCTGGTTTGCGAGTTGATTTTTGCAAGATGGTTGTATGCCGCCTGAGCCTTTGGAAGTTGGGCCGCCGCATCCTCCTCGTCGAAAAGAACCTGTCGCTGGAGGTTGGAAAGTTCCACATAGTCCCGGTCAACAAGGCGCAGATGCCCCACGCCAGCCCTGCACAGATTGTTGGCTATCACCGTCCCCAACGCACCGATGCCAATGACCACGACCCTGGCAGCGAAAAGCCTTTCCTGGCCCCGAGTGCCGATTTTCCCGAATGCCATTTGTCGGGAATACCTTTTCTGGGCGTTCTGCTCGGTTTCCTTCATGTTGAATGAGTAAGTTCCGTTACTATGATACACCATCATGTGGAAAACGGTCAAACCCGACCAGCCCTACAATTCCCACTCCACAAGAAAAAGGGTGTCCAAACGGGCTCTCGCGCCATTCGGACACCCTTCTGTATTTCATCCAAATCATGCGTCGTTCGGAGTGCAAAAGGCACTCCGAACTTTCCTTGTGATGCTGTTAGGGAGCAGGAAACTCAACCTCACCAGTCGTGGGGTTGCGGACGGTTGGATGAACTGCCGGTATACCTGTAATGGGGTTCCATGCGCCTGCACCAGAATTTCTGGGCCATATTCTGTACAGTTCAGCATTTGGTGTACGAGCAGTGCCTTCCCAGTGGCCCCTAAAATCGGCCTGTGAAAAGTCTGCATAGTTGTCGTTTGTATCTACAAGCGACGTGCGGCGAGGGCCTTGCGGTTGGGATGCGGAGGCCGCTTGGGTTTCATAGCCAGTCGCATTATTTCCAACGCCGAGCATGTCAACATAATAAGCTGACAAGCTTTCATCGGCGAAGGGATTATCAACCGTGAGAAGCTCGCTTTGGTTGATCATAAGGGCTACTCGCCAATGATTTGCTCCACCCATGCTAAAATCAGCATATTGATCCGCCTTTGGAAGATCGGCCCTGTGGAGAGGGTTAGTGTCAATATCGCTCGCAATAAGGAAGGAGCTTTGAGCGGGAATGATCCCGACTAGCGGCACGACATGGGTCCAATCGGTAGCGGTGCCAGTATGCAGGTAAAAATTGCCAGCGGCCAAATCGATAGGCGAATCGGTGTTGTTGAACAGCTCCACTAGGGCACTTGGAAATCCGCCGCCGCCGCCGTTATTGTTGCCGCTTCTATTGGCTTGCAAAATAAGCAGTCGTTCGGTGCCTCGTGCGGGCGATACTGTTACCGCCACATCGGCCGTATCTTCGCCCACAGTTGCGGTAATGGTTGCAGTTCCAGTGTCAACAATGCTGACAAGACCATTATTGTCAACCGTTACAACCGTATTTTCTGGATAAACGCTCCACACTACTGCCTCGCTTGGTCTGGCAGGAGTTACTACTGCGGTAAGCTGTACGTCCGGCCCATCCTCAAAAAGCTGAAGGGTAGTAACGGTATTACCGAGGTGTTGTATCTCGACACCTTCAACTACAGGAGGCTGCCAGTTCGGTTCCAGAAACTCAGGTGTCCATGAACCTGCACTCGAACCTCTCGGCCTAAAGATATCCATTTGGTTGTCGGCAACGGCACCTTCGCCCGCTTCCCAGCGAATACCCCTAAAGTCATTGTAGTTGTTGTTGGTATCGTCAAGGGACGTGCGGCGCACGGATTCCTGATTGGAAACTCTCCATGCAGGCACGGTTTCCGAACCATGAATAATATCCCGGTTCTCGGTTAGCCTGCGATCATTGACGACACCAAGCATGTCAACAAAATTTTCGGCCCTTCGCGTGACAACCACCGGCTCCGCACTTTCGGTCTCCGAGGGATTATTCCCCGTGGCGGCAGGCATCAAATCTCTCATGTCGGTTCCTTCACAGTCCACGTCAAAGGGGTTGGGGACGGTCAATGTTTCCAGGCTTTCCATGAGCGCAACTCTAAATGCGCGGTTGTTCAGGTCAAAAGCAGGGATGCGCCTGTCCGCGGCATCATCGGAAATCTGCAAGCGTGGGTTGGCAAGCGTCGAAGTGCCGCCCAAGATAAGGAACGAGCCGTTGCCGGGAATGGTTCCTTCCAGGGGGTAAATTTCCCATTCCCCGGTTCCCGTGGCCCATTGCAGGGAGAAGCCGCCCAGATCGATAGGAGCGTTAGTGGTGTTGTATAGCTCCACGAAAGTTCGCCCGACATTGCCGCCGACACCCGCGCCGGCATGTAAGATAAGCAGATTGCCAGAATGAGTGCTTGGGGGGCCTGCCTCGGTGGGTAACTCTTCTCCGCGCACTCGAATGGAAACGGTATCTTGGCGTACGCCATCTGCGGAAGTGGCAGTGATCGTGGCTACGCCAGGGGTACTGCCCGCCGTTACGTTGCCACTGTTATTGACATTGGCGACGTTAGGATGGCTCGAGTTCCAAGTTACGCCATTGTCCGCGCCAATAGGGAATACACGGGCTTCCAACTGTACACTGTTGGGTGTTCCGTGAGGGTATATCCGCAGATCGATTCTAGCTGGTACGGGCTGGTTGTTATGGAAAATGGAAACACTGTCAACACTTATCGTTCCCCCTGCCACATCGGAACAGCCAGCAAATACCATTGCCAGCAGAGTCAGGCTTGTCAAAGCCAACCCAAGCTTACTCATCGTTAGTTTCCTTCGCATAATATCTCCTAGTCAAGGTTTTGTTGCGAGGCCATTGGCCCCGAAGATGTTGTCATGGTAAAAAGAACGCTCCAGACTGTACATAGGGTTTTGCGTGTTTGACAAAATCCTAACAAACAATTAACGCGAGGAAAATGCATCATCGCAGGAACCCGTCCATCCAAATTATACGCTGGTGGAACCAGTTGTTCAGATACTCCACCTGTCCCCTCCAAGTGGGGATGGCGACAATCGACGACGGGGTGCGGAATGTTGCGCGACCGAGCTTTTCGTCCCAGCGCTCAAAGTTGCGCTCGAAGCAGTCCTGATACCTTACCGCAATGCGCTCAAGTTCCCTAAGCATGTCCTGAACCTCGTTGTTTCTTATCTCATGCCAACGTGTTCTGACTTCCGCCCTAAACCAATCCTTGCCCATTAGGTATCGCAACCAGAGGTTATCGTCGGCTGCCCACGCACCGATGGGGCCTGGGTTCCAACCTGGCCTGCCGCCGCCTGCGGAGCCGCCAGCACTTTGATCAAAGTCCCACATCGGGCCGGCGAACAGCTTGGGTCTTGTGGCATCGGCACTGTACGTCCAATCATCGCAATTAGGCACCTGCCTAATCTGGAAGCGGACACTCGATACTGCTACGTCGTGGTTTTTGAAAAACTCGTGCATCAGGTAAAAATCGACGAAAGTGGGAACGTCGATTATGCGCCGAACAGCGGCCTCGTCAATGCCTGGTATCAAACCTTCCATCCGGATGGTGCTTTCTACAAGGTCGATAAAGTTACGCACAAATGCCCATCCGCTTTGAGGCGTGGAGCCGTTTCTCCATCCAGTATTGGGTACATTGACACCCCTCATAAAACCACCGGTTTCGGGGATTGCGATTTCAAACGGTATGCCCTGGTTCGTCCAAAAAAATTGTTCAACATTAACGCTAATATGACCGCCGGTGACGGCAGAAGAGGGATTGGGGCCTGGAATAGACCAACCTGCAACCTCGTTTTTCGTAACAAGCGGTTCCCCCCAGAAGCTCGTGGGCACTGTGTCGGCGTGGCGGCACCATTCAATAAGGTACTCCGCCAGATGAGGGCTGGCGTTCAAACCGGAATGGCTCCTAAGTTGAATACGATCCCCATCGACCTGATCGCTTAGCAAATAAACACCACGGTATTCGCCGGCCATGTACAGATGCACAATGCGATGCATGGGCGTAAAGTCGAAAGTACCCAGCAAGTCTGTCATGTAGTACGCAAGGTATGTCCGCATAAGCGTGTAATCCATGGCGTTTGCAATCAACGTCCAGTTACGCGCCGAATGGCTGCTGCCGAACATGGGTCTGGCGGCGGCAAGCCTGATGCGTAAAGGACGCTTTACAAAATAGCGCCACGTCGAATTGCCACGGCTTCTCACTTCCGCATTAACCCCGGTAAACCCATACCCCCCTGCACCAAGTAAAGCAACAGTCGAGTTATGGTTTGGCGGCCAAACATTGATTGATGTACCATCGGGGCGGTAGCGAACCTCAAATCCGCCGTGCTCGTATGCAGGCACGGAAAGGTACATCGAGGGGAAAGTCCCCCTAGCTACCGGTCGCGTCCAGCCGATGCTATGAACAGGATCGACAGGGCCTACGTTAGGAGCAGGAACATCACAGGAAAGAACCGCTCCCAAAAAACCAAAAAACAAGGGCAAAACAAATGCCGCCTTGCCAATTCGCGATATAGATTTCATGCCATTCCTCCAAGAGAAAATTACAGTTTAAAACGAATATTCCAGTAACAGGGGAATTGTAAAAACGCCCCTTTCATGAATGCCGTTGACTTCCGTGGGAAACCTGTAGGCAACGCCGCCCCTTACCCTAAAGTTAGCAAGAAAAATACGCTGCAACGAAAGCCCCATGCCGAAACGGGTGCCCCCGTCCCCGATTACCGTTGTAGCACCCCCGTTTTCGGCGGTGGTCGTTTCGCCTATCAACTCAAGGCCGGCGTTTAGGATAAGCCTGAATGCGACAAAATCAAAGGATGGCCAAAGATGGACGTTCACTTTAGGCGCAAAAGAAAGGCTCCCCAGCGTTTCGTCATTACCGTTGCTTACGGTTCGTTCGCCGGCAAACCTGGCATCCACGCGCCCCGAGATTTCCAGGCCGCCGATCCGGTATTGTGTCCCAAGCGAAACCTGGAACGGCGACTGCCAAGTCTCCGTGAAATTGGGAAAAGACTCGCGAATGGGAAGCGGTACCTTGCCGCCAATGTCCAGAATCAGGCCATCGATACCAGTGAATGCAAAGGCCGCCTCGATACGGGGGGCGACAATTGCTTGGGGAAGTATGTCCAACTTATTCGCATCTATGTCAATGGTAGGGGTTTGCGGTATTACACCAATGTACTGTACCCTTACCAGACCGACGTTCGGGATGGTATACCCTGCCGCGACATGCGCATTGCGCCACATATCGCCGTTACCGAAACGGTTTTCCCAGGGAACGAAAGTAAGCGTCGGAAAATAAGGGCGATGATGCTGGGGGCGATACCCCGGCTCGTTTCCCACGGGGCGGTCGTAGTTGTGTCCCTCGCGCACGAGTGGGTTAAGACCGTTGAGCAGAGCCGTAAACAAAAGGCCCTCGATTGGGGAAAGGCTAAGCATAAAACCGCCACGCGCTCTTATGCGGTTGAAAATAGCGTCCTGGTCATGCATTAGCACAGTGAAAGAATGCATGTCGTCGTAGCCGATTTTTCCCCGCAATCTGTCGTTGTCAAAACGACCGACATCAAGCCGCAGCCATTCAAGTGGGCTCCACCATGCTTGCAGAAAGTTTTCCACGCCAATGGATGTGTGCCCCTCGGCTTGAAGCCGCAATCTCAATCCAAGCCCTAAATTATCGTTGACTGCGCGTACGTCAAACCTTATTCTGGGTCCCGCGGTGCCGTCAAGGCGTCCCAAGCCGGCACCCATTATCGGTCCGTACCTTATGACAGTGCCATCTGGGTATTCGACTTCCACGCCCTGGATAAACTGAAACGGAATAGCGGTCATGTCGGCAGATGCTCCTATGGTTACTTGTGCGTGCAATGCTACTGTTGCTACAAACATCAGCCATAGAAAAACTAGTTTCATTTTCACTTTGGTTTCCTTTCCTTTTGGCAAATAAGCTTTGCCCCCGCAAGCACTCGTGCAGGATAAGGTAGGGAAACCATAATTTTTTTGGCAAGCTGCGACAAGCGGTTTTACGGAATTCTAACAATCCGAGACCATTTCTAACATTCCCGATAATTAGACTTTCAACTTACTACAAAGCTAGATCTATCAACACTGTGACGGTAAAGACATTCTCGACCTGCGTACCAAATCAACGCAGTTTAAAGTACTCCGTCCCCCCATTTCTCGCTTATTGCTTTGCGTAATTCATCGGGTAGATCCTCGCAGCCAAGAAAGGCATGTTCCCCGATGCTGGTGACGCTTGGGGGAATAACAACCGAGGCCAAACTGGAACACCCATGAAAGGCCCATTCCCCGATACTGGTAACGCCCTGGGGAATGGTAACCGAAGTCAAGCTGGAACAATAATTAAAGGCATTCTGCCCGATGTCAGTGACACCTTCGGAAATGACAACCGAGGCCAAACTGGCGCATCCAAAAAAGGTCGCATCCTCGATGCAGGTAACGCCTTGGGGAATGATAACCGATGTCAAACTGGAACATCCAAGAAAGGCATTCATCCCAATGCTGCTAACACTTTCGGGAATGACAATCGAAGATAAACTGGAACAACCCTTAAAGGTGTCACGCTCGATGCTGGTAACGCTTCTTGGAATAACAACCGAGGTCAAACTTGGACAACCAGCAAAGGCTCCCTCCCCTATGCAAGTAATGCTTGGGGGAACGACAACCGAGGCCAAACTGGAGCAACCAAAGAAGGCCCCTTCCCCTATGCTTGTTACTCCCTCGGGAATAACAACCGAAGTCAAAGTGGAACAATTATAAAAGGCATTCTTCCCAATGCCGATAACACTTGGTGGAATGGTAGTCGAGATCAAACTGGCGCAATCAAAAAAGGTATTATCCTCGATGCCAGTAACGCCTTGTGGAATGACAACCGAGGCCAGGGTGGAACAATTGGAAAAGGCGTTCTTCCCGATATCCGTGATACCCCAGGGAATGACAACCGAGATCAGACTGGAACAACCTGCAAAGGCCCTCTCACCAATGCTGGTAACGCCCTGGGGAATGACAACCCAGGTCAGACCAGAGCAACCGGCAAAGGCCCCCTGTCCAATGCTGGTAACCCCTTCTGGAATGATGATCGAGGTTAAACTGGAACAATCACGAAAAGCATCAACTCCTTCGTAAAAAGCAAAAATCTCATTTCTTATTCGTAAACCGTACTCTAGCATATTGCGTTCATCAAAATAGGACGGTATTTCCAAAGGTTCTTTGTTTGGCACCATATCAAGTATTGCTACAAACTTTGAAGGCAGTGACTCATATTGCGGTTCCAATTCCTGTTTAAGCTTCAAAAGTTCCGAGGCAATTTTTTTTCTCATAACGCCAATCATGCGGGCAATATCATCGTACAACGGGGCAAAGTCGGGGTCGTACATTAGTTCTTCCGCATACTTTGGATCCCTTTGGATAACGGTTTGCAGTTTGTTTAGCGCCATTTTCCCATCGTCCAGGATCACATCATAACGAGCGGAATTATACAGGGATTCAAGCATTTCGTTATAGTACGCCCATGACTGATCGTAAGCCCGTCTTGCCTCCATAGCAAGAGAGGTATTTTCCTTTTTTTTCTGTTTAAATGCCAAGTCCTTGGCTTTGGTCTGTCGTGACAGGCCAAGATGGAAAAGTATCTCTGCCGCAGTTTGTCGCAACTTGGAATGTTTGGCAATGTCCTGGTTTATATATTTAGTCGCATTTTCAAACGCAAAGATTGCGGCATCCAAGTCGATGGCGCAGCTAAACTCCCCGGCACCGAACAGGTATGCTCTGCCCAATAGGAACCACGACATATAATCGGCATTGTTGATCTCAAGCGCCTTGATCAAATTCTCTACCGCTTCCTCGCAGAACCCCCTGGTATAATTGAGCAAAGCCTGATCATATAGCTCACGGGATTGAACCCAAAGGGGATCGTTCATGTTGTCGTTGGTTTTATCCAGTTCGTCGCAAATATCCTGAGAAACCTGGATAAATGTGTCATTGAGCCGGTTAAGGCCTTGTACAAACCCGGACTGAATTTTCCCAAACTCCCACGACGTTGTCTGAAATCCCGGTGATAATAGCTCCAGCGTTTGCCTGCCATGACTCGCAAGCCCTACAGTGGATGCATTCGCAATTTGGCGACCAGCATTGGAAGTAACCGTTTTTTCGATGGTATGGGCGACGTGGGCGCAACAGGTCATATGTTCCCGGTAGCCCCTATCCTCGTTAGCCCCATAATAATAGCGTGGTATGAAGTTATCGAGTGGCATGTATACCTCCTTCCATAGGGAGGATTATATCACACTATCAAGCATTTGTCACGGGCATCGGAGCCTAAAACAGGCAAATTTCCGTGTTTTTTGGGGTTCGCTGGCGTGTCATCCTGCGATTTGACCCTAAATTTGTGCCCCATGGAATCATTCTGGTCATTTCTGCCCTGGTTTTAACGTCATCTTGCGATTCGATCGCAGAATTCACCGGGTAACATGGCCGTTTTTCCGCTGTGGATGCACTGACTTGCAGTCCAGGCAGGTGGTCAAATACAGCATGACACTAAAATCCAAATTACTGCGCCCCTACACTACTAGCAATCAAAAAAAAGCTAACGATGTTAAAATATTCCATTTTGTTTCATCGTCACGCTGGTCACTACCCCCCCCAACGTTTTTAATCCGCTTGTCAGATATTCAACATATTTATCACAGAAATTAGCATAAGTCCTTGATATAGGAATCTGCCTTCCAAAATGCATTAGCACATTGTTATCCTGTATTTTGTTAATATCGTCCATGTTAACCACAAATGACCTATGGCATTGCGCAAAACGTTTGTCCGTCATGATTTGCGGCAATATTGCGCCTAAAGATGAAACAATCGCAATCTCGCTTCCGTCGATTAAACGAAAATAAACCTTGTAGTTTATGATCTCTATGAATGAGATCTCCCGAAAATACAAAAATTTTGTCATGGTCTTTGTTGAAATGAGAATACCGGAGGTATCGAGGGCCTTTTTTGCATCGATTATTTCCTGAAGGATATTTGCCACCTTTTGCGGTTCGGGCGGTTTTAAAAGATAGGAAAATGCCCTAACCTCAAAAGACTCGGATGCGAATTCATTGGAGGTGGTAAGAAAGACAACCTCACTCGCTTGCATCCCTTTGTCAGTTTCCATTTTTCGAATTTGCCTGGCAAGTTCTATGCCATTCATTTCAGGCATGACAATATCAAGAAAACATACGTCCACTTTTGCACCTGCTTGAATATGGGAAAGCGCATCCGAGCCTTTGTCAAAATACCAGCAGTTTGCCTCGATGTCGAAAGCCTTTATAGCCTGCTCAAGTTTGAGTCCGTCATTGCTTATGTCGTCGCATATTAGAACATTCATCTCTAACGGTATCATATTGCACCTAAATTCTTTGGTCTACCCTAGAAATCGGTAAGCAATGGAAGTTACTTGCTTTCGACCAACTTTCTACACAATTTCGAACGCATTTTACACAAGTTGGCCTAAATCGCCTTGGCATAAGGTGTTTATACGGTCAAATATTGGAAAAAGGAACACGGTGACACAGGCACCGAATCTAACCTTAAGGGGCTTTTATGTTCACCAGTTTAAAAAGCAAATTGATCGTTCCCATTGTCGGAATGGTGGCACTCGCAGCCATTTTTGTGGCCGTGTTTTTTTCCATGGTGACGGCAAGCCGCACCAACGCTTTTTCGGAAGAAAGAATGGCTGCGGCGACACAGGCGGTTCGCTCCTATCTTGTCGCACACGAGCGGCAAACGCACATCGCCGCTGCTGCGATGGGTAGCAGTGGGGAACTGGCCAGGCTTATCCGAGCCGGGGTCAGGGAAGACATTTGGCAATATGTGTTTGAAAGAAAGGTGTTTCTGGGGGTGGGCGAAATTATCGTGGCCAACCACCAGGGTATAACCCTTGCACGGTCCCATATGCGGGATTCCTACGGGGATAATGTCGGCGGTGTCCCCTCAATGGCGGCTGGCCTGCGTGGAGAGTTTTTGACGCTTTACACGCCGACACCGACGGCCCCGATGGTCATGACCACCGCGGCGCCGATCTTTTACGGGGAGTCGAATCCGGGTGCCCTTGTGGTAAATTACGTCGTGGGTTCGAGCGCTTTTTTGGACAGGCTTTACGACACGTTTGCCGTTGACGCAATGGTTTTCGTGGGCGACACTTCGGTCTCTTCCACCCTTATCGATCCTGAAACCGGACAGCGAGCCGTGGGCTTTACCGCCGAGCCCGAAATTGTGGAGGCGGTTATTCAGCAGGGACAGAACGCCTCCCTCCATGCGAATATGTTTGGCGTACCCTATCATGCCTACTATTTTCCCCTGCTTGGCGCAGTTGGCAATCCCGTGGGCATGTTTTTCCTGGGTATCTCCCAAGAGTTTGCCATCGCCACTATCAACGCCGCAATGCGCAATACGGCTATTGCGTCTGTCATAACCCTTGCTATAGTCCTTCTTGTGACGCTCTCGCTTGTCACGCGGGTACTAAAGCCCATAAGCCTTTTGACGCAGACACTTGACGACACCGCAAACGGGGATTTGACGAAAAGGCTTCCGGAGACGGGCAAAGACGAGATCGCAAAGGCTTCCCGTTCCTTCAACCTGACCATGGAGGAGCTAAGAAAAATGATGGTCATGATCAAAAGCCAGACGGGGGAACTGTCCGACATGGGCAGCGATCTTGCCAATAACATGACGGAGACGGCCTCGGCGATTAACGAGATTGCCGCAAACATCCAGAGTGTCAAGAGCAGGGTAATGAACCAGAGCGCAAGTGTTACCGAGACCAACGCCACAATGGAGCAGGTTACCGTTAACATCAACAAGCTCAACGGCAATGTCGAACGCCAAACCGGTGCCGTGTCCGAGGCCGCGTCCGCCTTGGAGCAGGTTATTGCCAACATTCAGTCGGTTACGCAAACCCTTGCCAGAAATGCCGCCAATATGGAGAGCCTAAAGGAAGCGTCGAAGGCAGGCAGGAACAGCCTTCAAGATGTTGTGGCCGACATACAGGAGATTGCCCGAGAGTCCGAGGGGCTTTTTGCAATCAACTCGGTTATAGAAAACATAGCCGGGCAGACGAATCTTCTTTCGATGAATGCGGCAATCGAGGCCGCCCGTGCCGGAGAGACAGGCAAGGGCTTTGCGGTAGTCGCCGGCGAAATACGGCAACTTGCCGAATCCTCCAGTGGGCAGTCCAAGGTAATCAGAGACGTGCTTACGAAGATCAAGGAATCAATCGACAAGATTACCCGTTCCACAGACAACGTCCTTAACAAGTTCGAGGCCATAGGCCAGGAGATAAATACCGTTGCGGATCAGGAGGAACTTATCCGCAACGCAATGGAGGAACAGAGCCATGGAAGCAAGCAGGCTCTTCAAGCTTCCGGACAGGTGGGCGATATAACCCAGAAGGTAAAGGGTGGATCGGTGGAAATGCTTGAGGGGAGCAAGGAAGTCATCCTTGAAAGCAAAAACCTCGAAAAGGTGACGCAGGAAATAACCAACGGCATGAACGAGATGGCCGTCGGTGCCGAGCAGGTGAACAAGGCGGTAAACACTGTCAATAACCTTACCGGTCGCACCAGGGAAAACATTTCCTCCCTGGTGCGGTCTGTTTCGAGGTTTAAGGTCTAGGAAGGAGGCATTATTATGAGGTTACCTCAAAACATTAAGACCTGGGCCAAGCTAATCCTTGGATTTTCCCTGATGGTGTCCATCGCAGGGTTTATTACCGTATTTTTTGGTCTTACCAACATCGATACAATTGATACCCTGGCAACAATGATCATTTTGAGCATTTCCGCTATAATTCTTGGTATAACAATTGCGATGGTGGTAATAGCTGGAATTGTTATGAGTCAATTCGACGATAACCTTGAATACGTTGCAAGCGGCTGTTTGACGAAAAGGTTTTTGATAAAAACGAAACAGCCCAGGCCTCCAACACTTACAGTCAGAGTGTGCTAGCATTCTACACGATTTCAAGCGCATTCTGCACAAGTTGGCCTAAATTGCATTGATGTACTGGTGTTTGCATGTTTTAATTATAGATATCAAATAAAGTCAGGAGAACTTAGTTATGTCATTCCTTCGAAACATGAAAATCAGGGGCAAGCTTTTTTTGGGCTTTTTCCTGGTGCTGGCCATCACGGTATTTATCGCAGTATTTGGTATTGTCAACATCAACACCATCAACACCAATTACGTCCTCATGCAGGATTTTCCGTCCGCACGGTATGATATCCTTAATCATATGGCCACGGATATTATGGATCTTCGGCGCATTGTAACGGCCATGGCTTTCCGTCTGGGGGACGGGCCTGCTCTTAACGAGCTACGGGCCGAAGCCCTGCAGGCAAGAACCAGCCTGGATCAGCTTATAAACTCTCACCAGGCCAGCTTACGGGCGGATATTATGATTAGCCTCGCCAGACAGGTGGAGAATATCAACGAATCAAACGACCTAAGGGCCGTTTTGCACCGGTACTCCGACGAGGTTCTGGAGGGTATGTTTGCCGCCGCCAGGGACGGCATACCCGGCGACCCGGAAAGCAGGGCGCGCATTGACATTTACCTTGATCTTGGGGGCGAGGTATACTCGGAAATCGACGCATCGTTTACCACACTTAGGGAAGGGGCGCAGACCACCATGAATAACCGCCACCTCGAAATACAGGCTACCACCGCCAACACAATGGTAATAATGATAATTTTGACCATCGTCGGCGTGTTTTTGGGCCTTTTGATAGCGATGATGATATCCGGAATGGTAACCAAGCCCATAGGTCTGTTGACCACCGCCCTTAGCGACGTGGCTAACGGTGATTTGACGAAAAGGCTTCCCGAGAATAGCAATGATGAGGTTGGCCAGGCTTCCCGCTCGTACAACCAGTCCATGGATGAGTTCAGCAAAATGATTTCCTCTGTCAAAAACCAGGCGGGGGTGCTGTCCGATATAGGCAATGATCTTGCCAGCAACATGACGGAGACGGCTTCCGCAATGAACGAGATTGCCGCCAATATCCAGAGCATCAAGGGTAGAGTGCTGAACCAGAGCGCCAGCGTAACGGAAACCAACGCCACGATGGAGCAGGTTACCGTTAACATCAATAAGCTTAGCGGCCAGGTGGATCGCCAGACCGGAGCCGTGTCGCAGGCCTCGTCCAGTATTGAGGAAATGATAGCCAACATTCAATCCGTTACCGCAACCCTTGTAAAGAACGTCCAAAACGTGAGGGATTTGCAGGAATCGTCCGAGACGGGCAAGTCCAGTCTGCAGGAAGTGGTGGCGGACATTCAGGAGGTCGCCAGGGAGTCCGAGGGATTGCTGGATATCAATTCGGTAATGGCAAACATCGCCAGCCAGACGAACCTGCTTTCCATGAACGCCGCTATCGAGGCGGCGCACGCCGGGGAGTCCGGTCGGGGCTTTGCGGTCGTGGCGGACGAGATACGCAAGCTTGCCGAGTCCTCCAGCGAGCAGTCCAAGACCATTGGGGCGGTGCTGAAGAGGATCAAGGAATCGATGGACAAGATTACCCGCTCGACCGACAACGTACTGAACAAGTTCGAGACGATAGATAACGGTGTAAAGGTCGTTGCGGAACAGGAGGAAGCCATTCGCAAGTCTATGGAGGAGCAGAGTCAGGGAAGCAAGCAGATTCTGACCGCCACGGCTCAGGTAGGTGAGGTAACCGAGCAGGTAAGTGGCAGTTCCGTGGAAATGCTTGAGGGTAGCAAGGAAGTCATCCAGGAAAGCAAGAACCTGGAGAAGGCTACACAGGAAATAACCAACGGGGTCAACGAGATGGCCGCCGGTGCCGAACAGGTGAACATGGCGGTAAACACAGTCAACGACCTTACCGGCAGAACCAGGGAAAACATTTCCTCCCTGGTACAGTCTGTCTCGAAGTTTAGGGTTTAGGGCTTATCCCTAAACAGTGATTTCCAGTATAACAACTGAAGGGACAGGAAGGGAAAACAATGAGACAAAAACACTCATGGGAAATCACCGACGAGTTCTGGGAGGCGGCAAAGCCGCTCATACCAGAACCTAAGCGGAACAGTGAAAAAATATACAAAAGAAAACCGGGTGGAGGCCGCCCACCGATAGATATGCGCAAGGCGCTGGAAGGCATATTCTACGTCATGCGCACGGGCACCCAGTGGAAGGCCCTGCCTAAGGAGTTCGGCTCGTCAAGCTCCGTGCACCGCTATTTCAGGTACTGGTGCGAGAAGGGTTTTTTTCAAAGCCTATGGGTAGCTGGGCTGGAACACTACGACGAGGTACGCGGCATCGAGTGGGGTTGGCTGAGTGCGGACGACTGAATGAGCAAGCCCCCTCGCCCTTCGGTCGGTCGGGAACAATCCCACCGACCGAAGAAAAAGAAGGAAGCGAGCGTTATCTTCTGGTTGAGGGTCGTAGCGTGCCGTTGTCGATAGTGACGACCGGCGCAAATCGGCACGACATGTCCTAGATTGAGAGGCTGCTGAACCTGATAGAGGTCGAGTGGCCCGACATCTTCTAGCGACCGCAACATCTGTGCATTGGCTGTCAGAGTGTGCTAGCATTCCACACAATTTCAAGCGCATTCTGCACAAGTTGGCCCAAATTGACCTTGCGAGTTTGGTGTTTATATGTAAAAATAAAAAAAATCAAAGGAGACAGCTACTATGATTCATACTTACCACAACCTGGGAGAAATTCCCGAAACACCAGATACTGGCACTGGTGTGGATGCAAGGCAGCTTCATCTATGCATCGCTGCCGTCCTTGGGCTTGTCAAGGAAGTCAACGATAATGTGAATATCCTGGCCTCCAAGTTTGGCTTGGAATCAATGCCAATGGACATAATTGACATGAACAACGCTACTACCAGGTGCCAAAGCGATACCTGCAACATGGTTTACGAAAAATATGAAAAAAAAATTGGGCTTACGTGTACAACTACAGGGCTTCCCAAGATCTTGGGGAAACTGCCCATTGATGGCCCCGATGTTACTGATATCTTGACAAATCTACGGGAACTTGCCATCGCTACCGCTGCTATGAAAACGAACTGCGACGAAATGCTTTCCCTGGCGGACGAGCTCAAGGAAAGTAATACATGATGCGGAATGATGTCAATGTGACAGGTATCGCAACAGCTTCGGAAACGATTGAAAACGGCAATAGCACGAAAGGGCTTGTATTTGGCCGCAGTGACGAAGGATACGCAGTTGTCGATTTCACGGGCACGGCAAGCGAGGTAGTTATACCTGCCGTTTATAACGGGCTTCTGGTAGTAGCTATCGGGAACAAAGCATTTTGTCGCAACCAACTTACCAGTGTGATCATTCCGGACAGCGTTACGAGCATCGGGAAATTAGCATTCGCCCTTACCCAACTGACCAGTGTAACAATTCCAGACGGCGTTACTCACATCGGGTTTGGGGCATTTGGGGGCAATCGACTTACCAGCGTTACCATTCCGGACAGTGTTACGAACATTGCGTGGAATGCATTTGCGGACAACCAACTTTCCTGCGTAACCATTGGCGACAATGTTATCTACATCGGAGAGGAGGCATTTGCGTGGAATAAATCATTGACAAAAGTAACTGTTCCGAGGAGCACTCATGTCGCACAGAACGCATTTGATCCGTCGGTTGAAATAATACGCAGCTAATTGCCTTCCCTCATTCCTCGCTAACCGCCCCCTGGGAAAACTGCGAGTTGTAAAGATCCGCGTAAAAGCCCCCGGTCTCAAGCAGTTGGTCGTGGCTGCCCTGCTCGATAATGTCGCCATCCTTCATCACCAGAATCAAGTCCGCGTCCCTGATCGTGGAAAGCCTGTGGGCGATCACGAAACTCGTGCGGCCTTTCATGATGTTCTTCATCGCCTGCTGGATCAGGATTTCCGTGCGCGTGTCGATGGAGCTTGTCGCCTCGTCCAGAATCAGGATCGCCGGGTTTCGCAAAATCACCCGGGCAATCGTGAAAAGCTGTTTCTGCCCCTGCGAGATGTTCGACGCTTCCTCGTTCAGGATCATGTCGTAGCCGCCGGGCAGGGTCTTGATAAAGCTATGGCAGTGCGCGGCCTTGGACGCGGCGATCACTTCCTCGTCCGTGGCATTGGGCGATCCGTAGCGGATGTTTTCCATAATACTGGCGTTGTAAAGCCAGGTGTCCTGCAAAACCATACCGAAGATGTCACGCAGATCGCCTCGGGTAAGATCCGTCGCGTCAACGCCGTCGATAAGGATTTTGCCGCCGTTCAATTCGTAAAACCGCATTAACAGTTTTACCACCGTGGTCTTGCCCGCGCCGGTCGGCCCAACTATCGCAACCTTCTGCCCCGGCGCGACCTCCGACGAAAAATCGTTCAGGATAATCTTGTCAGGATTATAGCCGAAGCGCACGTTTTGGAAAGTCACCCTGCCTTGGTAACTTTCGCGGCGCAGGGAGTTTTCGGTATCCTTCACTTCCTCCTCTTCCTCCAGGAATTCGAACACGCGCTCGGAAGCGGCGATGGTGCCCTGAAGCATGTTGCCGGCAACGCCGATCTCGCCCAGCGGCTGCGTGAAATTCTGTATGTACTGGATGAACGCCTGAACGTCGCCGATTGTTATGACTCGCCGCACCACCAGAATGCCGCCCATGACGCAGGTCAGCACGTAACCAAGGTTTCCCACGAAGCCGAAAATCGGCTCGACGATGTTCGCCATGAACTGCGCCTTCCATGCGGCGGCACGGACTTTTTTGTTGGCATTGGTGAATTTCGCCCCAGCGTCCGTCTCGCCGTTGTAGGCGCGGACGATGTTGTGTCCGCTGTAGGTTTCCTCGACGATTCCGCTCAGCTTCCCCATCGCCTCCTGCTGTGCGCTGAAGTACACATGGGATTTGTGCAGGATTTTTGTCATAATCCACATGGAAACCGGTATCACCACCAAGGCCGCCAACGTCATGATCCAACTGATGCTAATCATCATGATAAGAACGCCGATTATGGTCGTCGCCGACGTTACCAACTGCGTCAGGTTCGTGCTGAGCGTCTGGCTAATCATGTCAACGTCGTTGGTAATTCGGGACAGAACCTCGCCCTGCGATCTGGTGTCGTAATAGTTGATAGGAAGCCTGTGCATTTTCTCCGATATCTGTGACCTTAGTTTGTAGGTTACCTGCACGGAAAGTTTCGACATGATGAGTTCCTGCACCAGATTGCACATGGCGGACACCACGTAAAGCACGATCAGTATCCACGTAAGCGTCAGCATCTGGCGGAAGTCGGTCAGAAGCCCCGTGCCAAACCAGTGCGCCACTATGCCGTCCACCAGAATGGTCGTTACCCGTCCCATGATCCTTGGGCCGGCGACGGAAAAGCCCGTGGAGGCCAGCGCGAAAATAAGCACGGCCAGAAACGCCATTCTGTGCGGATACAGATAGGCCATTAGTTTTTTTATCGTTTTTTTCGAGTCTTTCGCTTTGGCCGCAACCCCTTCGCCGCCCCCGAAGTCGAAGCCACTATCCTGCTCGCTCATGCGTTCGCCTCCTCTTCGGAAAGTTGCGAAGCGGCAATTTCCCTGTACACCTCGCAGGTCTTCATTAGTTCCCTGTGCGTGCCAAGTCCGGCGACCTTGCCGTCGTCCAGAACGACGATCCTGTCCGCGTCCATGATCGTGGAAATCCTCTGCGCCACGACCAGCATGGTACAGCCGCGCATTTTTCTTTTCAGCGCGGCACGGAGCATCGCATCCGTTTTAAGGTCGAGTGCGGAAAAGCTGTCGTCGAACATGTAAATCTGCGCGGTCTTTACCAGGGCACGGGCAATGGAAAGCCTCTGCCGCTGTCCGCCCGAAAAGTTCGATCCGCCCTGCGCCACGTTGGACTCGTAGCCCTCCGGTTTCCCGTCTATAAAAGCCTGTGACTGCGAGATTTCCACCGCATCCAGAACCCTCTGCTCCGTAGCGTCCTTGTCGGCGTAAAGCAGGTTGGAGCGAATCGTTCCGGTGAACAGCGATGCCTTCTGCGGAACGTAGCCGATCTTGTCGTGAAGATCCTCTTTGTGAATGTCCCTGATATCCATGCCGTCCAGAAGAATTCCGCCCCCGGTTACGTCGAAAAAGCGCAGCAGCAGTTTGAACACGGTCGTTTTGCCGCTTCCGGTCGCGCCGATTATTGCGGTGGTCTCGCCCGGCCCAGCGGTAAAACTGATATTGCTAAGAACGTTGTCGTCGTTTTCCGTCGCGTCCGGGTAGCGGAAACTTACGTCCCTGAACTCGACCACGCCCTTGAAGTCCTTCGGCAACGGCGAAGGGTCTTTCCTGTACTGAATACTGCTCTTCGTTTCCAGCACTTCCCTTATGCGTTCGGCACTTACCACGGCACGGGGCACCATGATGAACGTTATGGCGATCATCAAAAAAGCGAAGATAATCAGCATTCCGTACTGCAAAAACGCGAAAATGTCCCCTATATCCACCCGAAACGCGGAGGCGTGCCGCGCCCCGACCCAGACGATAATCGTGGTGGTAAGGTTCATCACCATCGCGATTATCGGGGTCATGAACGAGAAAACCCGGTTCACGAACAGTTCCGTTACCGCCAGTTCCCTGTTCGCCATTCCAAAGCGACCCTTTTCGAAGTTCTGGGTGTTAAACGCCCTCGATACCAGAATGCCGTTAAGGTTTTCTCGGGCGACCAGATTCAGCCTGTCCAGCAGTTTCTGCCAGGCCTTGAACTTGGGCAGGGCGATGAGGAACAGGATTCCGCAAAGGCCGAGCATGATGATGGTGGCGAGCGCGATTATCCACGCCATCGACACGCTCCTGTCAAGCGCCCTGATAATTCCCCCAACGCCCAGTATCGGCGCGTAGATAAATTGTCGTATAACCATCATCAAAGTATTCTGCACCTGCATTATGTCGTTCGTGGTTCGGGTGATGAGCGACGAGGTGGAAAAGCGGTTTACCTCGGCATTCGAAAAACCCACGACCTTGTTGAACACCGCCTCGCGCAGGTCGTTGGAAACCCCGGTGGCCGTTTTCGCCGTGAAGAAACCGGTGACTAGGGCGGCGACCATGCTTAGCAATGTTATCAAAAGCATGAACATCCCGTTGCGCCAGATGACGTGTACATGCCCGGGCAACACACCGTAGTTCACGATGTCCGCCATGTAGCTTGGCAGTATCAACGCCAAAAACGCTTCTATGGCAAGAAGCCCTGTCGCACAGAGGAGCATCCATGTGTATGGTTTCATGAACTCAAAAATCTTTGACATGTTGGGTTTCCTGTTATGACCGCACCAGTTTTCCTAGCGCGGTTGTTGTGAATAAGTCCGTCAATCAGTCCGTCAATCGACCGCCACGTTAAGCCTTGCGTTCATGCCGATACGAAGGCTGGTGTCCACCGAGGTTACCAGCACCTCCGCCTCGAATTCCACGACCGGCGAGTGGGCCATGGCCGCAGGGTTTATCCTGCTAATCACCCCGGCGTACTCCGCACTTCCCGCCGCAATCGGTGTGATGGAAACCTCCATACCGGTAGCCAGCCTGCCCAGATCGTACTCCCTAAAACTGGTCATGACCCGAAGGTTGTCGGTATCCTCGACAACAAACATAAGCCCCATGCCGACCGAGCCTTCCCTAGCGATAACCGCCGTCACCGTGCCGTTTATGGGCGAGCGAAGCACCGACCTTTCCAACGCGACTCGGGTCGAATCGACCAATGCCTGCGCCTGTTGCCTTGCCGCCGTCGCCGCCTGAAACGCAAACTCCGATTGTATAAGATCGTTCCGGGGGATCGCCCCGGTGCCGTACAGCGTCCTGACGGTTCCGTAGTTATGCTCCGCCGTGGCAACGCCAATCTCGGCCATCCTAAGCGTGGCCTGGGCGTTCAAAAACTGAATGCGCAGATCCTCGGTGTCCAACACGCCCAGCACCTGCCCGTTTGCCACACGATCCCCGGCCTCGACGTAAACACGATCCACCATGAACCCCAGCGTGGAATACACGTTCCTTCTATGGACGCTCTCCACCGTGCCCCTTGCACTAACACCGTTAAAGTTTTCGACAAGGCGGACGGGCGGCGAGTTTCTTGCCACGGTCATCAAACCCTCGGTCGGCTGCCTAAGCGAGATACGCACCCGGGCGTTCACGCCGATAAAACTGTCAAGATTCACGTCATCAACAATGTTGACCCTTACCGGAATCAAATGCGTTACCCGGGTAAAGGTGCCGCCCGTGTTGAAGAACATCGCGTTGCCGGTAAGCTCCGCCGCCGTAACCTGCCCAATCTCCGCAACGTACCCGGTGAACTGCCGACCGCCGAAGGGATCTATCGTCACGCTTACGGACTGCCCCGGCCGCAACCTTGAAATGTCGGTCTCCTCGATGTTCGCAATAATGTGAAGATTGCTGACATCGGCGATAACCGCCAGAGGCTCCATCGGCGACACGACCTGATTCTGCACGGCGACGGAATGGATCACCAGCCCATCAACCGGGGATCTCATCGCCTCGCCGTTTTCCACCCAGCCCAGCACCTCGTTCGTCCGGACATGGCGACCCTCGTAGGCCGTGAACCTTTCCAGCCTGCCCGGCACAGGCGGCGTGATTGCGATAAGGGTCGTCGTTACCCTAGCATTGTCCGTTACCAAATAGTTGGCGCTTTGCCTGATAAAGAAAAACCCCACGACCGCACCGGCCGCCAATACCACCGTCAAAACAGCCACGAGAAGACCCTTGCCCTTCTTCTTCGTTTCCTGCGAGTCCTGCGTCCCGGTCGTTTTGGTAACATCATCGTCAAACATGTCGTCTCTCCTTCGTATGTATAACAGCCGGGACTTTGCCCGTACCTTGGTAAATCCTCTAGTTGTGGAATGTCCGGCGCATAATGTCCAGACACTTTAGGAAGTCGGCCGCTATCGCCTCGATCCGATCCTCGGAATCCGTTTTCTCGAACAGCTCCGCCGCAAAGCCCTCGCCAGCCCAAAGCATGAATTTGCAGACCAGCCCCGGATCGAAGCCCGGCTTGAACCCGGAAAGCTCAATCCCCTCCAGCAGCAACTGATTGAACAGGGTGTCATCGTCCGCGAAGGCCTCCCTTATTTCGTCCACCACTTCCGGATCCGTCTCGTAATACGCGCTGTTCGCGAAACCGAGCAGCCCCGGATACTTCCTGATCGCCTCCAACTGCAAATTCGTTATGGCCTTGAACCTTTCGAAAAAATCCGTCACGCCGGAGCCAAGCTGCTCCCTGACACCTTGCAGAAGGCTGGTTTGGCAGAGGTCTATCAGGTACATGTACAGGGTCTTTTTGCTGCCGAAGTAGTAGGTAATCATGCCCTTGGTAGTCCCCGCCGCCTTTGCGATATCCGCGATGGAAGCCTTCCTATAACCCTGCTTCCCGAACACCATGAAGCCGGCCTTGACTATGTGATCCTGCTTTTCGGCCCGTATCTTGAAAAAGTTCTCCATCGTCATGCCATGCCTCCATTACCCGATTGATACTGCCCGTAGCGCATAGGCCGTGATGCCTTATACGAAACGTCTATAGATACTATATCCCCTGCGGTGTGGGGGTGTCAAGGGGAATTTCCGGGAATTCGCTGAATTTTTTCTTTTTTTGAGGGGTTTTAAAAAAGTGACTGTCACCGTTGCGCCTCCGAAGGGTTAAGGTGACAAATGATACGCCCAAAAGCCATAGATGTAGAACCCCGTTCCGACTATCGCCTTTTGGTTACATTCAGCAACAATGAGAAACGGTTGTTCGATGTAAAGCCATATCTACAGTTTAAGCCGTTCAACGAACTAAGAAATGCGACATTGTTCAATACGGCCAAACCTGCCGGGTTAAGCGTTGAATGGCTTCACGGACAGGATATTTGCCCTGACGAACTTTATTACAACAGCGTGCCTGTCGATAATACTTGAACAATAGACGTAACAGTTAACGTAGTGGGTGGCGATGCCCAAAGCATGGGATGGATCTGAGGGACGTTCTTGGCATTCTCGCCATTTCCCGGACTTCCTGACATTCCGAAATCCCCAGCTTTCAGTTCCCCTGCTTTTTCCGAGCTGCTGTCCCACGGTTCTTTGCTCACGCTGTTTTCCTTCTCTATATGTGCATTCACAGCCCTCACAGGGAAATAAACTGGCGGTTAAAAACCTTTTGCAATTTTATGATGGTCCCCAAAGTTGGGTTTGTTCTTCGGGGGTTTTCGATACGCTGGTAATACGACCAATTAACGTTTAACCGTTCCGCCACGTCCTTTTGGGTCAGACCTAGGCGTTCCCGTTCTTTTTTCAGGGTAATGGCGAAGGCAATTTTCAATTGTAGCGCATAAGCCGTTGTGCCTTATACGAAACGTCTATAGATATTATATCCTTGACAGGGTTCGAAAAATACCCTAAAGTGGAAGCATGGGTTGCGGTAGCGTTGCCGTAGCTGGGTGCCTTGTGATTTGCTACGTGCTGGATGGCTAGGCACATGGAAAGACAAACCAAAATAAGGAGATACACGATGTTTGTCAAAATTATAGCGATTCTTGTCATTCTGGCCGTTGCGGTGGTTCCCGTTGCCATGGGACAGGCCGCCGAAGCGGACACCTCGGCTGCTGATAACGGGCAAACCGTCGAGATGCTGATAATCCACGCAGCAAGCACGTCAACCAGCCGTGATCAAAACATGTTTGCCCTGGAAAACATCAAAAACGAGGTTGGGCGGGGCAATACTGGCAGTGGGATATATGCGGCCTTGGAACGCCTTATCCTTGCAGGTACTCGGAACCGAATCGTGGCAAGGGGCGGCCATGTCGTAAACAACTTCCCCGATGTACGACAGGAGGCGGCAAGGCAGCTTGGCGAGCTGGGAACAGAGGAGGCAAGGGCCATCCTTCTTAGGGCTGGCCTTTCGGAAGGGGAGCCGCTTGTCCTGCAGGAAATTATAACCTCCATTGGCGGTATCGACTCGGAGGACAATGCCCAAACAGTTTCTACCATAGTTTGGGTTGCCAACAGATTCCATCGTTCCCCCTCTCCTAACAACCATGTCGCCTTGGCAACCATCAATGCCTTGGACAATATTTCCGGTAGGGACGGCGGTATTACGAATCCCGGTGCCCTCGACTATATTTTCAATGTGGCCAGTGGCCCCTACGCCTTCTTTATAAGAGAGCGGGCATGGGAGATAATAGACAGCCTACGTGGATCTGCCGAAGAAGAGAGCTGATGGCCCGATAGAGTTCGGGGCCTAGGTTTCCGAACGAACAGGCCCAATGGCTTACCTGTAAAAAGCTGCGGAACCATCCGCAGCTTTTTTAATGCCTAGGGGTTCATCTGGATAATATCGCATTTCCTGCCTTATCTTGCCGAGTCTTGCTGGATTTCACCAGGTGTTGACTTTTTTCGCAGATTAACCTATACATGATGTACCCTCTTACTGCACACAAGGAGAGTTTGGTGTGAACAAAAGACAAGGCATCTTTGCCGTCCTTGCAGCAGTTGCAATCCAGCTTATAATCGGAATTGCGTATCTTTGGAGCCTGTTTCAAACGGGCATAGCCAACAGCCTTTTTGACGGCGATAACGCCGCGGCAGGGCTTACCTTTTCCCTTCTGCTTGCAACGCTAACGATTGGAAGTGTAATAGCCGGTAAATTGGATGCGAAATACTCAACCCGTATTGTCGTTTTTACCGGCGGCATTATTCTTAGCCTTGGCTTCTTCCTTGCCTCATTTGTAACGGCGGAAGTTTCATGGCTGCTTTGGGTGACCTACGGTGTCATGGGCGGTGTCGGGATGGGTTTTACCTACGCCACGACGATTGCCTGCGCCCAGAAATGGTTCCCTCACAAGAAAGGGTTTGTCACTGGCATAATCGTCTCCGCCCTTGGCTTCGGCGGCGTTGTCTTTGCCTTTGTCATCGAAAACCTGATACGGGTCTTTGGTGGGGAAGGCGTTGGGGAACCACGAACGTTCATGGTTCTAAGCGGCGTTTTCCTGATCGTGTGTACGGTCGGAAGCCTGTTTCTAAAAACGCCCCCGACACCTGTTTTGCCGCCCAACGCCTCTGGTGCGGCGGCAAAGGTAACGGTCAACTACCTACCCAGGGAAATGCTTAAAACCCCGCAGTTTTATTTGCTTACGGGCACGTTGCTTGTCGCCTGCATTGGCGGACTTATGATAATAAACTTCGCAAGGCCGATAGCGGTTGCGAAGGGACTCGAAGAAACCGCCACAATCGGCGTGCTGGTAATTTCCATGTTTAATTCGGCTGGTCGTGTTATCTGGGGCATGGTCTCGGATAAAATAGGTCGGTTGAATACGATCATCATATTGCTGATCGGGTCCGCAATCCTTTCCCTTTTTATGAACCTGGCTGTAAGCTACTGGGTTTACGTGCTGATTGCGTTTATCGGGTTTTTCTACGGCGGCCTTTTAAGCAACTTTCCGTCGTTGGCTGCCGACACCTTTGGGACAAAGTACATGGCCTCCAACTACGGGATTATCCTTTTGGGCTTTGGTGCCGGGGCAATTATTGCCTCGCAGGTTGCAGGCTTCTACAACAACCTTGCCGTCGAGGCGATGAATATTGACCTTATGTTCCCGGCGTTCATGATTGCGTCGGCCTGTGCGGTTGCCGGAATTGTCATGATGCTGGTGTTTAAGAAAATAGTCAGGCGAGCTAACTAGTGCATACAGAAATTTGCCGTGAATGAATTTATCGCCATCGATTTTGAAACAGCCACGTATTTGCCCAACAGTGCGATATCCATTGGCCTTGTCAAGTACCGCTGTTTCGAAGCGATAGATGCCTTTTATTCGCTTATCTGCCCTCCCCAGTTGTACGTGCGGTCCGATTTTACGGAAATTCACGGCCTTACCATTGACGATGTAAGGGACGCACCTGATTTTAGGCAGATATGGGAAGACAGGGTGCTCGAATTCATCGGAAGCACCCCTTTGGCGGCGCACAATGCGTCCTTTGACATGAAGGTGCTCCGTGCGACGCTTGGGCATTACGACGTTCCCTTGCCGGATCTCAAATACTTCTGTTCGCTTGCATTGGCACGGCGTGTGTGGCCTGGGCTGAGATCGCACGCTTTGACCTCCCTTGGCAGGGAATTTGACATTACGTACGATGCACATAACGCCCTTGCCGATGCGGAAACCTGCGGAAAAATCATTTCGCTGTGCGTAACGGAAGTGTCGGCAAAAAAGGGCAGGGAAAGCCCCATTGCAATTGCGGAAGCCTTGCGTACGGTGGGGGTTGAAATGAAAAGGCTTAATCGGGAATCATAGTGACGGGGGAAGTAATATGCAAGACTACAAAGAAGCCTGGAAAATATGGATAGCCGATGCGCTCAATGCGCTGGCAAAGGAATTGGGCGTGGAGGCGGACATAAGTACCGTACAGGTCGCCGCGGAAAATCCCCCAAGCCCGGAAATGGGGGACATAGGTTTCCCCATGTTTGCCTACGCAAAAACGTTTCGCAAAGGGCCGCCGATCATCGCCCAGATGGTCTGCGAAAAGCTTGTCCAGGACGGTAGGGAAAAAAGCGGCACGTTTGAGGCGCAGGGGCCTTACCTTAACGTCAGGCTGGATCGGGCGGTCGTGGCAAAAGGCGTTCTTGCGCAAATCCTTGGAAGCAAGGACGAGGGCTTTTCCTTCGGTAGGCCTGGCACTTTGGCTGGGAAAAAAATCGTCGTGGAATTTTCCAGCCCCAACACCAACAAGCCCCTGCACCTGGGGCATTTGCGAAACGACGTTCTTGGCGAAAGCATCTCTCGCATACTTGCGGCCTGCGGTGCGGACATGCGAAAGCTGTGCATCATAAACGATAGGGGCATACACATCTGCAAGTCGATGCTGGCCTACAGGGAACACGGCCAGGGCAAAACGCCCGAGTCCGAAGGGACAAAAAGCGATCACTTCGTGGGCGAGTGGTATGTTTGTTTCAGCAAGGCATTGAAGAAAGAGACCGATGAACTGATGCAAGGGTCGGGGTTAAAAAAGGAAGAGGCCGAGGCCCGTGCGCCGCTTATGGCCCGTGCCCAGGAACTTCTGCGAAAATGGGAAGCTGGGGACACCGAGACCGTGGAACTGTGGAAGACCATGAATTCCTGGGCCATCGAGGGCATGAAGGAAACGTACAGGCGTACTGGCATTTCCTTCGACAAGTTTGATTTTGAAAGCAACACCTGGCTTTTGGGTAAGGACGAGGTGCTCAAAGGTCTTGAAAAGGGCATTTTCTACCGCCAGGACGACGGGGCGGTTGCCGTTGATCTTAGCGAGGAAAAGCTTGACAAGAAAATTCTCCTTCGCAGCGACGGCACCTCGATCTACATTACCCAGGATTTCGGGACGGCGATAAGCCGCTACGAGGAATGGCCTTTTGACAGGATGATCTATGTCGTAGGTTCCGAGCAGCAGTATCACTTTAAGGTGCTGTTCGTTTTGTTAAACAAACTCGGCTATTCCTGGGCGAAAGACCTTTACCATCTTTCCTACGGCATGGTTAACCTTCCCGAAGGCAAAATGAAAAGCCGCGAGGGAACCGTTGTCGATGCCGACGATTTGATCGATAGGCTTAGGGACATGGCCCTTGCCGAAATAAAGGAAAAGGAACGTGAGGAAAAAGTTGGCGACCCGATGGACGTTTCGGAGAAGGTTGCCTTGGGTGCGTTGCACTACTACCTTTTATCGACAAGCCCTTCTAGGGATATGCTTTTCGATCCAGCCGAATCCCTTTCCTTCAACGGCAACACAGGACCTTATTTGCAATACATGGGTGCCAGGATATCGTCCCTGCTTCGCATGAGCGGCGAGCAACAGGCGACGGGCAATGGTGCGGACGGCAACGAATTTTCGCTGCTTACATCCGACCCCGAGTGGGAACTGGTCAAAACGCTTGCCGTTTACCCACAGGCCGTAGGCGAAGCCGCCGCCGCCCTTGATCCTTCACGCCTGGCCGCCTATCTATACGAGCTTTCCAAGGGCTTCAGTCGTTTTTACCACGACTGCCCTATCCTTAATGCGGACAACCCCGAACTGTCACTTGCAAGGCTTGGCCTTTCGAGGGCTGTGTTACGGGTGTTGCAGGATGCGCTAAACTTGATCTGCGTGCCTTTCCTGGAAGCCATGTAGACGGCTTGTTTTAAATGGCACACAACGAAAGGCGTTGTTTTAAGGGAAGCACTTTTATCCCTTCCTATGTGTTCCTGTTTGGTGTCCCTGCGGTAAGCGGCCCCTACCTTGCCATCCTTCTGCGGGATTTGGGGTACAGCCCCATCTGGGTAGGAATACTTTTAGGGGTATTTGCCGGGGCAGGCATAGTTGGCCCTTTTGCGTTTGGTTATTGGGCAGACAAAGTCGAAAATTACCGACATGCCCTGGTCGTTTCGACCATAATTCCCACCCTTCTCGCAATCCCCTTGGTATTGTGGGTTCACCCCATGTTGAGTGCTATCTTCCTTGCGATGATGGCCTTTGGCCTGCGATCCACAGCTTCCCTTCTTGATGCGGTAACCACCATCCAGATAGGGAAAACCGGCAACTACGGCAGGATACGGGTGTGGGGATCCATCAGTTTTATCGTCGTTACCCTGTTTCTCCAGATAACCCCTTTCCTACGTCCCGACAATGCCAGGAACATCGCTCTATGGCTAACCTTGACTTCCGCCATGTCCATCGTGCCGCTCCTTCTGCTTCCCAAAGCTTCCCTTAATTCTTCGACAGAGGCGAGGATCGGGGTCAAGACTGGGGAGAAAGGGCTTCCCATTTTTTCGGCTCATGTTCTTGGGGGGCTGGGAATTATTTTTATGATTTCCTTTTCAATGTCGGCGGTCTTCAGCTATTTCCCCTTGTACTTGATCGAGGTATTGGAATGGGACGTGGTGGGCCTGATGTTTGCCATTGGTGCGACATCGGAAATTCCCGTTATTTTCTTTTCCGCCGCCTTGCTTCGTCGTTTTGGCCCCCTGCCCCTACTTGCCGTGTCTGCCGCAGGGGTTAGCCTGCGTCTTTTGATTTGGGCCTTCCTTCCCTTTGGTCCTTTTATCCTTGCCTCGCAGTTGCTACATGCCCTGTGTTTCGGAACCTTCTTTCCTGCCATGGTATATTTTGTCGCCGGCATTTTCCCTCCCAAAAACCGGGGAAAGGGTATGTCGCTGTTTATCGCCCTGGGTACCGGCCTGCCGTCGCTCCTGGGAACCTTGGCCGGTGGAGCCATCCTGGAGGCCAGGGCAGGTGCCGCAGGGTTCCGCACCCTTTTTATCTTGTATGCCGCCATTGCCGGGCTGGGGGTTCTTGTTTACGGGGCAATGCGTTTGGGGCGAGTGTGGGAAGAGCGGCGTGGGTAAAATGCCATCCCTGAATATGTTATTAGTGGCTCAGTAAGTGCTGTTGCCCTGGGCAAGTAGAGGTTTGTCGGGAATTTACCGGGATTCCAGGCCGAAGCGCTCGGAAAGTTTCTTTAGGTGGCTGCCGATAAAAAGCGCCCCGTAACACGTAAGCACGATTCCCACGGTAATGCCTATGGGGATCATGAACGACATTCCGGCGGCAAGGGCAATGTTGTTGAACTCCATGCCGAAAAAAACCGTCGTAAGCGAAACCAGCAGGACAAGGCCGGCGACAACCCATCCGCCAAGGGAGAAACCGCCAGGAACGACGGCCTCCTTTGCGTCGAAGGCACCTTCCTCTTCGGCAATCGCCGCCATGACGGTGTCTTCCAGCTTCGGCGAGGGGGGAAGGAAATCCCTGCGAAGAACGTCCTGACATAGCTCCAAACGCTCTGCCCTTTGGGCGCAGTCGGGACAGGCAAAAAGATGCAGGCCGATTCGTACCTGACCAAAAGCGGACACGTCTTCCTGCTCATAAACCCTGTCCATGATCTTTTCGCAGCTCATATCAGCCTCCTTCGTCCTCCGCTATTCCCTCTAGCCTGTCTCGGAGCAGTTTCTTTGCCCTGAACACATGTGACTTTATCGTGTTCACAGGAAATCCGGTAATCACCTCGATTTCCTGGTAGGAAAGCTCGTAAAAGAAAAACATATCGACGCAGATCCGGTAACGTTCCGGAAGTTCCTGTAACGATGCCAACACCGCCTCCTTCGCCGCCTTGCGCATCAGAATCCGCTCCGGCGTGTTTTCGCCGCTGGCCTCGATTTCCTCGTCCCCTTCCGCAAGGCTTCGGTACTCCTTCCTGCGGTTTACCCCGTTCAGCGCCGTGTTGTAGGCGATCTTGTACAGCCAGGTCGAAAACTTCGACCGCCCCTCGAAACCGGAAAGGTTTCGGTACACCTTTAGGAAAACCTCCTGGGCAAAATCACGGGCATCCTCCGCATTGCGGAAAAAGCCCATACCCATCCCGTAGACGGGCCGCTCGTAGCGGCGCACCAAAAGCCTGAACAGATTCTTTTGTCCCGACAGAATCTGCTCGACTATCAGCTTATCACTGTAGTCTTCCTCATGACTCATTTGGTCCTGTCAACACGCTTTATGACATGATAGACCAAAAGCCCGACACCCATCGACAGGGGAATTATTCCACCCAAAAGCCCGTAGGTGGGACCAGTCATCACGGCCAAAAACACGGTTAGGGCAAGCCCCACGCTGGTCAAAAGTAGCCCGGCAAGCAGGCTGAACGAAAAAAGGTCGAAGTTGGGGGGGCTGTACTGCCCTGCCTGTATCAACAGTGTCCGTCGCCTGTGGGCCCAGAGCAGGTAGAAAAAAACCACCACCGCACCCATTGTAATCCCCACGATGGGAATTATCGCAATGATTACCTGGGCTGCGGCGGATGAAATAGGCTCCATAACATGTCTCCTTGGAGATTAAGTCAGGCTAAAAGTATACGGTGTTTTCCCACTGCCTGTCCATTAATATGACACGGCATTCCTATGGAAGGTTGCGGATGTCCAACACGGTTGCCGATCTTGTCAGGGCGACTCGATTACCAAAAGATCGGTGAAGTACAGCGTCTCGATTCTCCCCAGGTGCAGCAGGGCATTGTAACGTGCAAGGATCTCGTTTCTTGCCTGGGTCTCGTCCAGTCTGGCAATATCTTCCCTTGAAAAGGACGAAAAATACCCGACCGCTATCGATCGGAATTCGCCGACACGGGTGGCAAGTTCCTCGGCAAAGAACAGGTCGTCCGCAGGGTACGAAAAGCTGAGGGACAAAACAACGGTGGCAGGAGGCACCCCGGCAAGCGGTATCCTAAGCCTGCCTATGCCGGAAAACACGCCGACGGGACCACTATCCCTCCAGCCGCCGGAACCGCTTCCCTGCCCCACGGCGTGGTCGCCCTGCCTGCCAAGGTAGAGCAGAGGCCCCGAATCGGACGGGCGCATAAGGGCATACAGGCTTCCCACCGCCAGCACCCCGAACAGTACAAGAACCAGGGTAACGGCGGTGCGGTACATGACCAGCAAGCCTTTGGACGTTTCGCGAGGTTTGCGTTGGGGGGTGATATCGTGTTTCATCTCGTTTTCCTAACTTATTATCGGCGATTTGAGGGGAAAATTCCAGTGTTGCCGGCACTGACCGCAGGGCAACCAGCCCCACAGTCAGCGCCAACTTTGTGCGCTTTACAAGTACAGCATCAAAGACTGTCGCCGAAATCCTTCCTGAATTTCTCCGCCAGCTTCTGCGGCCAGTCGGACACGGGTTCCAGCCTGCCAAAGAAGAAACGCAGGATCTTCGGCTCAAACGTAAACTTTAAACCTCCGATTAAACGCCTGTTTTCGTGCAGCCAGGCAAGCCTGTCGGCGACATACTTGACGTGGGACAGGGTGAAAACACGCTTGGGTACCGCAAGACGCAGAAGTTCCATCTCCGCAATGCGGTCGCTGCCGTCGGCCTCTCGATCCTCGCTTAAAGTGCCGCGCTCCATGCCGCGAATGCCGCCGGCTATGTATGCCGCCACAGCCAAGGCCCCGGAGCGGTATTCCCCAGGCGGAATATGCTCGCAGAATTCCATCGCATCCACATGGCAACCCAGGCCGCTCGCCGGAGTTACCACCGGGACGTTTGCCGCGGTCAACTCCTTCGCCAGCGCATCCACGAACAACGGCGTCTGCTCGATTACATGAAAGTCCAGGCTTTCATGCAAACCGACCGCCAAGGCTTCCATCTCACGCACGGACATTCCGCCGTAGGTAATAAAGCCCTCGTAAAGCGGCACAAGGGCCAGCATCGCATCGTACAGATCCTTGCGTGGCGTAAAGATCCCTCCGCCACGCACACAGCCAAGCTTACGGGCCGAAAAATAGGTGATGTCGAACAGCGATCCTAACTCCAGGGTTATATCGTTAAGGGGCTTGTCGGCGAACTCCTTCTCCCGAACCTTAAGGAAGTACAGGTTGTCGGACAACAACGAAGCATCGAAAACCGTAAGAATCCCAGCATCCTTTGCGATTTTCACGGCCTCGCGCATATTCGCCATGGAAACGGGCTGTCCGCCTATCAGGTTGGTTCCGGCCTCAATCCTTACGAATGCAATGTTTTTTGCTCCTATTGCCTCGATCTCTGAACGAAGGCGCGGAATGTCCACATCGCCCTTGAAAGGCAGATCGCTTTTTACCTTAAGCCCTTCCTTTCGGACTATCTCGACCACCTTTCCGCCGTTGCGCATGATGTGCGCCCTGGTCGTGGTAAAGTGGTAGTTCATAAGCACGGTCTGCCCCGGCTTTACGAAAGTCTGGCTGATGATGTTTTCGCAGGCACGGCCCTGGTGCGCCGGCAGAAAGTGCACGTCGCCGAACACCTCCCTAATCGCCTTTTCCAGCCTGTAGAACGTCTCGGAACCGGCGTAGGAATCGTCGGCGTTCATCATGGCGGCGTACTGCTCCTGGCTCATGGCGTTTACGCCACTGTCCGTAAGCATGTCGAGGAAAACGTCGCGGTTTTTTAGGAGGAACGTGTTGTTTCCGGCTTCCTGCGAGGCTTTTACCCGTTCTTCCACGGGCAAAAGATTGAGCCGCTGAACCATGCGAACTTTGTGCATTTCCAGGGGGATGCACTCCCCGCTCCTGAAGTGAATGGCCATATCTGCCTCCCTTCCTGCACGGGAGACAATACAGAGGTTCCCCGTGCAAACGTAAGTTGCAGGGGACGAAACGTCGGGCCTAACCCCCCGTTCCGCGGTACCACCCCAATTGCATTGCGAAGGCGCAATGCCACTTGAACAGGTCTAACAAACCTTTTCCCTATAACGGGAGAACCCGTATCCCCCTAGTAGAGCCGTTCACGGCCTTTTCAGGGAATCCGCTCCGGAGTGTATTTACATACCCGCCTTGCATGTGCTCGCAGCAACCGCACACTCTCTCAAACAATCCGCTGGGTATCTTTCTCTCCTTCACCGCGTTGTCTGATTTAATTATCCGAATACGCCCGATAATGTCAAGCGGCTAATCGGGTTCGCCGCCTCTCCCGGGCTATTGCCTAGAACCGTGCAGGGCATTAAACTCTTGTCATGAGCACCGCTGTTTTACCTCCGTCGCACGACTGGATCTTCAAGCTTATCTTCGGCGACGAACGCAACAAAGGAGGAATTCGAGATGGTGGCGACAAAGAATCCGGAGATCAGAAAGGCCGTTGACACGCTGTACGAGTTGAGCACCGATGCAACGGTGCGAGCGGAATACGAGCGGCGCATGAAAGCCTGGCGTGATTACATGTCCGAGCACGATGGTGCCTTCGATAGAGGCATACAGAAAGGCGTGGAAAAAACGGCCCGAAATGCCTTGGCCGCAGGCGCGTCGATTGAGTTTGTCCAAAAAATCACCGGGCTTGGCGTGGAAACCATCAAAGGTCTTCGGGCTAAATAAAAAAACACCCCCAAAACCCCTTTGGGGGTCTTGGGGGTCTTGGGGGTCCAGGCTTTCGCTGGCATTCCCATGCCGATGACTCTACCTCATATCAAGTTCTTGATAGTGTCGAAAACAATCCCCAGTGTTTCCTGGTTTGTGTGTCGTCTGCTAAGGGTGTAGATCAGTTCGTTTTGGATTTCCGGGGGTATGTCGAGATACATCTTGTCGATGAAATAAAGCCCACACCGAATCGCCAGCTCGGTGTTAATGTTTGCGATATAACACGGGGTCTTCCCCTTGTCATACGCCTCCTTAATACAAGCAAGGCAATTAGGACCCAAGTGAAGGATATGTGCCTTCGCAAGGCGGTATGTCACTATACCTGCAATCTTCCCACGTGTCGGAAGCGGAGAATCGGTCTCCTTGTCCTTCCCTATAAAGTTCTTTCTGCGAGCAAGAAGAATCCGAAAGTCCATCCCGATTTCGTAACAGGTCTTGTGTAGACTAGTATGGGAAATCAACAACTCGTTTCTCCATGTGTTCACTTTTGGGCAATTTTTTATGCTATAGGCCATAACAAGGTCGCAATATAGCCTCTCTATGGAAGGAACGAGTTTCACGGCCTGCTCCTCGTTTCTGAGCCACGCCGTGATATCCTCCACCTTCCGGTCGTCTATCTTGCCCTCTTGCAGATCTCGTATGAGGGTCTGCCTCCGATGTTCAGCAGAGTCAGGATTATGCATACTTGGCCAAACCCTCTCGTAGCGCCTCCTGGTCGGCTTCGGTCATACGGGCCGTGTACTTATCGAAACCACCAAGAATTTGCTCCAAAGTTTCGGTTTCAGTGTTTGCGGCCTCGCTAAATGACGGCATTGGCATCTTTGCACGCATGGTATCCAACTCGCCCCGATCAGACATCCTCTGCAACTCCGTAACAGTCATCTGTATCTCCTTCCTCCTAAATTACTACAAGGGTATACACCAAAGAGAACCCCAGCCGTCCGCATATACGGACGTAAGGCGTTTCGGTGCGGCACCGCCGGCAAGCTTACCTACCCGCCTCCATAGCGGTACCTACCCGTACAGAAAATAACGGATTTTCGCATATCTTTCAAGTACGGGAGGAAAGTCCCACCTACTGTGTGGACAAAAAGCGAAACGATTACCCTTGCCCAAAATAACCCCCGAAAGCCTTGGTGGGCCTTCGGGGGTAATTCAGGTCGTTATTCCCCCTGCCGCTCGGGCGGGGGGATGATTCCAAACCTAATCATCAATTGCAGAAATCGCAATCCGCGTCTCCACAGCCGTCGTCGAAGCAAGCCCAACCGATACTGTTCGTACCGGGAACAAGGCTCAACTCGGATCGTCCGCGCTCTGTCCAGCAGTCGCAAGCGGTGCAGGTACAGCCAGTCGCACCATAAGCGCAATCCCAACCGCCGCACAAAATGCCGCAAGCATCGAGACTACCAACCTGAACGTCTACTTCCACGTCGTCCTCAAGCTCGACATCGTACAGGGTCACCGTGAGGGTGCCGTACGACACCACGCCGGACCTCGGCATGACATCCGCTTGATAAGGTAGCCTTACCCAGAGCGTTTCACCGTGGGAGCCTATGGGCATACCCGTGAACGTGATGGTCACGGTGTACAGGGCATCATCCTCGTCGTCATCGGGGGTCGTCACCTGGGACCACAGGATGGGGGGGTTGGAGCCGATCTGCACGGTGTGCGACGCCCTGCCTATCCTGTTGCCACCGACGTATATATCGACGTACTCGGAGCCTTGAAGGCCGTCCTGCGCGCGCGTCGGAAGCACGTCCAGCAGGGTAACCGTAAGCGAACCGAACGCCACCACGCCGGGGCGAGCCTCCACGTTGGGCTGTCCGGGCAGACTCACGTAGGCCAGCCTATCCTGGTAGCCGGGAATGCCGGTCACCGTCAGGATCGCCATGCCGCCGCGTTCCGGCATACCAAAATTCGGGCCGGGGGTGTCCCGGTCGCCGCCGGTGCCTCCGCGGAAGTCCGCGTTAACCGGACAACCGGAAAGCACCACGACCATCGCGAGCGCCGCAAGGCCGACAGGTAATTTCCAAAGTGCCTTTCTCATTCCTCCCCTCCTTCGAACACCTCGACCACGGGCGCCTCCACCGCTGCGGGAGCGGCCGGTGCGGGTGCGGGTGCAGGGGCCGGATCCGCGCGACCGCCGCCGTTCAACCTTACGCTAAGGGTAAGATCGATCGTGGGGGTGTTGCGAATAAAGAACCCACTGTTAAGAATACCGTTCAGACCAAGACCCAGCGAGACTTCCTCCGCCGGGGTAAAGGTCATGCCAAGGGACAGGTTTCCCGCGCCATAGGGGTGCACGCCGTCCTGGTTGTGCCACCGTATGCCGCTGAAATTCCAGGAGGACGCAAGCGCGGGATGCGCGTCGTCCCCTCGGGTTTCCGTCCAGGTGGTCCAGTCGAAAAGACGCAGACCCACGCCGGCGAAAAAGGTAAACGTTTCGTTCGGCCTCAGCCTAAGACCCAGGTCCACGCCGCCGGCGATGGTCGTCCACCTGTCGCCGGGTTGCGTCCAGGCGAACGTGTCCCCGTCCCAGTCGTTGGACCGGTTCGTAAGCCCGGCGTCCAGGAACGGGCGGAACCCGATGGACACCCCGGCGGCATCGATGCGCTGCTGATAATAGGCGGTAAAGCCCCAGCCAACCTGTCCGTACCGTCGCGTCCGGAAATCCTGTTTGATCGTGCCGGAAAAGGCATAGCTTTCCACTTCCGGGAAAACGTTGCGGAAACGAATCTCCGCGCCCACCGCCGACGTCGGGCTAAGGACGAACCTCGTGCCGCCGGCGAACTCCAGGGCGGAACCGGCCGAGAAGCTTTCCTCGACCCTGTAGGTCGCCCTTACGTATTCGAACATGTACGTGCTGGCGAACCTGTAGCCAACCCTGGCCCACGGAAGAAGCGGACCGAGCTGCATGCCCCAGGAAAGGGCAAGGGCCGGACCCGCATCCCTGCGCCGCATCGACCAACCCTCGTCGTTGGGGTGGGAAACGCCCTCCCTGTCCGTCGTGGTGTTTACGATAAAGTCCAGGCGGATACCCATGCCCAGAATCCCGACCAGCAGGGCCAGGTTGTTCTCCCAGTCCAGAGTCGATTCGGATACGCCGGGCAGGTAGCCGGGAACGTGCTCGTCCATGCTGCCGCCGCCGCCGTTAAGGATGCGGCCGCGATAGTACACGCCCAGGTACATGAAACCGAGGCTCTGACCGAAGCCGGCCTCGAAGTGATTGAAACCGTCCACCCCCGCGAAACGGGAGCGTCCGGCACCCTGACCATCGGTGCCGAACAACCCGTTCAGGAAGAAGAAGGTGCCTATGTCGGGAGAGTGGAACCTTGGGTTTATGAAGGTGTCCGCGCTCGAAGTGAACCTTCCGGCGCTGAAGCGGGCGTCGGTGGATACCCGGCCCGGTACCGCGCTAATCGGACCGGCGGTACCCATAAGCCCGGCACCGGCGCTCGGCCTGCCCGGTGGGTCCAGGGACGGGGGCAGGGGCGGCGGCGGAGTTTCCGGCGCTGCCCAGCCCGGGTCGGAGCCTGAAGGCGGCGGCGTAGGTCCGGGTGGACCCGCCTGCCCCCAAGCCATGCCGCCCGCCACCAGGACAAAGGCTAATAGCAAGACTATTCTTTTTATCATCCAGTTGTCTCCTTCTGCGGTGTTATTGTCTCCGCAGACCTAATATCCCCCCTTGTTTCGAAGGGGCCCCTTTGCCAAGGGGACTTTACGGGGAACGTTCCCCGTCGGTGAATGCACCAAGGCCCAAAGACATCCCCTGAAGCCTGTCAACAAGTGCAAGAACTCGATTTCGACAATCGTCTGCGACGGGGTGCGCCGTAACGCCGCCCGTCGTTTCCGGGACGGCGCTATGGCACCGCTGGGTGGGCGCCGACGGGCCGCCTAGCGCCCTGCCCGTCGAACTTTCCCGGGCCGAAACCCGGAATCCCCCCCTTTGCGAATACCTTCCCCGCCGTCGCGGGGTTCCCCAAGCCGTCCGCCCCTATCCGGGACGGGCGGTTTGGGCGATAACCCACGGGCCTGGGGCTAACCCCGAGGCCCGACGTGGTTAATCATTGGGATCTAAAGTCGCAGGCCGGGTAACGGCTGGAGTGTCCCTTTCCTCGGAAACCAAACGGTCGTGTCTAACGCTAATGCTGTTGAAACCAGCAACGTTAGCTCCATACTCAAACCAGTCAGCGATATTTGTCGAGAACACTCTACCATTACCAGTCATGGTCAAAGTATCCTCAGGCATACCCGTGTCTTCATCAATATTGAGCCAAAGTGGCAGCGAGGTGATACCAAGGCTTTCAGCAAGTGTCACCCGAATCCAGATTTCTGCGGGTATGCCAACAATTTCGCCTGTAAAACTATCCCAACCGAATCTTGAGGGAACAATGGTTATTGCGAACTCCCAGTCAATAGGATCATCAGGGGTAACCTCAGGACGGGTAACGGTCACCGGCCCTGGCGTGTAGGGAAGGTTTGCGACAGTATGCCACACTTGCACACCATTAATCGTTTCAGGGAAAGGAGCTTTGGCCATAGAAACAAACACGTTTCCAGTTCCGGTCCAGGTAGACCAGCCGACACTAATCGGCACACTCCACATTTGCCCAGTTCCAACGACATCACCAGTCATTTGTGCAATCATATTCCCAGGAACGATCTGAATATTACCTGCAACCAGGTCGGGAATCGATCTGCTAAACGTGAAGATAAGTGTTCCAGCCCCCGGTGCAAAACCAGGTGTCTCCACAAACTCAACTTCCCATGTGACGAGAGTATCCTCCACAACCGTATGACCAATAGTCAATTCCTCTATGTGTGCCGTGTCAACGCCAGGCAGGTTCAGTGAAATCCGTATGGTTCCGGATTCCCCTTCCAACTGCCAGGGTACGATAACAGGTACACTCCACAGCAGTCCACCGCTATTGACGGGAGTCCCAAGGGTTACCCTAAAGCTCCCAGGAACGAGCGAAATGGCATTTTCGAAAACCGAGGCTGAGACATCAATCGGCTCATCAAACACAAAGATGATCCTGCTCGTGTTATCCTCGCAATTGACCGTGGCGCTCCATTCGATGGGCTCGGGATCCTGTCCTCTGGAAACCGTAAAACCACCCTCACCGGCAAAGGCAGGGTTGCTGGTAAATATCGGGGTGGAGTCAAAGAACGGAGCCGGGGCCGCCGAAATCTGCAGGGTTCCTTCGTGGTGAATAGTCACAATCTGAACCAACCAATACCTGCTAACCGAGGTTGTAGCGTTCAAGTCGTTGGTGGTGTCCGCATCTCCTCGGAATGCGGTACCGACCGTTACTACGCCGCCCACCCCTGGGGCAATAGAGGGAGTAAAGGTGCCTACATCCACGGGGAAGATAAAGCGAAGGTGTGTCGTTTCACCGGTGTCTTCGTCCTCGACGGCTTCGACTGTCCAGTTGGTTCCCAACGTTGGCTCTTCGCCATCAAGCTGGACATGAACTTCCACCGGATCCTCCGGGGATCGGATCGTTTCGTCGGCAATGGCGACGATCACCATCCCGGGGGCTTCGACGGTAATCGGCAACGTCCACTGCCTACCGGAGCCACGTATATCCGCCAGGTCGTATATTACCACGGCGTTGACATCGGTTATTACAACCGCCGGACTGCTGCTAAGCGGCTCTTGGAAGACAAAGACAAGCTCGGTTGTCGTGGTATCGTAATCGCCCAAGGCCCCGTCGCAGTTGGGTGTGACGGTCCAGAAGTCAGATACAGAATCTATTAAAACAAACTGGGCATAGTCATAGTCAACAACATTTCCCGTCTCCGAGATCCTGTCGCTGTAAATCCAAATCCTTACATAGCCTTCGCGTACAACGGTAACCGGTATCTGCCAAACCCTGGCGGAACCCGTCGCCGCAACCGCGGTCGCCTCGAAATCAGCCGCCCCATTCGCCGGCCTTACCAACCCAGAGGCATAAGTATCGTCGGCCCTGGGGGATATCGAAATGGCACCGTCCAAGTCCTCTTCGGTAACAGGCTGGTCGAACGTAAGGGTGATTAACCCTGTTTCGGCATCAAAGGCCGAGACCCAGCCAATTCTACCAAACTGCGTTATAGTCACGGTAGAATTCAAAGGGTTATAAACCCCGGCGACAGGCACATCCCCCGCTACCGGAGAAACCCTTGGATTGCCCATCGTAACGATTAACGTGGCAGAAGAAGCCCCAACAGGCATCTCGACATCGAGAATTTCCACGTACCACGACGAACCGCCACTGTCCGCGGTAAAACCACTCGCCAGCGTTATCGTGCCTAGGCTCAAGTCATGGCGGAAATTGATATCCCCAAAATCCAGATCAATCGGCATGGGAGATCGGATGGGGCTAGTCGTGGAGTCCGCTGGGGTATATGTAAAGAAGTCAAAGCGAACCGCGTGACGATTCCGTTCTATGCTATTTAATGGATACATCGACCAACTAATCAGGGAGGGAGTCAGCGTAAGATTATCGTCATCGTCACCTATCATTTCTCTTGCGAACCTTGCAATGCCTAGTTCGTCAATCGCAACCCATACCTGTCCCGCACGTACGATATCGACGTCATCGATCCACCAGTTTCTCGCTATGCCGCCTGCACCGTTTTCGCCACTAAGGGCGCCCACGTTTACCATGCCTTGGAGGTTGACGACATCGACGTTGTTTGCGGGCAGATGGACAGGAACCTCGAATTCAAGGTTGATCCTGTTTGCCAGGGCATCGAAGCCCATGCGCCACTGAGTGGGCACAACCCAAAGAAGGTCATCGGCGGTGTCTTCATCACCGTTGCCGTTGCCGTTGCCGTTGCCGTTGCCATTACCGCCGCCAGCATCGCGGGCGAACCCGGACCTGGATAGGGGGGCGGCCCTGGATCTCTCGGACTCGCCTACGACAAGATGCACCCCGGATTTGTAGATAAGGACCCGTATGTTTCCCTCGCGCACGACGGTAATCGGCAGCGACCAGTAATTCCCGACGCCGACCGGTTCCGCGTCTTCCTCCACGTAAACCTCGCCGCTTAAGTTGGTAATGCGGATGTGCTCGCGAAGAAGCCCGTCAATCGACTCGTTGAACCTGAACAAAATGGAGGGGGTACTACCCATGCCATCGCCTTCATCGAAGGGATTGGGGGCGAAGCTCCAACCGATACCCTCAAGCCCGATGCGCACCTCGCGCGGCCTGCTGAAGATCCCGGACCTGTTTATAGAAACGAGTACGGTTCCCTCGCGGAGAACATTTACGGGCAGAACCCAGAAGGTTCCGCCACCGGTCAGGTATTCGCCTTTCGTTACCCATCCACTGGGAACGCCAAGGTCGATGTCTTCCACGTTCAGTTCGCGGACCGGAGCGTTAAAGATGAAGTGAAGAGCGGTCGTGTTATCTTCGCAATCCACCACAACGTTCCAGCCTATGTCCGGCGTGGATTCCGTCGGACAGCCCGTCATGACCAGGGCAAAAGCCAGAGCGAATGCCGTCGCTACCGCCGGCATCTTCCAAAAGATACTTTTCTTCATTTAGGTATCCCTCCTTGCGGGGCCAAAATATAAAAAAGACAAACCGGTCAGTTCAAACCCTGCGCGAACAACGTTCGGTGGCCTTGGCCCGGGTATGATCCTGAATGTTTGCCGTTTTTCCAGGTCGAAGGAAGAATGGGTCTGCACACGGACTTTGGGCGGATGTAGTTTCCGCCCCTATCTGGGAATAGACCGTTGCACAACCATCCGAGCCGCAGGGGGTGGCGCCAAGCGCCTTCCTGCGTTTCCTTTCGTTGTATTGTATCCGATGCATACAACTCCTTTGCTCGTATAAACATATACCGACTTCGAAAAAATGTCTACCGGAAAAACGTCAAAATTCATGGAAACGCGAAAAAAAAATCCGGAAAGACGGGTTACGCCGGATATTGTGTTTCATACGAAAGTCTATATAGCACACATGAAAGAAACGGGTGATTAATGATACCATCAGGCGGACATTTGGGGCTGACGGACGGAGCCTTTCGGTTATTGGACGAAGGTCTAATTCCTTCTATTGATAAGCCGTCGGATGGCGGTCCGGAGCCGGCCGTGGGGGCGGCTTTCGTTCGGACCCGGAGGCCCCATGTGGAGCGGTCGGCGTTTGGGCGTTTGGGATCCGCCGCCGGGCTACCATTCCCTGGGGGCGAAATCCTCGGGGATTTCCAGTTTCATCGTGTCGCCGCTTTGCACAATCACGTACAGCCCCGATTCAAGGGCCGCCTCCCTTTCCTGCGAACCGAACACCGCGCCGGCCATCACGCCGAGGATCCTGCGCCGGTCGCCGTTCCGATCGTGCCAGCCGCGCATTCGTTCGAGCCGCCGTTCGTGGGTTTTTACGTCCTTGATTTTCGGTTTGGCCTTTACCTCCACCACGATTATGCAGTCGGGGTTTTCGAGGACAAGGTCGGCCTCGGTTATCACCTTCCCGTTTTCGATTATCTGCACGTTGGGGGATACCTTGCCGAAACTGAACCCAAGTTCCCCGAAGCGGTCATTTATCCCCGGGGCCACCAGATGCTCGGCAAGTTCCCCGAAGCTGTTGCGAAGATCGCCCATTTCCTGCCTGCCCTTGTCGAACAGCTCCTTGGTTTCCTTGAACATTTCCTTCAGCCTGGCGTCCTCCGCCTCGCGTTTTGCGGCCTCGGCCTCGCGCCTGGCGGCCTCAGCCTCTCGTTTGGCGGCCTCGGCCTTGGCCTCAGCCTCTCGCTGTTCGGCTTCCGCCTTCCGCTGTTCGGCTTCCGCCTTCCACCGCTTGGTGTCCTCTTCCCACCGTGCGGCGGCCTTTCGTTCGAATTCCTCCTGCCTTGCGGCTATTCTGTCCAGCGTTGCCCAGATCTTTTCGGGTGTCGAGGGACTCTGCTCTGCAGGTGCTGTCGTTGGCATATCTGCCTCCTTCTAAGTTGAATTTACTCGCCAATCTCGCGACCGTCAAGTTTGTTTGGGCATCTACGTGCCCATACCTTATATATGACGCAAACTTGCGAAATGCATTAGTCCGTGGGCAAAAATCTTCGCGTTTCTGCGAAAAAATTTATCCCCTGCCCCGTATTGGGAAGCGGCAGGGGGTCGGAGGCCGGGGATTGCGGTCATAGATCTGCGAACGGGGGCTTGGAAGGTTCCAGGGGAAAGTCACGGAAATCAATTTTCGCATGGAAGCAAAACAGGGGGAAGATTCAGGCCCGGGCCGAAAGTTCCCTTTTGAGGTCTTCTATCGTGTAGCCCTGGTCGATAAGGGCAAGCAACTGCTTGTCCCTTTCTTCCATGCCTTCTTCACGGCCATCTTCCCAGCCCTCCTCACGGCTGACTTCCAACGCCATGTCCTGATCCCATTCGCCTTCAAACATGTTCATGTCTTCCTCCGTCATGTTTCTCCAAAAATCCAGAAGATAACCCCTCGCCCTGCAATCACGAACCGCCTTCCGTATCGCGGCGCGTATCACCTTGGCCTCCGACCTCGTTCCCTGTATCTCCTTCTCGACCTCTATGTGACATCTCGCTCGCGCAACGAAATAGG
>Ga0209755_10000514_pt1 | contig 70196 bp, 63 predicted proteins | sample TergutCo191P1_FD_187301 | JGI IMG/M metagenome (GOLD analysis project Ga0209755, IMG submission 187301) | Cornitermes sp. P1 segment gut microbial communities from Petit-Saut dam, French Guiana - Co191P1 (SPAdes) (version 2) | ecosystem: Host-associated > Arthropoda: Insects > Digestive system...
CACCTATAAACTGACATATGCAGGCGGCAGAACAAGCGAAGGCAAAGTGACGGAAGTCTCAGGCGCAGACACATTTACACTGAAGCCGAATGATGAAAGCAAGCCCGCCATTACCGCAAAAGTTTCCGGCACTAACACATTAACCGCTTTAACACCTGATGAAGGAACAGTTATAGTATGGGACGGTGCAGGCGGCGAGACAACCGCACCCGGCGCTGCAATAGAGTCTCCCAAGCCAACACAGCCTTCTACCCCCTCAGGCGGCGCAATTACCGTAACCAATCAACAGTTATATTATCGTGATAACGAAACTGAAGAATATACAGGAAACGGTAAAGTATATTTAGAGTATTGGGATTATGAAACAGATACATTGGTCAGAAAAGATGAAATCGGCTCGGTAACCAGCGGAAAGCTCAGCTTTAAACTGCAAGCAGCTCCGCCTGCGTCAGAATTTAATGCAACAATGGAAGAATTCGCGGGAGCTGACGGTGTAACTTTAACACCACAAAACGCAAAATTTGCATGGTCGCCTTATTTTACCTTTATTGACGATAACGGTAATGAAACCTATTTATTCTGCGAAAGTCCTGGATTGTTTTTACAATACACCTATGCTGACAGAAACGCAAGTATTACCGGGGGTGATGATTATACCAGTTTCAATAATTTTAATTTAAAAACCGGCTGGAACGCATGTTATATGCTGATCAATACGTTGATCAATGATGTTGAAACGATAACTACCGTCGAACCGGCGGGCGCGGATCAATTAAAGTGGGTATGTGCTTTTTATTGGTAAGTCGTTTTATTAGGGGATACGCTCGTGCGCTGCACGGCCGCCCCCGAAAAAATCCGGAACATGTTCTGGACAGCTCAGAGCATGTTCCGGTATGAAAGGAGTTAATTGTGTCAAATACACACAGGGATTATATTCCGCAGAGTCCGGCGCTCTTTTAGGCAAAAACAACCGTAATTCATAAACATCAAGCATTGGTGCGGGATCGCGTCAAGCTTTGGTGTGGGATCGCGTCAAGCATTGGTGTGAGATCGCGTCAAGCATTGGTGTGAGATCGCGTCAAGCATTGGTGTGAGATCGCGTCAAGCATTGGTGTGAGATCGCGTCAAGCATTGGTGTGGGATCGCGTCAAGCATTGGTGTGGGATCGCGTCAAGCATTGGTGCGGTTGTTGCACCACAGCTTCCATATGAATTCTCCATTTAAGATAAATATATACAATGTTTGAACATTAATTAATGTGAATCTTTGGTTGGAAGAGGAGGAAGTAATCCGGTATATAAAATGCCTGTCATATCTCTGCCTCTGTATGAAATCTTATCGAACTAAAAAAAAAGAAGCCTGACCGATTGAAAGCGGTCAGGCCGCACAGAGTTTCACAGAAGAAAGATGATTTCATACATGAAACTCCGTATCCCCTATGGTTAGATTTTCATTAATCAGAAAATTGATACAACTCCGCCTGAGTAGTTTCTGTTAATGTAGTCTTTCACTTTCTGACTTAACAGAGCGTTTCTTAAAGCGACTATTTTTGGATCTTGTTCGCTTCCCCTGCGGACAACCACAATATTCACATACGGAGAATCAGCGCCTTCTATAACAAGCGCGTCATTGATTGGATTGAATCCTGCCTGAAGCGCGAAGTTGCCGTTAATGGCAGCGGCATCAACATCGTCCAATGAACGGGGAAGCAAAGCGGCTTCAAGTTCAATGAAACGGAAGTTTTTTGGATTGCTTATTATGTCGCGGGAAGTTGCTTCCAGTCCTACTCCACTTCTTAAAGTAATCAATCCGTTGGATTGAAGAAGGAGAAGAGCGCGTCCGCCGTTTGTCGGATCATTTGGAATGGCTATTGCAGCGCCACTTGGCAAATCCGCTGCATTTCTATATTTTGATGAGTACAAACCAAAAGGTTCGATGTGAACGCCAAAAGCTGAACTAAGCCGGGATGTCCAATCAGCATTTGATTCCAGATAGGGAATATGCTGAAAGAAATTCGCATCGATATCCCCGGAGATTAATGCGGAATTAGGCTGTACATAATCGGTAAATTCCACTACTCTCAACGTGATTCCCTGGGCTGCCAAATCGGTCTTAATCAAATTAAGCAATTCTGCATGCGGAACCGGCGTCGCTCCCACAGTAAGAGTTGAAGTGTTATTATTGCTGCCTCTGGCCATGACAATCTGGGAAAAACCCATTAATAGCACGCTCGCGATAAAAAGAATGATAATTCTCTTTTTCATTTTTTCCTCCAATGAAGTATGAATTAATAAACATATCTGTTAACTATGTATTAGAGTAATACATAGTTAATTATTTGTCAATACCCTTCATTCCAATTGCAATTATCTATCAACGCGGATTTGCCATCGTGTAAAATCTTATCGAGCCTAAAAAAAAAGAAGCCTGACCACATGAAAGTGGCCAGGCGCCTTTCCGAGAGACGTGAAACTCTGCTGCGCAGAGTTTCTTCGAGTCTGCCGCAAGCGGCAAACTCGTCGCCCTGATTTACTGCAGAAGCGATAGAACCGATTGACCTCTTTGATTGGCTTGCGCCAGCATAGCTGTACCGGATTGTGTTAAAATCATGTTCTTGGTGTAGGTTACCGTCTCGTTCGCCATGTTTGTATCGCGGATACGGGACTCGGATGCCTGCATGTTTTCTGCACCAATATCGAGGCCGCGTACTGCGTGCTCAAGGCGGTTCTGATAGGCGCCAAGATCGGCTCGTTGTTTGGAGACAATCTTTAACGCTCTGTCGAGGGTTCCAATGGCACGGTTGGCACCGTCCGGGGAGGACAGTGAAATAAAGGTATCGTCACCGACAACACGGATACCAAGACCCTTTGATGTCATTGTGCCGATAAATACCTGTTCGCGCTGATCCATGTTTGCACCGATATGGAGCCACATGGAAGCGGTAACCACATTTTCGCCGATTGGGCGGCCGAAGCGGCCTGTAATCAGGTTCATTCCGTTAAACTGCGCGTGCGATGCAATCCTGTCGATTTCGTCGACAAGGGCTGAAATCTCAACCTGGATGTACATTCTGTCTTCTTCGGTATAAATACCGTTGGCAGCCTGTACGGCCAATTCACGCATGCGCTGGAGAATGTCCTGGGATTCCTGCAGATAACCTTCTGTGGTCTGAATGAATGAAATACCATTCTGGGCATTCTGTGATGCCTGATTCAAACCGCGGATTTGGGAGCGCAATTTTTCTGAAACTGCAAGACCGGATGCGTCATCACCGGCGCGATTGATGCGAAGTCCGCTCGACAATTTTTCCATGCTCTTATCCAGGAAAGTCTGGGTAACTTTGAGGGACCTGTCGGCAAACATTGCACTTAAGTTGTGATTGATAATCATATACTCACTCCTTTGGCTTTTTTCGTAATAAAAAACTGAATGTTTTTTATTACGCGGCTTCCATGCCATGTTAAAAATCGTGAGGAACAAACGTTCCCGGATTCTTAACTAAAAAACCGCATTACGGTTTCTTTGTTTTGAGTTTCTTCATACGAAAAAACCCGCGTATCGTTTGCGCCCAACACCTATTTTTTTGCACTTACAAAAAGAATAATTTTCTTTCTTACATACAAAAAAATAGGCGTTGGACATGTGCCATTGCATTTCCCAAAGGAAATACAAACCCTCGACCCATCGTTCCCGGAAGGGTGAGGTTACCCGGAAAAATCAAGGAAGTCCAACGGACAAATGACTTTACCGGGAAGGGAATCTTCATGCAGAAACCTTAAACTAAAGCTCTGCAGAGTTTTCCCGTTTCATTTTAAATATCGGAATCTGGTAAATTAGCTTTAGTTAAATTAGTGTCTCCTTGTTAGTCATTAGTTATTTAACTACTAGCAACTAACTCCCATGTTTATTAGAATAATGCAATGATTATTAACGACAATTCGCAGGTAGACCTGATCCGCGAGGTATTTCATTATCAAAGCCGGTTCGAAGGCTCTACAATGGTTTTTAAAATTGATTATCCCGTAACAGAAGATCCGGGTTTTCCGGGGTTAGTAAAAGATCTGGCATTGCTTGCGAAAACCGGTTTCAGGGTAATTATAGTTCCAGGCGCAAAAGAAAATATTGACGCTGTACTTAAGCAGCATGATATCAACTCATCAAATTATGTTACAAGTATAGATTCCGCGTTCAACTCCCCTGTCCGCGTTACAACATCACAGGCAATCTCATATGTAGAAATGGCAGCATTCAATGTAGCAAGCCGCTTTATGACTTTTCTTTCAGGAAGCAGGATCGATGCCCTGATAGGAAACTTTGTAAGGGCGAGAGGGCTCGGCGTGATAAACGGCACAGATACAGAACACACAGGCACGGTAGATAAAATATATACTGACTCTCTTACACGGGTATTGAATTTGGGAATGATTCCAATCCTCCCCTGTATCGGCTGGAGTCCTTCAGGAAAACCTTATAACGTACCAAGCGATGAAATTGCCCTTGCTGTGTCAAAAGCGCTTGGAGCTGTCAAACTATTCATAATCTGTGCGCATAACAATTCGGGAATGAATATGCTGAAAATTCCTGAGAGCATAGAAAAAAGACAGGATGGGAGTTTAATCAGGCTCACGCCCGCCCAGACAGAACATCTGATCAACTCCAACAGCGGATTTTTTCCGGAAAATAGCGGGAGTTATAATGACGAAAACCAATATCTGCGCGGATTTAAACTTGGACTTAAGGCAAGCCAGGCCGGTGTCCATCGCGTGCATTTAATTGACGGAATGGAAGAAGGTTCAATCCTTAAGGAGTTATTTTCCAATCTTGGCGCAGGAACGATGATTTACACTGATGAATACGATTCTATCCGAGCCATCCATTCAAGCGATTTACCGGATATTCTGCGTCTTATGGGGCCTTTAATGCAAAAAGGAATTCTTATAAGACGGAATGCTGAGCAGATACAGGATAAAAAGAACGACTATTCCGTTCTGGAAATTGACGGATCGATACGCGCCTGCGGCGCTCTTCATGACTGGGGCGAATCACAGGGAGAAATCGCCGCTGTAGCGACAGACCCCAATTATTCAGATCTCGGCCTTGGCAGGAAAATTGTCGGCTGCCTTATTGAAAAAGCGCGTAAAAATAAAATGAGCCGTGTTTTTGTGCTTACTACCCAGTCGCAGGACTGGTTTGAATCGCTTGGTTTTAAGGAAGCGTCTGTTGAGAGCCTGCCTGAACAAAAACGCAGGATCTATGATCAGAGCAGGAAGAGCAAAGTCTTTGCGCTGAAATTATAGCTCTTCATAAGTTACATATTCATTAATTTATCTGCAGCTGAAATTACTTTTGAATACTCTCCGCGGACTAAACAAATTGATATTTCATTGATGATATCACCTGTTTTAGCTGGCCATGTTTTTTGCTTCAGTCCATTCATGGCAGCCTTGGCATCTTTAATAAATAATTTCTCACATGCTGCTTTAATTTCATTCAGTTTGTTATGAAGAAAATCCCTGTCGCTGCCGGAGATTTCATTGGAAAAATCCCCGCTGTTATATGTTTTCGGGAGCTTGAGTTTTTCCATTACTGACCGGAGCGTATTTATAAATTCAGGTGTTTCATCTGATAATACAGCCGTTTCTCCGTTTGTAGCGGCTTCTTCCAGTTTAAGCGCAGTATTTGACAGCTGCTTTTCCCCAATATTGATCAACGTACTTTTCATACCGTGAGCTGTTGTAGCAAGCAATCTTAGGTCTGCCTTACTGCCTTCTGCATCCAGGAATGAACTTGTATTTATCTTCAGAAGTAATTCTCCAAACACTGATATTGCGTTTTCAATATCATGAGTTGCTGCTGACGCTAATTCACTAAATACATTTTTTTGCTCTGTACCGGAAGCAGAGCTGTTTTTTTGCTGTATTGTCGCCTGCCGCGCTGCCTCAATAACCTCCGGAGGCTGTTTATTACGTATAAGCTCGTTAAGTATCATATTCAGTTCGCGTGAATCAATCGGTTTGGCAATAAAGCCGTCAAACCCGTTTTTTAGAAACATTTCTGACCGCCCTATCAAAGCATTTGCTGTCAGGGCGACTATTGTATGCGTATACCCCATATTTCGCATTCTTTTGGTCGTTTCGATTCCGTCCATCTTGGGCATCATATGATCCATGAATATAATGTCATATACATTTCCGTCTTCAATTTTTCTTATAGCCTCAAAACCGCTTGAAGCTTCATCAATCTTTATTCCGTAAGGCAGCAGCATTCCTCTAGCTACATATATATTAGACTCAACATCATCTACAACAAGAACGCTGCCATAGGGCATATATTCACGTAAAAACTGCGTTTTGTTCGTAAGTGTCGTGCTGCGGAAATTAAAATTTCTCAGTTTATTAGTCACTTCACTGCCGCATATTTCTGAACCAGCGCGTTTTTGCGGTATGCGCACAGTAAATTCCGATCCTTTACCCGGCTCGCTCATTACAGATATTTCACCATTCATCAAATCAAGAAAGTGTTTTGTAATACTCATACCCAGGCCTGTACCTATAGTTTCGCGGTTGGCCTCGGCATTAAAACGTGTATATTCATCGAATAATTTTCCGATTTGTTCTTTTGTCATGCCTTGCCCAGTATCGCGTATACGAAAAACAAGCTTTACGTTTTCGCTGTCAGGTTCTGTTTCAGCGGAAATAAAAAAATCAATCTTGCCTTCCTCGGTATATTTAAAAGCATTGGAAAGAATGTTATTCAACACCTGTTTGATACGAAGTTCATCGCCGTAAAAATCATGCGGAGTATTCTCGTTAACATTAATTACTAAATCAATAGGTTTTGAGTCATATTTCATGCGGTTCAGCTGCGCGGTATCATATATAAGGCTGGGAATATCATATTTAACGGGGATCAGTTCCATTTTGCCGGCTTCAATTTTGGAAAGATCTAGAATGTCGTTGATAATGTTAAGTAATAAATCACCCGACTCATATATTTTTTCCATCGCTTCTTCTGTAGCAGGCAATAGGGTTTCATCCCTAAGTTGTATTTCCGCGATGCCCAATATCGCGTTCATCGGTGTGCGTATTTCATGGCTCATATTCGCGAGAAAACTGCTTTTTGCTCTATTGGCGTTATTTGCTTCTTCTACCGCGATTTTAAGCTGTACTGCTGTATTATGCAGGTTTTTGGTACTTCTGCTGTCTCTGATAAAGAAAAAAACAAACCCGCAAATAATCAGTAAAAATAATATTATTACTGTCAGCAGCAGCCTGAACTCAGACGGATTTGATTCCCATATCGGCGGCGCACGATTAATGAGAGTATAACCAGCCGGAAGATTTTTGGCATTTATTTTAAATCTTTTTACTGTTTCATAATCAAATTGCCATTGATTGAGAAAAACAGAATCCAAAATAACAGGAACATCACCTGGCGGCGTACCTTTTAATATTTCGGCAGCCATGGAGGCAACGGTTCCGCTCTTCTCTCTGGTAGAAGAAACCAATCCGCCCAATGTCCCATGTCCTATAAAAGAGGTAGTTAAGCAGTAAACAGGATTAACCGACGCCTGCGAGACCAGCCTTTGTATATCTGCTTCAGAATAAAATGTTCTTTCTGAATCCGCTAAATAATTTCCTATTAAAACGAGCGTGTCAGATTCAAAATTACCAATATCCTCCAGTATTTCCGGCAGCGGTTTATCACCGCTGAATATGACTTCCACCGGCAAGCCGTATAAATTTCCCTGTATTGACTTCCTGATTTCTATGCTTCTGGAAAGATAATGATCGTTTAAAACAAAGATTCGTTTCGTCTTTGGGTAAGACTTGAGCATCTGTGAAACAGTTTCATGAAACGAAATCGTTTCGGAAACTCCGGTAATATGTTCTTCAAGTCCGTACAGCACGGAGCTATTAAAAGCGGATACGCCAAAGAATAAAACCGGCAAATTCACAAACAGCAAATAGTAATTGTCCAGCACATATTCAAACGCTTCGTTACCGGAAGCGATAATTAAATCAGGATAACGCTCAATAAACTCTGTACGTATCATTTCCGAGAAAACGCTGTTATAACTGACCTGACTATGAGGTTCGTTCGAGTTTAAATAAAAGCTGTAATATTCAAGAGCGGTTTTCGTTTCAAGGCTCCTGCGGATAGATTCCATCTGGCTGCGCTCCCATTCGTTCTGCGCGTTAAGGGAATTTAAATGTAATATAACCGGCTTGCTGCCGGTTCTTTTCTCCCCGTTATGAATCAACGCCATTGTGCCGTCGGCGATCATTTCCTGATAGGCTTTTTCAAGAAGAGGAACCAAAAAACTGTATCCGCTGTTTACGTAAGAATAAACCGGCAGGCGCTCGATCACGCTTACTCTTTTCACTCCCTGCGGGTATCTGTGATCAAAATGCGAGAAACGGGGGAGTATTACCGCATCAGTATCGCCGTTAAGCAGGGAATCCCATAATTCATCAAAGCCATTAACTCTGACAATTCCGCCGGCTCCCGCGCGCCAGATATTATTTGCTATATATTCATTCTGCCAGCGATATCCAAGCCGCAATCCTGCCATATCGCCCCAATCGGAAAAATTATAAACATTGTCTGATTTGGCGTAGACAGTGAATTCTACGTAATCTATAATCACCGGAACTTTAATCAAATTCGGATACGTTATGTCAAAACCGTCAGTTTGAGCAGGTAAGATCGCGGCATCGCCGTAGTTCACATCAGCTATAGCCGTGCGCATCCCTGTCGCTTTAGCGAACATTTGATAGCCTGAACGCTTCAATGCCGTATGCAGCACACGTTCTGTTACAATTGATTGATCCTCACTGAACGCAACCTTGACTGCCGGCACATCCTGGCTGCCTGTTTGAGCTATAACCGGCATATGGTTATGAAAAAGAATCATAATAACAAATAAAATAAAAAAAGTTGATTTAATTTTCATAACATAATTCCTTCTTTGTTGGATAAACATAAGGCAGTCTCTAAAAATTCTTTTTTAAAGACTGCCTCTCAATAGCAAATACCAATTACCTCATTATATATTCCTGGCGTTTCCACACTTCCGCAAACAAACCGTTTATTTCATAAAATACATCCACAATGGAAGGATCAAATTGTTTACCTTTGTTTTCAAGAATTATTTCCACCGCTTTTTCGTGTGTATAAGCTTTCTTATAGGGCCTGTCTGACATAAGCGCGTCATATACGTCAGCTATAGCTAGGATACGTCCAAGCAGCGGGATATCCTCACCTTTTAATCCGCGGGGATAGCCTGTGCCGTCCCACCACTCATGATGGCTGCCGGCGAATATTTTTGCATTTAACAGAAATTCATCCTCGCCGGATTCATTTATTATTTCGTCGATAATCTTCTCGCCTTCAATAGCGTGAGTTTTAATAATATAAAATTCATTTTCCGTAAGTTCTTCAGGTTTATTTAAAATAAGATCTGTAACAACGATCTTGCCAAGATCATGCAGGCGCGATGATGCCATGATAGTATCAAAATTAAATTTATTAATTTTATCGCTGTAAAGACCGTGTTCAATTAAAGCGTTCACCAGCAGTTTTAAATATTCGGTTGTACGCATTACGTGCTTTCCCGTCAGTCTGTCACGGTTTTCCACCATTGTTGCAAGTACCGATACAATGCTGTTTTGTAATCTTAGGAGTTTCTCGGTCCGCTGCCTTAATATTTCAGTTTGTTCGCTGATTATAGCTGTACGTTCGGTGATTATTTCCTCAATATGCAAATGTGTTTTTATGCGATTGAGCAGAACCGGTTTTGAAAATGGCTTGGATATAAAATCCACAACTCCCATCTCAAACCCAAGCGCTTCTGTAGCGGCATCATTCTTGCTGGTCAGAAAAATTACAGGAATTTCTGCATACCGTTTATCTGCTTTTATCTGCCTTAAAGCTTCAAACCCGTCAATATCAGGCATCATTATATCCAGCAGTATTAAATCAGGCATTGTATTGCTTAAAAAATCAAACATTGAAGAAGCAGAAGCGAAAGTGAATACATTATAATAACACGACAGTGTATCATCTGCTGTCACAAGATTTACGGTATTATCATCAACCACAAAAATGGTTTTCATTCAAATATTCCCCCGCTTCGAATTGCTGTTCATGTTTCCCTGTTTTCATATTTTGCCGCATATAAAACATAAAATAATACCTTAAATAAAAAATTATTATTCTAAATTATATACAAAATACTGATGATTGTAAATTTAATAGCTCTTTTCTTACATATATAAGGAAAATGAATTAAGTTTTTTTCTAAAATTATGATAATATTTCACAAAAAGAATGATTATCACAAATTAAACCATATAGAAATAATAATCTTGATATTAACTTCTCAGTTTCTCTTCGCTTCTGCCATTATTCTTTTACAATGCTATTAATGATGTTATAAATCAGCTGCAACAGTTAAAAAAAGTGAAAGAAACATTAATAATTTACGAAAAGAACCATATGTATTTCATGTTATAATTGAAGTTGTTCCGAGACTTTCAGACCGAAGGTGCGCGTTTTTAAAATATATTTATGTCAAGAACTGTTACTTACACTGCATTGGTTCTCAGGTGCCGACCTTCAGGTGAGTCCAATAATGAGGTCACTCTTCTTACTGCTGAAGAAGGTTTAATAAAAGCGACTGTATTCGGCGGCCCCAAAAGCAAGCTGCGCGCACATTCTGCGCCGTATAATTCCGGTCAGATATGGATTTATAGGGATAAATCAAAGGAGTACGGAAAATTAAGCGACTTTGATGTCCGTTCATGGCGGCCTGGACTCAGAGAACTCTATGAAAGAACAATGACGGCAGCCTGCATAGCAGAGTCAATTTTGTCTTCTCACGGCGGCGGAGGTGATTGGGGAACCGCATTGGAACTTGCCATTGATACATTGGATACTCTGGAAAATGCAAACGAAGAATTATGCGCTTTCCTGCTGGTTCACTTTTTATGGCGATGGGCCGGATTCTTAGGAATACAGCCGAATCTGGGATGTTGTGTAAATTGTGCAGAAGCAGTAAAAGACGGTGTTGTCTGGTTTAATATTCGTGAAAGCGCAGCTTTTTGTACTGATTGTACAAAAGAGCTCAGTGACAATAGATCGGAGAGCAAGGAAACAGGTTTAATTCTGTTAAACCCTGGCTGCAGGCGGTGGCTGTCCGCGGCAGGCGGGATTGAACCTGCGCAGCTGCACCGTTATTCAATGGACAGGAAATCCTTCAATGAGGCAAAATCACTCGTTACGGCAATATTATCGCAGGCGTTTGGGAAAAAACCAATAATCTGCGAATGGCAGTAAAATAAAACTGCTGTATAAGAAACATTCGTTAGGCGCAAGGCAGCCAGGCTGCGGAAGAATCCGCTCGCGGCTTTAATTGCATTAAAACACTGTTATTGACTACTGTAATATATTAAGTCAATATTAACTGTAATGGTACAAAAGGATGATTTGGATCGATGCGCATCAATAATTGCCGCATGTAAAAAAGAAATGGCTTTGCGGATTGTCGGGCAGAACGAAATGATAGAAGGGCTTCTTGTATCTCTTATCGCAGGCGGACATATTCTGCTTGAGGGAGTTCCGGGGCTTGCAAAGACACTTGCGGTAAAAAGCCTTGCGGAAATTACCGGGCTTGAGTTTAAAAGAATTCAATTTACGCCTGATCTATTACCTGCGGATTTAACCGGAACATTGATTTGGGAGCAGGCTAACTCAAGATTTTCAGTAAGGCGCGGTCCGGTGTTCGCGAATGTTATTCTGGCGGATGAAATTAACAGGGCGCCTGCGAAGGTTCAATCGGCGCTGCTTGAAGCAATGGAAGAAAAACAGGTAACAATCGGAGAAAAATCATATTCACTCCCGGATCCTTTCTTTGTTCTTGCGACAGAAAATCCAATCGAACATGAGGGAACATATTCCCTGCCGGAAGCGGAGCTTGATCGTTTTCTCATGAAATTATTAATTGTTTATCCGCAGCCGATTGAAGAACTTGAGATAGTAAAAAACTCACCGCCCTTGTCTTTTGGTCCATCGGAAGGAAGTTCCGGAAGGAATGTGCCGCTTTCGCCTGTTTTAACTGCGGATAAATTAAATTCCCTGCGTAATACTGCCGATTCGGTTCATGTTGACGATGAGATCAGCAAGTATATTGTGTCTGTTGTTACGGCAACCAGGCCTGTTTCCGCGAAATCCAAAGAAGGCGTTTATCGTTATGTGTCATTCGGCGCATCTCCGCGCGCTTCAATAGCTCTTTATAAGTGCTGCCGCATTCTCGCGATGTTTGACGGGCGCAGTTTTGTAAACCCTGAAGATGTCAAAACGGCAGCGCTTCCTGTTCTGCGCCACAGAATCGTTCTCACCTATGAAGCTGAAGCCGAAGATATGGATACTGATACCGTCATCGCGAGAATTCTCAGTCATGTTCCTGTTCCGTAAGAGGTTGCAATGGAAACCGGCGAGTTACTGCGCAATATTATAAATCTTCCGATATTTTCAAACAGTCTTGCCGAAGAAATGCTTGCCGGTAATTTCAGATCTGTTTTTAGGGGCCAGGGTATGGAATTTGACGAAGCCCGTCATTATAACCCCGGTGATGATATCAGATCAATTGACTGGAATACAAGCGCGCGGTTTGCAAGCCCGTTTGTGAAAATATACCGCGAAGAACGCGAGTTGACTATTTTGATTTTACTTGATGTCTCTCCGTCCATGCACAGGGGATATATTACGCGCCATGGCCTAAGCCCTTATGAGCAGGCTTTGTTATCAGCTGCGTTAATAGCGTTCTCTGCAGAATGTACAGAACAGCAGGTTGGCGCTATTTTTTTTGACAGAGATATCGAAAAGGTTTTTAAGCCGCGCAAGGGGCGCAAATCGATAATGGCTCTCGTTATGGCAGCTCTTCAATATCAAAACAATGTAATACCGCGAAGAACCCAATATGGCAGCGATATCGCGTCCGCTCTGGCAGGAGCTCAGAGGCTTTTAAAAAAACGCTCTCTTGTTGTATTAATTTCTGATTTTTACAGCATTAACTGGGAACAGGAAATGGGTAATCTTTGCCGCAAACATGACTGCATCGCGCTTCGTATATGCGATCCGCAGGAATTAATGTTTTCAGGGCTTATAACCATGGAAGATCCGGAGACAGGTGTAAGAATTGAAGCGCCGGCAAGTCTCGATTCATTCAGGGAAAGCTGGACACATTGGCATATGGAACGTTCAACACTTTGGGAATCGCAATGCAGAAAAAGCGGTGCTTCCTTCATGGAATTATCTACAGAAACTGATGCGCCCTCCGCTTTAATAAAATTCTTCGGACATCATGGAATCAGTCAGAAACGAAAAAAAAGATGAGAAGTGAAAAATGAGGAATTGGGAAAGTGAAATTGTAAAGATAATACTTACGCATATTTATAAATATCCTGTTCGGTGCATCTTATTTCTTTTTTTAATTTTTATTTCATGTAATATTTCTTATGCTCAAAACACAGGCGCTTATCTTATTCCGCGTCAGATTTATGTCGGAGATCCGGCTTCATTAATTTTACCGTTACAGGCAGCACCGCAAAACAGCGAAGATATCATTCTTGTTAAAAATGATTCTTTTTCAGGCAGCAGTAATTTTCCTTATGATGAAAATATTGATTTTCACAGGATAATTCTTGAACGGCGCGTAACAGGAAGCAGGTTAATTATTGAGTTTACTGCTTTTGTTCCGGGCATTTTATGGTTTCCCGCAATAGAAATCGGCGGTGAAAACTTTACAAGTCTGTCTGTAACTGTAGGTTCTCTCATAAACGATAGATCTGATCGTTATCTTTCTGGAACAGCTTCCGCGCTTGCGATGCCTGGAACCGCGCTCATGCTTTACGGATCAATGGCTGTAATTGCCGTTGTTATACTCTTTGCAATCTGGTTTATATTTAAGGGACGCCCTGTTTTGCGGAAGTTAAATGAAAACTGGAAACGTTACAGGCTCTTTGCAAGAATACGAAATACCGAGAAACGGCTTCAAAAAGCAATTATAAAGGGGACTGATAAAAGGGTAATTCTTGATATGCTTTCAGAAGAAACAAGAAACTTTCTTTCAGCGCTGACAGGAAAAAATTGCCGCGCAATGACAGCGCGGGAATTTAACACTTTGCCGTTTGAATTTCAGGCGCAGAAAGGAAATGATTTTTTGGCAATTAAACCAGGTGATTTTTTCCGAAGCTGCGATGAAATACGGTTTTCCGGGACGGAATTTGATTCGCTGGATATATTGCAGCTGTTAGCCGATCTTCGGCAGCTGATATATGAGCTTGAAAACACAAAAGGAAGCATTAATAAAATAACGGAGATTAAAGCGGCATGAGTTTTGATTTTGATAATCCGTTTCTTGCGGCTTCTGCGTTTTTAATAATACCGCTTGCCGTGTTTATATTTTTCAGGTTAAGAAACCCGTTTATTGCTTCAATTCCGTTAGGTGCACCTGGAGGTGTTCCCTTTAAAACATCGCAATTCGGCGGTATTGTCAGACTGTTAAAAGTTTTTGAAATAACGGGAATATTTCTGCTTTTTTTAAGTGCTGCAGGTCCTTCAATTAAAACGACAGAGACTGTTTTATTAAACCGCGGTGCGGATATAATTTTTATTCTTGATGTCAGTCCGAGTATGGCAGCAATCGACATGGGCGGAGGAAACCGCTTTGATGTCGGCAGAACTCTACTCGCGGAATTTGCGCATAAACGGCCGTCTGACAGTGTAGGACTGGTTGCAGTCGGAGAAGACGCTGTTCTCATGCTGCCCCCGACACTGGACAGGCAAGCGCTGGATATAAGGCTGGGGCAGCTTCGCATCGGCGAGCTTGGAGACGGAACAGCGCTCGGTATGGGTATCTCTGTCGCCGCGTATCACCTGGAAAAATCAAACGCAAAGCGAAAAGTCGCGGTATTGATTACTGATGGAGAAAATAACGCAGGTGCGGTTCATCCGGAAACAGCTGCAGGCTATTTAAGCGATATAGGAGTATCATTCTGGGTTATCGCTGTCGGCTCCGCCGGAGAGGTACCGATAGATTATGTTGATCCGTACACACGAATCCGCCGTACCGGTATCTTTGATTCACGGTATGATGTTGAAAGCCTGAAGCGCCTTAGCGTTATTGGTGGAGGTAATTTTATTGCTGCTCATTCCGCGGATACTTTTGCCTCCGCATTTTCTCAGCTCGATGACAGTGAAATAACAATTCAAAGAAGCAGGATTATCAGCCGCATGTCTTCACTTACATTCCAGTTCTTAATATGTTCCGTTGCAATTATAATATCTGTTAAATTTATCAGACGCTTCTTTCTTGGAGCCTTGCTATGACTTTTGATCATCCTGTTATATTATTTGCCTTTTTTATTTTTATACCATTAGTGGTTTTCGATATTATTAATGATAAAAAGATGTCAGGTTCTTCCAAAAGAAAACAACTTTTCAAAGAGAGACAACTGACTGACGGCTTAAATAAAAAATTACGAATTTCTGTTTTTCTTTTCCGCCTGTTTCTTGCTTTTGCTGTAATCGCTCTTGCTGGTCCGCGATGGGGAACAGGATTTACACCATCAGAATATTACCGCGGCCTTGATACTGTCTTTGCGATCGATATTTCCCGCAGTATGGATATTTATGATTTAAATATTAGTAATCCTTATACAGGTCTTCCCTACAGCCGTCTTGAATATGGTCTAAGGATTGCAAGAGAAACAATCACTTCGCTGTCTGCATCCCGTTATGCGGCAGCCATCGGGCGCGGAAAAGGCTACCTTGCGGTTCCGCTCACTTATGACAGTGAAGCGGCGCTTGTATTCCTTGAGTCGCTTGACGGCTCTTCAATGACCGGAAGAAGCACAAACCTTGAATCGCTAATCGAAGCTGCATACTCAGCTTTCCAGAGTTCCTCTGCTGCGCACAAGGCAATTGTTCTGATATCAGATGGAGAATCTCATACCGGCGTATTAAGAAATGTACTGAATCTCTGCGCGAATGAAGGAATTATTATTAATACTGTTGCCGTCGGGAGTGACGAAGGCCGGCAAATATATTCGCTTCCGGATAACCCAGAATCTCCATTGGTGATTAGCCGCAGGGACTCCGCACTTTTGAGAAATTTGGCTGAAAGAACCGGCGGTATTTATATTGACGGAAACCGTGAAGACGCGTCTTTTGTTCTTTCTTCGCATCTTCTTTCCATTTCCCCGGAAGCACAGTCATTCAGCGTAAAAACCGAAACAAAACAAAGGCGGACGTTTTTTATTATACTGGCTTTGATTGCATACAGCACGTCAAAATTTGTTACGCGGCAGTATCAAAAACCTCCTGCGATGTATAAACCGCGGTTTTTACATCGTACACAAACAAATCAAGGTTCTTTAGTTGTTTTGGTAATACTGTCATTTTCTCATATTATCTTTTCTTCCTGTACAGAAGGCAAACTTCTTCTTATGGAGGCCAATTATTTAAATTCACGTAACAGATACGAAGAAGCGCTTGTTTCCTATCAAAAAGCACTGGAACATAAAGATGCCGCTCCTTATGCCGAATACGGACTTGGACTGACTTTCTACCTGCTTGATCAGGAAGATATGGCGCTGAATCGCTACGGTGATTCGCAGAAGTTGCTGGAGATATTACCTGAAAGCGAACACAGAGAGCTCCGTTACAGGAATTATTATAATTCCGGTGTTATTTTTTTTGAGAAAGAAGATTACAATTCTGCGGCGGCATTTTTTCGCGAAGCGCTGAGGGAGGATCCAAGAAAAATCGATGCTAAACGAAATCTGGAATTGAGCCTATTGTCAATATCAATGGAATCAACTGAGCAGAATAATAAAAACCACCGGCAGGAACAGCGTGAAATTCTTTTTGACTATTTAAGGGAACAGGAACAGCAGATATGGAAAAGCCGCGAATGGGCTCAGGAAGATAATTATTCAGGGCCGGATTATTAATCTGCCGGAAAAAGGAGTAACTTGCATGAATGCTAAATTATCATTAATATTTTTTCCTTTAATTATTATACAGGTTCTTACAGTAACGCTTACTGCGCAGGATGCAGAAACAGGAACAGGTTCTATGGTATCGGTAACGGTTAGTCCTGAAGTATTAATTCCCGGCATTCCCTTAAATCTTACATTCATTATTGATTATCCCAATCCAGAAGATGTAACGGTAATTGCTCCTTCATTTCCAGCTTCTGTTGTTATGGATCGCATTGTAAAATATCCGGCGATGATTGGTGCTCCCAACGATGTTTCCCGCGGCGTACAGCTTAGAACTGTAGTAGAATACAGGCTTATCCCAAATACAGGCGGGCATATTACGCTAGGTTCGTTTTCAATACAAACTCCGCAGAGTATTACAGATACAGGTCCATTTTCGCTGATAATACAAAATCCTGTTATGGAACAAAGATTTGTTACACAGCGTCTTTATTGGGAAGGTTTCCAAACAGGATCAATCCGACAGGTAACAGCCGGTGATCGCATAACACTAATTTTACGCGCACAAACATGGAATTCTCGGCAGCCGCCTGCATCTTTTTTCATGCCAGATGTGCCGCAGGGAGTAATTCTTGCAGCTCAAAGCCTTTCTGCCGAAGAAAGAGCGTATGGCATTATTATAAAACTTACCTTTATTCCCCTTGTCGCCGGAGACTTCAGCTTGCCTGCAAGAGTAATTGATTATGAAGATGTCCGTTTTGAAATACCGGCTTTGAATATCTATATTAATAATCGAAATTAAATGAAGTTTTTAAAAATATCAAACCGAAGGTTTGCGTTTTTAATAATTAAGCCAATCTGTGATTCTTAACAGCTCTTAAAATCATTACATCTCCGAAGTTAAATCGTTTTGCGAGAAAGTCCGCGGTCCTTTTCAGCCACTTTGGAGATGTACCTGCTGCAAGACCTCCCCATGTTCTGCAGCTCTCTGTTTTAAAACCAGTGCTTGTTAAAAGCTGTTTTAATGTGCGGACCGAGAACAGATAAAGATGATCAAAAATCGCAGATCGCCAGCGGCTGCCGAATAATTGAGCCTGGAGTCCGTTGATATTGGGAGTCGTAATAAAAATATATCCGTTATCTTTCAGAATACGGTTTACTTCTGAAAGAAATGCGCGCGGATCGTTTAGATGCTCAATTAGATGGGATGCCAGAATCACATCAAAGTTTTGTGATGGAAAATTATTTTCTTCCAGCGGAAGGTTTTTGACATCAAGATTCCGCGTTTTTTGCGCGTAATCTGCACTAGGAGAAATCTCCACTCCTGTTACCTGCCAGCCGTGTTCGCGAAGAACTTCCAAAACTGCTCCCGTTGCACAGCCGATGTCCAGAACTGAGGGAGAGGATGAATAAAGCACCCTTGCGGTTTTCTGTCTATCGTTTCTTGTAAATAATATTTTCTCAAGCCTGTTAAAACCCGCGTCCTTGAGTGCGAGTTGCTGTAATCTCAAAAAAGATGCTTCGTTTTCCCGTTCATATGCTAAATAGTCATTCCCGTACATATTGCTGTAACGCGCAATTATTTCCTCTTTTACAGGCTGCGGATTTCGTTGCACAAGGCCACATGATTTACATCGGACGAATGAAAACTCTCCGCATTTCAATAAAGGGCTGAAAATAACATTGCTGCATAAAGTACAAGGAAGATTTTCGCTTTTTCCGGTTGATACCGGCATTGACCATGTCTTCATTTACTTAACAGTCACTTAATTAACAGTTAACCGGCTCACTGTGTTTCTGGAATTGCCGACTATATCCTGAACAATTACTTCGAGAGTGATCTGTCCGCGCGATAGAAAGACTTCAGCGGCTTCATAGGATTGTAAGTTTGCGTACACCTGCCTTGCGGGAATAAGACCGTTGCGTGAAACCATTTGAATGCCGTCTCTCGCAGAAACAGATTCAAAATTAAGAGAACCAACTTCGGCGCCGTTTATTGAACAGAGAATTCTCTGCGGTGCATACTGGCCTGATGCCTGCGCTGCAGGGACAGAAAGAGGTATTCCGGCGGACGCGTTTACAACTATGGTATAACGCCCCTGGCTTAAATTATTTGATTGTACCAGTTGTCCCTGTGTGTTCAGAAGACTGACAGAAATTATCTGCGGAAGCCTGATTTCCTGTATGGGAGTAATGATCATGGCAGGATTTATCCATCTTCGTTCGCGCCTGTCAAAAAGTAAAAAATAAAAACCGGCTTTTGTTGACCAGCCTGATGTTCCGCAGTTTGCAATTATTTGGTTTTTTTCAACATGTGTTAACTGACCTGAACGTGTGTTATAGGAAGCAGGTTCAGATTCTTCATAACGGCTGTAAATGCTGATAAGCCCGTCTCCGTGATCAATTGCTGTCCATGCGCCGAGAGGAGAAGGCAGACGGGAAACGGAGTCATTCTTGTTACGTGAAAAAATTATCTCTCCGTTTTCCGCGGCAAGCACGGCTGTACCTCCTTCAAAGATCATTCCAAGAACTGGTCTGCCATTGTTGTTTGCACCAAAATTGCGGACAAGAACGGAATCATCTGAAGGCCAGCTCATGGCATCAAGTGAATCTGAAACTGAGCCAGCCAGAAAACCTATAAAAAAGATCGCTGTTGTTATGCGGATTATATCTATTTTCATTTTATTTTTCCGTCAAACTGAATGAAATCAGCGCTGTTCCTCCTCCTATAACAAGCATTGAGCCTGCTCTCCTCAGAAAAACATCATCGCTTCTGAATGAAGCCTGCATAAAAATATTATTTTGCACTCCGTTCCCCGGGAGTTCAAAAAATCTTTCCGCAGGAAACCTTATTCCGACAAGTTTTTTAAGCCGGTCTGCGTGAGCAGTAATCAGGAATAAAATACCGCTATCTCCGGATTCGTCAATTGCAACTATCTCCCCGTCCAAAGGTATGGTGACCGCGCGCCTTGTTTTGATGCTGTAACAGCCAATGCCTTCCATACGTTCATAAATAACGCGCTGATCGTCATCTATGAACAAGACACGCACCGGCCGCCTGAAACCTGTTTCAAGGAATTCATGATAGACAACCATATAATCGCTGTTTCCAGTTCTTTCAAGCAGCAAAAACCGCTGTTGATCTATACCGCAGATAATTCCGATATACATGCCGTTATTTGAAACCGCGCATCCTAGAATTATTGAATAACGGGAACCGCCTGGTTCAAAAATATAAATCCTCTCTCCCGAGGAGTTAAATACTTCTATTACGCCGTCAAGCGATCCTGTCACAATAAAACCTGCGGCGGCGTCAAACGCTGTAAGCGGCGCGCCGAAATCATATGTCCAGTTAATATTTCCGTTATCATTTATTTCGGATATCGAATTTTGGTCGCTGCCGAATATAAATATTTTGCCGTCCAAAAGAACAGGATAACCTCTGGCGTTTTCAACATTTATTTCTGTTCCTTCCAATATGTTGTTAATTACAATGTTTTCAGGTTCCGCCCCGTATTCTGTCCACATATTACGGCTAAGATAAATATCATTGGTTTTGGCTCTGTTTACCGCGAAGCTTCCGGACGAACCGACAAAGCCAAAACGGGAACCTAAAGCAAAAGGAATGAGATCATCTGACCATATAGGTGAAACAGGCTCTGGCATCTTTTTGTCAGGATCACCCTCCTGGAAATCAGTGTTTGCATTTTGCAAGTCAGTCTCCAGTGAGGTTATCCATTCATGAGCAAGTATTATCTCACGAGGTATGGGTCTTGCGGCAGTCAGGAAATAAATAATAAAAGCTAAAATGATTACAATAGACCGGATTCTTTTCTTTTTGAGCGCCACAATCCCCCTCCCCCGCAGTGTAAGAAAAAAATACAGAAGATCTTTTCTGTATGCGTCAATGATTATAGTCTGACACCGAGTAATCAGTATATAATATTACATATAACGAGACAAGCGCCAGTATTGTGGCTATAGGATAAATTCCTGGTCTGCATGTTAATCAAGGAGGTCTGCATGTTAAATAAAGAGCGAATGGATAAATTATTAATTGAAGCGCAGCAAATTGCGGTTAAGGCATATGCTCCCTATTCAAAGTTCCGAGTGGGAGCGGCTCTTCTTTGTGAAGACGGAACGGTTATTACAGGCGTTAACGTGGAAAACCGTTCTTTTGGATTGACAATTTGTGCTGAAAGAAACGCAATATGCGCGGCAATCGCAAAAGGCTGCCAGCGTTTTCTCGCAATCGCGATATATACCCCTGATTCAATTGAACCAGTCGGTCCTTGCGGCGCCTGTCGGCAGGTACTGGGTGAGTTTATGACAGGAAGTATCCCTGTTCGCTTTGCCGGAAGCGGGCCGAATCAGGTAAATACCACGGTTGGAGAGCTTCTGCCGTTTGATTCCCTACATGAACTAAGAAAATGAACAACCAGGTACTGGAATCTGTTGGAATATATTGACATATATTGTACTTTCATATGATAATTAATCCATGGTGGAAGATGAAATATTAACCCTTGAAGAAGTTGCTAAATACCTTCGTGTATCGGAGCGGACGATCTATGATTGCGCTCAAAAGGGAGAAATCCCAGCCGGAAAGATAAGAACTGCCTGGCGTTTTAAAAAATCAGAGATTGACAAGTGGGTTAATGATAAGCTGACATCGACCAATCTAAGCCCTCAGATACACCCGATAGACATACAGTCGCTTTTATCGCTTCACAGGATAATCTTTATCAATCATTCCAGCAAAAGGGACGCACTTCTAACATTGGCGGAAAACATCTCGGCCGCTCCCCAGATAAAGAACAGCCAGGAATTATCCACAGAAATCCTTAAACGCGAAGAATTAATGAGCACCGCTATCGGTCGCGGAATAGCGATTCCGCATGTCCGCCTCTCATCAGTAACAGACCTTGTTGTTTCTATCGGTATAAGCCGTACGGACATTATTGACTTTAACCCGCTTGATGATGAACCTGTTCGCCTGATATTCATGATTGCCGCCGCGCAAAACCAGCATGCTTATTATCTGCAGACGCTTTCCTGGTTCTCCACCAGATTGAAAAGCAAACAGTTAAGGGATTCTCTTTTAAAAGCAGAGACACCTCAGCAGGTCTATGACATGTTAACCGGAAAGAGCGTGTAGTTCTCGTTTACTGCAGTAGATGTACCTTGGTCGCTGCAAGGGAACACAAGGAAAATTATTACAGCATGAACCGGAACAACAGAAATCCGGATGGTAAATGATTCCTCTTTGTAATTTAAACTTAACAGATTTGTGTTTATCTGTTATTATTTTTCTTATTGTGATAAATTATTTAATATCAATTCAATTATTTGGAGGTTTTTATGATGAGACGGCTTTTTTTGGTACTTTTTGTTTTGATGGCGGCATCTGCGGTTGTCATGGCGCAGCAGACACTTTCTGCCTATACTACGCTGGAAGAACCGCTTGCAAAGGAACTGTTTGATCAGTTTGAAAGGGAAACCGGTATAAGGGTTAACTTTGTCCGGCTTTCAGGAGGGGATGCTGTAGCTCGCATGGAAGCTGAAAGCGCAAATCCGCAGGCTTCTATTTGGGTAGGCGGTGTAGGTCTTGACCATATCACCGCTAAGGGTAAAAACCTGACCATGCCGTATGTATCAAGGGAAGCCGTGAACACTCCAGTGGCGTACAGGGATCCGCAAAATTACTGGATCGGATTATATGTCGGTCCTCTTGTTATATCAACCAACCTGGATCGCGCCAGAGCTCTCGGTCTTACGCCTCCCAAAAGCTGGGCGGACCTTTTAAAACCCGAATACAGGGGCCATGTCCGTATGGCAAATCCGAATGTTTCCGGAACAGCGTACAATGTGCTTACAACCATCAGATATGTTAATAACGGTAATGAAAACCAGGCATTCGACTATCTGCGTCGTCTTGACGCCAATATTGATCAGTACGCGCGTTCTGGTTCCGCTCCGGGCCAGAGCCTTGCCATCGGGGAAGTGGCGGTAGCGATTGGCTATGCCCACGACCATGTCAGGCTTAAAGCAAACGGAGCGAACATTGAAATTAACGCTCCGGCTGAAGGAGCGGGTTATGAGCTTGCTTCAATGTCTCTCATAAGAGGCGGAACCCAGCCGGTTCAGGCAAGGCAGCTTTATGACTGGATTTTAAGCTCTCCCAGTGCGCAAAAAATATTCACAGACTGGTATCTTGTACTTGTCCGCAACGGCGCCGCGACTCATCCGCTGGCCCTCACGCTCAATCAGATCAGAACTGTAAATCAGGATATGGCATGGGACGGAGATCCTGCCAACAGAAAAAGACTTCTTGATCGCTGGATTGCAGAAATAGAATCAAGACGATAAACCTAATATAAAACCCATACGGCTGCTTAAAAGCAACTGTATGGATTCAGGAAAAACATGATCATCAAAAAAAAGGGGATTAAAAAGCTGATTGCGGCTTCTCTGATTTTTGCAGCTTTCGGCATCTGGGTTTATACTTCCCTTTTAGGTTCATACAGAAAATATTCTTCAGGCAGCAGTATAAAAGAGGTTTCCCTTTTCGCGAGAACAGCGCCTTCCGATCAAAGCTATATTGACTTATGGATGCTTGGCCTTAATGACGTGATTGAAGACGGTCGCATTCTTTACCTTACCCGCGATGAAAACTTTAATTTCTTTCCCGTAACGGGGGACCCTGTTCTCCGCGCGCTTTGGGAATCCAACAAGGATTCAAGCGAGTATAAGGAAGCGCTGTTGAGTGTTTATTATCTTCTTCCCTTTTCGTTTTCGCGTAATTTAGGCAGAACGGATTTCACTTCTCTTCCCGGGATTGATCCGTCAGGCATTCCCCCTTATCTAATGAAGATATATCTTCTCCCCATTCCTGATGATACCGGATTTGATATAAGCGGCGCGGCTTTTATGGCTGTGCCCGCTGAATCAACATTGGTGTTCGAGAGGTTATTGAGGAACCTCTTTATTTTGGCGTGGATTCTCTTTACCATAATCTTCGCGGTCGCAGTTCTTTCAAGGGATCCAATCACATCTTATTCGGTTGTGTTTCTGTTCGGTATAGCAATAGCCTTTGTAGCTTATCCCCTTCTGGAATCTTTCAGGCTGACATTTGTGCAAGGAGGAAACTTTACGCTTGATGTCTGGAAAGAGGCGTTCAGGCCGCGTAATCTTCAGGCGCTATGGGGGTCTATACAGCTTGGGATGTTAACCGCTACTGTATCTACCTTGATTGGCTTTGCTTTCGCCTTTCTTATCGAACGTACCGGAGTAAAAGCGAAGAAACTAATCGGCTCTCTTGCAACCATGCCTGTAATCTCTCCTCCTTTTTCCCTCAGCCTTTCCGTGATTCTGCTTTTCGGGAATAACGGCCTTATTACCAACCAACTTTTGAAACTTCAGAATTTTACGATATACGGCCTTGGCGGGCTTGTCATGGTTCAGACTATCGGAATGTTTCCAATTGCCTTTATGTCTATTTCTTCCATATTGAAATCCATTGATTCAACAATGGAAGACGCAGCTCTTGATTTGCGCGCGACAAGGCTTAAAACATTTTTCAGTATAACGCTGCCGCTGTCCCTTCCCGGGATTTTATCAGCGTGGCTTTTGGTTTTTTCAAATTCGCTTGCCGACTTCGCGAACCCGCTTCTTTTAGCCGGCTCTTACCGCGTGCTTTCGGTTGAAGCGTATATTATTGTAACAGGCAGGAGCAATCTGGGAGGAGGAGCGGCATTAAGTCTTCTTCTTTTAATGCCTACTCTTACCGCTTTTTTTATCCAGCGTTACTGGGTCGGCAAAAAGAGCGTTGTTACCGTTACAGGCAAACCGTCAAACAGGCTTGCCGAGCTTGCCACTAAACCCGTACGCATCGCGCTTACTGTCTTTGTAGGGCTGTGCCTCGCTTTTATTTTATCTCTCTACGGAACCATTGTCGCCGGATGTTTTGTAAAGGCATGGGGTATTGATTACACATTTACATTGTCAAATTTCAACGAAGCTCTTTCCAGGGGCTGGCAGTCCATATCCAATACTGTAACTCTCGCGGCGGCCGCGACTCCCATCGCAGGCATTATCGCAATGGCTGCGGCTTTGATTATTGTGCGCCAGACTTTTTTTGGCAAGCGTGTATTGGAAGTTTTGCTTATGACGCCGTTCGCGATACCGGGAACATTAATGGGTATCTCTTACATTCTCGCGTATAACAAACCGCCGCTGCTCCTTGTCGGGACGGCGGCGATTATTGTTATAAATTATATTGTAAGGGAACTTCCTGTCGGACTTGAAACGGGAGCCGCGAATCTGCGCCAAATCGACAAATCAATAGAGGAGGCTGCCCAGGATTTGGGAGCGGATATGTCAAAAGTATTTACATCAATCGTGCTGCCTCTGATACGGCCCAGTTTTTTAACAAGCATGTCGTACACCTTTGTCCGTTCAATGACAGCAGTCAGCGCGGTAATCTTTTTAATATCCGCGAGATGGTACCACCTGACAGTGCAGATTTACAATTTCTCTGAAAACCTGCGCTTCGGTCTTGCTAGCGTTCTGTCAACTGTGCTGATTATCATTGTCTTTTCTGTCTTCGGCTTGATGCAGATTCTTGTACGTGACCGGGGCATGACGGAAAAAACAATTTCACGATAGGTTAACCGCTGTTAATATGCAGTTATGAGGTAATCATGGAAAAGAAAAAGAGCGTATCCGTTACTCTTGATAAGGTTAGCAAGATTTTTAAAAACACAAAGGGAAAGTCCGATGTTATAGCGGTACACGATGCCAACTTTGTTGTAGAAGCGGGAGAGCTCGTCACGCTCCTTGGGCCGTCAGGCTGCGGTAAAACGACTACCTTAAGAATGATCGCTGGCTTTGAACTCCCGTCAAACGGAAAAATCCTGATCGGCGCAGAAGATGTAACCTTACTGCCTCCGAATGTCAGGGATACCGCCACAGTTTTTCAAAGTTACGGACTTTTTCCGCACCTTACAGTACGCGAAAACGTCGCCTACGGCCTGAAACTCCGCAAGATGGCGAACGCTGATGTTGAAAAAAAAGTAAAACAATTTCTTGGCCTTGTTAATTTACAGGATTTATGCGATAGACCTCCCGGGCAGCTTTCAGGCGGGCAGCAGCAGCGCGTCGCTCTTGCCCGCAGCCTTATTGTAGAACCGTCTGTGCTGCTTCTTGACGAACCGCTTTCCAATTTGGACGCGCTTTTGCGCGAACAGATGCGTGTAGAGATTCGCCGCATTCAAAAAAGCCTGGGAATAACGGCGGTTTATGTTACCCACGACCGTGTGGAAGCGATGACATTATCTGATAAAGTAATTGTTATGTGCGACGGAGAAATAAAACAGATTGGCAGCCCTTCTGAAATCTACGAAGATCCATGCAGTAAATTTGTCGCGGGCTTTGTAGGAAAAGCGGCATTCTTTCCCGCGCAGCTGATTGAGAAGAAATCATCTGATAACATTTGGGTCTGCAAGGTTGGGAATAAAACTCTCGAAGTCAGCCGTTTTTCCGATGATGTGGAAACCGGAAAAGACACTGTTATTATGGCGCGCCCTGAATCATTAAGACTTGTAGATTCCGGCATGGGAGCTGTTGATGGAATTGTAAAGATGAACGTCTATCTAGGCCATAGTATTGAAACGTTTATAGATACTCCCGACGGGGAGGTTCTTATTCAAATTGACGATCCAGCTTCCAAGAAAATATACGGCGAAGGCTCAAGGGTTTCAATAGAGTTTAATTATAATCGTATCAGACTTTTAAAGAATGAATAGAAACTGGGACAGGTTATTGCGCATTTGTCCGGTGAAGCTGTTCCATAAAATGCGAAAGTCACGGAACAGCCTCAATTATTCAAACAGAACGGCAAACCAGTTTCTGGGATCATTTTGATCCTGAGCGATTAAGCCGATATCAATGTTTGCCGTAGTTTCCGCGACAAGCCACTGCGTTCCGTATGATTCAAAGCGTGCGCCGCTGCCGGCGATATCTGCAAGTCCCATTGCGTGGCTGTAATGGTGGGAAATCATGATCGCGGACCGGATATTTACATGGGAAAGAATTACCGCGAAAAGCATCGCGCGGCTGTCACAATCTCCGCGGCCTCCTGTAACTGCAGTTACCAGATTCAGGAAATCGCTTCCGTTTAAATCCCGCTCATAGATAAAACCCTGGACAAATGAAAGCGTTCTTTGGGCGAACATTCTTTTTTGTTCATTGGTAATAATGAAATTACCGCCGAAATTATATGCGATTGCCGATACCGCGTTCGCTATTCTGTCATATGAATCCCGGTAAATAAAACGATAATAACGAATGCTCGCGTCCTGCAGATACGGAGTATCAAGATATGCCTGCATAATTAAGAATTCGCGTTCAATTAAAGCCTGCGCGGCTTCAGCGTCATTTTCATAAACAAGGGCACTAAGTCCCCTTACGGCAAGGGGAGTGTTTCTTTGCACGCCGCGCGGATAACTGTATTCCATTACCGGACCTGGATAAAACCGCTCGGCTGGAGACGGGCAGATTGAATCAAGCGCGGAAAGGTTTAGGAGATCAAGATCAATTCTGTTTGCAGGACAGTATGCAAGAGCAAGAAGCAGCGGTTTCCTGCCTGATACGTCCTGACTGTCAAGTTCTACGACAAGGCCCCATCCGCTGTATCCGCTGAAAGTTAGTTCCATAATCGCAGCCTGTCTGCCGTTATATGTGAAGAAATCAAAATCGCCTTTATTGGAAATCCGGTTGCTTACATCGGTTATAAGATCCTGTATGGAATTAAAACGGGCATTGTAGACGACAAGGTCAAATATCAGATTTTCAGGGCCGCTGAAAGAAAAGCGATCCCTACCGTCTCCATCAGCAAATTCATAACCCGCCGGCAAATCAAGAATGAAACCCCATGTAGGCGAATACATGGACTCCGCAAAAGCAAGCACTGGAATTAAGAACAGTAATAATAAAAACTTTCTCATGATATAATTATCGGTAGTTTTAACATTAACCTTTCATTGCAGGCAATGGTTTTTTAAAGAGGCTTGTCAAAGTGAAAAACATTGAAATACTCTGCGAGGATGATCTTTCAATAATAATTAACAAACCGGCCGGTCTTGCTGTACAGGGTGGCGAAGGGGTTAAATCATCGGTAGATAAAATTCTTGCCGAATACTTCACCATGCACGCCGATTCATCCGCGGTTCCGCTTTTGGTTCACAGGCTCGATAAAGACACTTCAGGAGTTATGCTCATAGCCAAAGGCCGTAAAGCTGCCGCCGGCTTTTCAAGATGTTTCGGCGCTTCATACAGCGATGGTTCCTGTCTGGAAAGAAAACCCGTAAAATTATACACCGCAGTCTGCGCATCTAGTGAAACCTATGCGGCTGTTAAGGAGCGTTTAAAACAGGACGAAGGTGTTATCATTGATAAGTTAATGATTCGCGGCAGCCTTAAAGAATCTAGAACAAGATATAAAGTGATTAAAACCTGCGCGTTTGCGGATATCAATCTGAAATACTCTGTTCTGGAACTGGAACCGGAGACAGGAAGAATGCATCAAATCCGCCGTCATCTTGCCATGAACGGCAATCCAATCCTGGGAGATGACAAATACGGTGATTTTAAGCTAAACAGAAAATTACGCAAACTGACAGGATTAAAACACCTTCTTCTCCATGCTTCGCGGCTTATTATAAAAGAATACAAGATTGATGCCGCCTCTCCGCTGCCAGAATATTTTAAACCGTATGTATGACATCACAGGCATTTTACGAATTACACTGCTAACCACAGTTGTCCTTAACTATTACAGACTTGAATAATAGCCTATTACAGACTTGAATAATAGCCTATTACAGACTTGAATAGCAGTCTACTACAGACTTGAATAATAGCTTATTACAGACTTGAATAATAGCCTATTAGAGTGATGAGATCTCCCGTCAAGGACAAGAAAAAGCTCAATTACCAACATGCAGCTGCATTGTTGATATTTCCGGATACAACCCAGACTATTGACAGAATTTTACTGTTTTGATAAGCTTTTATAAGTTGCGGGAATAGCTCAGTGGTAGAGCGCGACCTTGCCAAGGTCGATGTCGCGGGTCCGACTCCCGTTTCCCGCTGAAGCGCCTTGTTTGAAAGTCTTAGAAGGCTGTAAATATTGCTTGTTTTTAGCCTTTTTTCGTTGGTATTTCCCTGTTTATATGTCTGTAAGCGTCATCTACGCTAACTAAGGGTTCATCTTCATATGACTTCCCTCCTTCAGCCGCTTTTTGATAAGTTGAGTAGGACCTCATCTTATCACCTTCTATCCTCCTCCATAATCCGTCAATCACTCTGATTTCCATGCTATCCTCCTAGTATTTTATTAAGCACTAAGCACCTTAAGGGATTTTAATACAAAACACTGTTTTTTTCCAGCTAAATATTTATATAATTTAGGCTGTTCCAAATTTTCAGACTGAATGTTTGCGTTTTTATGAACAAGCTCAATTGTGATAAATAAGGAGTATTGCCATGAATGAGATCATTAAGTCCCTTTTTTCGCGTAAATCCGTGCGTCAATATGAGACGAGGCCTGTAACGCCGGATGAAAAGAATCTTATCCTGCAGTCAGCGCTTCAGGCTCCCACGGCAGGAAACCAGAACCTTTATACCATTCTGGATATTACAGATGAAGATCTGAAGACAACCCTTTCAAAATACTGCGATAACCAGCCTTTTATTGCGAAAGCGCCGCTTGCTCTTATTTTTCTCGCTGACTGCCGCCGCTGGTTTGACAGTTATCAGTTCGCAGGATTAACGCCGCGTCCGCCCGAAGAAGGCGATTTAATGATTTCAATAGCTGACGCTGTAATTGCCGCGCAGAACACGGTTGTAGCCGCCGAAGCGCTTGGGATCGGTTCATGTTATATAGGCGACATTCTGGAACAGGAAGAAAATGTGCGGAAAGTGCTCAGCCTTGATGAATATGTTTTTCCGGCGGCTTTTGTTGTATACGGATATCCTTCAAAAGCACAGATGGAACGGGAAAAACCTGCAAGACCTCCGCTCTCATGTATTGTGCAGGAAAACTGTTACCGCCGCATGAATGAAAATGAGCATTTTGATATGTTTATAAAAAAGGGAAGCATCAAAGATAAGAATGAATTCAGGGAATATATCAGGGCTTTTTATGACAGAAAATATAACAGTGATTTTGCAAATGAAATGAACCGCTCTGCAAAGCGTTATCTTGAACAATTTAATATTTTATAAGTCAGCCTTATTTAAATAATAATATTCAATTTATATATATAAATAGTCATATCTATAATTTATTCTTGTTTTCCAATAATAAACCAAAAAACGCCTGAAATTTGCCTTAATATCCCCTAATTTGGCAGTTAAAAAACAGTCAAAAACAGCCAACTCACCTAATTTGGTGATTTGCCTAAATATTTTCCGGAGCATATATTTTTCATAAAAGCGTATCGTGAATACGCTAATCAATTTTAGGAGGTATACTTATGAAAAAGTGTACAACATTTATTATCTGCTGTTTAGTCATATCAGCAGTAAGCGTTTTTGCCCAGGGAGGATTTACCGGGCAGCAGGTAATTCCCGGACAGCAAATTATTCCGGGGCAGCAAATCATACCAGGGCAGATTATTCCCGGACAGCAGATTGTTCCAGGGCAAATTATTCCCGGGCAATACGGTTATGGGTTACAGGCTGTTCCTGCAGTTCAAGCATGGACATATTATCATAAAACACCAATCGTAATACAGGGAAATATTGTCCAGTTTTACGGAGGAAAAGATCTTTATATTTTCCGTGATTCTTCAGGCGATGTTCTTGTCAAAATAGGCAATAAAGAATTGCAAACCTTATGGTATCAGGGGATAAGTATTGCCGCAACAGATGCTGTAGAAATCTACGGGGAAGTTCATTGGCCGAAGAATAGCAGGATGCCGGAAGTCCATGCAAGATATATCAGGAAACTATGATATATTTAACGGAGAACTTGTTTGGGCGCAAGTCCAAACAGGGTTCTCTTATTCGAGAGGTATTTTTATGGGTAAACATATTTTTAGCTTACTGTTTCTGCTGTTAGCTGTTGTTGTCTACGGGCAGGGTTTTACAGGTCCCGGCTCTGAAGGGCAGATTGTAATGATGAGCCGGATTATTACAGTAAATGAAGCGAGAAACCTGCCCAATGATTCGTGGGTAGTTTTAACAGGAAATATTATAAATATGCTGCCTGGAGGCAGACAATATACTTTCCGTGACACAACAGGCGATATTGCCCTTGATATCGGGCCGAAGGAATGGCGGGGGCTTTCTGTTGACGCATCTGACAAGGTTGAAATTTACGGAGAAGTAAAGATTAACCGCGGACAGGTTCATATTAAAGTTCATGCCATAACCGGAACAGGAAGGCAGAATAACAGAGCGGGGCAGGCTGTAACCATAACCTATCCAATCACAATTATAGAAGCCATGAATCTTCCTCATGAATCATTTGTGGTATTAACAGGAAACATTATAAATAAACAGCCGGACGGCAAGAATAACTATACTTTCAGCGACGCGACAGGGGAAATAACTGTCGATATCGGCACTAAAGAGTGGCGGGGACTGTCTGTCGGCATATTTGACAGGGTTGAAATATACGGAGAGGTAAAAATAAGCCGCTCACAAATTCATATAAAAGTACATGCCATAGCAAGGGCGGAGGTTTAGGGTTTTGCATAACAAAGCAGGCATAATAATAAAAAACCTTTTTCAAACTCGGGATGAACTGTCATTTCGCAACATCAGGACTGCTCTATGGCCTGTCGTGCTGGTTTTTCCGGTTTCCGTTATAATGGGAAACCTGCGGTATTACGGCCATAGCATAGCGCTGGGAGGTTTTGCAACTAACGAGCTGATGTTTTTTATTTTGGGCTTAAGCTGGCTCATACTCAGCTTTACGCCAAAGCATCTGATAATTCCTGTGCTTAAAATTTCTGTAATTGTTTCCGCTGTTCTTATGACATCATTGTTTTTTATGCCGATGGGCTTTTTTCAATTCACGCTTTATATGGCTTTTAAATTTTTCAGCGGTCTTTGCGCCGCATGCGCTTTTTATCTGTTCTGCTTTGTTTTAAACAATGTTGAGCGTCTTGCGGGCATGGCTGTTATCCAGCTGTACTACGGATTTTATTATACCGTATGGAATATACTTCCGTATTTTCATACATCGGGAAATTCATGGACAGAAGCCGCTTTTATGGCGCTGCTTGTTGTAATTGTATTCTTGGGACGCAAGCCTGTAACAAGTGAAACGAACACGGACAGCGACGGCAAAGGTTCGGGAGTATTCCTTGTATTCGGTCTTGATATTGTTCATTACATGATAATGTGCATGAGCAATTATATTGAGTGGGCGCAAAGCAGCGTTTCCAGCTTTGCATTTGGGATTGGAACCGCAATAGCCATCAGCATTGTATTAATCATGCAATTATTGAAAGGACGCAGCGCATTGTACATATGGCTTATGTTTCTTGTCTTTACATTACTGGGTTTAGGCGCTCTTTTGCTTAACACACCTGCCGCAGTCACATCCGGTTCATTTATTTACGGGCTGGGTGACAGCCTGGGTTATATAATAATCTGTTATATGTGCGCGGGAGCAATTAAAAGAAGCAAGTCTCTGCGAATGTTCAGATTTTATTGTTTTGTTTTTTTTATTCAATATTTTTTAATTTCCTGTATCTTTTCATTTTACTTTAATTATTTTGACGAGCCCAACAAATTTCTTGCTTTCGCGGTTGTATTGATTCTGGTCAGTTTATGCCTGTTATTCATGCCGTTTATTCAAAAAAGATTGTTTGACGCGGACTGGACAGACGGACTATACCTTCGCGATATGGAAGGGTTTACAAAACCGCTTGAAGAAACAGAAGCAATTAACTCAAGGGAAAAATTAAATTTAACGCCGAGAGAACAGGAAATTTTTACCATGCTGCTTAAAGGCACATCACCCAAAGAAATTGCTTATACACTGAAAATCAGTTATGAAACAGTTCATCATCATCAAAAAAATATGTACAGAAAATTGGGTATTCAAAGCATACAGGAACTTTTTGCCAAATATAGCAAAGCGGCTTTTTTACAAATACCGGGCAATTAACGCCAAAGGAAGTCTGCGATGAAACGATTTTTTGGAATTATTCTTTCTATTCTAATTATTTACATAACCGGATGTACCGGCACAAAAACAGAGACTGCTAATTATGAATACACCACTATACGCCGGGGTAATCTTGAACGCACGGTTACATCCAGCGGCACGATCAATCCGGTTGCGACAGTTAAGGTATTGTCACAAATGAGCGGCAAGGTCGAAAAAGTACATGTCAATGATAACGATATTGTTAGTGCAGGAGATATATTAGCGGAATTGAACACCGATGTACTGCGGCTCAGGCAGAGTCAGCAGCTTGCCGCAGTCAGGAGATCGCGGGCAAATTATGAACTGCAGCTGATGACTTACCGCACACAGGAATCTCTTTTGGAGAAAAATTTGATTTCCGAATTTGAATACAGAACCAGCCTGAATACGCTGGAAAATCTGGCAGCAGAGCTTGAGGTTGCACAAACAAATTTGATGGTAATAGAAACCGAGATAAATCAGTACGCTTATATTGTTTCGCCTATTAACGGCATTGTGCTTAGCCGTCACATTAATGCCGGAGATATAATAGTGGACTCTTCCAGTAATAATTCAACAAATCTTTTTACCCTTGCGGAGAACCTGAGTGAAATGCAAATTACAGCTTCTGTGGGAGAACTTGACGTTGTTTCAATTAATAGGGGACAGGCAGTACGCTTTACATTGGAAAGTCTGCCCGGCCGCAGGTTTACAGGAACGGTGGAAAATATCGGAATGATTCCCGTTGTATCAAGTAATGTGGTTAATTATACCGTTAAAATCGCTGTTGAAAATCATGACGGCGTATTGTATCCGGGAATGACATGCGCTGTAAATTTCGTTGTTCAGCAAAGCGAAAATGTTCTTGTTGTCGCCAACGCGGCATTGCGTTATCAGCCGTCAGGTTTAAGCTCGGATCAAATTGAAGAAATGGAATTTATCGCAAGCCTTGCGAACATGGATGAAGAGCAGCAGCAAACCGCGATAGAAGCGCGTATACAGACGCTCTCGGACAGAGGCGCTTCACAGAGTTCAAGTTCCGGCTTAGCCGGACTTTTAACAGGAGCACGCTCAAGACCTGCGCCTTTACCACCGTCAGGCGGTGGAACGCGCGCAGCCATTGTCTACCGCAATATCTGGTACATGAACGACGAAGGCAAACTTGAAGTAATACAGGTGCAGACCGGTATCAGTACAAGTTCTCAAACAGAGATCATATCAACTCTCGATCTGGAAGGCAAACAGGTAATTTCGAGAGAGAGGCTTTAAATGAATATATTCCAGCAAATACTCAACTGCTTTCGTTCAATCCTTCGCAACAGGATGCGAAGCCTTCTGACTTCATTGGGCATTATTATCGGCGTAGGGTCAGTAATCGTTATGGTCGCAATGGGAGAAGGCTCCCAGCGCGCCATTCAGGATAGAATCAGCGCTATGGGGACTAACTTGCTGCAGATTAACCATAGGCCGCCGGCCCGCAACGCGCAGTCTACATATACCCGAAGAAGTTCCTTCAGCAAAGAAGACATTGATAAACTGAAAGAGGAAGCGACATACGCGTCGGCGGTTTCCGGCGTTGTCCAGAGTGAAATCACACTGATTGGAGGAGAAGGAAGCGCCCGTGTCAGGCTGCAGGGCGTGCAGCCGGATTTCCTTATTGCACGTAACATGGCTGTCGATTCAGGTTATTTCTTTAACGATGATGATTTGGAAGCCCGCAGTACAGTGGCGGTCCTTGGCCGCACTACTGCGAAAAATCTATTTAGCGACGATGAGAAAGCCATTTCACAGCAGGTGCGGATCGGAAATGTTTATTTTACTGTCATCGGTCTTTTGGAAACAAGAGGGACTGATATAGACGGAAGAGATATAGACGACATAGTCCTTATTCCGATGGACACCGCAATGACCCGAATTAACAATTCGCCGTTTGCCAACCACATTGTAGTAAGCGTAATTAGAAATGAATTCATGGAAGCTGCGCAAAGAGAGATTGAACTTCTTCTCCGCGAATCCCGTCAAATTCCTGACGGAATAAACTCCGATTTCGCGGTCACGAATCAGACCAACACAATTAATACAGCCTCTGAAACTTCAAGAATCCTGACAGGGCTTCTTACCGCAATTGCCGCAATTTCTCTGCTTGTAGGCGGCATTGGCATCATGAACATTATGCTTGTTTCTGTTACAGAGCGCACCCGCGAAATAGGCATCAGAATGGCGGTGGGAGCGCGCAGAAGCGATGTTCTTTTTCAATTTCTCACTGAGTCTGTAATATTAAGCCTTATAGGCGGCGTTATCGGAATCGGTTTTGCTTTTCTCGCGTGCAGAGTGTTGTACGACATTGGAATACCTACGTTAATAAATCCGCTGATTGTAGCAGTTTCAGCGCTTTTCGCCGCTCTTGTCGGGGTTATTTTCGGATTTTATCCGGCGCTGAAAGCGGCGAGACTCTATCCGATTGAAGCGTTAAGGTACGAGTGAAATCACATAAAAAATAAATGTTCAATTAAGATTTTTACTCCGAGCAAAATAAGAACAGCGCCTCCTATAAACTCAGCTTTGCTTTTAAATTTCATCCCGAACAGGTTCCCTATTTTTACGCCTCCTATCGAGATAAAAAAGGTAGTTAAGCCAATTATTAATATAGAAACGAAAATATTAACCTGAAAAAAAGCAAATGTAATTCCGACAGCCAACGCGTCGATACTGGTCGCTATTGCCAACAGAAGCATTTTTGTTAGTTGAAATGAAGCCGGCTCCCTGGCGTCTTCTTTGGAAAAACTGTCTTTTATCATATTCGCGCCGATTAAACAAAGAAGCAGGAAAGCTACCCAGTGATCAAACTCGTTTATTTTACCGGCGAATAAAGAACCTGCGAAATGGCCAATAAACGGCATTAACGCCTGAAAAAAACCGAAAAAAATACCGGGAATTAGGTACTCAATGAGTTTTGGGGTTTTTACGCTTAAACCTAAAGTTATTGAAACAGCGAACGCGTCCATTGACAGTCCGACAGCGATAATAATTATTTCTAAATAACCCATACGCTAATCATACCCCATTTTTTATTAGAGTTGTTCGATAACTTCAGTTTATCGAACAACTACCTTATAAAAATGGCATTTTGCAGGGCTTTAGCCCGAAAAATGCAGAGACTTGTGAGACAACTTACCGAGTTGTCGAACAAGTCCATTATAATATATTCAATCCCATTTCACTAATAAATTTCTCATTGTTAATTATTTTCTTTTCATCCAAAGCAGCGTTCTCATAACTTTTATACAGTTTTTTTAACAATTCAATTTTTGCCCTTGAATCTTCATAATACGGGGATTGCGGATACCTGCTGATTACTTTATTAAAATAAAATTCCGACAAATTGAAAGATAAATATATTTTATTTAACACGGAAACAAGTTCATCATATGTCTTTGTTTCATATGTTGAATCATTATTTCTTTTATAAAACTTATCAGGATGGATATTTCTGTAATATTTCACGCCTAATTTATAAAAAACATAATCCTGATCCTTGTCTTTGTTATTATTAAAATCTATTTTATCGGTATTAATGTCTGCTTTAATCTCATTTAATTTATTAACTAATACTTTTGTAATCTCATTGTACATTGATTCCAAAAAACCGCTACTACATAAATCGGGATGATATTTTTTAATGAGGCTTTTCAGCTGTTTTATATACTCATTCTTATTCAAGTTTTCAAGTTTTTTTCACTGCAGATTTCTCTAAAAAAACTCACAGCGTTTTCCATGTCTTTCTCATTCGGGCGTCCTTTGGCTATTCCGCCGATGAGTTTGAACGGTCCGAATGAATCAAATCCCGGACAGCTAAAATCACCGAGAATCTGCGAGTCTTTTGATTCCGCGATCTGTTTAATTGTATTTAAATATTTTTTACCCTTTGCGCCGCAGGTATAAATAAAGAATACTTTCTTGCCCTGCGGAAGATTCTTCCTGGCAAACTGAAGCACAGAATCATGAAACTTGGAAAAATAGATTCCTGACGCAAAACCGATTAATTCATATACCGAAAGATATGTATCAGGATTGTTTGATGCATTTATCAATGTAACATCTCCAGCCTTCGCAATTGCGTCAAGCAATTTCTTGGTATTGCCGTGATGTTCCGAGTAATAAATAACAGCCGTTTTCATTTTAAACTCCTAAATATAAAATCATAATTTTATTTTTTCCATACCCTGAATGTCTGCGCGTAAGCGCATTCCGGAGGCAGCAGAGGGTTAAATAGTACGTTAAAAAGATTTACGCTTCCGCAGTGGTTGCATTTTTTGAAACGCTCCTCAAAAACTAGGCACAGGCAGGTTTTCTCGTCATAATTTTCGCACGGAGAATAATAATCAATAACAACATCGCGAGAATCGGAAAGCGATCGCTGATAACAGCATTTGCCGCAACGTTTGCAAAGCTCGTCCCAGCAATTCCGCCATTTAATATATTCCGCCCAAATACGGCGAAGTGTTTTCAATGCTTGACTCTCCGTCAGATATTTAACAAGGCAATATCCTTATATCAAATATATACAAATTTCAGGGCAATGTCACCTTGTAAAGTATGTTATTATTAGATAAGCATGGGGGTGTTATGTTAAACAAGCAGGAAGCTGAACAAATGGTCATGGAGAATATTCTTCCGTTCTGGAAGGGTATGATCGACAGCGAATACGGCGGTTTTTACGGCGAAGCTGATTTTAACGGAAGAATTAATAAAACCGCCGACAAAGGCGGTATTCTAAATTCAAGGATTTTATGGACATTTTCCGCTGCGTATAATTTATTTAAGGACGATTCCTGTAAAGCCTATGCAGCTCATGCGAGGGATTATTTATTAAAAGCTTTTTATGATTATGATTACGGAGGTATTTACTGGCTTGTTGATTATAAAGGAAGTCCAATTCAGACAAGAAAGCAGTTTTACAACATAGCATTCGCTGTTTACGCGCTGAGCGAATATCATCTTGCTTTCCGCGATCAATCATCTCTTGAACTTGCCATGTCTCTTTTCAATACACTGGAGAAACATGGACTTGACGGATTGGAAGGCGGTTATATTGAAGCGCGCACTCGTGACTGGAACAACATTGACGATTTCAGACTCAGTGACAAGGATTTAAACTGCCCAAAATCCATGAACACAAACCTTCATGTTCTTGAAGCGTACACAACTCTTTTGCGTGCGAACGCAGAGAGCGGGAATGCGCAGATAAAAAATGCGCTTAAGGATTTGTTGCGCATAACGCTGGATAAAATTGTTAGCCGCGCTTTCCATTTTAAATTGTTCTTTGATATGGAATGGCGCTCTCTATCCAATGAAGTCTCTTACGGACATGATATCGAAGGAAGCTGGCTGATGTATGAAGCAGCATTGGCAGTCGGCGATGAAAGCCTGATAAATGAAACAAGAAATACAGCAATAACAATTGCTGATGTCATTTTTAAAGACGTTCTTGAATATAAAGATGGTAAACCTGAAAACAGCGTTACTTCCCGCGGATTAATCAGCGGCTGCGATGAAAACGGAAATATCCGTACAAAAAAAGAATGGTGGCCGCAGGCTGAAGCCGTTGCAGGGTTTTATAACGCTTATGAATTATCCGGCAGGCAAAAATACCTTGACGCAGCGAACAGTATTTGGGAATATATTAAAAATTATTTTGCGGATAATACAGGCGGCGAATGGCATAATGAACTATTTGCTGACGACACGCCGGATACAAAAATGCCCAAAGCCTGTTTCTGGAAATGTCCATATCACAGCGCAAGGGCCTGTTTTGAAATTATTAAAAGAATGAAATAAAATGCAAAAAAATATCAGTGATTGTAATATCGGTATTGCGGGATTAGGTTTAATGGGCGGAGCAATAGCAGCGGCGCTTAGGGAAAAGTGCGGCGTTACGCAGCAGCGCCTCTTTGCCTGCGACAGGGACAATGATTCTTTGAATACAGCGATGCAGGCAGGACTTACCGGAAAAAGCTTTGAGGCATCCCGTGCCGGGGAAATGCTTTCATTATGCGATATTGTTTTTCTTTGTCTGAACCCGTCTTCGATACCAGGTTTTCTTGAACAATGGAAAGATTCTTTTAAAAGAGGCTGCCTCATTACAGATATCGCGGGAACAAAAGAAAGCATTGCTGCCGCCGCACGGGAATTTTGCAAATATAGAGAAAGCGCATCAGGCGGATACGATGATAATATCGATTTTATTCCTGGACACCCGATGGCAGGCGCAGAAAAGAGCGGCTTTAGCAATTCAGCGCTGTGTAACTTTAACGGAAAGAATTATATTCTGACTCCAATTGCGCCTAATAAACCGGAAAATATTGAGTTTATAAAACAATTAATCTACCAAATGGGTTTCTCGCGCATAACGCAGGTAACGCCCGCGGAGCATGATCGCAAAATAGCTTTTACAAGTCAGTTATGCCATGTTATTGCCGCTGCGTTAATTGACTGCGAAAGCGATACGGAAATTACCCGGTTTGGCGGCGGCAGCTTCGAAGACCTTACCCGCATCGCTATGCTCAACGCTCCCATGTGGACGGAACTTTTCATTGAGAACCGCGTCTCTCTTATGGATCGTATCGATCAATTTGAAAAAAGCCTTAATGATTTAAAGGCTATGATTGGCAGAAGTCAGGCAGTTGAATTAGAAAACAGGCTTGCGCTGGTAAAAGAGCGCAGAATCCGGATGAGCAAGAGGTAATGAAGACGGGCCTGCTTTGAAAAAACTCAATGGACAAACCATGCCATAACAAGCGTACAGTATCGCTTATTCCATTGCCTTTAAAATCTGCAGCGCGATCTCCTGCGGGCTTTTATCAACATGAACGTTATAATCGCTCCACGCTTCATATAACGGCAGCCGCTGCTTTGCGAGTGCTTCAATTCCAACACTGCCGGAGAGGGGCCGGCCTTTAGTAGCAAGCTCTGCAAGGCATCGTTTTAAATAAACAATCAGGCAATTTTGCCTGAGAATATCCAAATTTTCTACCCTTGTTACAACACCTCCGCCTGTAGCGATTACAACTCCGCTTTTTACAGCTTCTTTGCCAAGTATTTCCGTCTCAAGACGCCTGAACGCTTCTTCTCCGTCTTCGGCGAATATCCGCGGAATGCTCTTTCCCGCGGCCTTTTTAATCAATTTATCAATATCAACAAAGGGACACTTCATTAGCCTGGCGAGACGTTTTCCAACAGTGCTTTTTCCGCAGCCTGGCATGCCAATCAGCGCAATATTCTTTTTACAGGGTACCATATCTGTGCCTCAGTCAATAATTATTTCAACCAGTCCGCCCAACAAGCGAAAGTCGTTAAAAAATCCGGGATATGATTTATTTACGGCATCCGCTCCCTGAATCACAACTGGCCCTTCACATAAAACCGAAGCGACAGAAGCGGCCATCGCAATGCGGTGATCTCCCCAGGAAGAAACCTCTCCTCCTGTAAGAGCGGTTCCGCCTTTTATAAGCAGCCCATCCTCTGCTACACGTACATCTGCGCCCAACCCGTTAAGTACAGATGATATTGCGGCAAGTCTGTCGCTTTCCTTGCCGCGAAGACGTCCCGCTCCGCGGATAATGGTAGTTCCTTTAGCGGCAGCGGCGGCAACAGCAAGTACGGGCACAAGATCGGGGATGTCGCGCGCGTCAATCTCTATACCGCGGAGGTGTTTACCGCGGTGTTCCCCGCCGCGTACAGTCACGCGGCTGCCGTTCTTTTCCACCTGCGCTCCGAACAGTTCAAGGATGTCAGTAACCGCGCGGTCGCCCTGTTTTGACTGTAAATCAAGGCCTTCGCAGGTAACGCCGTTTTCTCCCAGCGCTCCTATAACCAGCCAGAACGCGGCGTTTGACCAGTCGCCTTCTACATGAACAGCGTCTGCGGATTTATAAACCTGTCCGCCCGGTATTAAAAAGGCATTATCTTTAAACTCAGCCTTTACGCCGAATGTATTAAGCATCGACATGGTAAGCTCAATATAAGGAAACGATTCCACCTGCCCGCAGAGACGCAGACAGCTGTCTCCGTCAAGTAGGGGCAGGGCAAATAATAATCCGCTTATAAACTGAGACGATACGCCGGCATCGAGCGAATAATTACCCGGGGATAATTTACCTTCTGCGTTAAACGGATTGGCCTTCTGCGGAGAAAGAGTGCATCCGTGCTTTATTAATTCTTCATACAGAGGGGATATAGGGCGCTCAGGCAGCCGCCCTTCCAGAATAAAAGAGGCCTTGTACCCCAGCGCGCATACAACAGGCAGAAGAAAACGAAATGTGCTTCCGCTCTCCCCGCAAGGCAGCGTAGCAGCGCTGCCGTTCCGGCTGCGATCTAAAGGCTTCACAGTCCAGCCGCCCTGAGCGCGCCTTATATCCGCTCCCAGCGCGGAAAGACAGGTTATAGTAGCTGTGATGTCTTTGGACTCACCGTCACATTCGATATGAACAGGCGACTTTGCCAGCGCTGCGCAGACAAGAGCCCTGTGTGCCTGCGATTTTGAGGGAATAGCCTTTATCCTGCCGCCCGAAAAGCCGGGCATTATTTTAACATTCACCAACACCGTCCTTACAGCTTTTACGCTTTATTCAAATATAACATCTTTTTTATTAATGCCAAACCGCGCAGCGTGTGATTGATTTTTCCCTAAAAGCAATTATAATAAAATCATAAACTGAATAAAAAGAGGAGACTTTATGGAAGCGAATCCAACCTGTACATGCAAAGGAACAGAATTTATATGTAAACCGGTTCAAATGCCGGATAACAATGTCTGGAACCCTGTAATTTGCAAAGCCTGCGGAGCTATAGCAGGCCAGCTGCCCAGCAAAAATGAACAGGAAGCATTAAAACAAGCCGCAGAAATATCGACCATTCTGGAGCGCCTTGATAATATTCAAACTCTCCTTTTTAATATGGAAGCTAATATGGACGAAAATGCTGTTTAAAAAGCACAGTCAGCAATTTAAACAGCACTGGCTAACGATTTATTCTTTTAAAAATACCGTCGTCCGCGTATGTATAGGACTGCCGTCAAGCCTTGACGCGATCTTACACCAAGGCTTGACGCGATCTCACACCAATGCTTGACGCGATCTTACACCAATGCTTGACGCGATCCCACACCTAGCCTTGACGCGAGTTCCCGTCAGGGCTTGATATTGTTTGTTGCGGACTTGTTTGGTGGTATCCGGAAAGTATTTACCGCAAAAACACATAAAGGCGCACAGGAGAAGGTTAAGCTTTCTTCCATGTGAGAATATCAATAAGTAACGCGTAAAAAACAGAAAAAATCAATTTCATTCTTTTCGGTCATGCAAAATTCCTCTTTTGTCCCATATATAGGTACCCCTTTTCCGTTTTCCGGAGAAGAACTCTTTTTGGAGGATAAATCCATGGATAAAAATGACAAACGGGTAAATGAAATAATTATTACCTTGAATAATTTAATCAGAAAACCTAAAGAGACAAGAAAGATAGAATTTTAGAATAAAGGAGCATCTTATGAGCGTATTTGCCTACATGCCTTACGGAGCGGACGGAATCATTATACGAGTTGAGACCGACATACGAAGAGGTATCCCTGGTGTTGACATTTCGGGGCTTGCAGAGGGAGCTGTAAGGGAAGCGAGGGATAGGGTACGAGCGGCGTTCAGGAATTCCGGCTTTGATTTTCCGCAGGACAGGATATTGATTAACCTCGCGCCGGCTGGGTTAAAAAAAGACGGAGCTGCTCTAGATCTTCCAATTGCGCTTTCTGTAATGGCAGCAGCTGGTATTGTGTCAATTTCCGGGAACCTGCTTGTAATGGGCGAACTTGAGCTGTCTGGAAGAATACGTCCTGTACGCGGTGTGCTTGCGGCAATTGCTTCCGGGCTTACCGAAGGAATAACCGAGTACATTGTCCCTGCCGAAAACTCAGGAGAAGCGGCGATATTAAAAGAGAAAGGCGCACGGTTTACAGCAGCGGAAAGCCTTAAGGCAGCAGTACACGCGCTTGTTATCAGGGATGAAAATGGTGTACTGCCTGAAAGCGGCAACTTTACTGAAATTACAGGTATCGATAACATAAACATGGGAACAACAGGAGATTTTTCCGATATCCGCGGACAGGTAAATTATAAGAGAGCGCTGGAAATCGCCGCCGCAGGAGGCCATAATGTACTTGTCTTCGGGCCGCCCGGGGCAGGAAAGACAATGCTTGCAAGACGTCTTCCTGCGATAATGGCGCCTTTATCTTCTAATGAAGCAGTGGAAGTAACGCGCCTTCACAGTCTTGCTGGTCCTAACAGCAATAACGGCGGTTTTATTGATCGCCTCATTACATGTCCGCCTTTCCGCTCTCCTCATCATACAGCAAGCGCCGAAGGTATTCTTGGAGGAGGCAGAAATCCGCGCCCTGGAGAAATCAGTCTTGCGCATTATGGTATTCTCTTTCTGGACGAAGCTCCCGAATTCAGAATAAATGTACTTCAGGCTCTCCGTGAACCGCTGGAAGACAGGGTAATAAGCATTGCAAGAGCGGACGGGTTTTTAAGGTTTCCTGCGGAATTTCAGCTTTTATTAGCCGCAAACTCATGCCGCTGCGGAAAACTTGGTATGAGCGAAAACTCAGGCGTGTGTTTATGTTCGCCGGAAGAAATCAATCGTTATTGGCGAAAATTCGGCGGCGCTCTCCTTGACAGGATAGAAATAAGAGCAGCGGTCCTTCCGCCGAAGATAGAAGAAATGAGCGGCAAGCTTTCATCAGGCGGCAGGGAAAACGCAGTCTCCGAAAGCGCAATAATTGCTGCCAGGGTAAAAAAGGCTATTGAAATACAAAGGCGCCGTTTCAAAGGAACAGGAATCAGAAGAAATGCCATGATTCCCGCAAACAGAGCTTCTTCCATGTGCCCAATGAGCGAAAGAGCGGAAAATGCCTATAATACAGCGGTTTCCAGATTAGGACTATCAGGCAGAGCCTATCATGGAATACTAAGGACAGCAAGAACTATTGCAGATTTGGAATGTAAAGATGTAATTGAAACTGAACATATTCTGGAAGCAATTCAGCACAGGCGATTGGGAGATGATCCATGGGATATTATTTCAATGCAGGTATCGCTTCAAGAACCGCATCGCTGATTTTCCGCCCTTTGCTTGAAAAGCCAAGTCTGCGATCGGGGCGCAGTGAACCGTGAAAATCGCTTCCTTCTGTGACATAAAGATTAAGAGACTGCGCTAATGTTTCAAGACGGCGGCAGGAGCTGGCTTTGGCAGTAGGGTGCCATGCTTCAAGGCCGGCAAGTCCCATATCTTTTAGTACCTTTATTAAATCGGGAAGCCGTCCCCATGCTACATAAAGTGAGATTGGGTGCGCAAGAACAGGGATTCCGCCGGATTCATATATAAGCGCGGCCGCCTCTTCAAAAACCAACCCATCCTTGGGAACATATAATGGTTTACCAACTCCCAGAAAGCGGTCAAACGCATGATTTATATTTTTTGCAAGTCTTCGCTTTACAAGAAAAGCTGCAAAATGAGGCCGTCCCAGTGAATGTCCGTTTGAAATACTTACAAGGTCCTTCCATGCCGATTCCCGTTCCTGCGTATTAATTAAACTCAGTTCGATCATTCTTTCAAGAATATTCAGGTTACGGATCTCCCTTCGGCGAGCCAATCCGTCAACAGCAGTCAAAAAAGAGTGCGTTGGCGACTTTATACCGAGTCCAAGAAGATGAAACTCCCCGCCAGGACCAAGTCCCGGAGCGCCGTGTACAACTCCGCTCGATGATTTACCGCCTGTCCAGTTTATACTGATTTCTACTCCGGGAATGAAATGAAAGTATTTATTATTTTCATCAGGATGCAATGCTGTATTAAATGCATCCGCTTCTTCAGCAGCGTATTCAAGCCCTTTGACGGTATCATGATCAGTAAGGGCAATAGATCGCAGCCCATGTTTAACAGCCTTCTTTACAAGCATATCAGGACTTAATTCACCGTCAGAAAAATTAGAATGCGTATGTAGATCAACCATCCGGGATTATTGTATCAAATATTTACTAAATAACCAGCTGTTTGTAAAACCAGGTTAGTTTTGCAGCGGTTAAGCGGTTTTATCGGGCAGAAGCCCGATAAAACTACAATTTTTACAGATATTTATTTGAAGAATATCCCAAAATCATTGATTATTTAGGTCATAAATCCTAGAATAGTAGTATCCGGGAGTTTTACTGTATCGGACTCACAAACGGCGCGTGGATGGTTCGCCTTATTGGGCTCATTTAAGAAACCTGAAACTGAGCTGAGACATCGAATGTTTTTATATAAAATTGATGTTTTTAAAGGACGGTTTTCAAGTGTTTGAATACACCTTATCAAATGGAGTAATTGTTTCACCGGGGAAAAAAACATACACCGGCAATCTGAGAATTAAAGGCGATAAGATTGTTTCACCGGACAGCTGCGAAAAAGATAAATCAGTAAGAATCGACTTAAATAAAAAATCATATGTTTATCCGTCTCTTATAAATACACACGATCATTTACAGGGAAATTATCGTCCGCCTGTGGGGCCAAAGAAAGGAGAGTTCTACCTGACATGGCTGCCATGGGATAAAGATTTAAAAGCGTCAAAAACATTCCAGGAACGTTCAAAATTAACAAGAGAGGATCTTTACGCTTTTTCAGGTTATAAATGTCTTTTCTCTGGCGTAACGACAGTAAATGATCATTTTCCGCACGAAATAAATAAACACTTGCTGCCGACTCTGCCAATCAGGGCCATTCAGGAATACTGCCTTTCTCATGAAACTACTTCATATGACCTTAAATGGGGCGACGGCATAGAAATTGAACACAAGAGAGCAGTAAAAAATAAATGGCCTTTTATCACTCATCTTTGCGAAGGTTTTGATCAAGAGGCAATGGACAGTATTGATATACTGGAGAAAATAAATATACTGGACAAGAACTGTCTGTTTGTTCATTGTATTGCTTTTAATGATGAAGATATCAAAAAGGTCGCCAAAGCCGGTGCCAGTATCTCATGGTGCGGCCATTCTAACATGTTTATGTTTAATGTAACCGCAAAAATCCGTAAAATGATTAAAGCGGGAGTTAATGTTACAATTGGAACAGATTCTTCGGCGACAGGATCAGCTAACCTTCTTGCAGAGATGAAATATGACAGAGAATTATACCGGAAACTCTACGGTGAGGATCTTTGCGCAAAAAAAATCTTTGAGATGGTTACAGTTAACGCGGCAAAAGCATTTTGGATGCAGGATAAAATCGGCGCTTTGAATGAGGGTATGTTGGGTGATGTTCTGGTTCTGAAAGCAAAGCATGACGATCCGCATGAAAACCTTGTTAACGCAGAGATGAAAGATATCGAATTACTTATATTGGCAGGAAAACCAATATACGGAGAAATGCGGTTTCTGGATGTTTTCAATAATGCGAAAATAAAACAAAACGACCTTCCCCGCGGGTATACAAAAATTAAGGTTGGAAACAGAACAGTATTTGTACTCGGGGACCCTGCAGGTCTCTATAATGAAGCCAGAATAAAAATCGGTTTTAAAAAGAAGCTTGACTACATGCCTTTTGAACCAGATACGAAAATTACAATGAAGGATTCCGGCAAGGAAGAAGTGTAATGCCGAAGCCAGTTCAATTCCGTTCAGGTTCTTTAATATATTTCCATGGCGATCCTGCAGATAAAATATATATATTGCAAACAGGAAAAGTAAGCCTTGTTTATCAGGATCTTGAAACAGGATCTGATGTAAGAGACCCTGTACAGCCAGGTGAATTTTTTGGTGTAAAATCTGCATTGGGCCGCTATCCCCGCGAAGAAAACGCTGTCGCCCTTTCAGATACAACTGTAATGGCTTTCACAGTACCGGAATTTGAAAATGTAGCAATGGCTAACTCAAGAATTGTTATGAAGATGCTTAAGGTTTTTTCCAATCAGATGAGGCGTGTCCATAAGCAGGTATCTAAAATTATGGCAAAGGAAGAAGCGTCTCCCGCTGACGGTCTTTTCAGCGTTGGTGAGTTTTATCTGAAAAACAAGCGCTTCTCCCACGCTAAACATGTATTCAGCCGATATCTGACATTTTATCCGTCTGGGAAAAACTCTGTTCAAGCATCAAAGAATCTTGAAACAGCTGAAAATGCGCTTTCGCGTTACGGTGACGGAAAAGGGCCGGGTGTTACTGTCAGCAAATCTGTTCCCTCTCCTGCAGCACAGTCGGCAAAAGTAGATGCAGAAAAAATAACAAAGACCTATTATGACGCTGTAAGCCTTGTATCGCAGGGAAAATATCAGGAAGCTTTCGTATCGTTCAAATTTATTGTTGATTCCGGCACTGATCAGGAATGGATTTCAAAAGCGTCTTTCGAAATCGGCCGCTGCATGTTCCTCATGGATAAATACGAAGACAGTCTGACGTACTTAACAAATATGGTAACAAAATATCCAAAACATCCGGACTTTTTAGAAACCATGTATATAATCGGCCAGTGCAATGAAAAAATCGGCAGAAAAGATCAAGCAACAGCTTTCTACAAAAAAATCATTTCAATGGGCGGAGATGATGTAATAATAGAGAAAGTAAAAAGGGCTCTAGGCACCCTGGGAGCGTAAAATGGCTATGGACCTGGCCGCATTCGGCCGTTTTTCACGAACATTTCCGAAAGGCGATATAATTTTCTCTGAGTTCGAGATTGGCGATACTTTTTACCTTATTCAGTCAGGCAGAGTTCAGCTTGTAAAACTTGCAGGAGAAATTGAAAGAACGCTTGATATTCTGAATCCGTCAGAAATGTTCGGTGAAATGGCTATTCTGGAAAACTCACCGCGCTCTGCGACCGCTATTGCGTTAGACGAAGTAAAAGTACTTGAATTTAACTCGCAGAATTTTGAGATTCTCCTTTTGGGAAATCCGCAGATTGCTCTTAAGCTTTTAAAAATGTTCTGCAAAAGGATATATGATTCCAAAAGACGTTTCATGATCCTTACTCTCGCTGAACCCCAGGCAAAAATTGCGGATGTATTTCTCATGCTGGACGAAACCCAGTCAGATATAGATAAAACAAGCGAAAAACGTGAATTTAAAACAACTGTAGAAGGCGTTGCTCACTGGGCCGGAATGAGCGCAAATGAAGCAAAAGAAATATTGGGTCACTTTGCCAATCAAAGAAGAGTGGAAATTTTTCCTGACAAAATAACAGTAAAAAACATAAACGATTTTTCTCGTTTTGTAAATTCCAGACGAAACAACTTAAGAAATGTATAATTTTTACATAGGTTTCAAATTATTATTCAGGCGCTCAACAATCTTTAAAAAATCCCGCTGACGCGTTTCTTCGCTTTTGAATGAAAAATATCTTCTGGTGTATGTTAATTTTACAGAGCGGGACATATTAATAAAATTTTCATACGCAGGTGATATTCCTGACAGTTTTTTTATTAATTCTTCAACCTGTTCGTCGTTTATGGAAGAGCTTTTACCGAAATCCCATGTACCGTCTTTTTTTGCGTTTTCAATTGCTTTTTTACCAGATTTTGTCATTAATTTCTTTTCAATTAACGTTTGTGCGATCTTTTTATTTTTTTCTGACCATGAGCTTTTTGGGCGGCGCCTTGCGAAATATTTAATATATCTCGTTTTATCGAGGCTTTTCATCTGACCGTCTATCCATCCAAAACAAAGCGCTTCTTCCAAAGCGTCATTTGCTTTTAATGAAACCAGCTCCCTTGTTTTGCCGAATATCAGCCATACGCCGCCGCTTGTTTGTGCGTTTTCACGTAACCATGTTCTGAAATCATTGCGGGACTGAAACAGTAACTCCTGTACACCATCTTTCATTTAATCCTTACAGCCTGCATCTGTGCGCGGACGCATAATTCAGCGGCTTTAAACGCGTGTTCCTGGGTCATGGCGTTTTCCGTGCGGTTCAGGCAGTCGAGTATCAGCTGGCCGAAGTAGGGGTAGCCGACTTTTCCTTCAACATTAAAGAAAGTTTCCTCTTTTCCGTTTGCAAGATATACGTTGCCGCCCTTGCTGTTTTTTTCACCTAACTGCATGTACTTGCGCTGTTCTACAAAACCTTCGGTTCCAAGAATAAATGATCTGCCGTCTCCCCATGACTGCAGACCATCAGGGGTAAACCAGTCAACGCGGAAATAGTGAGCCGCTCCGTTGTCGCCTGTAAGTGTTGCGTCTCCGAAGTCTTCAAGTTCAGGATATAGCGGGTTATTGTAATTGGCGGTTTGGCTGTGTACAACTTTCGCGTCCTTCGCGCCTGAGTAAAATAAAAACTGTTCAATCTGATGGCTTCCGATGTCGCATAATATGCCGCCGTATTTATCTCTTTTAAAAAACCATTCAGGGCGGGACGGCGCGTTTAGCCTGTGAGGGCCAAGACCTAGTACCTGTATCACTTTGCCGATTGCTCCCTGTTCAATAAGCTGCCCTGCGAAAACTGCGCTTTCAACATGAAGTCGTTCGCTGTAATAGACCATGTACTTTTTTCCGGTCTCCTTCACTTTTGCCTTCGCGGCTTCCAGCTGATCGAGCGTGGTAAGCGGCGCTTTGTCTGTAAAATAATCTTTTCCCGCCGACATGACGCGTAACCCAAGCGCGCAGCGCTCCGATGTTACCGCCGCTCCTGCCGCAAGGATAACTTCCTTGTCGTTTAAGATTTCTTCTTCGCTTGCCGCGCGCTTTACATCCGGGTATGTTTTACAAAAAGCGTCCACTTTTTTTGGATCAGGATCGTATACGCTCTTTAATACTCCGCCGGCTTCGATCAATCCGTTACACTGCCCGTAAATATGCCCGTGATCGAGCGCGATTGCAGCAAATACAAACTCGCCTTTTTTCACCACAGGCGCGGGTTTTCCTTTCGGCGCGTAATTCATTCCGTCTGCTTTTTCTGACATTATTTTCTCCTTAAAAAGTGATGTTTCCTTCAAGCTCTTTTACAGATGCTGTCTTTTCATAAAACCGCGGAACTTTTTCCTTCATGCCGCTAACTGTATAAAACGGATCGCCTTTTTTAACCGGTAAATCTATAGCGCGCTGTTCTGTGCCGGCTTTGTAAATTGCTGTAATAAGTTCTATCGTATTTCTGCCGTCTTCGCTGCCAATCATTGGTTTTACGCCGCTGTCTGTATTTTCAATTGCAGATAACACATTGTCGATTTGCCCCGCGTGCAATGAATATTTCAGTTTCGGCAGGCTGTCGTAAAATTCATTTAACTGATTTATCAGCGCAGTGTTCTGCTCTCCGGCGGGGAAACCGTTAGGCTGCCCGATGTGAGACACAACTTTCCACGGCCATGAGATGCGGCCCTTCTCGCCCTGGAAAATAATCTGCTGTTCTTCCCCGTGATGTATAACAGAACTTGTCACCTGGGCAAGCGCTCCTTTCGCGCAAAGACCTCCGTCGTACTGAAGGACTGCAACTGAAATATCTTCAACTTCCGCGTTGTCGTGAGCCGCGTTGCTCATAACAGCGCTCACTTTTTTCGGAAGGCCGAGCATCCAGCAAAGCATATCAATGTGATGAACAGCGTGATTAAGAGTGCAGCCGCCTCCTTCTTTCTCCCATGTGCCTCTCCACCATAGGTCATAATAGCAGTGCGCCCGCCACCAGAAAGATTCAACCTGAGCGTGAACAATTTTTCCGATAAGCTGAGTGTCCAGAACTTTTTTCAGGTTGTAAACAGGATCGCGGAAACGGTTTTGCGCGATTACCGAAAGTATTTTTCCGTTTTTTTTTGCGGCTTCGATCATCGCGTCACATTCCTGTAAAGAAGCCGCCATTGGTTTTTCTACAAGTACATTTTTCCCGGCGTTAAGAAAATCAATTGCGATTTCTGCGTGGCAAAAAGGCGGAGTGCATATGCTTACAAGATCGATATCCTGAGCGTTTAAAATATCCTTATGCGACGCGCTTACTTTCGCGCCTGTCCTGTAATCGTTATTTTTCTTTTCCGCTTTTTCCGGGAATATATCTGCAAGATATGTGATTTTGCACCTCTGCGGAAAAGCAAGGTAAGCTTCTATATGCTGAGCTGAAATATTTCCGGTTCCTATAACAGCGACTGATATCATGTCTGCCTCCTGATGTTTTTATCCTCTTTCCTGCATTGGAATATACGATTGCTTTTTTGTAACTGCCTTGTAACCGGGACGAATAATCTTTCCGTTGTTTACAAGCTCTTCCAGCCTGTGAGCGCTCCAGCCTGAAATGCGCGAAATGGCGAATAACGGCGTGAAAAGTTCTTCGGGAAGGTCCAGCATGCTGTAAACAAAGCCCGAATAAAAGTCGATATTCGCGCTGACGCCTTTGTAAATCTTCCGTACTTTTCCGATAATCTGCGGTGCAAGTATTTCTACCTTTGAATATAGTTTATATTCATCGGTTCTGCCTTTTTCGGCCGCCAGCTTTTCAACAAAACTGCGCAGAATATTCGCTCTTGGATCCGAAAGTGAATAAACCGCGTGCCCCATGCCGTAAATTAAACCGGATCTATCAAAGCCTTCCCTGCCGAGAAGTTTTTCAAGATACGCGTTGATTTCGTTATCATCGTCCCAGTCGGAAATTTTTTCCATCATGTCACGGAACATCTGCACAACTTTGATATTCGCACCTCCGTGGCGCGGCCCCTTTAAAGAGGCCAGTGACGCGACAACTGCGGAATATGTATCGGTATGCGAAGATGTGACAACATGGTTTGTAAAAGTTGAGTTATTGCCGCCTCCGTGTTCCGCGTGAAGCACAAGCGCGATATCCAGAATTCTTGCCTCAAGTTCCGTGTAGCTTGAATCAGGGCGAAGCATTATAAGAATATTTTCCGCTATGGATTTTCCTTTTTGCGGCGGGTGAATCATAAGGCTTTTATTGTCATGAAAATGCGCGTACGAATGATACCCGTAAACCGCAAGCAGGGGGAACTGCGCGATTAGTTTTATGGACTGCATCAGAACATTTTCTATACTGATATCATCAGCATTGTCATCGAACGCGTAAAGAGTAAGCACTCCTTTGGAAAGGGAGTTCATCATATCTCTTGAAGGAGCGCTCATGATTGTATCGCGTACGAAATATTCAGGCAGCTCGGAATGTTCTTCGATTATCGCCTGGAAATCCGCGAATTCTTCTTTGTCCGGCAAATGTCCGAATAATAAAAGAAAACAGGCTTCTTCAAAACCAAAACGGTTCTCGTTTAAAAATCCGTTTACAAGCTTTTCGATATTTATGCCGCGGTAGTAGAGCTTTCCTTCGGCCGGGACAAGATCGCCTTCTTCCATTACATAAGAAACAATTTCAGAAATTTCAGTAAGGCCCACCATTACGCCTTTCCCGCTGATATCCCTTAAACCGCGTTTAACTTCGTACTTTATATAGAGTTCATTGTCGATCATTCCGTGATCAAGCATGAGTTTTGAGTACTTTTCGATAAATTTATTTGTTTGTTCGTTATTCATTGATCAATTGTAAAGCATAATGTTCATATTGGAAACCCGGAATTTTCTGATTTCCGCGGCCTCGCTGTCAAGGAAAGAGAGTTCTGTTTAGAGCGGCTGTTTATTCCAGTCTTGAGTGGCGCCTTATTCCAGACTGGAATTTGTACAAATTCATTTACTAGGCTTATACCATGAAACTCCCTCCCACCTCCAGTTTGATATTCCTGATGTATCACCTTTTTTAACAAGCCGGTAATCAGTGAGAGTTTCTTCAAATCTATAGCTTTATTGAAAGCGAAAGCAGATCCTCGCTGTATACTATTTGTTTGTTGGGTGAGACCCCATGAGTTGTATAAGATTTCTACTGCTGTACCAATATCAATTGGTAACATATAGTATGCATAATCCAGAGTAATATTACCTTTGCCAAAACCATAATCGGAAAACGGTAATTCTCCGATTGTATTTCCTATTACTTCAGGTGGTTTATTACCTTCACCTTGAACAGACTCATAAGCATTGTTAAAAAAGGATACCATTGAAGGCGGCGGACTGTCCTTTAAAGGAATTTGCCCGTCTGTTACTTTTAAGCTGGAACCTAATAATGTAGCTGTAAATTCCCTGCGTAAGCCCTGTAAAACACCGCTTTTTTTATTTGCAGCGGTATGTTACAATGTTAAGCTGTTATAAGTAAATGAAATAAAAGGCGGAAAAAATGATTATCTTAACATTGAACTGCGGATCATCATCAGCAAAATATCAAGTCTATGACTGGGAAACCAAAGATGTTCTGGCTGTAGGCATTGTTGAAAAAGTAACTATCGGCGGTTCATTCATAACGCATAAGGCAAAGGGTAAGGAAGAAGTTGTTCTTAATCACGATTGTCCTACACATACTGACGCGATTAACCTTATTATAAAAATACTGACAAGCAGGGATATGGGCGTTATAAATGACATGTCTGTAATAAAGACTGTCGGTCATCGTGTAGTACACGGCGGCGACAAATTTACCAAATCCGTAATTGTAGATAATGCCGCGATGGAAGCGTTTACCGCAATGCAGGATTTAAGCCCGCTTCATAATCCCGCCAACATAATGGGAATTGAGGCTGCCAAAAAAGTGCTGCCCGATGTGCCGCATTGCGCGATTATGGATACGGCCTGGCATCAGACAATGCCGCCCGAAAATTATTTGTACGCTGTCCCGACAGAATGGTATGAAAAGTATCAGGTGCGACGTTATGGTTTTCACGGTACAAGTTTCCTTTACACTGCAAAACGCGCAGCGGTTCTTCTTGGACAGGACCCTTTTAGAACCAATGTGATCATCTGCCATATCGGAAACGGAGCGTCGATTAATGCGGTTAAAGACGGGCTTTCTTTTGATACTTCGATGGGTATCACTCCGCTGGAAGGCCTTGTTATGGGGACGCGCTCAGGTGATGTAGACCCTTCAGTCCCATTCTACGTGATGCGTAAAACAGGAATGAGTGTTTCTGACATTGAAAACGCCCTAAATAAAAAGTCCGGGCTTCTGGGATTGACCGGCAAACATACTGACAGACGCGACATTCAGGCCGCGGCCGTAGGCGGAGATAAACAGGCGCTGCAGGCTCAGCATATAGAAGCCCATCACGTAAAAAAGTATATAGGCGCGTATCAGGCTGTGCTCGGCAGAGTAGACGCACTTGTTCTCACCGCGGGAGTCGGCGAGTTTGCGTGGTTTATGAGGGAGAAGTATCTCGACGGCCTTGACGGTATCGGAATGGTTTTTGATCCGCAGAAGAATAGAATCTCCTGCACAAGGAATACAGAAACCTGTATCAGCAAGAGCGAGTCCAAAATACCGATTTTTGTCATTCCCACTGACGAGGAACTTGTTATGACGGAAGATGCATACGCGCTCATGAAAGGCACTTATGATACGCATACGCACTTTACATACTCATTCCAGAGCAGGGACTATGTCAATAAGGGAAGAGCCGAAGGATTAAAGAGCGATTTAGTGAAAAATCCTGAGTTGGAAAGGATTATTGCCAGACCGAGGTAGGCTTGGGATTAGAGACCAAAGATATTCGTTCGAAACCTATATACCAACAACACACATAGCTTTCAAACAACGTTCATGTCCTCTGATCTCAAATCCCGTCTTTCTGCCTGGCTGCTGACATCGTCTATATGCAAATATAGTGATATTGAAGGAAAAAATCTTGGAAAAGACTGAACTCTTATGTATCGGCAATCCGATTGTCGATGTGTTTATTGATATTGACAGTAATTTCGCACTAAAATACGGCATCCTTGAACCTGTTCAGCATATTGAACGGGAACAAGCGGAATCGATTCTGCGTGAGCTTTCGATTAATTTCTCAAATGCGGTTAAATGCTCCGGCGGAGGAGCCGCGAATGTCGCAAAGATTTCCGCCATGCTTGGAATGAAAACAGTGTTTTCAGGCAGTATCGGGCAGGACGATCTGGGCAGTATTTTTGAAAAGGAAATGACAGATGCCGGTGTTTCCATTTTACTTGAAAAATCAAATGAAAAAACAGGCTTGTGCTTTGCATGCAGTCTTAACGGTGAAATGCGGTTTGCGGCAAGTCCAGGCGCGGCGCTTGAACTGACCGAAGCTAATATAAGCATTGATATGATAAAAAGCGCTGAGGTTATTGTGCTGGACGGATATGTTCTGGATCGCCGCTCTTTAGTGCAGCATATTTTACTTAAAGCAAGCAAACAGGGAATACCAGTCGCTCTTGACGCAGCATCTGTTTTTCAGGTTAAAAGAAAGGCGGAGGAAATCCTTACCTACAGCCGTAATTTCCCTTTATTTCTTTTTATGAACGCTGATGAGGCGATTGCTTTTTACGATACGATCAGAAAAAATAACGATGAAGTTCTGTTCCCTTCGGAGAAAGAAAAAGAATCCTTTATTCTGCGCGATGTCTGTCCTATGCTGAAGATAATCACCGACGGAGAACTGTTTCCCATAATTATTATTAAACTTGGAGGACGCGGCGCGATTATTATAGCAGGCGGCAATGTGTATCATGAAGAAACATTTACTGTCATTCCGCGGGATGCTACCGGAGCCGGAGACGCTTTTTGCGCAGCTTTTATTTCGGCATGGATACGCGGTAAATCCCTTTCCGAATGCGCAGTATTTGGCAACAAGACAGCTCGTGAAATTCTAAAAGTACCGGGTACGAATATAAAAATTGGTAAATTAAAAAATCTTGCAAAGGCGCTCAGGAAAACTGATATTAAAGCAGGGCAGAAGGTTTCAGAGTAAAACAGTTTCGGTTATTTTATCTGCAGAGGCTTTATCAATTAATTTATTAATAATCGCGATTGACCATTCACCGGCGGTTCCGGCAGCGCGGCTTGTTATGATATTGCCGTCAGTGACCACGCGATCATCCGACCATATACTGCCGGTTACTTTCTCCTCAAGTCCTGGATAGCATGTAAATCTTTTGCCTTTTATTAATCCAAGAGGCGCAAGCACCAAAGCGGGAGATGCGCAAATTGCGCAAACCAGTTTTCCGGCGGCAGCCGTTTCTGTTAACAGCGCGCCTGTTTCTTTGGAAGCCGCAAGGTTTACAGCTCCAGGTATTCCTCCGGGAAGAATAACTGCGTCCCAGCTGTTATCATTTTGTTTTACCAGATCAGCCAATGCCGCACAGGCGGTTATTCTAATTCTGCCCCATCTGCTTGTTACAGTCAGATTCTCTGTTATTGACGCAGCGGTAACTTCAACCCCGGCGCGGCTCAGGTAGTCGATGGGTGTTACCGCTTCGACATCTTCAAAACCGTCCGCAAGTAATACAATTGCTTTTTTTGGCATACGCTTTTCCTTACAACTGCGCCGCTAATTGCGTTTTATCCAGTCTGCAATGTCATTAAGAACCTGAGTATCCACATTATCGGGAATATAATACTCGTCAAGATAGCCTGTCGTTGATTTTATAAACATGTGATTAAGCCCTTCATATAAAATAAAAGTCACATTATCACGCCCTGAAAGCAGTTCCTTATATTGCGTATAATCCTCGTTTGCTCTCACCTGAAAATCATCAGACCCCTGCAGAACAAGAAACGGAACTTTGATGTCTTTTATATAGTTTGCGGCAGGATTGTTATACAGATCTTTCAGATAGTATGCGCTCATACCGTTTTCTATCATGGCCATTTTAGCGGCATCATCCGGAAGGGTAACAATCGCATTTACCATATCATCCCACCCTGCCAGAGAAGCCAGAGCGTTTTCTTTTTCTTCGCCTGTCATCATTTTTTCGATATAGTCAACATTTTGATCATAGCTTAGATCCAGAAAGAAACGGGGAGAACCCGCAAGCAGTATCAGCCCTGCAAAGTCCGCACCGGATGTCTGGATTCTCGGAGCCAGCATTCCGCCAAGGCTGTGACCGATCACGAAGACTTTATTTTCATTTATGCGCGGATCAGCTTTTAATAATTCAGAGGCAAGGAGCGCGTCTTCTATTGTTTCTTCGTACACCGTTAAAGAGCCGCCAAGTTCATCAACCATTTTCTGCCCGTATGCGTATGTTCGTTTGTCATAACGCAGCACGGCAATTCCGTTAGCTGAAAGATAATCGGCTATATCAAAATAAACCTTATACGCAAATACACTCCCGTCCATGTCTACCGGGCCTGATCCGTGTACAATAACCGCAGCAGGAAACCCCTTATCGGGAATACTGCCGTTCGGTATTGTCAAAATCCCCGGAAGCGCATATTCGGTTCCGTATCCAATGAAAAGCGGTTCTTCAATGTATGCTTCTCTGCCACGCTCCAGAACATTTTGATTTGATGATTTACTATTGTCTGAAGAAACGCACCCGGTGATACCGGCAGCGAGAAAAACAACTAAAATAAAATATAACAAGAAGATTTTAATTCTCATATCAAACCCGCATTTTTTACCGGTTACGGCGTTCTTCTTCCGATTTACATTCTATGCACATTAACGCATACGGGATCGCAATAAGCCGATCCTGGGGAATACTTTTATTACACTTTATGCAAGAACCGTACCTGTCCTGTTTGATACGGGTAATGGCAGATTCAATCATTTTCAGCCGTTTTAGTTCCTGAACGCCGATGGCTTCTATCATTTTCCTGTCGATATCATCAGATGCGATATCAGCAAGATCCTTCGGTTCTTCTCCGTCCATTATTTCCTTGAAATCCTTATTGCTTGTTATTAGATTATCAACAATTTCGGTCTTCAGGGCCAGGAGAGCAGTTTCCATTTTCCCTATGAAATCCTGATCAATCGGCTGTTCCTTCTTCTTTTTTTTGCCTGCAGCAGCCATTCCCCCTCCAAATAATCTGGTTACTATTTACACATCTCAAAACGGAGCTGCCGTATGAGTTAACCATTATTGATATAATAATATATTTTTGTCAAGTTTTTTTGCTTTCTTATACAATTTGTTTATGATTTTAACAGCGGCGTTATTTGTTTGTTTTTAACAAGGGAATAACAGGTTTTGTAAGCTCCAGTATTGCCGGGAAATCATCAGGTTTTAAAAGGGCTGTTTCTCCGTCCATCTGCGCAAGTACCGGGTACTGTCCGGTAAATTCCACGCGATTCGCGTTTATTATTATTGCACGCGGATTATTAATATGCGTGCCTTTGGTTATCTGACCTTTAATTGCCAATTTGCTAAACAGCGGCATTTGCTTAACAGCGCAGACATTGCGATCGTCGGGGAGAATTCTGTGCTGCGAGCCGTATGTTCTGTGTCCTGATGCGCCCATTGCCAAAAGAAGAAGTTTTTCTCTGAAGGAGATAACTTCTTTATTGTCTTTATCGAAAGCCTTAACATCAAAATAATCTACCTTATACCTGCGTTCATAAAATAATGTGGCAATATCCAGCCATAATTTATATGAATCGCCAGGTGTTTTCTCCTTCATATTATTTGTCATATGCGTTACATACGCATCCAGTCCTACAGAGAGAATGTTAAAAGCAAGGAACTGTCCTTTCCAGCTCGATGATCCGCTTTTTGATGTAATTAACTGTACTGCCGGCGCGTATTCAACATGAACCGGATTCAAAAGCAGATCCAGCGCCTTATCCATATGCGAACTGTCAGCCCCGTCATTGCCCGTTCCCATCGGAAGACGCAGCACCGTCATGTTATCGCGGACGCTGTTCGGCGCGTTATAGACGGCAAGCATTATTTCTCCGTGAGTTCCGTCGCCGCCTGCGCTGATTACCAGGTTAAACGGCACAGAATCCTTTTCGGCTCTGTCAATGAATGATTTGGTCATCTCGCTGGCTGAACCTTTTCCTTCAGTAAGATGTAAAACTATATTTTTATATATTTCCCTTTTTGGCATTGCACTGGCCTTTTGCTGATATTCTTTTAGTATTTTAATATTTTTCAACCATCTTGATTTGATAACAAACCCTCCGGCTGCAGGGTTTACAATTATAAGACAACGCAGCGGACGTTCCGGAGACACAAGACAGCGCTCGCAAATATCCGTAAGCGCCTGAGAGAATGTATAATCCATACATTATTTTTACACGTAAAAGCGGATTCGTCAAGAAACATTAAACCTGTTCGGAAACCTCATGGTTTCCTCACAGTTCTTTATTAAATACCGTACTTGACAATATCAATGCGCCCGTCTTCAGATACTTTTACTTTTTCACTGCGCAGGAGTTTAATCTGAAGTTCTTTTCCGGCTCCTTCGCCAAGCGCAATAGTACCGTTGGAGCGGACTATTCTATACCACGGAAGGTTATATTTTTCCGACATTGTATGAAGAACTCTAACTGTCTGCCGCGCTCCATTAGGAAGGCCCGCTCTGGCTGCGACATCCCTATAACTTGAAACTTTACCTTTTGGGACAGCGAGAATCTGTTTAATAATTTTTTGCGTTAAGTCAGTCATAAAATCAGAAAGCGTTATTCTGTAAAATACTTTATTTTTATTAAAACGGCAAGTATCGGATAAATGATAAAAATTTGCGTAATTATACAGAACGCTTTTATAAAAACGCGTAAATTGATAAAATCATCTTTATGAAAAATATTTTTGACGCGCCTTTTTTAACTGAAATTATCCGTACAACCTCAAATATGTACCGGCTGGGGTGGGACGAATGTAATTCCGGTAATATAAGTTACTTACTGGGTGAAAATGAAACAGGGCAGTATATCGCGCTTAATAATGTTATCAGATCTTTTTCTCTAAATATTGACGCGAAGAAATTATCCGGAAAAATTTTTCTTGTGACAGGCGCCGGAAAACATTTCAGAAATGTTCAATACAATCCCGAAGAAAATCTTGGAATTGTCCGCATATCAAATGACGGCAGAACAGCGGAACTTTTATGGGGGCTTTCAGGCGGCGGAAGACCGACATCGGAACTATCTCCGCATCTTATGTGCCATATTGCAAGGCTTTCAGTTAATCCCGAAAACAGAATTATCCTGCACGCGCACCCTGTCAATCTTACCGCAATGACTTATATACATTCAATTGATGAGAAGAAATTTACGCACACGCTCTGGCAGTTTTGTTATGAAAGCATCGGGATTTTTCCCGACGGCATAGGCGTGCTGCCATGGATGTTAAGCGGGACAAATGAACTGGCTGAGGCAACCGCGAAAAAGATTGAGGAATTCCGCCTCGTTGTCTGGGCGCAGCACGGAATAGCGGGCGCGGGCGCGTCGTTTGATGAAGCATTCGGTTTAATCGAAACATCTGAAAAAGCCGCGGAAATATATATTAAGGTAATGCATATGCCTGATCTTAATATCCCCTCAGACGCGCAGATTACCGCGTTAGCTGAAAGATGGAATGTATGTCCGCGCAAGGGATGGTTGAATTAAAGCGCTGATAAACGCGCGCGTATATTTTAAAAATTCACGGAAAACACGCTTGTTAGAGCTTTGAAAAATTGTATATAATTCCCTATTATGGCAAAATATCCCTTTGAAACAATTGAAAGTAAATGGCAAAAGTATTGGGAGGAAAACAGTACTTTTAAAACGGCAGAAGACATGTCTGTTCCAAAAGACAAGCGCCGCTACGTGCTTGATATGTTCCCTTATCCGTCATCGCAGGGGATACACCTCGGCCACCCGGAAGGCTACACGGCCACTGATATTTACTGCCGCTATCTTCGCATGAACGGATTCAATGTTCTTCATCCAATGGGTTTTGACGCCTTCGGGCTTCCAGCAGAAAATTACGCGATAAAAACAGGCACTCATCCCGCTATAACTACCGCGTCCAATATTGATCGTTTCCGCGTTCAGTTAAAAGCGCTTGGATTTTCCTACGACTGGGATCGCGAAGTTGATACATCCGCTGAAAATTATTATCACTGGACGCAGTGGATATTCCTGAAACTTTTTGAAAAAGGGCTTGCTTATGAAGCTGAAAGCCCGATTAACTGGTGTCCTTCCTGCAAGACCGGCCTTGCTAACGAAGAGGTAAAAGACGGTCTTTGCGAACGCTGCGGCGAAAAAGTTACGCGCAAACGCATACGCCAGTGGATATTAAAGATTACCGCGTACGCTGAACGCCTGCTCGAAGACCTTGATACGCTCGACTGGCCTGAGCCTGTAAAACTGATGCAGCGCAACTGGATCGGAAAAAGCGAAGGAGCGAATGTAATATTTAAAGTTGACGGTCACTCTGATTCACTGGAAATTTATACAACTCGCCCTGACACTCTTTTCGGCGCTACATATATGGTTCTCTCTCCGGAACATCCATTGGTAGAAAAGCTGACAACACCAGATCAAAAAAAAGCTGTTATTGAATATATCGAAGCTGCCGCGCGAAAAAGCGATCTTGAACGCACGGACCTTGCGAAGGAGAAGACAGGCGTTTTCTGCGGCGCTTACGCCATAAACCCTGTAAACAGTCAAAAGATACCAATTTGGATAGCGGACTATGTATTAATCTCCTACGGCACAGGCGCGATAATGGCGGTTCCCGCGCACGATGAGAGAGACTGGGAGTTCGCCAAGATTTTTGGTTTACCGATAATTAAGGTAGTTTCGCATGAAAAGCCGACGCAATCTGATTTAAAAAATTACTCTGATGAACCGGCGGAGTGTACGGCCGCAGACGGTTATTCCGTAAACTCAGGTCAATTTTCCGGCCTTCCGACATCTGAAGTAAAAAAGCGCATAACGGACTGGCTTGAAGAAAAAGGCATCGGAAAAAAAACGGTTAACTATAAGCTGAGAGACTGGATTTTCTCCCGTCAGCGTTATTGGGGCGAGCCGATTCCTGTCGTTCACTGCGGCGTGTGCGGAATCGTGCCGTTAGCTGAAACTGACATCCCGCTGAAACTGCCGCAGGTTAAATCATACGCGCCGACAGGAACGGGCGAGTCTCCGCTTGCCGGAATCGCGGAATGGGTGAATACTGTCTGCCCGAAATGCGGCGGTAAGGCAAATCGCGAGACAAATACAATGCCCCAGTGGGCAGGTTCGTGCTGGTATTATATCCGCTATCTCGATCCTAAAAATGACAAGGCGTTCGCCGCAAAAGAAAAAATCGATTACTGGCTGCCTGTCGATCTTTATGTAGGAGGCGCTGAACACGCGGTTCTCCATTTATTATACAGCCGCTTCTGGCACAAAGTCCTTTACGACTTCGGTCTTGTAAATACGGTTGAACCGTTTCAAAAACTGATCAATCAGGGGATGATTCTCGGAGAGGATAACCAGAAAATGAGCAAAAGCCGCGGCAATGTAATTAATCCCGATGATATAATCAGGGAATACGGGGCGGATACTTTAAGGTTATACGAAATGTTTCTCGGCCCTCTTGAAGTGAGTAAGCCGTGGATCGCCGCAGGCATCAATGGTGTATCGCGTTTTCTTGAACGTTTATGGAATATCGCGGTAAAGATTGAGGAATCAGGAATTGGAAATGAGGAGAATGTTTCATCCGAAAAAAATGAGCAGTTATTGAAACTCATGCATAAAACCATTAAGAAAGTCACTGATGATACAGCGTCCCTTAATTTCAACACAGCGATAAGCGCGATGATGATCTACTCAAATGAACTTTCCAGATTGACAAATGAACAATTACCCCGCGCGATGTGGGAACCTCTTGTTATAATGGTTAGCGCATACGCGCCTCATCTTGCCGAAGAACTTTGGGAAAAACTTGGCCACAGGGAATCTGTATCAGCTGCACGATGGCCGTCTTATAATAAAGAGTTAACCCGTGATGATCAGGTAAACATTGTTATTCAGGTGAACGGAAAGATACGCGAAAAATTTACCGCCGCGGCGGGAACCTCAAGGGATGAACTTGAAAAAACAGCGCTGGCGTTACCCGGTATTCAAAAGTGGCTTGAAGGACAAACAATCGTAAAAATAATTTCTGTGCCGGATAAACTTGTAAATATAGTTATAAAATAACCGCATGGTTCCTGTCACCCTGGTGTGACCCTCTTCTCTACCTAAAGCCACTTGATAAATGGCATCCGATTAAAACATATCTGACATCATATCCTTCAAATGCCCGTTCATATTCGCCGGCTATAATTAACGCTCTGTTATCAAAAGGATTGATAAAATATCCGCAGCTCATTATATCCATGACAGGTCTGTCTAGAGTTTTTTCGTGTATTATTTTTCGTCTTCCGTCTTTTTCCGCGATAATTCTATAACTGCCGATATTTCCGTAAACCTCGTGCCAATCACCTGTCTTCTTGCCTGTCTCAACTATAATGTTTACAACCTGATTGTTATGTCTTACCGGAAGAGCTTTAAAATCCGCCTGTCCCCGCGGCGAAGCTTCCGGCGTAAATTCAATTCCGTTTTGTCCGGCTCTGCTTATAAAACTTTTAATAAAATTGTTATAGGCCGCGTTATACTCATTTTCTCTATAGTCATTTGAATTAAGCGAGTCCTGCCAGACGGCAATATCATCAATTGTGTTAAAAATGACAGCGGTAATAATGTTTCCTTCTATTGGATCTAAGTTCTTGTTAATGGTATACGCGACATTGGAGTTTCTTGACCATCCCCATAATCTAAGATCCGAGTGTCTGAACATGGGCTTAAAATCAATATATTGAAAATAATCTATGGGAGAAGGAAAGGAGGGAACCTCCGGTATAATATTCAGCGAGGCTAAGTTATTTATATTCTCATTTGTTAAGTTATACAAAACAATATCTTCCTTCGCGTGCTGAAAGGCTGAATAATCATTAAATTCCCCTAAACTAACCGGGTTGCCTTGAATTCGATACATTTCTATCTCTTCCATCAATGAACCGTATTCAGCCATATGTATTATTTCCTGATCTTTTCCTGTTATGTGCAATTTGCCCAATCCTGAATTATACGCGCTGTTGCTCCAGTCAAAAAATCCGTCAATTTTTAAATTTCTCATAGCTCTGTAACCATATTCCTTACCGTATACCGCGCCGTCATAATAATGTAAAACGAGATTATCGCCGTCAGCCGTGTTATGTAAAACAAGTTCCGGTATTCCGTCCGCGTATAAGTTCATGTCAAGTACGGCTAATTGTTTATAGTTTAAATCACGAAGGTAAACAACACGATTATCCTCATCATAAAAACCTGTTTCATTAAGTAATATTTTTTTATATATTTCCAAAATCACTTCTGTTTCGCTGTTAATGGTATCTGCGGATGTTTTTAAACCTTGGTCAAAACTTACGCTTGTGAAGCCGCGGGCGGATTGATCCGCGCTGGTGCTGTCAACTACCTCAGTTGCTTCTACGGATGTTTGTGTTTGCGATTTTGCTTCGCTGTGGCTGCCGGAAGCTTCGCCGCGGTTACAAGCTATTATAACAACGGATAAAACCGCGCAAATGCATACAAAGGTAATCGGACTAAAAGTCATTTGTTTCCAGTGTTTCACTTTAGCTCCTTTCGATTTATCAGAACCCGACTGTTAAATGGCATCCGGTATATACAAGTCCATACGATTCAAAAAAACCAGACCACCGAAGAATAATTAACGCTCTTTCTTCAAGCGGGCTTATACTGTACCAGGAAAACTTCGGTAAAGCCGGTAAAAAAGTATCTTTAGATAGTATTGTTTTAGTTCTGCCGCCTGCTTCAGCGGTAACGGAATATCTTCTTATCATGCCGTCTTCATCTTCCTCTGCCGAATTTACGGCAATATCATATGATCTTCCGTTATGCCTGATTACCGTCCCGGACGGCGCCATCGGACGTACTTCCTTTATTTCTATATCAAATAGTTGTCTGCATGTACTGTGGAAGTTATCAAAAAAAGCGGTAATCTCATTTTCAGGTATGCCGCTATAGCCGTCGCCATAATCAAAAGAGTCAATACTATGTTCCCATAACACAGCGTCGAAAATAAAAGTATTTATTATAATTCCTCCTCTGCCCCCGGAATCAGATAACTCTGATATGCCTATTTTTCCGTCCCTTGACCAACCCCAAATCCATATTGGATTTTCTTCTGTATGAGAGCCTTTCGTAATAAGCGATACCGGCGATCCGGCAATTTCTTCTTGATTGGCAGGCGCAGAGTCTGTTTGCGCTGCGGGCGTTCCGCTTGCCGTTTGTACTTGTGTTTGTGTTTGCGGCGGCGCGCCGTTGCTTGCTACGCCGTTGCTTGCTACGCCGTTGCTTGCTACGCCGCTGCGAGTGCAGGCTGTTGCAACAACGGACAGAATTGTTAATACGCTGATAAATGTTATTTGTTTCCACGTTTTCATAAAATGTTTTCCTTCAATTATATTAATTTAATCCAACATTCATATTACATCCAATTAAATCCAGTTTGACAGTATGATAACCGCCTGAAAAAGCAATCCAATCATAGTAGATTGTTACAACAACTATCCGGTTTTCATAAGGGCTTTTATAATATCCAAGTATTTTTCTTCCGTTTATATTGGGCATGTCTGCGTAGAGTTCATCTTTTCCTTCGCTGATTATTTTCTGATTATTCTCATTGCCGATTATTAACATCCAATTATAAACATCCATTTTAAATTCAACAACTTCATTAACAGAATTAAATCTATATTTTTCAAATGTATATTCAGGATCATCGAACCAGCAAATATAATCATTGATGGGAAATTCCAGTAAATTATTTACAAAATCGCTTGCAATTGGATTACCGACCTCTCCTGAAATTTTGTAGTTCCTGAGTATTGTATTCCATCTAGCTATACACTCTTTGGTTAAATCGCTGGATATATCTTCCGGTAATAATGTTGCGTTCAGATGTTTTGCGTCATCTTGATTAATTGCTGTATTAACTATAAATGACTCTCTCTCAATTATTTCATCAGTAACAGTATCAATTATTATCAATGAATAAATCCTGCCGCCCCACAGCCCGCTATCATGCATATGCCTGGTTCTATACGCGAATAAACCATTATTTGACCATCCTATCATTTCAATTGCGGTATAAGGGTTTGTATCCAATTTTAATATTTTCATTTCATTACCTTCAAAATCTGTATTTGAACGAATAAAATATTGCTGTTTTACGGTTATATAATACAACGCGTTTAAATTATTTATATTCTCAATTGTTAACTCATGCCAGATAACATCTTCCTTTGAGTCTTGATAAGTCATATAAACATCAAATTCCCTTGTACCGGATTCAACCAAACATAGCAGCTCATTTCTGAATATTTGTATTATGCCGATTTCTGAATTAAACGTGGCGTCTTTTTTTAAGTATCTCATTGCTCTGTTTGTTAGTTTTATTCCGTATACCCGGCGGTTATCATATTGTAAAACGAGAGAATCGCCGTTATTCATGTTATGTAAAACAAGCTTCGGTATATCGGTACCGTCCCAGTCAAAGACAGTGAAATGTCCAAAGTTATTTTCCCGATTACCGCTTTGAAAAGAAGATAGATAAACATTTACACTATTTTCATAATTAAAACCTGTTTCGTTACGTAATATTTTTTTATATTCCCCCAATGCCGCTTTTATCTGCGCTTGTACGAGTTCCGGCAGCGCTTGCGCGAACAGGGTTTCCGCGTTTGGAGCTTCTCCTTCCCGGTAAAAAACAAAATAATCAGGCTGAAGGGAGTCATGCTGCGGCCGTGGTCTTAGAATAATACGGTCTTTTGTAGAATCGTTTGCCAGAATGCCCCTAATGTGATAGCCGTTTATTATATTAAGACCTTCAATATCAAGCGCGGCTCCAGCCGGATACAGATATACAAAATAGCCGTATTCACCTGGAATGGGCTCATTTATACCTTCCAATACATACCATTTATAAGCATCGCTTGTTCCTTCATCATTCTTTGTGAAATTGGATATTGTCCCCGGAGAGCCGAATATTCCGTCAGCATAAAGTTGTCTACTTTCTCCATGAATATTTACCCATGTTCCGGCAAAATCAGATAAATCCCCGTTGAGTATTTTTGCATACGCTTCGATAGAAGCGTACGATTCGATAGAAACGTAGTTTCCGGCGTTTATTGCTGCGGATGTTTCGCTTAACGTTTGTGTTTGCGGTTTTGATTCGCTGCTGGAACAGGATGTTGCAACAACGGATAAAACCGCCCAAATGACAACGAAAGTAATTTGTTTCACAAACATTTCCTTTTTATTTTTAACCACGAACCACACGAACAAACGCGAACCCTTACTTCGATTTATTATTAGTAGTTCGTGCGGTTTGCGGTAAATTTTTATTCACTTCAAAAATCACCACTGTTTTATTCATCCCGTATTACTGCCATTCCGCTTCCGTCAAAAATTTTGGCTGTGTAATGGTTTTGGCGTACACCATTATTTTACATATATTTATTCTATTTTTCTTGCATCAGACCAAGCACTATGCATTCTTATAGTTCCTCTCAATCCTCGTTCAAAAAGATTTTTATCATAAGTAATATACCAGGGGCAATAAAGATCCGGTGCGGGAGTAGTTGGATGGTTCTCATATTCATTATCATACCATGTAGTGTCAATATATAAAATTCTACCATCTGGCATAATTACATGATTCCAAGAATGCCGTCCTGGTGATGACCAAATTTCAACCTTGTATCCAGCTTTAGTTAAAACGTCTTTTGTGAAACGTGCATAAACATCGCATATTCCCAAACCAGATCTTATTGATTCTTGATGACTGCGGCTTCTTCCACTAAGGTAAGAATCCCAATCATATTTAAGTTTTATTATTACTTCACGTTCAATAATATCTACAATTCTGCGGTAATCGGGATCATTGGTATACCATTCTTTGCATTGATCAATCAGCCTTTGAGCATCATAGGCTGATAAGTTTTCATTTTCACCGCCAAGTATTCCAAAAGCGAAAACGGTAGTATTTTTAGGACCAGCAAAAGTTGTTGTCCATGTAGTAGTTTGCATTCGTGGTCCTTGACCAGCAGAATAATGTAAGGTAAATTCAGTTCGTCCATTTTCTAGTTCTCTTGAATTTACAAGTTCAACTGTATCCCAACCTATTTTCCTTCCTCTTTCAGTTTCAAGAACATTTTCAGGTGTTATTACATATCTGGCAATTCTCTCCTCTGCCATACGAATTGCCAATGGATAATTATAATTAGGATTGGCATTTACCGTCAACGTTGAACAACCAAAAAAAAGTACCCAAACAAGGGTAAAAGATAATTCTTTCATTATATCCCCCTTTTGAAAATAATATATTTTCTAACTAATTTCGTTCTACTACTACCCATACAGTATTAATGTTTATTTTTTAAAAAGTTAAAAGTAGTTCTCAGTGGATTTAAAGTTTTTAATAATAAAATTCTTTCCATGATCTATATTTTTATGACAAATTTTAGCCAAAACTTTCGCATAACGTTTGTTATGCGAAGTTGGAACGTATACCATTTTTATTTTTCACTTTACTTCAAAATCAATGCTGTTTGGAATATTCGGCAGAGCCAGCGTGGCAAGCCGCCATTCACCGCCGGTCGGTCTTACAACAGCCATCAACTGATATTGACCGGCTCTTACCGTTTCGGGAACAAAGCTGTTTATTGTTAAAGCGCCTCCTGTCGCTCTAGCATTGAGGGCGCCCCTGTTGGCGGATCCTATAACTGCCGCAATCCTGCCGTTATTGTCAACTAACGCGGCTCCTACCTGTCCGCCGGGGAACTGTTCGGAGCCGACATTTCTGGGAGTTGCCGTAACTGTAAACAATTGGTTTTGCTGTACATTGTCCGCGCTTGCAGAAAAAGCCGTTAACGCCAATTCATAAGCATCATTCGTTTGGGCGGATACTTTTGTGAAAATAATAAAAATAAATAAAAGAAAAACGAAAAACTTTTTGTTCATAAAATCTCCTTTTTACATTTCATTGTTCTTTGTTCTTACCGGCTGCCTTGAACGTTTACCGTGTAACTGCCGCTTCCCCTGTCACGGATAACTCCCGCGAAAAAAGTGAAAACTTCTCCCGCGCGTAAATTCTGCGTAAAGAGGAAATTGCTGTTCTGTCCGCCGTCATCGTTAATTTCTCTTGTGCCGCTCGCCGCGGAATACGCTACAGGGTCAAGCGTTCCGTTGTTTGAAGATTCAAAGCTGTATACCCCCGCGGATGGCGCGGTAAAACTCAACTGCACTCTCTGCCCGTTGTTTATATCGATAGTTGTAGGAGAGTTTACCCTAAGCGTTATCGCCGCCGCCTGCGGCGATGACTGCTGCGCGTGCAGGATGCCCGAGAACAGGACGAAAATTGTTAAAATAATAATAAAACTGTATTTCGATTTCATAGGCTCCTTTTTTTCATCGCTTATTAATTTATTTGTTTTACCTCACTGTAAAGTTAATGCTGTTCGGAACATTATCAAAAGACATCGTTATAGTTCTCCATTCTCCGCCTGCGGGTCTGACAGCAATTCTTAACTGATAATTTCCCGGAGCCATCGTATTGGGAATAGTACAGCTTACAAATGAAGTACGCCCGGAGCCTGCGCCAAATGAAGTGGAAGTTCTCGTTCCGATAACGGTTTCATTGCCCGCGTTATCTACCAGCACCGCGCGCAGCGAACCTTCAAATGACTCCATACCGGGATTTCTAATGCTGTAATTAACATTAAACTGCACGCCCCGAGACGTTGAAACTATGCCGTTGTCAGCGTTTAAAGACGCAAACACCAATCCGTAACCGCCGCTGTTAGCAGGCCCTGCGGTAACAGTAACAGGAATGGCGTTGGGAACCCCTGCTTCTTTATCTGAATCCGCAACGATTTTCCATTCTCCGCCTGCAAGTCTTGTAACAATCATTAACCGGTATTGCCCCGGTCTTACTGTTGAAGGCACAAAGCAATTTATTATCGAAGTGCGGGATAAACGGGGATTTATCGCGTTGTAATTTTCTATTTGTATAACATCGATTATTCTGCCGCTGTTATCGACTAGCGCCACTCCTCTTTGACCGCCGGGAAATATGCTGAAACTTCTAAGAGAGATATTGACAGTA